>Ga0256405_10000329_pt1 | contig 157309 bp, 122 predicted proteins | sample RumenRJG_02DNA_FD_189096 | JGI IMG/M metagenome (GOLD analysis project Ga0256405, IMG submission 189096) | Bovine rumen microbial communities from Lethbridge, Alberta, Canada - RJG_02 | ecosystem: Host-associated > Mammals > Digestive system > Stomach > Rumen | place: Canada: Alberta...
CGCTTCGACATCTCCAGTTTGTCCGTCAGATCGTCGATTGTGTAATTGACGTTCCCGGTAAGATACTGCATTAGCCGCAGCATCCTCTCCACCTTGGGCTGGTCCATGATGATGCGTTTTCACAAAACGTAGTGAAAAAAGGCGAGAGGAAGTATATGAAAGTGGTGGAAAAGAGGAATCAACCAAGAGAAGAAAACAGTATATTTGTTATTCAGTCAAGAGTATTAATTATTTACAAAATAATCTCCATTATGAAAAACGTCGTCAGAATTCTTGTGGCCGCAGTCGCGGTCATCGGGGCCTTCGTCTCGTGCAAGAGCAACGAGGAAGGGATGCACATCGACTACGAGGAGTACACCCTCGACAACGGTCTCAAGGTGGTGCTTCACGAGGACCACAGCGATCCGATCGTCGCCCAAGCGATTGCCTTCCACGTGGGAAGTGCCCGCGAGAAGGAAGGGAAGACCGGTTTCGCGCACTTCTTCGAGCATATGCTCTTCCAGCGCTCCGAGAACCTTCCGCGCAATGCCTTCTTTAACAAGATCGCCGCGATGGGCGGCGACTTCAACGGCGGTACTTCCAACGACTACACGATCTACTACGAGTGCGTTCCCCGCGATGCCCTCGAAAAAATCCTGTGGATGGAATCCGACCGGATGGGTTTCTTCATCAATACCGTTACCCAGAGCGGCCTTGAGCGCGAGATCGACGTCATCTGCAACGAGAAGCGCCAGACCGAGGTGAACAACGCTTACGGCATGATGAACGACGTGATGTGCAAGAACTTCTTCCCGAAAAAGCATCCCTACAGCTGGACCGTGATCGGGGAGTTCGACGACATCAAATCGGCGACCGTCGAGGACGTGAAGGAGTTCTACAGAACCTACTACGTGCCTTCGAACGCCACCCTCTGCATCGCGGGTGACTTCGATCCCAAGGAAGCGAAGGAACTCATCCAGAAATACTTTGGCGAGATTCCCAGCCATCCCGTGGAGAAACCGGCAGTCTGGGACGTTACGCTCGACCAGACGAAGGAACTGTACTACGAAGACCAGTTCGCCAGCATGCCCGCCGTCAATATCGCCTGGTCGGCTGTCGCTGACGGCGCCGACGACGAGGCGGCGCTTGACGCCTTCTGCAGCCTGTTCGGCCGTGGCAAGAATTCGCCGCTCTATAAGAATATCGTGGAGAAGAATCTCGCTCCGCGGGTGATGGCCAGCAACCGGTCGCGCGAAAGCGCCGGCCAGGTCACCATCAGCACCACGGCGTATCCCGGCGTGGATATCGACTTGATCATGGCGGCCGTCGAGCAGGCCATGGCTGATTTCGGGCGCGATGGTGTGGACGAGGAGGAACTCGCCACGATCAAGGCCGAAAACGAGACTTCCGCCTACCGCCGGCTCGGCAGCGTGCTTGGCAAGGCGCAGATGCTCGCCCGCAGCAAGGAGTTCTACGGCAAGGCCGACAAGTTCATCGACGACATCGAAGACTTCAACAAGGTGACGGCCGATGACGTGATGCGCGTGTACGAGAAATACGTGAAAGGCAAGAACTACGTGGCCGTGGTGGCCGTGCCGAAAGGACAGGTTGAACTGTCCACCGAGAGCAGCGTACCCGCGAATCTCGTGATGGAAGACCAGAGCAAGCAGACCATGCGCAGCGTGGCCGGCGCCGTGGTCGATGACGATTACGAGCGGACGCCTTCGAAGATCGACCGCAGCGTCGAGCCCGCGTATCTGACCAATGCCCCCAAGACGAATATCCCTAATATCTGGCGGACGACGCTCTCCAACGGCATCGATGTGGCCGGCATCACCCAGAACGAAATCCCGATGGTCAACTTGACCCTCTCGATCGACGGCGGTGCGATCCTCGATCCGGCCGGCAAGCGCGGAACGGCTTCGGTCAACGCGAGTATGATGAATGAGGGCACGTCCGAGCACACGGCCGTCGAACTCGAGCAGGCGCTCAAGAAACTCGGCGCCACCGCCCGTGTCAATGCCGGCACCAAGGCGACCACCATCACCGTGAGCGCGCTGTCCAAGAATCTCCCGGAAGTGATGGATATCGTCTGCGAGATGCTCACCAAGCCACGCTTCGACGATGAAGCCTTCACCCGTGCCGTAAAGGTCGAGAAATCCGCCATCCGCAGCGCCATGACGAGCATCACGTCGCTGGGCTCCCGCGCCGCGACGAAACTCTGGCTCGGCGACTGCGTCTATACCGATTATCCGACCAATGCGAGCATCGACGCGATCACGATGGACGATGTCAAGGCCTACTACGCCACACTGACGCCTTGCAACGCCCATATCGACATTGCGGGTGACATCGACCTTCCGACCCTCAAGAAGGCCCTGGCCGTGCTGGAAGGATGGAAAGGCGACGCCGTCGCCGTTCCCGAAATCGCGGTAGGCGAGAGCGCCGCTCCCGGCACCTACTTCATCGATTTCCCGGGCTCCAAGCAGTCCTACATTTATCTCATCGGTCCCGGCAAGAAGATCAGCGATCCTGACTACTACAAGCTCGACGTGCTGAACGAGAAGCTCGGCGCCGGCTCCGCCGGCCGCCTCTTCGAGGTGCTCCGCCTCCAGCGCGGCTACACCTATGGCGCCAGCTCCGGCTTTACCAAGAACCTGGAAACCGGCTACTTCCATGCTGCATCAAGCGTGCAGGGCAGTTCGACCAAGGAATCGGTGTCGCTGTTCCGCGAGATCATCGACGACTTCGGCGCCGAGTACACGCAGGAGAAACTCGACGGCGTGAAAGACGCTATGCTCCGCTCGAACGCATCGGCCTTCGAAACGTCCTCGAGTCTGGTGGGCATGCTCTCCCGCATCCGGAACTATAAGCTTCCCGACAACTATATCGCCCTGGAAGAAGCCGTCGTCAATCACATGACCCTCGACGACATCAAGGCGGAAGCGGCCCAGTATCTCAACGTCGACAACATAATCGTGGTCGTCGTCGGCGATGCCGCCACCCAGTTCAAGAACGTCCCCGGCGCCAAGATGATCAAGGCGATCTAAACGCGAACCTCGTTCGTTTAAGCCGCAGCAGCCAGATCTTTTGCGAAAGGTCCGGCGGCTTTATTCTATGCGCATAGCTTGCTCAGAATGGCAGATCCTCGTCGTTATCGGAGTTGTCATCAGATACGGGGGGCAGGGGCGGGGTAGGGTTTTGAGCTTTCCACATTGCAATGAACTGCTCGGCCGTTAATCCCTCGACGGGGGAACGCTCGAGGGACTCCTCAAGCTTGCGTGAAAAATGCCGGCGGAGCATTTTGATCGCCTCGTCCCTAATTTCCTCTTCGGTCACAACGAGCTCGCGGTAGTTGGGCAGGATCGTATTCTTGTCGCCCTTGCCGGTCTCGCCATAATAAATCTCGACGCAGCGTCGAATGATGGGCTCGGAGTTGTAGTAATCTTGGTCTGCAAGCCTCACGGCTTCATCGAAAGAAAAGCCGCACATATGCAAGGCCAGCACCTCATCGGGAAAATCGTAGATGAATTCCATAGACTTCTTCTGTTTGACTGTAAAGATATGGTTTTTTCCTTCACTTTACGCCGCCTTTCGCAGTTTTCCCTTGATGCGGTTCAGGATGACGTACACGTTGTTGACGGATATGCCGGCGCGGAGGGCCATTTCCTGGGCTTCCATTCCGGCGATTTTCCAGCTGAGGAAGCGCCGGTCCCGCTCAGAGTTAAGGCGGGCGTAGAAGTCTTCCTCCAGCTCCTGATTGAGGAGCTCCTGGTCGGCATAGGAGGGTTCTCCCTGAAAGAGGGAGGGCGACAGGAGATAGTCCAAACGGACCTTACGGCTCTGGGCGTGCGTCCTGACCGTATTCTTGGCGATGGTCCAGACCCACGTGAAGACAGAGCCTTTGTCGGGATCGAAACGATCCCGGGCCCGGAGCATTTTCTCCACCACCTCCGAAATCATATCCTCGATTTCGGCACCGGGGAAGTAGTTCTTGAAGCACTTGTTGACATAGCCGCGGACGGCACGGGCAGCGTAGCTGTTGAATTCCGAGAATTCCAGGGGAAAGAGATTCTGAGTCATATTAGTTTTTTTTGATAGTTTCTATCCGCATTATGGTCCAACGTTGCCTTTTCGGGCTCGTTTGGCATCACCCGGTTTCCCGGGCTACTCCAAGTGATCGGGTCGATCACTCGTCAGGCATGCGACCTGACTTTAATTAGTGTGTGCAAAATTTTTTCCCTCAAATATCTTGCCAAACCGGGTTATTCTGCGTACTTTTTACGCAGAATGGTAATAATCCGCGAAATATGCCCTGGCTTTGGCATAGAGGACGGCGAGGCTGTCGGTTTGGAGGATGGGGACATAGCGGTGAATCGTATAGGATTCGCCGGTTTCGTCGTCGACGTAGGGCTCCGGGACGACACGGTTTAGGCTGTATGAGCGAACGTATCCGTCCTCGGGATTGTCGTCTTCAAAAGTGTCCACGTAGAATGGCTCCTGCTTGTTTTCCGCGGTGGCGATTGTGAACTCGCGCTGGTCGACAGCGAGCTGGAAGAAGGCGTTCAGGTCGTCTTCCAGGGTTTCGCTGCCGAGCAACGGGTGGTTTCGGAACCGATCGTAGTCGATATCTACGTCGAACGTAGGGTCGTCCGAATAGCCCCAGTCGTGAACCATATGCCAGAGCAAGCTCCACTGGCATTCCGTCAGATAATCGGTTTCGGAAACACCGGGCTCCGGGACATCATGTCCGATGACCTGCCCGGAGAAGCGGCTCAGAAACTGATGGGCTTCAGCGACATAGTCGCACTCGCGGTAAGAGTCTCCCATTACCTGCCGGGCGAAGATGGTGGCAAGGGGATGAATCCAGGTGACGACCGTACCATCGTCGAAATTGGCCACGATTCCGCTCAGCCCTTTGGCGATGAGCGTATTCAAGCGTTCGATTGCAGATTCCATTGTGTTTGTCGTTTTGATTAATATACTTCTGGCCGGCCGAAATCATTCAATCACGATGTTACTCGATTCTAATGCCGGTGTCCCAGTATTCGCGGTTGAGGGTGTTGGCGGCGGTGATGAGGCCTTCGATTTTTTCGGCCATTTCGGGCGCCTTCTCCGAGCGGACGCAAAAGTGGAGGCAACGGTCAGGTTTCAGGTTGATGTTGACAGTGATGAACTTGTCGTCGGCTTCCATCGTGTATGTTTCGCCGAGCTGGTCAAGCTTGATGCGCAGCGGCAGGCCGTAGATCTGGGAAATCATCTCTTGGCGTTCTTCATCCAGACTCTGGCCTGCCATCCGGTCGATTTCGGACTGCCACTTCTCGGGCGTCCACTGTTCCATCCTCAGCGTCATATTCATTGGGCTTTTGCGTTTACACCTATCATATACCGCTGAGCCTTCAAAATCTTTCGCGTACCTAGCGCATCAATTTGCGTATTTTCCGGAATCCTTCGAAGAACATCAGAAACAAGGAGAAGACAATCCGGTACGCGGAGAGATCCTCGTCGGTATGAGCTTTCATCCATTTGGAAGCATTTCGGTACATCTTTCCTAAAGGAAAAAGGTTAACCTTCGGAAAAACAACCCCAACGATTCCGGCGACAATCCACCAAACCAGAAGAATTACCCCAATGACAGGGGCCGCGATGATAACGAAAACAGAGAGAAGCGTTTGGGTGAAAAGCGAGATAAAATCTTTCATAATCAACTTATTTTCTGATGCTCCGAAAATAAGTGTTTGATTCAAGATTCTTGCTCAAGCTGTGCCTTTTTGTGGCACAAGGGGTAATCTGGATTGGAATGCGCTGCCTTACCGGACGCTCGGTCAATGGATGAGCCATTGCATGGATTGAGCGTCCACGATTGGTTGCCAAACGGCCCTTTTCTGGACGCTCGATCAACGAGGTGGATGAATGATTGACCGAGCGCCCATCCCGAGGAGGCGGCACGAAATTTGAATAAATGTCGCCTCGGTGCCGGTTGAAAAAACTTCGAACTTTTTTCAATTTTTTTGAAAAATCAGTGAAAGGTTTTCTTATTTCGCCAGTACATATAAAGTGAGAAGTGTAGGAGTAGTTCTTTGAAATCCCTCATCTGCGAATCTGGCCGACTTCGCTCGAAGGTTTCTCCCCCAGTCTTCAATTATTAAAAAAAATGTTTTGCGGACGAAACCATTCGATCACGCGGGACGCCCAAGCTTCGGGTGTAAGCAAGCGATGTTGTACCTCCTTAATACAGATGAGAATGAAGAACTTCTACGACACAGCCAAAGCTACGGTGATGGCCGCCAATGATGAACCTGTCCTGATGAAGGACATTATCGAGGCCGCCCGATCCGCCTCTGAGGTCTTCTTTCGTTCGGGCAGAAAGCACATTCCTGCAATGGATGTGAACGATCTGTCTCAGGAAACGTTCTACAGGGCGATGAAGGGAATCTGTCGCTATGATTCCCGCAGGGCTTCCCTCAAGACGTGGGTAAGCAGGATAGCTCTGTATTATCTGATTGATTTCGAGAGGTGTGAAAAGAGACGGACCGTTTGGTCCGACGCTTTTGCGTCCTTGAAGACGGAAGAAGTCGAAGATGACACTTCACCTCTGCTGGCAGCGTATTGGGGTGAGGCGTATGAGGCGGACCGTGAGTTGCTCACGGAGGAGGCACTCGGTAGAATCGAGGCTGCTTTCGCCAAACTGTGCGAAAGCCGCCGTATGGTGGTCAAGTTGGCTGGGGAGGGATTCAAGGTTCGGGAAATAGCAATGATTACCGGCTGGAATCCCAGCAAGGTTTCGGTCCTTCTGCACAGGGGGAAAAACGACCTTGAAGGTTATCTCGGCAGAGATACTCTCCAGGACTACGGAATCGCGGCCTAGGCGTCACTCTCGATGTAGCCGCCGGATCTTTTCAAAAAGGTCCGGCGGTTTTTTATCTCCCGTTCTCAAACCGCCGTCTAGCGGCATCGAGATAGGACAGGACCGTATCGGTCAGTTCCGTCGGCTCGACGACGGTCAGATGGCCGCGCCGCTTGAGAAGTTCCTCGATGAAATCCCGCGTAGGGGCCAGATAGTAGGAGAATATGGTATACGACTCCGTGTCTTCCTCGATCTTCTGGGAAGGATGCAGGCGGACGGCCTTGAGGTATCCCGCCTCGGTGGAATCCGCCCGGAGCCGGATGGTCTGCGGCTTGATCTCGTCGGTCTTGGGAACGACGCCGAAGGCGGTCCTGAAATACTCTTCCGGGTCGAACGACTTGGGCAGCGTGAACCGGCCCGGGCAGAAGTCGACCGAAATCATCCGGTTGTCCATACAGTACGTTCGGAGCGCGGCGTGCTCCTCCACGCGCCCCACGAGATACATCCGCTGCTGGTGCATCTTCACGCAGTAGGGGTGCACCGTCCGGGTCTCCGGCTCTTTCCCGAAGGGCTGGTAGACGATTCTTAGCTTGCGCCCCTTCGACATCGCCTCGGCGACTTTCCGCAGCTTTTCTTCCTCCTTCAGCCTTCCCTTGGCCGCCCTGAGGTCCGGCTCATACACGATCCGCCCTTTCAGGTTCGCGAACTCCTCGAGCATATTGTCGACGGCCATCTTCTCCATCAGCGTAAGCATCGTGACCGAAGGCTGGTCGGGCGCCGCAATGTAGTAGCGGTCGTTCTCGCAGTAGATGTCGAGCCCGAAATACTGTTTGATGGCCTTTCGGAACTTGATGAAGCTGAAACGCGACAGGTCCTGCCCTCCCGACAGGGCCGTGTTCTTCTTCCATTCCTCGTTGATCTGCCTGAGGCTCTTGCCTTCCTCGTTGTTCACCTGGTCGATGAGCCACACATACTTCTTGAAAACGTCGTAAGCCATTGTTGCGATAGTCTATACCAAGGCAAAGATAACGAAAATAATCCGACTGTGTCCTATTTAGCCACAGTCTTTCCTTCTATGTGAATAATCGTATGTATGTTTGCGTCAGTTCTTTGAAATGTCGCTAAACAAACAATTATTAACTCAAAAAAAACACAATTTCGGGAAAATGAAGAAAAACATTGTCGTCAGATTGCCTTTCACCTTTTTCATCAACGGTCCATCTCAAAATTTCTTGTTGGGGAGAGTGAAAGGATTTGCGTTGTTTTCGGTAGATATAACCGTAACAATCACTCGTACCGTATGACAAGAAGAACGAAAAGCATCCCCTTCAATCCGGAAAAAAGCTACAGCGCTGCCAACGAAAACCATCTGCGCCAGGTGGAAAGCCTGAACCGTATCTTCCTCGCCGTGGACGCGACGGGGTATACGTCAGAGACCCTCGAGTTGCTGAAGGACGACATCGTCCTGCTCACCGCCGGCTATGGCATCGCCCCTCGCTCGGTCGTGCTGCTGGCGGCCATCCTCGAGCGTTCCGACTCGAACTGCGGAATCGACAAGGAAGACCTTGCCCGTTACCTCGGCTGCTCCAGCATCGAATTCATCGGCTGCAGCGCGAACCTGAACGAACTGCAGAAGAAGGGCCTGGTGCGCAGCACCAACGGCCCGCACAAGACCTTCCGTGTCACGCCCGAGGCCTACAAAGCACTCGAGACCGACTCGGAGTTCGTGCCACCCAAAACGGTCGGCCTGACGCCTGCAGAGCTGTTCAACTGCTTCCGGAACTGCTTTTCCCGCTACCGTTCCGGCTCGCTCGACGATGACGACCTCATCGACGAACTCGACACCCTGGTCAGCGACAACGACCACCTGCTGTTCTGCCGGAAGTCGCTGGAGTCCCCTCTGTACAAGAAGTGTGACGAAAACGAGCGGAGGGTGTTCTACTATATGTGCCATCGCTACGTGTCGCACGGCGAGATTTCCGTGGACATCGATACGCTGTCCCATTTCGCCGACGGGATGATTGTGAGCCTGTCAATGCTCCGCGATTGCCTGAAGGCCGGCTCCACCGACCTGCAGCACTCCGGCCTCGTGGAGTTCGTCAACGACGAAGGCGTGGCCGATACCGAGGCGCTCACGCTCTCCGACGGCGTGACTGCCACGTTCTTTGAAGGCGTGGAGATTGCGCGGCCCGAGAAGGAGACGCACAGCGACCTGGTGAGCGCGACTTCCATCACGGCGAAGGAGCTCTTCTACAACGAGTCGGAGGCCGAGCAGATCAGCCGTCTCGCCGGCCTGCTCGACGAAAAGAACTACAGCGGCATCCGCGCCCGCCTTGCCGAGACGGGTATGCGCAAGGGCTTCGGTATCCTCTTCTACGGTGCGCCGGGCACCGGCAAGACCGCCAGCGCCTTCGAGCTGGCGCGCCAGACCGGCCGCGACATCTTCGTGGTCGATATGTCAAAACTCCGCAGCAAGTGGGTGGGCGACAGCGAGAAGAACGTCAAGGGCCTGTTCAATATCTACCGCCGCCTCTGCCGCAAGAACGAGCGCGCGCCCATCCTCCTGTTCAACGAGGCGGACGCCATCTTTATGAAGCGTTTCGAGAACGTGGAGGCGAGCGTCGACCAGATGAACAACACCCTGCAGAACATCATCCTGCAGGAGATGGAGAACCTCGACGGCATCCTGATTGCCACCACGAACCTGGTGGGCAACCTCGACCCGGCTTTCGAGCGCCGTTTCCTCTACAAGGTGGAGTTCCACAAGCCGGGCGTGGCTGCCCGTGCGAAAATCTGGAAGTCGATGATTAAGAGCTTGTCCGACGCCGACGCCGAGGCCCTCGCCGTGCGCTACGACTTCGCCGGCGGCAACATCGAGAACGTGGCGCGCAAGAGCTCCGTGGAGTATGTCCTCTCGGGCCGCAAGCCCTCCGTGGAATCGCTCTCGACCTTCTGCGAGGAAGAGACCTATGCCAAGACCGAACGCAAACGAATCGGATTCTAATACAGCAAGACAATGAAGAAAGCCATTGATTTTAAGAAGATTATCGAGGCTGCGGCGGCGGAGGTCAAGGAAGAGGCCGATCGCCGCATCGCAATGCATAGCTATTCTCCGTCCGCCAGTTTCGGGGCGGAGATCAAGGAAAAAATCATCCTCGCAGTCTGGAATGAGTGCCTCAGGCAACTCGACGGCGACCCGGTCGAAGGCGGGCCGCTTGCCGCCGAGAAGGTTGTGGTCGGCCTGGGCCAGCGGGGCATCAGCCGCGGCCAGATGCCCTTCAAGGGCAATTCGTTCCGCATCTGTCTGAAAAACCACGATTACCGGGTGTACAAGCGTACATCCGGTTTCGCGGCCAGACCCTGGCACATAGGAGGCAATAACCTCAAGGACCTCAAGATCGACGGCGACGAGTTCGCCGAATTCATGCTGGAATTCGACAGCTGGATTCCCGAGATACTCCTTGCCGTCGACGAAGTGTACGGGTATTACAGTGAAATGAATCGGGAAATAGAAAAGAAAGAGATGGTCCGCAAGATCCTGGTCGGCACCGTGGAATCCATCATCGAACAGCGCCTTCGCTCACTGGGCCTCACGGTAAACTACCGGTTCGTTAAAGACGGCGAGTCCGTCTCGCTGGACATCTGGCAAATCCGCCACGGCAACCTGGAAATCCCGATCAATGAACTCGCCGACCGCCTTCGCGACCCCGACGCAATCCTGGACTCCCTAGTCACCGAAGAGTCACTGCAGGAACTGTCGAAAGATTTCGAGCTCGAACCCACCCTTTTTCTCAGCGGAATCAGATCTCACTGGAATATGGGGCTCAGGTAACGGGTCCCTATTCTCTTTCATATAGGGCATCTATTTCATCTGCTTCTCTATCGAACTCCCGGATGGCCATTTCGATCAGTTCTTCTGTGGACATTCTGATGGATTCAAGCTCTTCCTCCGTAATTAGAGGAAGAGCGTCGATCATTTCTTGGGTCAGTATCATTATTGTTTCTCCCGTTCGTTGAGGTGCATAATCTTGAGATCGATCTCCCATTGTTGGAGGTCGAGGGCGTTGAAGCCGTTGTTCTCGGCGAGGCTCCAGTCGAAGGAATCGTCCCTTTGAGCCTTGCACCAGGCTTCGTGGTCGATGACCTCTTCCTTGAAACGGTTGACGAACAGCTCGCGCCCTTCCAGGTTGCGGCCGTCGGCGTCGCGCATCCGGAATCCTTTCGGGGCAAGGATGCTGCATTTCATCCGGCGCTGCTGCGCTGCTTTGATGGCGGCTTCGTCGACGCCGGTCTGGCCGCCCGAGCGAACTTCGAGGATCTTGACGCCGAGGCTTTCACAGGCGCCCAGGATATCGGAGATGAAGGCCTTGACCGAATCGGTCTTGATTCCGTCGCGCTTCAGTGTTGCAGCACCGTTGCCAGCGATGTTCAGACGGATGCCTTCTGCCTTGCAGCATGGATGATCGGCGATCAGCCTGGCGACCTTCTCGGCTTCGCGCAGCAGGTCCATATTGTAATACGTCATCTTCTCCAGATTCCGTGGAATAGGGTAGCCGATGTACTTCTTGCCGGCCGCATTGCGGGTTGTGATTTCCCCTGGCGACGTGAAATCCGTGGCCAGGGCCAGCGTGATGTCCGACCACTCGGCGTTCCGCCACGTGCGGTGTCCGAAGTTGCGGTCGGTGTCTTCGAGAAACGTGGGCTCCGTGCCGGAAATCCATTGCCTGCGCGTGTAAGGGCGTGCCTTTTCGATCATCTTGCGCAAGCTCCGCACATAAGTGTTGCAGTTGTTCTCGTATTGTCGCAAAAGTTCCTCCAGCGATTCTTCCGGCTCTTCCTGGAGGACGCCATCCTTGTAAAAGATGGATGTGCCTGTGTGAAATTTAAGTTCCATATAAATGTGATGTGTGTCAATCGTTTAATAATCAATGTGCCGGAACTGGCCCCATATCGGGTGGTTGCGATAGGCCGGTACCGCTTCCCGCGGAACGACGAGATGGCAGGTGTCGAGCGGAAGCTCTTCGAAGTCCTCGTTGACGGTCGGCGGCACGGCCACGGGGAGAATCAGACGTTCGAGTTTTCGGCACTCGAAAAACCCGTAACTCTCAAAGGTACGTATGGAGGAGGGGAGTGTCAGTCGCGTTAGGTTGTCCAGGCAGGAGATGGCTGTATAGCAGATCTCTTCAACACCTTCGGGAACCGAAAGCTCCGAGTTCTTATGGACGAATCCGAAGAATCTCCTGCCGTCTTTTGAGAGGATGCCGTGTCCGTCGTCGGACACCTTCAGGTGCGGGTTTTCCGGCGAGATCGTGACTTCCACGGTCGGAGATGCGGAGCGAAAGGACCACGGGAGCCACTTTTCCAATCCGCGCCCGACGCGGATCTTCTCCAGTTTCGCATCGGGGAAGGAATCCTCGTCGATGAATTCGTAGGAATCGGGGATGGTAAGTTCTTTCAGCCATATGTCGTCTTCGGTATTATAGGCTATTTCGACGCTGGTCAGTCGATAGGTCTTTCCTGCGAGGACGACTTCTTCGGGAAGCGTGTAGACGGTCGCACCGAAGCAGGTTCCTTCGTTGATCCAGGCCGTGCCGTCATCGTCGTCGAGCAGGTACTCGAAATAGCCTGCGTGGTAGCGGCGGCGATCTTGGTAGGATTTGGTCATATTGTCTGGTTTATTCGATACGTATTCCAGTTTCCCAGTATTCGCGGTTGAGGGTGTTGGCGGCGGCGATGAGGCCTTCGATTTTTTCGGCCATTTCCTGCGCCTTTTCTGCGCGGACGCAGAGGCGGAGGCGGCGGTCGGGTTTCAGCTTGACTTGAACCGTGATGAACTTTTCGTCGGCTTCCAACGTGTACGATTCGCCGAGTTCGTCGAGTTTGACGCGCAGCGCCTGGCCGTAGATACAGGTAATCATCGCCTCGCGCTCTTCTTCCAGAACGATGTCCTCCACTCTGTCTTCCAAAACGAACATTGCCTCCTCGAGGAACTGCAGAAGCAGGACAATGGATTCTTCCTTGAGGGAGAGGCAAACCGTATTGTGCAACGGCCCCTGCGTGCTGATGCGCGTCCGCCCTTGCTCTTCCATCTTGAGACGGATGGGCAGTTCGTTCAATTCGACCGACAAGCTGCCGTCGGCCTCTTCTTTGAAGTCAATGCCCTCTTCATCGAGCAGCTCCGTCAGGCGAGCCTTGTCGACTGATGCCGCGCTTTCCAGATTCAGTTCGGCTTTTACCACCCAATGGTCCGCCAGGTAGAAGAACAGCTCCTCGCGCATATAGCGCGCGCTGATTCTCTTACGGTATCCCGCCATCTTCTGCAGGATGCGCTCATCCGACACAAGGTCGATTACGGACTGCCACTCCGGGGGCGTCCACTGTTCCATTCTCAGCGACATATTCATTGGGCTTTTGCGTATTACATAGAAACATACCCCTGAACCGCCAAATTCTTTCACGTGAGCGACAGGTGAAAGAAAAAAGAGTTTCAGGAGTAGATAAATGTGTAAGCGAAACCGAAACAAATGGCAAACATCAGTGTAAACACGACCGAGCTCCTTGCGTTGCTCGATGTCACGCCGGCCGAACACAACCTTATGCTTGTCGGCCGCCACGGAATCGGAAAGTCCGAGATCCTCACCGAATACTATACGGCGCGCGATATGCGCGTAGTCCCTCTGTTCCTGGGCCAGATGTCCGACCCGGGCGACCTGATCGGCATCCCGAACCGCAACGAGGCCACGGGCAAGACGGAGTTTATGCCTCCGTACTGGTTCCCGCTCGACGGAAAGCCCATCGTGCTGTTCCTCGACGAGCTGAACCGCGCGCGGCCCGAGATCCTGCAGACCATAATGGACCTGGCGCTGAACCGTACGCTCGCGGGGCGACGCCTGCCCGAAGGCAGCCGCATCATCAGTGCCGTGAACGACGGCGACCAGTACCAGCTCACGGACCTCGATCCCGCGCTGGTCTCGCGCTTCAACATCGTGACCTTCCGCCCGACGGTGGAAGAGTGGCTGCTTTGGGCCGGTAAGGCCGGCATCGACCGCCGCGTCGTGGAGTTCATCCAGGAGAACCGGATCTGGCTCGACAAGGATCCCGACGCAAAGGAAGACGCCGACACGGGCCTCGACAAGACGCCCGACCGCCGCGGCTGGAAGCGCGTGTCCGACATCATCGCCGACCGTCACGACCTCGGCGGGGTGATGACCAAGGCAATCTCCGGCGTCGTGGGCGCCAAGGCGGCCAGCGCTTTCCTGAGCAGCGTCGCCGCACGGAAGATCGTCTCGGGCCGCGACGTCCTCCTGAACTTCGACAAGGTGAAAGACCGCCTGGCCGACTATGAGCTGCACCAGCTCTCGGTGGTCAACGACGGCATCTACCGATGCCTGGAGGTGGAGAAGGTGGCGGACAAGGACCTGGAGAAGGTCAAGAAGAACGTGGATGCGTACTTCGAGTTCCTGTCGCACGGAAAGAAGGAGGCGGCGGCGCACTTCGCCACCCTGTACGTGGCCGGCACCTATCCCAACGCCGTGGCGTTCCTCGCGCGCGAGTGCCAGTTGCTGACAATGTCGATGGTCATCTACGTCAAGGGCATCAAGGCGGCATGAAAGACCGGATAACCAAGATTCTGGAGCAGTGGTTCCTCGACGAGCCGCCTCTCTTCCAGGTGGTCTGCGCGCACGAGCTCGTGCCCAATTCGCAGATGTCCTGTCCCGTGCGCTGCGGCCGCCGCCGCATCGAATACAACCCCGAATTCCTGGCGGAAATGTCGGACCGGGGCCTGGAAGAGGCGCTCCGCACCGAAGCCATCCGCATCCTGCTCAAGCACCCGTACGAGCGCAAGCCCGAGGGTTGCAGCCAGGAAGCGATGGCGCTAGGATCGAACGTCGTGGTGGGCGACAACTACGTGTATTCGGCCCTGCGCATCGAGAAGCCCTCCGACTTCGGCCTCCCCGGCGGGAAAGCTTACGAGTGGTATGCCCGTATGATTCAGGAGAAACTTCCGGAGGAGGGGGGAGGCGGTAGCGGTGATAGCGGCGGCAGCGGCGGGTCGTCCAAAAGCGACATCTCGGAACTTTGGGAAGAGGATGATCTTGCGGTTACGATGATCAACGGCATCATCGAAGGCGTCAAGAACTGGGGCTCGCTGGAGGGAAAGATGGCGGAGATGCTCAAGGCCTCCACGAAGGCGCGCATCGACTGGCGCAAGGTGTTTGCGGGCTTTCGCGCGAGCATCCTTTCATCGAAGCGCAAGCTCACGCGGATGCGCCCGAACCGCCGCACGGGCTACGAGAACATGGGCTCCATCCGGCGTTTTGATACAAAACTGCTGGTGGCCGTCGACGTGAGCGGCTCCATCGGCAGCGAGAGCCTGAGCCACTTCTACGGCGTGATCAACAGCGCGTTCCGCTATGGCTTCGAGGCGGTCGACGTCATCCAGTTCGACTGCGGCGTGCGCGTTGTGCAGAGCCTCAAGAAGGTCATCCGCGAGACCATCGCCGTGGGTCGCGGCGGCACCAGCTTCCAGGAGCCCATCGACTATGCCGCGGAGAACGGCTACGACGGCTTGGTGATTCTGACCGACGGCTACGCGCCGAAGCCCGACATCCCGCCGTATATGCGCTGCAAGATCGTGTGGGTGTGTGAAAACCGCTTCAGCTACGAGCAGCACCACGAGTGGATGGAGCAGTCGGGAAGAGTATGTACCATGGAATTGGGATAAGCAATGGAAAAGAATCAAATCAAACTGAGGGATATGGGTGAGGATGCGATTCTCGCCGAGGCACTGCGTGCCGTGCCGGAATACCGCTTCAAGATCCGGGAATCGGGCAAGTTCGTCCTGGAAGAATGCGTGCGCGCGGCAATGAAACGGATTGAGAATCTCTTCCGCGCCGACCGCGGACTACGTGTGTCACAGCCGTTGGACAAAAACAACCGGGGGCAGCTGGAAGCCCTGCTGGGCTATTTCAGGCCCAAAGTCATCGAGGCGGTCAGTCCCGTCCAGCTGCGCTATATGCAGCAGCGTATGGTGTCGAACATCAGCGCCACCACGGCCCGGATCCTGATTCCCGCCGCCTTCGACAAGGAAGACCTCACGGCCGAAGTCGAAGGCCAGCGCCACCGCGCCAAGGTGGAAGTCAAGCTGAGCCCGTCGCTCCGCGTCAAGTTCTACGTTCGCTACCGCGACTTGAACACCAAGGAAGGCTTTGCCGACGAAATGGTCCGCGCCGTCCTCGACCTCAAGGACGCCGCCGACCGGCTGGGGAGTGGCGTAACGCTGACGAGACGGTAAGACTAAGTGTCTTTTTGTTTTGATTGGAGGCGGATTATTGCTAAATTTGAAACATAAGAAAAACCTAATCGAATGACAATACACTTCAGCCCTTATTATGATGCCGGAGTCTGGTCTGGCGATCCTGCGAAAGGAGCGTGCCGAATGGGGGAGACCTATATGGGGCCGCTCCGTCTGCTTGATCGACTTGAACAGGATCTGGCACTTACTTCCCGGCCGGTTTCGCCTCACATCGTGTTGAAACGTTGGCTTGACAGCCTTGAGCAGGCAACGCACGGTGCACATTGTTTTTATGAAGAATCATTGCGGACAGACCGTCTCGGAACAGCCGAGCGTTTGCTGGAATGGCGCGATGCGCTCGTCCTCTGTGGCTGGTCATCTTCCTTTCAATTGCCGGAAACACTCTCGTCCGGGGCGCGTTGTATTTTGAGTGATCTGGCTGTTGCCAACCTTGTTTTTCGCGCTACTGGAACGAAGACGGTGTCCGACCGTTGGCGGATTGTCCTGGATACAATCCCATACTCGGAAATCGAGCCCGGCATTATCGTGATTGATGTACCGACGTCAAGCCTGGAGCCTTTTTGGAGGGATCTGATTGAGAAACTCCGCGTCGCCGGGTGGGTTGTTTCATTCCCCGATGAGATTCCCGGCCTTCCTGTGGATGTCGAGGTCTTGCATTTCAAAGATTATGTGGATGCTTGCACCTGGTTCGCCAATCGGGAAGATTCTCCACTTGCCATCACCAGGGATTGTTTCACGCTTGACTTGGCTTTGGCCGCTGCCGGGAAAGCCTCGGTGTCGTCGGAGACAACGGCCTCTTGCCATCAACTGAGTCACCTTTTTCATAGTGCACTTCGAATGCTCGGGCCGGCCAATCGAGACACTTTCCTCGGGTATCTCAGCATCTCGCCCCATCCGCTCGACCTGTATAAGGATGCAGAAGGAAATAACAATCTTCGTTTTCGCCTACTCAGCCATATTCTTCGGCAGGGTGGACTGGGGGAGGACAGAAGGGGCAAGTCTTTCAATGATATCTTAAAGGATTTTGACATTTCATCAGATGACCGGGATCTTTGGATTCCCATCATAAGTCAATATCAAGATCAGGTATCAGTAAATGCAATCACCCGCCTTTGCAGTAGATTGGGAAATTGGGCCGAGAATCACGCAGCTACCTTGACTGCACTCAATGGTGACGACCATACGATTCAACAACTTTATCAAATCAAAGAAGCTAGTGACACACTTCCTGAACTGATAGAGAGTCTCGGTTATTCAGATATGATTCCTTTGGCTGATTATCCGCGATTACTGTCATTTGCGGCGCCGGCCGCGCCTATTGCCTGGTCATCTGCCGAGGTTGGCGGCATGTCCCTGGCGACGGGTTCCCGCTCGGTGGCTGCTCCCTGCCTGGAAGCCGTATGGCTTGATTGCTCTGCGGATGCCCCTGCCAATAGTTTTCCGTTCCTTAGTCCTAAGGATATCGAAATCCTTCATGAAGAAAAAGGACGATTATCTATTCCTCTCCAGTCGGAGTCGCTTGCGCAGGCGGATGCTTGTTGCCGGGCGTCTCTGTCCAATGTGAAAAGATTGCAGATTGCCTGTTGCGACAAGATAAGTGCGGCCGTTCCCGACAAACACCCCGTTCTAATAGAAGTCGCCGGCAAAAAGGCGGTGGATGGAAAGGTTGGGCCCTGGTTGGACGCGCTGCCATATTCATGGCCGGCATCCGGGCAGATGAAAGAATCATCTTTTATCGACGCGAATACCGAAAGGGACGAATATGAATTGGGCGAGGCATACCTCCCTATCCCCGAATTTCATTCTCCGTCATCGATTGATCTCCTACTGGAACGGCCGTTTGATTATGTGGTTCGATATGTATTGAAGCTCTTCGATGAGAGCGAGGATAATTTGTCGACCGTGCAGGGAACTGTAGCCCATCTTGTAATCAGCAAACTTATTCGTCGCGCCGGTGGCGGAAACGACAAATGTACGGCCGACGCGTTGAATGTGGCTTTTTCCCGCGATTTTGATGCAGTATTCGACGAATCGGTCAGGGATGCAGGACTCCTGTTGCTTTTGCCGGAGAATGTTCTCCAGTTGAAGGATTTTCGCGATCGACTGAATCGCATTTCCCTTCCTGCCCTCATTAGTATCCTGCAGGAGAGCCATCTCCGCATTGTCGGCAGCGAGGTCTCGTGTTCGGGTGAAATAACCTGCCCCGGCACGGATATCCGGATTAAACTGGGCGCCGTAATCGACCTTTTGCTTCAGGACGAGAACGACAGTTATGTCATCTTCGACTTCAAATGGCATAGCAAAGGAAGTGAAAAAAAGAGAATGGAATCGATTCAAAGAGGGCAGGACTACCAACTTGTTTTATACCGGGCACTGGTTGAACAGGGCTTTGTCGAAGGTGTGGAAAAAGGGGCGCGCGTCGTCGACCATTCATACTATATGTTGCGGTCAGGCGTACTCTATACTGATAGTGACCGATTCCGTTCGAAAGGCGAATTCATTGAAGTGGTGCAGCGGAAGAAAGCATTCGATCAGACCTTGCAGGATCTGTTCACGCAATTTGACGAAGCCATTCAGAATCTGCGTGACGGAAGAGTAGTCGTTGGAAAGAAGGAAGACTTTGGCGAGAATTATATTTTGAAAGGAAAACTGAATTGAGGCCATGAAAAAAATCCATAACATATCCGCAGGAGCAGGAGCCGGCAAGACGACGGAACTGGTCAATATCATCTATGAACTGGTTTCCGGAAAAAGGACGGATGAAAAATTCCGTCCGGAGCGGATGATTCTCACAACGTTCACGAAGGCTGCTGCGGCGGAACTCAAAGAACGGGTTAAGCAGAAACTTTTCTCGGAGGGGATGACTGCAGATGCGATTGCCATCGATGCCGCCCAGATGGGAACCATCTCCTCCGTCTCGGAATCCTATCTTCGAAGGTATTGGTATCTGCTCGGAATGTCTCCCGACTTGTCTCCAATCGACGAGAATGAATCTAGGAATCTGATGAACGAGGCTCTGATGGATGTGGTAACGCGTGAGGACATCGTCTTTTTCCATCAATACGCAGATGATTTCTCCTTGATTAGTGAAAGTGGAGATGCCGATTCCTATTGGAGGGATGTGTTTATGAAGATTGTTGAACTTGTGCAGGGTGGAAGGCTTTCCGTCGATGCGATTCCGGAATGGGGGGAGCGGTCTTCCCTGATGCTGGAGGAAGTATTCAAACCGACAACGGATCTTACGGAGTTTCAGCGTGCTGTGGAGAATTATCGTGCTTTATGTCTAAGTCAGGATGATATATTCTATAGTGCTGCATCCAAGAACAATGCAGATAAACAGGCGGCATTGTTGGAAAAGTCCAGGGCCAAACAAGCTTTGTCAATCGGCTACCTGAAAAGTGTTGACCGTATTCTTGGAGATAAGGCGTTCGCGTTGAAGAAAAAGGCGAAGCCGCAATATGAGATTCCTTTGCAGGAAGCATTTAATGAATTGAAAGATGCGATCTCCCGCATTGTCCCCCTAGAAGCGGTAAAAATTGCCGAATTTGCCCGTCGCATGTCCCGGGTGGCCTGCAGGGGTATTGATGCTTATCAGAAAGCCAAGCAAAAGGCCGGTGTCATCGATTTCAGTGACATGGAAGGTTGTTTCCTTCAACTGCTGGACAGGGAAGAGGTGCGGCAAGATATCTCGGCTTCCATTGACTTCCTGTTCGTCGATGAATTCCAGGACTCCAATTACATTCAAATCCGGATTTTCAAAGAGCTTTCCGAACTGGTCAGGCAGAGTTGGTTTGTTGGAGACTTGAAGCAGGCTATCTATGGTTTCCGCGGCAGCGACACCGAGCTGGTGGCCGACTTCTCCCGTCGTTTCCCGCATGAGAAAAAAGATGAGACCGATCGCTTGACCCATTATGTGAAGAATGCCAATGGTCTTTCTTCCCAGACGCTGCGTGTTTCCCATCGCTCCGTTCCGGAATTGGTCGATTTGTCCAATGACGTGTTTGTGAACGCTTTTAAAGAACCGTATCTGAGAATGGAGGGTGATCGTGAAGTATTCCGTTATGACAAAGAGATTCTAGATGAGGACCAGGTACTCCTTCAGAAAGATAGGGTATCTCTGGGTAAATCATTGTTTCACGTGAATCTTCATAACAATGAAGGCGCCCGAAGCAATGCCTTGCCATACGATGCCTTTGCGTCTTTTATTTGCACGCTGCTGAATGATGCTTATTTGCCGTTGAAAGGTCGGAACATCAAGCCTTCGGATGTGGCGGTCCTTGTTCGCAACAACGACCATGTGACGAAGATAGCCGTTGCGCTCAGAAAAAAGAGAGTACCTGTGACTGCCGTCGGCAAAGACTTTAAAGAGAGCGCTGAAGTCGCTCTGCTGCTCGACATCTTGCGTTTGACGGCGGACGTACAGACAAAGAAGACGCGTGTCGAATTGATGTCTCTCATTCACGCTCTTCCTCTGAAGACGGTGTTCGACTATGCGCAGGGGAAGGATGGCGATTACCCCGATTTTGAAGGGATTGAAGCGTTTGCCCGGTCTTTGCGACGGATATCCGTAGTCGACAGCGTAGATGCAATCATAACCAGGTTCGGCCTTTATGATTTCAGTGCACGTTGGGACGATGCTGACCAGCGGCGCGAGAACCTTGATCTGGTCCGGGCCATTGCCCGGGAATATGACAACCGGTGCCAGGTGCTGGGGAAGAATTCCGACTATCGCGGTTTCCTGTCTTATGTCGACGGATTTAAGCCCGAGCCGCAGTTTAATAACAATGCCGGAGGCGTCAAGGTCCTGACATCCCACAAGGCAAAGGGATTGGAGTGGCCCGTGGTCTTCCTGTGGCAGATTGCGGGAAACAGTAGTGCCGCCAAAAAGGATGTCGCCTGCGGCGTTTCCGCCGAATGGCTTGTATCTCCTTTTGCGAAATGTGTCTGGACGAGTGCTTGCGTGAGCGTAAGCCCGGTGTTGCAACAGATTCATGACCGAAATGAGGCAAAAGAGTTGGGAGAGTCCCGTAGATTGCTTTATGTCGGCGTTACGCGTGCCCGGGACATTCTTTTCACAGTTGGAAAGGATCAGGAATCGCTGGCATCCGTTCCTCGCTGTTGCCCGACGGCCCCTGAAACGCCAAGAGTTTCAGAGGATGGTTCAACGGTCGATGTCTGGGGTGTAGGCATGAATTCCGTGTATGCCGATGTCCAGGATGATCCTTCCCTGACATACGACAAAGCCGGAACAACGGCTTTGCTTCCATTGGATTCCGTTTTCCCGATGCCCGTTGAAAAGGAGGAGGGAGAACCGAAATATCGTAATCCGAGTAAACACAAAGACAGCAATGTTGTGGCCGCGGCCAGGGCAGAGATCATCTTTGATCTGGGCCATAGGATGGACATTAAACATACAGACCTTGAAGACAATGAATTCGGCGACTGCATCCACGCAATCTATGCCGCGTGTCGGGCAGGCGGGTTGGTACAGAACAGCGGCGTCGCCAAGCGGACGCTGCGCAACTGGGGCGTGGAAGAGCCGGGTGCCGAGCATAAGGTCGCCTCATCATATGAAGATCTTTGCAAGTTTCTTGCGGAAAGATTCGGGCCATCCGTATCCGTCGGACACGAGGTGCCGTTCTCCCATCAGGATAACGAGGGGCATGTCTATGACGGCGTTATGGATTTGTTGTGGCACACGGAAATTGGAACCGTTATCGTAGACTTCAAGACTTTTGGAGGAGACAAGGGAAAGGCGCTCAAAGAAAGCGAACAGGAGCACTCATCGCAGTTGCACGAATACCGCGAAGCGCTAAGGGCAGCCGGTAAGAACGTTATGGCCACCGTTCTGTTCTATCCGGTGACGGGTGTTGTAATTGAGGTAAAATAGAATTCTACCACGGATTTCTTACGGTCTCCCTGTCGACGCGATGAATTTTGCTGATCTTAGATAATATGGCAAACATCAAGCAGACTCTCAAAGCCGTTATCGACCAGACCATTTCGGCCGACCTTAATCCCATTCGGGCATTTCTCTTCGACAATCCTTCCATGCCCCTCATCTGCACCGGTTCCGGCGGATGTGAGTCGGCAGGGGATTTTGCGGCCCTTCTCTATGGGGCCCGTGGCGGTGTAGCCACCAGCGTTACTCCCTACACGTTCAACTCTTATAGCGATGCGGCCTTGAAGACGGCCAAGATTCTTCTCCTGAGCAAAGGGGGCCATAACAACGACATTATCTATGCCAGCCGGCGTGCCCTTGCGGTCAATCCCGACAACACGATTGCAATCAATTTCTCTGATACTGAACGGAATGAGGCCAGGAAGTTGTTCCTGAAGTCTGGCTCCGGGAAGTGTTTCGTCATCCCGATGAGGGGCGTCCACGATGGTTTTGTGTCCACAGGAACCTCGTTATCCTACTTCGCCCTCATCACGAAGATTTTCCGGCCGGACGTGGACCTGGAGAAGTATCGGGCCATTCCGGAACATCCGTTCACCCTTTGTCTCAATGACGGAACACCACTGACCTTCGATGACTTCAAATCAGTCCGAAGCTATGTCGTCCTTCAGGGAAGCTGGGGCCGGCCGGTGGCCTGCAACCTGGAGGGCAAACTGGTCGAATGCGGCCTGGCAACGGCGTCGGTCTATGATTACCGGAACTATTGTCACGGCCGTTTCATCTTCACTTCCAACCACCTGGAAGACTCGGCCATAATCCTGTACGTCTCTCCCCGGGAACGGGACATCGTGACCCGTACACGGGCTTACCTCCCCAAGTCGACGAAACTTATCATCATCGAAACTGAATACGATGCCCCCGAGGCTTCATTGGATCTTCTGATCCGTAGCACGGAGTTCTATCACGACCTTTGTTCGGCTACAGGCGTTAACCCCGAAAGCCCGAAGAACCCCGGCCGTATCGACAAGCGGAAACCCATCTGGGTTCCGTTTATTGCAGATATGAAGAAGAGGGGGCCGTTGGAACTCTAGTTCATCGGCCGAACCAACGAACCCGGAGTTCTTCAAGAACGTCTTTCCGAATAGGGATTCCTGAATCCTCGCCGATAACTGCGTCGATGCCGCAATGCGGACAGACGGCTGTCATCAAGCTGCCGTCCGGAATACATTCGGTTACTTCTGAAGATGGGAAGATCCGGCAGCAGGAATAGCAACCGCAGAATTGGCTCGCTTTGACAGTTTGCCAATTCTGGAATGATGCCTTGCTGGCGAGGTCGTAGTACTCTTTGTATTTCGGTTCAGGCATTGTGGTAGAAATTCACATACTGATTATACCCTCCGATGTCAACGACACAGCCGCTGAGATGGGAGAAACCGCATTTTTTCGCGACTCGTTCCGATGCCACGTTCCCGGGGAATATCCAAAGCATTAGATCGGTGTGCCCCTCACTGGCCAGTTCGTTCTTCAATGCCGTCAGCGCCTCGGTCATATACCCTTTGCCCCTGTGACTCTTTTTCATATAATACCCCAGGAAGGTGGAATCAAACATCAATTCATTATCGGTATAGCTCTCTATCAGCCCAATGACCTCATCTCCGAGAACGATGGCCACACTGTTTTCTCCCCAATCCAGGATATAATCCTTGGCGTCTTCCAGACTATTCATACAGGGAACGCCGGCATCGCTTGTCGTATCGATGTCTCCACGGATCTCAAAGACATCTTCAGCATCGTCAAGATCCAAAAGGCGAAGCGCAAGCCGCTCGGTCGTTATCGTGACCTCATCTTCAAAGTCAAATAGACTGAGAATCATTAGGTATGTACCTTTTGAGAGTAGCTATCTTCTGAACCGCTGAACCCAGCTCGTGCAGGAAGCCATCGGCTGCATTCTTCCGCCATTGAAACCGCCGCCGGCACAACGGGCAACTTCGTTATTGTCGTAATCGACCCATTGACACCAGAAGTCTGAAGAGGTGTTTCCACACCAATGAGCACACGTTGCACATACGTGCCAGTCGCTAGGAACTCTTGCCATTTTTTCTGTCTTTTTGTTTTATATACTGATTATTTCCCTTTTTATTTCAAGCAAAGCCCCACGATCTTCTCCGCCATTCCCCCGACATCCACCGACATAATCGGATTCTGCCGAAGCGTGCGAGATATCTCGGTCGGGTACACATCGGCCGATTCGATGTGCAGTTCGATGTTTCTTGAGAAGATCAGCATGTCGTTGTTTTCGTAGAGCAGATAGTCCTCGCGCGTCATGCTCATCAGCCTGGGGAGGGCATTGAAGATGCGGTGGCGGCGGACGGCGATGTAGGATTCGGTGGTGCCGAGGGCTTCGGCGGAGCGGGCGACGTAGGTCGACTTGTCTTCGAGCCAGAAGCTGAGGATCACCTGGTCGCTGGGGGAGAGCTTGGCGATGGCGGTGCGCATCCGGGCGATCAGCTTCTCTTTCGCTTCGGGCGACAGATCGTCGGAGTAGGCCCTGATGCCGATTTTCAGGTCTTCGATGTCGTCCTGCTGGGCCGCGGCTTTCGATTCGTGGACGTATTCGTCGACGACGGCGTTATGCACGATGCGGGAGAGGTAGGTCGAGATCTTGGCACCGCGTGACGCGTCGAAGTGGGTGTAGGTCTTTTCCAGGGCGGCCAGGACGGCGGCGTCGACCACGTAACCCAAGTCGACGTGTTTGTTGGGCTGTCCTTTGCGGGCAAGCAGGCTGTGGAGATGGACTTCTGCCGCTTTTTTCGCGGTCTCGTAGTAGAGTTCGCAGAACTCGGGCCAGTTTAAATCAGTCATCATATCGGTCTAATATCCAGTTTCTTCTGAGCGTCCATCCGAGGCCTTCGAGGACCTGAGGACGGATGATTTCGCGGTCGCGGGCGGCTTCGGCCGAGGCATAGCCCGGGCCGTCGAGCAGAATGCCGTAGAGGTAGCAGCCGGGGCGGTCGGGATCCACGACGCCCACGTCGATCCGTAAGTCCGACGAGCCGATGCCCGTGTGGACGGTGTGTCCCTCCGCCCGGAGTTCTTCGGCAATCTTCTCGGCGAACAGGTCCTTGCCGCCTGCGGCATACGCCGGGATGTCCAGCGACTCGCGCCCGTCGCGGGCATATTTCAAGAACGCCTTGAGGTCGGTGACGCCCCGGGGGACGAAGCCGTTCACCACCATCTGCTCCGGCTGGAGCGAGGAGAACACGTGCATCTCGCAGCGGGCGCGCGAGACGGCCACGTTGAGGCGGCGCCAGCCGCCGTCCTGGTTGAGCGGGCCGAAGTTGAGCGACACCCTTCCGCGGCGGTCTACACCGTAGCCTACGGAGAAGAGAATCACGTCGCGCTCGTCGCCCTGAACATTTTCGAGACTCTTGACGAACAGGGGCTCCGCTTGGTCGGCCGCAATGCGGGCAAGGTGCTTGTCCTTCTGGAAGAGCCCTTCCAATCGCTTTTCTATCAGGCTCTTCTGGCTGGCATTGAAAGTCACGATTCCGATGCTCTTGAGACGCTCCTGCGGGTCGCGGAGCCGCCGTTCTACCTCGTCGGCGATGGCGTCGGCCTCGGCTTCGTTCGTTCGCGAACGGCCGCGGTCGTAGGTCCCTTCTATGGCGTGGAAACGGACCCGGGTGGCCAGGTCGTCGTTCGACGGGAAGGTCAGCAGCCCGTTGTCATAGTAGTTCGCGTTGCTGAAGGCGATGAGGCTCTCGTGGCGGCTGCGGTAGTGCCATCTCAGGTGGACCGAAGGGAAAGAGAGGGCGATGCATTCATCCAGTATGCTCTCCATATCCTCTTTCTCGGCGTTCTCCTCGTCGAAGGAATCTTTCTCGAAGAATGTGGTCGGCGGCAGCTGCTTGGGGTCGCCTACCACAATGAGCGACTTGCCCCGTGCGATGGAAGCGACGGCTTCGCTGGTGGGGAGTTGGGAGGCCTCGTCGAAAACGACGAGGTCAAACTGTCCGCCCTCCGGCAGAAGGTACTGCGACACGGACAGCGGGCTCATCAGCATACAGGGGCACAGGCGCGGCAGTAGGTGCGGGATCCGGCTGAAGAGGGTGCGGAGCGACACGCCGCGCGAGTTGTTGCGGATTGCCTTTTTGAGGAGCGTCATTTCGGGGCCGTGCGTCAGGCTGTCGTCCGGCCCGGGAAGGCGCGACGAGACCCGCGCCACGAGCTCCTGCCGAGTCGTCTTGCGGAACGCGGCGTCGTCGTCGCGGAACTTCTCGATGAACGACTCGAAGAGCTCGCCGCAGAAGATGCCGAGCCCCTTCTCGGAGGCGAGAATATGCGTTGCGTAGGAGCGGTAGAAACTTTTGTAGAAGAAGTTCTCCAGGGCTTCCGGACGGATGCGGCCGCTCTCGAATTCTTCCGCCACCATACTGAGGCCCAGGCCGCACAGGCGGGCCTGCTGCCGTGCGTAGATGGCGTACATTTTCAGTCCGGAGAGGTTGTCCCTCCAGCGGCCGACTTTTTCGCGGACGGCGCCCAGCGCCTCCCGGGAGAGCTTGACGCCGATGGGCCGGCCGAATTCACGCTCGAGCTTGCGCGCTTCCCACCAGAAACGGAGGCCGGTCTTGCCGAGCGCGGTATTGAATCTCTCTTCCAGCGCGTCGCGCCGCTGCGGGCTGTATTCCACCGCCGGAAGGTCGAACAGGCGGCATTCCGGCGTGATGCCGGTGTGGCGGATGGCGGTCAGGTAGTCGCGGACGGCGGACTGCATCTCCTGAAAGCCGGATGCCTTCAGGTTCGGGATCACGCTGGCGGGGATGCGGCGGGTCGGAATCTCATCCGGCAGCGCCAGGTAGCGCGACACGCAGTCGTACAGTGAAAGTCCGACAGGATAGACGCGGTTGACCGCCTCGGCGTGCGTGTCCAGTGCGCGGCGCTCTTCATCCATCCGCGCCGCGTCGGTGGTGAAGGATTCCGGGGCGGCTTCGGGCACCAGGGCGAGAAGGCGGTCCAGTTTCGCCAGGACGGCGGATTTGCGCGCCTTGTTGGAGTGGAGCTCCAGGCAGAACGGATCGAGCCCGATCTCTTCGAGGCGCTTCTGCACGACCTCCAGGGCCGCTTTTTTCTCGGAAACGAAGAGCACGCGCTTGCCCTTGTAGAGGGCGTTGGCAATGATGTTGGTGATGGTCTGGCTCTTTCCCGTGCCGGGAGGGCCGTGCATCACGAAGCTGCGCCCGGCGACGGCGTCGCGGATGGCGCGCAGCTGCGAAGAGTCGGCGCTGATGGGCTGCAGGATGCTTGCCGACGGGCAAAACTGGTCCACGGAGCCCTTGGACGGAACGGTGTCCTGGACCTTGAGCCGCCCTTCCACAAGGCTGGCGACGGCTGGATTGTCGTCGAGCATCTGCCTGTGCATGTGTATGTCGTTCCAGATGATGAACTTGTTGAAAGTGAAGTTGCCGAGGAACATCAGTTCGTCGACGTCCCAGCCCTTCTTGTCCATCACGGCGCGCCGGATCGTGTTCATCACTTTCCGCACGTCCACGTGTCCGTCCTTTTCCGGCAGGGTGTCCAGGCCGGAGATGCTCAGGCCCTGTTGCTGGCGCAGCATCTCAAGTAGGGTCAGGTTTGCCGTTATGTCTTCGCCCGTCCATTTGACGGCCCCGGTCGCCCGCGTGATTTCCGCGGGGATCAAGAGGATGGGGGCGTAGTGGGGCACACCGTCGTCGCCCTGCCATTTCAGGGCGCCCACGGTAAGATACAACGTGTTGGCGCCGTTTTCTTCCAGATAGTGACGCGCCTCTTTCCGAATCAGGCCCAGGTGGTCTTCGGTCGCGTCTTCATCCCGATAGGAGTGGAGGCGCCTGTCCCGGATTTCCTTGCAGGCGTAGTCGAACATAGGGTCTTCGCGGCCGGTCTCCCGGAAAATGCCGTTCGGCATCAAGTCGCCCTCCCAGCCCGCAGGAATGCCGTAAATATTGAAACCGACGCCGTCTTCCAGCATCCTGATGAATTCTTCCTGGTTGCCGCCGATCAGTTGCAGGACGCCTTTCTTTCCGTGTATGTTGACGAGGTTGTTGCGAAGACTCAGATCCAGCAGCTTGCGCTCCCAGATCGTGTGTTTGTCGACCTTGGCCGGGCCGTCCTGATCAATCGCGTCGGCCTCGTCGAGCCGTTCCGGAACCTCGCCGGTCACGACGGTCGATTCTTCGATGACATACCCGTCTTGAGTAAGGATGCGCTGGGGGATGGGGCGGATGCCGAGGTTCCGGGCCGAAGCGACATCCACGAACAGCAGGAAATTGTCGGTGTCCGCGATTTTCCCCGCTGCATCGTCCGTGGCCAATTCGAAAGGAATCCCGTCATTCTTCCGGGAGCCGGTCGTCTCGAGGAAATCGGTCGTTTCGACGAGCAGCACTTCATTGATGCCGTCGGCTTTGCTCTTCCGCAGAAGTGCCGGATCATCGTTCACGGGGTAGGGGGAAGACTTTTCCACGAGCCAGCCGCCGGCAAAGGCGTGCCCATATTGGATGACCAGAGTAGGGCGCAAGCCCACTGCCTCCAGGCAACTGGCATACAGGAGGGTGGAGTCCAGGCAAGTGGCCAGTCTCCCAGACAGGACGTCTTCCGGCAGACGGATTCGCTGCCCTTGTTCTGCAAAGGAGGCGGGCGGGTTGATGTAGGAGATGTTTTCCTCGCGAAAGGCTTCGTACAGCGCCGCCATCTGCATCTTGGCGCGGTTCGGATCGCCCGTCTGGTAGCCGTCCAAAGCTGAGTTGCCGGTCCACTTTCCGAGTATTTCGGCCGCACGCTGCAGAACCGGCCGGATGGCCGGATGATTCGGAAGGACGAACGAAGCCAGCAGTTCCGGTGCGTTGTTCACGCCCTCCCAGAAGTCGTAGGGGAGCAGCCTCACGGGATACTGTTCGCGGGCAATCTCTTCCCCTTCAACCTCGCAGGTCAGCGTCATCGATCCCTCGATGATTTCCGTGAGGTTGGCTAGGAATGTGGCGGAAGGGATGATCTTGATATTATCGAGGATGATCCGTCCCCGGGCCGGCAGTTCGCTCACGACGGTCCGGTACTCCTCGGAGAAAGCCGGATCAAAACGAATGGTGAACCGCAGGTCCTTCAGCGGCACCTTTTCCATATTTCGTAAGGTAACACTGCGAATCGCCGGAATGCCGTTCTGCATCCGCGCGAAACTAAATGACTGGGCGTAGTCAGCTTTGATGGTCATTATAGACAAAGTTAATGCTTTTGTCTATTTATACGCCCCGATCTTTCGATTATTTCAATGAAAGCGCCATGACCGTTTGGCACTTCGAGGGCTGAAACTCCTCCGATTCCAGATTATTTCCTAACTCATTAATAAAAAGATAGAAGAAGCCATAAATTGCTCGTATTGGACTTTTGATACCATAGTAATTTTAACTATCAATTTCCTAACTCATTTAAAATAAAGGATAAGAATTTTTCAATGCGATAAGAATTGGATAATCTATGTTAGAGTATTTGGCCAAATATTCTCTAACCCATTTATTCTAAGATAGAAGAAACAATCATTGCTCGTATCGGATTTTGATATTATGGTAATTTTAAACTGTCAATTTCCTAACTCATTTAAAATTAAGGAGAAGAATTAATTAATGCGATAAGCATCGGAAAACCCATGTTAGCAGTTTTGGGCTGAAATTCCCTAACTCATTTATGGAAAGATATAATTAGATTTGATTTATCTATTTTCTTTTATTAACTTGCACAACTTGCAAATCAATATATGGCTATGACTAAGGCAGAAATAGTAAGTGAAATCGTTTCTAAAACTGGTGTTGAACCCTATCGTGTACGGGCAATTGTGGAGCAGTTTATGGATTGCGTTGAAGAATCGCTTTCCAAAGGGGAAAACGTTTATCTTCGAGGCTTTGGTAACTTTATTGTGAAGTCACGTGCTAAAAAGATGGCACGAAATATTTCTAAAAACACATCTGTAGTTATTCCTGCTCATCATTATCCCTATTTTAAGCCTTCCGAATCATTCTTTCTTATTCAACGCGGTGTAACTAATGTGGTCACTCCTGAGGGAGTTAGTCAAATCAATAACTATGCTTTCCAAGGATATTTGGACCTTACGAGTGTCATCATCAGCGATTCTGTGACACGGATCGGTAATCATGCGTTCCATGGCTGCAAGCAGCTTTCTGATATCGTATTTCCTGACTCTGTAATGGAAATTGGAAATAATGCCTTTCAGGAATGCGTGAACTTGGTTAAGGTTGTCATCCCTCCAGCAGTAAAGGAGATTCGTAGTTATACCTTTGCCGGTTGCGAGAATCTGTCTAGTATTGTGATGCCTTCTTCGATAACCAAAATTTTCCGGTTCGCATTTGCCGGATGTAAATGTCTGTCAAGCATAGTCATTCCCGACTCTTTGACCGCATTGGAGTCAGGCGTTTTTACGGACTGCACGGGTCTAACACGTATCACGGTCGCACAAAACAATAAAATTTTTGATTCCAGAAACGAAGGTAACGCCATTATAGAAACAAAATCAAACAAACTGATTCTTGGTTGCAAGTCCACTGTCATCCCCGATACTGTGACGAAGATAGGAGCTGGTGCTTTCAAGGATTGCTTAGGTCTTACGAGTGTTGATATTCCCGCCTCGGTATATGAAATAGGCGATGAAGCTTTCTCTGGTTGTGAGAACTTGGAAAGCATAACCTTTGGCAATTCTGTTAATAATATTTCTCGAAATGCATTTATCGGATGCCAGAATATAAAGAACGTAATAATTACATGCGCTTCTTTGAGTTCGTCTTATCGTAATATAGGGTTTTTCCGCGGGAATATAAGTATTGAAATACGAATTCCTGACACGGTTTCGGTAATTCCGGAATCGGCTTTTGAAGGATGTACGTCGCTGAAGAAAATTATTATTCCCGATACTGTGACTGAAATTGGGCCACGCGCTTTTAGAGGTTGTACGGGTATGGAAAGTATCATTATTCCCGACTCCGTTGTGGGGATTGGTGATCAATCTTTCGAAGGTTGCACCGGCCTGAAAAACATCGATATTCCCAAATTAATAACTAAGATTAACAATAATACTTTTACTGATTGTAAGTGCTTGAAGGAGATTGTTATTCCTGATTCTGTTGTTGAAATTGGTGATGGCGCATTTAGCGGTTGCTGCGACATAAAGGTCCTTGTAATTCCAGACTCCGTTTCAGTAATCGGAAATAAGGCTTTCTCTGAATGTAAGAGCCTGAAGGGTATTGTCTTTCCTGACTCGGTATCTAAAATTGGAGATGAAGCCTTTTGGGGATGTACAAGTCTAGCCAGTGTCGTCATTCCGGAATCAATGACTCAGATATATGAAGGTCTTTTTGCTTATTGTACTGAACTGAAGAATGTAGTTATTCCTAACTCTGTGACTAAGATAGGCAACGATGCTTTCTTTCACTGCGAGCGTTTGACAAGCATTGTCATTCCAAAATCTGTGACCGAGATAGGGGATGGTGCTTTCCAGGGTTGCTCCAGTCTGACAAGCATTGTCATTCCAGACGGTGTAACAAGAATAGGGAATAGTGCTTTCTTGGATTGCGAGAGTCTGACTAACATTGATATTCCAGAATCTGTGATAGAGATAGGGGATGGTGCTTTCCAGGGTTGCTCCAGTCTTACAAGCATTGTCATTCCAGACGGTGTAACAAGAATAGGGAATAGTGCTTTCTTGGATTGCGAAAGTCTGACCAGCTTCGATATCCCCGACTCATTAATCTCTATTGGCTTTGATGCTTTTCATGGTTGTTCTGGCTTAACGGACTTAGTTATTCCCGCCTCGATAACTAAGATTGATTTTCTCAGTGGCTGCTCAGGACTGACAAAGTTCCACATCCCGGATAGTGTGACCAAGATAGGTGTCGGCGCATTCCAGGGTTGCTCCGGTCTAAGCAGCATTGTCATTCCCGACTCTGTAAGAGAGATTGGAAATGAAGCCTTCAGAGAATGTACGGGTTTGAAGATAATCATATTACCGGAGTCTATAACAAAGATTGGAAATAAGGCATTTCAAGATGATGTACTCCTTCAAAATATGGTCCTTCCTAATTACCTAACTGAAATTTGTGAAGGCACTTTTGCCGGATGCAACAGACTCAAAAGCATAGCTATCTCCGATTCTGTGACTAAGATATGGAGTAGCGCATTCCAGGGTTGCTATGGTCTGAGCAGCATTGTCATTCCCGACTCTGTAAGAGAAATTGGAAATGAAGCCTTCCTGGGCTGCACAAGCTTGACCAGCGTTGTCATCGGTAATTCTGTGAAGGTAATCGGAGATAGAGCGTTCTTTGGTTGTACTGGGCTGAAGAATATTATCGTCCCCTCCTCCGTAACTGAAATAGGGGACTATGTGTTTCCTAACAATACTCAAATTTCCATTGAACCGGGGTCCTCTCTGTCTCCGAGACTCAAGAAAATGGACTCTGAAGAACTCAATGACCTGATTGAGAGGGCTAACCTTCAATGGGCATATACAACATGCATGTATATTATGTATGACCAAAATGACCATGAAGATGAGGAAGAACCTCCTTTCTTATGGGAGGAAATAACGGAAACAACCGGAATACTTCACGTCGAGATGTACCCTCCGACAAATGGGGACATTATTGAAATTATGGAAGAAATGATTGAGGATCCTGAATCATATGATATTAAGCAGAAGACGGAAACAAATATAAATATCTATGATGAATTAAAAGCGCACAACATTACCGACGTGGTTGACCTTGAAGCCATTAATCAATATATCTTACGCTTCTTCCACCCGAGAAATAGGGAGACCTATTATTATTTCACTTCTGCCGATGTTACCAAAGGAGAATTTAAGTATAGATATATCTCTTGATCCCCAGGAGTAGCTTTTTATGTATTATTATTAAGCTAAATAACCACTTATATGACAGCATTAGAGATTAAGGACGGGGTAGGAATTATTCCGCAAGGAACAAAGGAGATCGGTTCGAATGCTTTCTCCGGTTGCACTGATCTGACGAGCATCGTCATTCCAGATTCGGTAATGGATATTGGCTGGTATGTTTTCCGAGATTGCACGGGTCTGACGAACATCGTCATTCCGGATTCGGTAAAGAGTATCGGCTGTGGGGCTTTCCAAGGTTGCAAGGGCCTGACGAACATCATTATTCCCGCCTCCGTAACAGAGATAGGTGCCTATGCTTTCTATGGCTGCACAGGGCTGAAAAGTATAACCATTCCCGAATCGGTTAAGGATATGGGCGAATATGCTTTTCACGGTTGCACTGGCTTGATGAGCATTAGTATTCCCGACTCAGTAACAAAGATTGGTAATTATGCTTTCCAAGGCTGCACGAGACTAATGAGCGTCGTTATCTCCGACTCGGTGACAAGGTTGGGCGATTGCGTTTTCCAGCGTTGCTCGAGTCTAACGAGCGTTGTTATCCCTGATTCAGTAGAGGAGATTGGCCGTTATGTTTTCGCGGGTTGTACGGGTCTAACGAGCATCGTTATCTCCAACTCGGTGGTTGTGATTGGTAAAGGGGCTTTTAAAGGTTGCACGGATCTAACAAGCATCGTTATCCCCGACTCAATTACAAGGATTGACGATTGTGCTTTCCAAGGTTGCACGGGCTTGACTAGCATCATTATTCCCGACTCCGTAAAGGAGATTGGCCGATATGCTTTCACGGGTTGTACTGGCCTGACAAGTATCGTCATCTCAGACTCTGTGACAAGTATCGGCCCAGAAACTTTCAGCGGCTGTACGGCTCTGACGAACATCGTGATTGACAGCACAGAAACGGATATTGGGTCTTTTGAGGATTGGGTCAGAGGAAAAAGATCCTCTGAAGGTAAATGTTAAAGCAATATATTATCAATTCTGGTTGTTCCGGGCGGAATGACAGCCACCCCTTTTTCGATGTTAAATGCAGCAGACATTGTTAAATATGCAGACCCTATCAGGACAAGAAATGATCATTTCTGCAAGTTAGTGAAAATATGGGATTCCGCCAAATGACTATAGCCTCCATCCGCCACGTTCAGCAGGACGATGGGAATGTCGACGGCCTGGGCCCGCGTCCGGAGGAGGCGCCAGCCGTCCGGGTCGGGGGCGGGGAGGCCTTCGATGATGACGGCGCGGACGAACTTGCGGTTGACCATGCCCTGGGCCTTGTTGAGGATGACCTGAACTTTTCGCCGCGACGGACGAGCATCAGGGAGAGGGTGAACGATCAGCCGATGCTCTCATAGGCAAAGTCGATCTTGGCGTCCAAGAGCTGGTCGTGCTCGCATCCAAGGAACATCCTGAAACGACCCCTCTCGGCGCCGTCGCGCATAATGGACACCTCCTCGAAGTTCAGGTCGATGGCAACGAGCCAGAAACGGGTCGTCGTGGCGCTTTCCTCGATGTCCGCGCAGATCGTGTAGTATTCCTTGAACCGCATCTGCCGGAACCAGCTTTCCAGTTCGTCGCGCTTCTTTTTCAGCGCCGCCAGTTTCCTTTTCGATTTCGTGCCGGCGGATGCCAGACAGTAGTCCAGGTCTGAGATATATTTCTCCATCCGGTAGTCGTAGATTCCGAATGACGAGAACCCCGTGATCCTGGCTTCCGGAAACAGCGCGGACATAGCCTTTGCGGCCACCGTTTCGCATTTCTCCTTCAGGTTCAGCGAAGGGTCAAGGGAGGACGGGTCGTTGTCGTACACGTTCGGTGCCTCGTGGGACTCCGGCCGGTCATAGTATGCCTGCTTCTCCGACTCGGAGAGACCGGCCAGCTCCACCTGGCCGTGGATCTCGTCCGCATTCACGATGCAGATGAAGCCTTTGAGTGGGGAGAGTGTAGAAACCACGTAGGCCCTGCCGTCGCCGATGACGCTCTTGACGCGGCCGAGATATTCATCCGGCGTCGCATCCTCCGGCTTGAGCCCCTGATAATGTCCGAACATCCTTATTACGTGTGCGGCTGGCTGGTTACTGATGAACCGTACAATGTCGTTTTTCTTGTATGTCATATCGTTTCCGTTTTTCCATACATACATATGGGTATGCGAAATCTTTCAGTGGGATTGCTATGAATCGTGCGTGAAAGATTTTGCTTTCTCGCAAGTACAAATCAACGAAACGACAAAAGGATCAGCCTATGATAACCACCCTTTTTCAGAATTTCTATTGGCTTGGCGTCTTTGTGGCTGCCATCAGTATCTACAGTGCAATATGGATCTATAAGACCATTCTCACCAACCCATATGAATACAAAAACAACCCTTATATTCTACTGTTCCTGATCCTGTCATTCCTGAGCTGGTATGCCCTGGCAATCCTTTTGGGCGGTCTCATCATAGCAGCCGCCGTGGGGCTTGTGATATGGATCATTCAATCTATTCACCATGATTTCTTTGACAACAGTCAGAATATGTAAGGATTATGGGGCACGTTTTGGGGCTATTTCGTGCCTGACGGCCAATCATCTTGGAGTTGTTCTCGAATCATTCTGCGAGTTTCTCTCCTGAGGCTTGCTCGCACCAGACCGCTTATACGTCGGTGTCCGCCCTTCGGACGGGAATGGCCGCCGAAACTCGTTGAATCTTGCAGCCAACTAATATCGGCGCTACAATGTGTCGTGACCAGCCGGGAGGGCCTGTTCTTCGGCATCTCGTCCTGTCTGTGGGGATTCCGGACGGGATCATTCATCTTTGACGCAAAGAATGAATGCCCTTTATAGAGGCTACGTAAGTATTTGTTCCTTAATTTGCTTCTGCTCATTCTTTCGGATTGATTATTATATACGCACAAGCCCCGCCGCACTGAGCTTGTCCGCTCGACAAACCAGGCGGGCGAGGGGATTGGTCCGCATTGCGGCAGCTTCCGGATGCATATGTAACAGGATAGCTTCGCGCTCCTCTTGCGTGAGTTTGAGTTGGCAGATCTCATTGAGGATTTGAATCGAGCGGCGCCCGTGCCCGTGAATGTGCCGTGCCGCGCTGCTGTGCGCCGTGCAGACATCGTGCAACAGCGCCGCAATAATGACGCTATCCTCAGGCAGTTCGCCCCGGTTTCTCAGGGCATAGTCGCACGCTTCCAGCGAATGGCGCGCCAGCCCGCCCGCATATCTGTGATGCCTGTGGCATCCCACAGAGAAAAAGTCGCTACCCTTGAGGTAGGCGATGGTTTCGGTTATTCCCTCCCGGCCGGTGGATTGGAGGCGAGTGAGGAGTTTGGTTTTGATTTCGGAGGTGTTCATACTCTTTCCTGATTAATGGAATCAATTACGCACAGTCGCGCAACTCCCTATAAGAGAGACCATAGATGTTCTGAAACTGGTTTGCTAAATAATGGCGCGTCTCGTAACGCCCACGGTTCGTAAACTTGCTCACTGCCCGTGCGTTTTTCCAGTAATCCTGCGCGACTCGCTTTTCGAGAATTCTCCGGACCTTTTTGCAGGTACGATTGTCATAGATGTAAATATCGCCAAGGCGCCGGCCTTGCTTGAAATTCACGCGCTGTAAAGCGTAAGCGTTCGTTTTGCTCTTGATGTGTTTCTGCTCGCAGAGCCAAGGGGTAGGGAATTGTTTCATAGCGGGAGGTGTTTGTTTTCTGAAGATTAATACTGGTTTCATAGCTTTTTCTTTCGGAAAATATTAGCAAACTTCCCCGTTTTTGGTCTTGAGCTGAAGACCGTGGGAATCTTTCAAGAATTTTTGGTGGGACTTCAATGTTTTACGGGATTATTTGTGTAAAGTGGTATACTTTCCCCATAATAAAGCAAAGTTTCTTGAGAAATTATTAACTTTAAGCAACAAAATAAACGATATCATTATATATAATAGAACTTACTTATGCGATTCGCCCACATTTCGGACCTTCATCTCGGAAAGCGTTTCAATGGCAAGCCGCTTATAGAGGAGCAGCGGGATATTCTCCAGAAAATCAGGAAGATAGCCGAAGAGAAAAGGGTTGACGTCCTGCTTGTCGCAGGAGACATTTACGATAAAAGCATTCCGTCGGAGGAGGCCGTTCTCCTTTTCGACGAGTTCCTGACCGACATATCCTCGGATGGGATTCGAGTCTTGGCTATTACTGGCAATCACGACTCTGCCGAACGGCTTACTTACGCCTCGCATCTGATGAAAAAAGCCGGCGTGTTCGTTTCTCCGGTCTATCGGGGAAAAACGGAGAAGGTCACCTTGAAAGACAAATCTGGTCCGGTTAACATTTACCTCCAGCAGTTCGTCAAGCCGGCGGACGTCCGGCAGTATCATCCCGATGAAACGATCGACAACTATACCGACGCCTTGCAAGTCTGTATTCAGGCAATGGACGTCAACCCCAATGAACGCAACATCCTGGTTGCCCACCAGTATGTTACGTCCGGAGAAGGAGAAGACATGTGGAAAGCCGACAGGTGCGAGTCGGAAGAGCCTTCCGTAGGAGGACTCGGCAACGTCGACATACGGGTCTTCGCTCCCTTCGACTATGTCGCTCTCGGGCATTTGCACCGCCCCCAGAACTGTGCCGGGAAGGAATCGGTGCGCTATTGCGGATCTCCGCTGAAGTATTCTTTTTCCGAAGCGGAAGACAAGAAGACTGTCACGATCATAAATATGGGGCCGAAAGGAGAGATCAGTTACGACCGCATCGAACTCAAGCCTCTCCACGACCTGGTCGACATCCGGGGCAGTTTCGACGAAGTGACTGACAGCAGTTTCTACCAGGGCACCAGTTACCAAGATGACTATGTTCGCATCCTGTTGACCGACCCGCAGGACATTCCCAATGTCAAGACAAAGTTGGAAAGCATCTACCACAACCTCGTTGACTGGGGATACGACCGTCAGGCACAGTCGGCGGCGGGAGAACTTCCTGGAGGCGATGCGATGAAGATGGACCCGGTGGAACTTTTCGAGACATTCTTCAATGCGCAGAACCCCACCGGGATGAGCGATGAGCAGCGTGAATATATCAAAGGACAAATTGAAAACATCTGGAAGCAATGAGAGCGAACTACATAAAAATGACCGCCTTCGGGTCGTATGCCCGAACGCAGGAGCTCAATCTTGACGAACTGGGAGAGAAGGGAGTTTTCGTCATCCACGGCGATACCGGATCCGGTAAGACAACCATCTTCGATGCCATCACATACGCCTTGTATGGGGAGCCCAGCGGCAGCAGCCGGAAGAGCTCGGATGTCCGTTCCCTGGGCGCGGATCCCGGCACCCGGACTGAAGTCACGCTGGAATTCACGTATGCCGGGCAAAAATATCGTATCATCCGCAAGGCCGCCCATGAGCGCTTGGCCAAAAAGAAGAATAAGGCCGGCCTATATGAAACCACTACGGACGGTCCCGAGGCGGAGCTGTACTGGATCGGATCGGACGGGCAGGTGCAAACCGACCATTCCGTCATCAAGAATGCTGTAACTAGCAAGGTCGAGGAGATCCTGGGAGTGGACCGGGGCCAGTTCATGCAGATTGCCATGATTGCCCAGGGCGACTTCCGCAAACTCATCGACGGAACAACGAAAGACCGGGAAGATCTTTATCGGACCATCTTCCAGACCGGCCGCTACAAACAATTACAGGACGAGGTCAAACGAGATTTCACCGCTACTAGCGAGCAGAGCAAAAAGGCCATCCAAGACATCCGGGATCAGGTCCGTATGGTCGAACTGGCGGCTGATGACCAAACCGCTGCGGACTTGCGTAGCGAGCTCGCCGAAGGGAATCGTCCTCACTCCGAGGCAGAGGAATTCTTGAAAGGGCTGATCGATACGGATGGGAAGGCATTAGATGCTGCAAAGGCTTTGTGGGAAGAGTGGAACAATAAAGTCAACACGATTCAAGACAATGCCGGTCATCTCGATACCGCTTGGGGATATCAAAAACAAATCCTTTCCGCCAAGGAGGCTAAGGATAAGAGTGAAAACGAAGAGAAACCCCGGCTTAAGGAGGCATTGGAAGAAGCGAAGGCGAAACAGCCAGTGATCGAGGCGCTCAAACAAGAGGAGACCCTCCTCTCTGCCAGTCTTTCCAAGTATGAAGAGCGAGACGAAGCCCGCAGGCTAGCCGAGGAGTGGCTTGGAAAAGAGGAGGCGGCACACAAAAAGAAAGGGGAGGCTGAACTGGAGTACAATCGCTTGAAGAGAGAGAAAGACAATCTTGAAAAGGAGCAATCTAATCTCTCTCATGCCGGTGAAAAGATCGTTACACTAGAGAACGAGAAGACGGGACTGGAGACCAAGAGGGACGATCTCGGCACATTGCTTGAGAAGATCAAAGAGTACCATCGCATCGACAGTGTTTACCAAGATCATAATAACAAACTGAAGGATCTTGTACAGGAAAACGATAGGCTACAAGGTGAGTACAACGCCGCGCTGCATGCTTTCTTGAGCAACCAGGCGGGAATCCTGGCCGAGGGCCTCAGCGATGGGATCCCCTGTCCCGTCTGTGGCTCAGTACATCATCCTACCCCTGCCATCAAGCCGGCCGATGCTCCGTCAGAGGAAAAGGTCCAGCAGTTGAAAGAAAAGGCCGACAAAGCGGCTGCCGACGCTGCGGACATGAGTCGTGAATGCGGCAAGGATCACATCGCCTTGAATTCGCTCCTAGACAACGTCATCCAACCCATAATTGGCCAGTATCCGCAATATGAGTTGTCCGTTGAGAACGGTCAGGACCAGATTCCCAGTATACAAAAACAACTGAACGATCAGATTTCCGAAAAAGAAACGGCGATCGAGACCGAGAAGGGAAATAAGGCACGCAAGGACGACATTACCGACAAACTTCTTCCTGCCTGCAATCAAGCGCGGGAAGAGCAGCAACGGATTCAGACGGATAAAGGGACTGAGGAGGTGCAAGCGAAGGCTCTGAAAGAGGCTTATCAGCGAAAGGTGGTCGACCTCTCCAAGGACCTCACATTCAAGTCCAAAGAAGATGCTGTAAAACGGATCGAGACAGTCAAGAACGATTATCAAGCCCTTGGATCTGCCATTGAGACGGCAAAAAAGAACCTGGACGACATCGGTACGAAGATTTCGAATCTCCATTCGTCCATCGAGACCAATCAGATTAATCTGGGCACCCTTATCCAACAGCACGAGGACATTTCCAGCCTCCTCTCCAACCTGACAGAGGAACTGTATAAAGAGAGAAAACAAACCATCCAGGGATCTATCCAAGCAGCCAGCACTGAAAGAGGACAGGCGGGGACAAAACGAGACACAATTCTCAGAAGGAAATCCCAAAATGAGAAAACCTTGGAAAGGATCCAGCGCTTGGCAACGGATCTAAAGACCATCGAGGCCAAACAAACTTGGCTCAAGCCCCTCAACGACACCCTCTCAGGGACTGGGGCGGACAAGGGGAAGCTCACCTTCGAGTCCTTCGTGCTGGCTACCGTCCTCGACCGCATCATTGCCCGGGCCAACCTTCGTTTCAAGGAAATGACAGCTCATCATCTTGAGCTGGTCCGCCGGGAAGAAAGCACGGACGGGCGCGCCAAGTTCGGATTGGATCTGAATGTCATCGACCACTTCTCTGGGGATGACAAATACCGGAAGGCATCTTCCCTCTCCGGCGGCGAATCCTTCATGGCTTCCCTATCGATGGCCCTGGGTCTCGCGGATGAGATCCAAAGCGCGGCCGGCGGTGTGAAACTGGATTCCCTTTTCGTCGACGAGGGTTTCGGTTCGCTGAGTGACGAAGCGCTCGCCCAGGCCAAGCGGGTCCTGCTCGGACTCTCGGAAGAGGGCAGCGGACGCATCGTCGGCATCATCTCCCATATCCAGGACCTCCAGAAATGGACAGAACACCGGATCTATGTCCAAAAAGATAAAGACGGGAACAGTGAAGCAACTATTGAATAATATCCCGGAAGGGGTCAATGCTCCAAAGCCTGCAATAGTTTGCAGGTAATAAAGCGAATCAACAATTCACAAATAACGAAACTTCAATTATCTTTAAAACACTTATGAGTAGGATTCATTTTGATGTTCCCGAGGATTGGGAGATGAGTTACGAAGCAGGAGATGAAGACGGTGTGGATGAGAATGGTGACTATGTCGACACTGCTTTTACGGAGAATCTATATGCTTCAGCAAAAGACGGAAAAGAAAGTTTTGATGTCCATATACCACACTACTATGCGCCGGTTGATATACGTGAGGACATCATGCTCCCTGAGGTGATTGAGTATCTGGATAATAGTGGTTTTATCATTCCCGAATATCTCACTCCTGATCCCGAAGACCTGATTCATACTTGTCAGATATGTGGCCGTGAAGGTTACTATTATCTCATGCAGGAGCCAAATCAGGAAAGCGCTACACTACGAATAATGTTTAGTGATCCTGAAGATAATACTGTGTTCATCTATGCCAGACTGTCATTTTGGAGAAATGACGATCAGATGATAGCTTTTTTGGCTGAGCATCTTTCGTTTCAGTGAAAACTATCTATTATGAATTATGAATAATAAATACACGTATGATCAATTTCTGGATGCCGCTAAAGATAGTGAAAACATAAAAAGCACTTTTATTAGACGGTACCGTAGACTATATGAGTACTCAAAACAGACCGGCTGGTATCAGAATTATAACTGGATAAAGCCCGCAAAAGAAGGACGGGCTGATTATCTGATTTATTGTTATAAGGACGAAGATCGGAAGGCTATTTATGTTGGCCTTACATGTAACCTGAAAAAAAGACATTATGGGCATCGGTCTGTGGGATCGGTTCACGAGTTTTTTGGAGATAGGCCTATTCCTGCCCCTTTGGTATTGAACAGTGGTTTGTCTTCTGATGAAGCCAGAAAACAAGAGGGTGACTATGTGGACAAGTTCAGAAAGGAAGGATGGCTTATTCTTAATAGGGCAAAAACCGGCAAGGAGTCCTCTTCTCTAGGTGGATACAATACAAAGTTGACGTATCAGGAATGCTGGAAGATTGCCAAACAATACAAAACAAAGACTGCATTCCAAAGAGGTGATGTTAGCGCGTATAGAAAGGCTTTAGATAAAGGATGGCTAGACAGATGGTTTAAGAATGTTAACCGAAAAAAATGGACGCGTGAACGTTGCTATTCTGAGGCCCATAAATATCATTCAAGAAGTGAGTTTAGGATTAAGAGCCAATCTGCATATAATAGTGCGTTAAAGAACGGGTGGCTAGAAGATTATTGCTGGTTCGTTCGGTCAGCTCGCAAATCAAAATGGAATGAAGATGCCTGTTATCAGGCGGCAAAGAAGTGTTGCTCCAGGTCGGAGTTTGCTAAGCGTTATAGTTCAGCATATAAGGTGGCAACCAAAAACGGATGGGTTTCGGATTATGATTGGTTTAAGAGTACCTCTGTATTATTGAAAGGAAGAATAAAATGGACTTATGAGGCATGCCGTCGAGAAGCACAAAAGTATAAAACAAGGTGGGAATTTGGGGAAGCAAATAGCGGTGCGTATCATGCATGTTTGCGGAATCATTGGCTAGATAGTTTTGGATGGCTTCAAAAGAAATAACATCAAATGTCATCTAGAATCTCTGCCGCGATGGATTTGTCTGTCTGCCATAGAGTTAATAACAATATAAATCTCTGTAGAACATGAGAATTGATAAATCATTAAGAACAATAGGTAATGTAACCATTGTTTTGTTTGCTATTATTGTTATAGTTGGCGTTTTGGCTCTAACCCCCGGAATATTCTCAACGCAAGAGATGATCTTTCAAGTCATAGCTGTTGTATTGTCTGTTCTTTGTACAGCTGTTGTTACCACATATTTATTAATAGCTCAGTCAAAAAGTGAAGAGAATCAAAAAAAGGCTATAAAGATACATGAGAATAAAATTAGGGAACTATATACCTGTTGTCCACAAAAGTGATGTAACTTCCTGAAAAACATCTGAAAAAGTCTGGACTTTTGTGAAAGAAAACCCTATGTTTCAAGTATAAATAAGTGTACTAAAAGAAACATAAGGTTTTATGATAGATTTCAGCCATTTCAATAGCATCTTTGAACTTACCTCCTACTTCAACTCTGAAGAGAAGTGCAAGAAGGTAATCTTTGAATCAAGATGGAACAAACATGATGTGGTTTGTCCTTTCTGTGGGCAGCATCATTGCACCACAAGGACTGATGGCAGATTCCATTGCAGCCATTGCAAGGCTAATTTCTCAGTTACAGTAGGTACTATCTTTGAGAACACCAAGATTCCTTTGGTGAAGTGGTTTCTTGCCATGTACCTTATCTCTTGCCACAAGAAAGGCATTTCCTCTGTTCAGTTGGCTACTGACATCCATGTGACACAGAAAACTGCTTGGTACATTCTGCATAAGGTTAGGACACTTTACAAGCAGGATGATAATGTGCAGTTATATGGGCTTGTTGAATGTGATGAAATGTATCTTGGTGGAAGGGAAACCAACAAGCATGAGAGCAAGAAGACTGCAAAGACACAGGGCAGAAGCACCAAAACCAAGACTCCCATCTTTGGAATGACTATGGTGTGGAAGACTGAGGATGTGAACACCATTACTGGCGAAATTAAAGAGAAGACACATACATATGAGGTTGCAATGAAGGTGCAGGATACCAAAGCATCTACTCTGATTCCCATCATCAACCATTTTGTTGCTGAAGGCAGCACCATTGTTACTGATGAACTGTCAGCATACAATGCACTTGATAGCAAGAAATACAACCATGTGTTTGTCAGACATGGTGAAAAGGAGTTTGTTGTTGGCTGCTACTCCACCAATGGAATTGAAGGTTTTTGGGGACATTTCAAGAGAATGGTATTTGGCACTTATCACTTTGTGAGCAAGGCTTATCTTGAACGGTACATTGATGAAGCCGTATTCAGGTTCAACACAAAGGAAATGAAGGAATCTGAGAGGTTTAGTTATATGTTCAGCAAGGCAATGGGAACTTGCTATTACAAGGATGTGAAACTTTCTATGGCTGCATAGGTATTTTGCTGGATTTCAAACTATTTATATTTTGAAAGACCAAACTATTTTGGTATATTTGGAAAAAAGATTTTGATATGGAAGAGAATAAGAAGTATCATTTTGTGCAAGGAGAAAAGAAACTTGAAATGACTATACAAGAAGCAAAAACCATTAATGAGTCAAGAACAAGTGGAGATAGATTAGAATTTGATGTGGGCTGGTATCTATCTCATGGCTATACCTTGCTTGATGATATTGAAAAAAGTCATCAACTATAATGGTTATATGCAGTCCATCAGTTAAAAATGTTTTAGACAGACTTTTCTTAAATGCTACTACAATGGGGAGAACACCTGTTGAGTACAATAATTGTATTCAGGCTCTCCATAGAATAGAATCTGGTATTCTCAGAACAATGGCAAAACAACCTCTTTCTTGGGCAAGAGGTCATTTGTTTGTTGTTAAGACAAGTAGATATTGGTTTGGTTATGTAATTATCAATGACATCCCCATTGTTGAGGAAGTCTTTGATAGTAGAACAAATACTATCCTAACAGAGATGTTGAAAAAACAGATAACTATAACTGAATCAGAGATAAAATGGATGGTAAAGGAATGTATCAGTAAATTAGTTGAGTCAGCAAAGATAAAAAGAGTTGGGCAATATACTGCAATTGATGGCTCTTGGTGGGATGGATACCCTCATGGTCTTGAAATGAAGGGTGCTGTTCAGGATGTAAGAATGTATGACCAGTTACATTCTGATGGCAGAATTGATACTATTGCATTATTTAGAAGATGTGATAATAGGAAATTCTTTTATGCCAGAATAGTTCCAATAGATGGTTCAAAAGAAACAAAATGGGAACCTATTCCATTAGGGAACTATATACCTGTTGTCCACGGAAACAGTGTAAATCCCTGAAAAATAGTCGAAAAAGTCTGGACTTTCGTGAAAGATTTCCCTATGTTTTGAGTATAAATAGATGTACGATTAACATAGGGGATTTTATTATGTTAGATTTCAGCCGTTTCAACACCAAGGAAATGAGCGGTTCCGATAGGTTCAGCCTTATGTTCATCAAGGCTATCGGCACTTGCTATTACAAGGACGTGAAATTATTCGTTGCTGCATAGTATGTTTGCGATTTTCAAACTATTTATAAGGAAAATAATGATTGTAAATAAATTGAAAATATGAAACAAACGCGTAATCCTAATACCCTTACGAACCTTACCAAGATGCTCAACGGCAATCGCGGCATAGCGGAAAGATTTCTCAACAACATCAGCTATTATGTTGACGAGGAGGTTGAAAACGGAGAACTGGAAGATATCAACGACGATGAAGAGTTGAAAGCTTTCTTTGAAGATGTCGTTGCGGAAGGATATAAAAGGGATGACGAAATCCGTGATTTGGTAACCGCACTTGGCGCACTGAATCATCAATACACCAATAGAGTCAGCGATTCCTATGGCTATTTGGCAGAGCTTATGAGGGAATACTACCGCAGCGAATACGAGGGAGGAATAAATGAATCAAAAATGAATAAGAATATGAAAAAGAATACAATTAAATTGAATGAATCTCAGTTAAGAAAGATTGTTGCTGAGAGTGTGCAGAATGTGCTTTTGGAAAACTGCTTTCACAGCAGTAACCCTTTTGAGACAAGTGATGCAGAAGTCAATCTAAAAAACGCTATCCATGAATTGAAAGAAACCGTTAACATTCTTGAAACATTTTGCAAAGATGGAATGAATGAAAAACGCTTACTTAAAATGGCACAAGCATATGGTGAAAGAGGGATGCGTTTACTAGGGACGGCTGTTTCTTCCGCAAGGTAGTCTTGTTAATCTCAGATATTTTTAGTATTTTTGATAAAACTTGAATTGATAATATGACAAAGAAGGAAGTTGTAAAGATAACTGAAACCCAATTAAGGGAGATTGTCAAGGAGTCCGTAAAGCAGGTGTTAGAATCAAGAAAGAAGCATTTGCTTATCGAAATGCCTCTTCCTCGTGCCACATATAAAGAGAGAGTTGACGCTGGATTACCTCAAATATTTATCAATTGGTGTCTTGTAAGATATCGCACCATTACGGAAACATTGCCATATAAGAAACATTGGCAAGGAGAATTTCGTGGACATATGTATGCAATATCAAGATTATCCATTAAAGGTAACGATTCCATAGACACAAGACGAAAAGTACTGTCAGAGATACTGAGCGAAAATGACTACGATAATCCGCAGTTTTTAACATTGACTGTATGCAATAAGTTTATTGAAGAAAACTTGGATATAGAATCTGATGCTTTTATTACAACAATATCAGACTGTATTCAAAGCATATGGAGCATTTTTGAATTGATATTGAAAAGAGATGTTCAAGAAATAAACAATTACGTAGAAACAATTTAAGCCGCAGGATTTCTCCTACGGCTTCTATTTTGCCCTGTCTTGGACAACAGGTATATAGTTCCCATAAGAAAACATTTGAAGGTGCAAAACCTGAAGATATTGACTCCAGTCGTTTTAACCAGCATTATAGGAATTTCGCAACTGCAATTGCAGTATGTCTTAAGAATAATCTAAAGGAAAACGGAGAAGAGAGTGATTCTTTTATGAGATTGATTTCAGGTAAGAAACGGGTTTCTCCAACTCCTAATATGGAAGAGATGTGGAAATCGTTAGAGTTTATATCACAAAAGTATCCGGCAGAAAAAGAATTGCAACAGGAGAAACAAGCCGATGTCCCGGTGTTGGCATCCACACCTCCTACTTATGATAAGACTCAACCCGACAGTATTTCTGAAGTGCCAAGTTATGAGAAGAAGGCAAGACGTTTAAAAACACAGGCTTGGCATTTTTGTGAATTGAACACAGAACAATTAGACTATATCAGTAAAGGTGGTAACGAGCTTTCCCTTATCGAATATGGAGAATATAAGAGGACAAACCTAGTTAAGCAAGTGAAAACCAACGATGTTGTCTTTTTATTTAGAGGAAATTGGAAGTATGCCGGTGCTTTTGTCGCAAAGGGTTGGCGTGTTTTTGAATATGATGAGAATAGGAATGTCATGGAATACACCTCTGACGGCATTGATAAAGTAGTTGTCAAAGGCGATAAAGTGTCTATTGAGTCTGTTAAAGATGAGCTTGCGAAATACGATATCTACAAGAGTTATCTTGATTCAAATTCCACTTCTTGCGCCAATGTGGTTGTAGATATGGTTTCTTTTATTCCCGAAGGTGTGGAGAATCCGAATACTACTTACCGGAAAACTATCTCTCGGTACTATTGGGAATATGCGGTTCGGTTAATGGATAAGTTTGCCGAAAAAGAAACAGATCAAAAGAATAAAGATAAGATAGCCTCCTTGTTCGAATAGTTAAATGTTAGATTATGGCAAAAGTGTTCTCCATCACCCCTAAAAGAATCATTCGCCGCAATGGTCAAGTTCTTACGCCCGAGATGTCCCTGACTGTAACAACCCGGAGTCATTGTTTAAGTCCATTCTACAATGGTGCTAAAGAGATCAAAGAAGCATATCAACGTATTTATGGCTTTGATTATCAAAGGTGCGGTTGCTCTTCTGGCGACTTTTCGTTTGAAGTTCTGGGGTAAAGAGTCTGTGCGAGAGGATTGGCCATAAGACGGATAAAACACCGACCATATCAGATTCCAAATATCTTGCGAATCTTATTTATTGTGTCAGCCTGGTTTTTAGCCAACTCTGCCGGAGTCCACTGTGTCGGGTATGCGTTATATATCTGCAGAGTTCGCGCAAATGAATTGATGTTTTTCTCAAAGTATCTCTTTCTCTTGTCCATGTAGTCCAGGTTTCCCAAAGACGTATTTTTCCTTCTCCCAATCAGGCAAAGGTTTCCAACCTTGTGTGTCATTTCTGTTCTCTGCTCCTCAGTGAAGTCTTGTACCCACTTGCTGGTTGCTGAGGGGGTTTGAGGCAGGATATGCTCAATAGAGATTTGATTGAAGGAGTTCACCAGTGAATTGTCTTGCTCTTCGTACTCAAGGAGCATAAGCAGCGGTTTTGTATAAAAGTGGCCATATACATCCATCTGAATATTAGCCAGGAACTTGACCGAATCAAACTTGAAACAATCTGCATTTAATATGTCATCAGGCGCAGAAGCGGCTTCCACTTCAACCATAATCTTGTTCAAGGCATCAATACGGCTGGAAGGAGACTCTCCGCAGATTGAATCTGCAATGTTCTTACATACTACCTTTTTTGTGTATGCCAATAGCCCCTTGTCTTGGAACTTTTGATAGTAAAGCAATACAGACGGTATCCATTCGGTATTCTGCATGCTGCCCAAAAGTACGCGGATCAGATTGCCGAAAGGCACATCATAATTATCGGTAAGATTGATGATTTTGTCATAAGTCTCGTAAGTTTTGAAAACCATCATAAAGAAGGCTTCTCCCCTCTGAAGTTTCTCCGGTTTGAAGATGTTGTTCTCGTATTCGTCAAGCAGGTTTGTTTTAACTCTGCTCTTGAGGATCATATTCCTAACATATAGAAGGAAACGGTCAATGTCATTACCAAGATCTGCCTGCATATCTTCCCACCGCTTTGCATAATCATCAACATCGTTCTTGTCAGAAAGGTGCTCCAGGTTGGATGACTTGAGGATGTCTGCATTGCTGAGCTTTAAGCCCCGGTCGTTCATGATAGAGAACAAACGGAAAGCATCTTCCAGTCTATCGGCGGAGATGTAAATCATCACGACATTATTTGTAATGAACTGGATGTATTTCGTGATGTCTATGTAAGGACGTTCATCAAAGTATTTTTTGAAGCATACAAGCGTATTGCAGATATGTCGTTCGCTGATGTTTGCCCGATAATTCTCAGCTGTTTTTACGATCTCTTCCCAGTTAGATGTAATACTGCCTTCCGGAATTATCTTTTCCTTGATAAATTCTTTGACTGAACCACGAATTTGGTATGTCAGCCTTACCCGCGATGCGATTCTCTTGACAAGATTCTCCTCTTGATAGAGCATGTCCTGAAGACTCCTGCGAAGTTTATCAGGAGTCCTATCATAGTCACGCATGAAAGCAAAGAACAGGAAGAGCGTAGTAATGCGCTGCTGGCCATCCAGGAGGTCATTGTTGTCCTTTTTATTCTGTATTATGAAAGAGCCCAGGAAATACTCATCATTTGCGTGCTCTTCATAGTTGTCTTCCATGTCATTAAGAAAATCCTCAATTTGGTCGGATTCCCATACATAGTTTCTTTGATAAGAAGGAACAGTGTACCATTCGTTGAAGACATCTCCTATATTCTGCTTTCCGTAGCCTATTTCGTGGTTCTTCGATATCATGCCGTTTTAAGACTATAATGTTGACTTACTATTTGATGATTTCCACTTTCCATCCAAGCCCAAACGCATCTGAAATCGTTTCCAGATAGCCTTTTTTCATCTGGTTGTTTGAATGCTTAATGACAAAGAGACCAGGTTCTACTTCTACTTGCGTATTACCGTATTTTTTATCGATAGTCGTGGAGACTAAAGGAACTTTGCAACAGATAATGCCCAATGAACGGACTCGGGTGGCTCCCGCTTCTTTGATTGCCGAGACAAGCGTATCGCCGGCATATTTTTCCTGAATGACAGAGCCATCCTTTCGAATAACACGCAGACCTGTCCTGGGAGCATGACTCACAGAAACGCCAGCCCTGGTGTTGTGAACGGCAGGTGGGTCAATTTTGATTTCAACAAAGTCTTCGGTCTTGTATACATGACCTTTTCGGGAGATACGTACGCTGACAGGTTCATCGGGTACATAGTCGACGACCAGAACGATATCTCGTTTGATCTGACTCAGCGTGGGTTCGATTTTTTCTTTGATGATGGGGAGGATTTCTTCTTTGATGATTTTTTCCTCCAAGGCATCAGTTTGTTTATAAACATCATCGCCAAGATCAATGCCTAATTCCCGGGCATTGGAAATCATAGCGTATAGTTTGGATAACTTGGACATCGTTAGGTGGTTAATGATTACGAGACACTTTCGTTATTTAAGTCATCAATAAGATGTCTATAATTAGGAGATAGCGTTGAGAGTTTTACGCCACCTTTAGTGTACTTCTGGTTCTTCTCAATGAAGATTCCGCTGCCTTTAAGAGAGATCCGGTGACCATCGTCGTTCGGAACACGGACAGCCTTCACCAGCGTTGCTCCTGTTTCGCGAATAATCGCATTGCCCTTGCCGAGTGTATCATGGATTCCCAGTGTATCAACGTCCAATGCCTTTACATATTGCTCATCAGAAACAGAACTGGTAAGAAGCAACATGTCTTTCTTGTTGACGCAAAACGCTGCGACGGCTTTTCCGTTGGCAAGGTGGAGCCCCTGACCTCTTCTCTTTCCTTCCGGGAGCAGGCCGTTCTTGCCGTATAGCAGCTCCTTCAGATAAGTAGCTTCAACGTGGCCGTTTTCATATGCGAGAATCAGAATGTGGTTTTTCTGTTTGGCATCGCTGGGAACGATGGCATTACATACAACATCCTCACCTTCAATCCTGTCTTTCTGGAAGGACCATTCGCCGTTTTCAAAGAAGGTAATGTGCCTCCATGCTTTTTCTGACTTCTTTGCCGTGTGGATAACCTGAGGAGTCACAGGTTTTACATCCTTTGTTGAGGCAGATGTATCAAAGTCGGTTTCAGAAGCTGAATCGTCATCAATTATGGGCTCTGACTGTCTTTGCTTTGCGAACTCATTCTTTGAAACCCTATCAAGAACAAACTGAGTGATTTCATCACCGTGTAATTTCCGGTTCGTCGTGACCATTCTCACGAACAACTTATTGCCGTAGAACCAGATGGGACGGGCGGCTTTCTTGATGTCAACGATGCAATACTTCTTGCCTTCCTCTTCCTCGATCCTCATATTGACGAGCGTTCCGGCTGTCTTTCCTAGAGCCTGGCAAAGCCGATTGGTAATTTTCTGAAGATAACTGTCGTCATTCTCCTTATACGTGTAATCGTCATCTCCGTCATTCAGGTGGCTGTAATCACTCTCGATGCCACAAACATAGCCATTGTCAGAAACTCCGATGTATAGCGTTCCGCCATTCGCATTCATGAAGCCGGCTATTGTGCGGCAGATGATACCAAGCTGTTTGTCGATATCCGGCGAGGTTTGGCCGGCGGGAAAGACAATGGAGCTCTTGAACTCTTTTTTCTCGTCTTCGGAGCCGAAGTTCTTGCCTTCTTTTTTGGGGTATGCCGGTTTGTTCGCTGCAAAAGCAGGCTTTAAGCCGGGAGTAAGTGCTTCCAAATTCAATCTGCCGTTGTTCTTCCCGTCACGGGCCCGGAGGACCCCTTTAACGATCAATACAATGGATTCGCCGTTGCTCTTGATGGTCTCGGTATCTGTGGGGTAATATCGGTGTTGAATGCCGTATTCGTCTGACAAGATATAGAAAGGATGGTTTGTGGTTGTGTCAGTTCGAACTTCATCTATGATGAACTTATGAGGGCTTCCGGGCTGATTATACAGGTCTCTCAGGACATCTTCCTTTGACTGTTCAAAATAGGGGATGCCGGTGAACCCGATTTTCCTTACGTAACAAGAAAGATATCGGGGGAAGGAAGAATACTCCGTTTGAAAATCATAGGGGCGGATGGTGTAATCGCGTTCTCCGTCGGTAGCTACGATATATTGATTATCGTCTTTGACAATCAGATTGACAAAAGAGAGTGTGTAGGTCTTGCCTACTTGGTAATCGGGTTGCATAAGAATAGGTTGTATTACGCTAACAAATTTAGTAAAAAATCCTTAATGTTTGGCCAGATCGTCAATCTCCTGCGGGATTTCAACGGTGTAGTCGTAGTCTCCGGCATATCCTTCGTATTCAAGGTTGTAGTAGGTCTCCAGAAACGATATCAGTTCATCTTCGTCCAAGGCATCAAGATAGTCGTTCATCCATTCGTTGAAAGCCTCTTCTTTTTCATCCTCCAGATCTTCATATTTGAAAAGGCCGGCATCTTCGAGGGTTTCCATCAAGTTGTCCGGTTCATCAAGGTAACCATTCTCATAGCCTTCAATGACCCAATGCCGGTAGCAGGCTTCGTTCGCTGCTTCCGTATAGGCGTCTTCCAGCGTCTCATAAATCTCGGGATACTTCGTTTCAAGGTCCAGGACCTCGATATCAGTTTCGCCGTTATTGTCCTTGATGAGGGCGACAAGTCGGTCAACCTGATCATCGTCAAGCGTAATCGAACCTTCTGCCGTTGCGTATTCTTCTATGCCGCAGCAATGGCGACCCAGGAAAATCTCAAAACTAAAATCGAATTCTTTCATGACATACAATTAATTAAAGGTTAGACAATTAGCAAGCTTTTGCGAGGAGGGGTCTCAGCGTTTGGCGAATCTCCCATACACGTTTAGAGGCGGCATTGGCTGTGCAGCCCTCGATTATTGCCATTTCTCTGGGGGCATACCCTTCTATCAGCATATCCGCGAATCGCTGGTTCTTTTCGCTCAACTTGGAGACCTCCTGTTTAACGCTGATTTCAAACTCCTTCTGCAGAATGCCCGAATCTGCGCTGAATTCGCAAAGCATCTCCGATTTCTCGGAATGAAGGCCATGGTTTTCGTCGCAGTACTCATCGACGCAGTATTCGTCACCCGTTTCCGGGTTCTCTGCATACAGGGAATAGGAGATGGGAAGACGTTTAATCTTGTATTTGATGGCGTCCTTAACGCAGTTGAAAGCAATCGTCTTTATCCAGGTAGCGATTTTCCCTTTTTCGGGGTCGAATGTTTCATAGGAGCGCCACGCTTTAAGAATGACAACCCCGGCGATATCTTCGATATCCTCCTGGGTAAAGAAATGCTTGCGACCTAGTTTGTCGCAAAACGCTTTGGCGAAACAGGAGACGGAAAGGTTTGCAGCGTTGATGATGCTGTGCTGCACAGCGGGAGAAAGAGCAGAGACACTCATAACTAGTTTATTTTAAACGTTAAACGTTTCGCGTCATGCTCCACCGTGGTCGTTTCGGACTCGGTTGGCGTCACCCCTGTCGCATGCGGTAGGGGCTACTCTGAGTGATCTTTCGGTCACCTGTCAGGCACGCTTACCTGACTATTTAAAAAGAACTATAGAAAGACGTTGACAGAAAGTCTGTCTTCGACACCGCGAGGGATATATGCAATAACTATGCCGGATTTCGAAACAATCATGTTTGTTCTTTCTGTTTGCGTATTAACAGTTACATGAAGTTAGAGTTATTTGCTATAATCTCCGTATATGTCAACAAGTACTATCTGGTTGATTTTATTGTCATTTTCTTTTGCCCATTCCTGGATAATGCTGAGAACGGCCTTTGCACCATTGACGTATGAACCATGTAATGGAACCGAGCAGTGAAATCCGATTCTTTTAGCTTTCTTTTTTGTAAGTTCTTGTAGGACGCGTTGTAAAGAATACTTGATATCTGCTTCTGAAACATCGTCTTTTTTGAAATAATGGGTAACCAGAGGAACACTGCCAGTATAATTCTTGCAAGCCTCTAACAAATCTTTTTGCCCTTTATATCGGAGGATGCCAAGGCCATCAGGCTTGTATCCATTAATGTCAAATATGTTCCCTTCACCGATTCTTATTTTCTTATTTCCGGTGCCCCCAAGCAGAATCATTCCTAGAAGTTTAAAAGAAATTCTACCATCAGAGCAGTCTGTCCAAGCATCCCAATCCGGAACATGTGTGAACAGAGGCCCGGCAAACTTGACATCTCCACGGAAGTCCTTCCGCCCGTCGTCATTGGTTGCTATAAGAAACGCAACTCGGTTAATTCCTGGGAATGTGAACAAGAAACTATCTTGTTCATATTCTTCGGCAAGTGTGTAGACCTTGGAAAAGAACTTATATGAATTCCCCGCAGTTCCGTCAAGCCCCATAGTATTAGTCACGAAAAAACACAATTCGACGTTAGGCTTGTCCATACCGGCCTCGCGATAACAACCATTCACAGATCTGAACATGAGATTATTCTCAATCAGTTTTGCTTTCAACTCTTCATTGCGTTTTATGTTACGTTGAAAGTTCATTTCAGGACTTAGATTCTTAGAACCACGGAATGCGGTAAGGATAGCACAATTCCAATTCTTGAATGCATCTTCGGTCTCACCAATACTCGGAGTTGTGGCACGGCTTAAATCATAATGTTCGGATATTTGAATAGTCTTGAATGTTTGCTTATTGAGTGCAATTCCGATGTGGTTAATCCGACGACTCAATTCATCATAGATTCGTTTAAGATTTTGATCTGTCTGTTCCATTATTCGCAGTGTTTATGCTTTGAATAAGTCACAATCCGCTCCAGATACCTTTTCTTCTGGATTCACAAATTTAACCTCTCCGTTAGTCAGACCATATAACTCAAATACGAGTCTATCGATTTCTTTCTCTAAAGAAGAAGTATCATTCTGCTCATTTTCCTTCTTTAAGGAGAGAATGCGTTCTACCCTGGCAATGATTTCCTTTGATTCCCTAGGTAAACGAACCTGTTTAATAAATTCCCCCTTGATTGCCAGGTTCAAGAACTTGGTTCTGAACAGATAATTAATCAGAGAAGAATTGAGGACGCCCAGGAGAAATCTCAAAGACACATTGTTCGTGGAAGGAATGATAAAATTCACTCCTTGACTGCCATATACTGCTTGGTCGTCGAGAGTGGCTACGATACGCTGGGGTAGAGTTTCATTTCTCGTGTTTTGTACAACAATTTTTTCCATGGTATCAAGCTCCTCCTTGTTTCGTGGCCATTGTAAAGAGAACCATTTGATTGTTCCTTTTGCGGCTTCCCTTCTTCTAGATAGGGAAGCCCTGAACGGCACAATCCATTTCTTGGCGTTAGGGTATCGGTCGATATCTACAGCATTATTCAGATATAATATTTTCCTGTCTCGACTTCTTACAACATATCTCCCTATATCGCGTCCGTGGCACAAAGGGTGAAGAAGTTCCTTTTCGATGCTATGTGATATTGCCTCGTCTTCTGTATCAAAGATAAAAGCATCATTATTCCCTGTAACAATGCCCTGAAAGACCTTGTAATAATCATCGACTTTCCGTTGCCGTTTATTGAATAGTTTAGAAAACAATGAGTCTTCTCCATTATTACTGATGCTGATGATATTTGAGAATGCTGAGAAATAATCAGAATCTACAATCGAAACCTTGGGATTTTCAAAGTTAACAGCATGTTTCAAGGTAATTGTCTTATTCCCGGATTTATTGCAACGTAAGATTGTTGTATCAACAGTAGGGGCTGGGAAGACATCGCTGCCAGTATAACAAACTTCACTTAGCCAATGATTGTTGAGTATAAGGTTCCTTAGAGGAACATATGATGAATTTGAATGTGATACGGACGGAATAATAAGCGTGACGATACCGTTCTTTTTGGCAAGGTGAACTAGGGATTGCTCCATAAACAGAGCAAACATATCACTTCGCTTATAGAAGCATTTGAAAAGCTTCTTATATCTGATTTTGGCTTCTGGACGCATCAACTCAACATTGACATAAGGCGGGTTACCAATGACAATGTCAAAACCTCCGGTGCCTTTTATCGGTTTCCCTTTCTTATCTTTTTTGTCTGCCAGAACATCATTGAACCAAGTGTGCCAAAGGAAGAACTCCGGATTGTTGCGGAGATTGAGCGCATCAATTGATTTGGCAACTTCTTCGTTGCCGAACGTTTTTGCCTTTACAAGGGATTTAACGGCAGTATCTATCTCGATGAGAAGCGCCTCCTTCTTGTTATGATCATCTTCGTCAAAATAATTGATCATATTTTGCTTGAAAAGTTCTCTGGCCCGTGTTTCTTCATCGAATGCCAGGGTCATTTGCCTGTCTCCGTCATATATGTCGTCCAAGTTGATTCCGTGGAATTCTTCAAAAAGGGAATTGCCCTGCATAATCTTGAATTCCATGTTTGGCAAGGCATGTGGCGTTTCCTCTTCAATTATGAGAGATAACCAGAAACGAAGACGTGCAATATCAACAGCGCCCTTCTCGATATCAACTCCATATATCGAATTCTGAATAATATCCTTCTTGATCTCAGACGGTATTCTATTTTCAGCCTTTTGCTCAATTGCCATACGGCAATCGAACAATTCTCTCAACATGCCCATCGGAAATGCTCCGGAGCCGATAGCAGGATCACATATCTTTACTTCACGAAGTTTCTTGTCGACATCAAATACGTCCTCAGATTTAATTCTTGATACATCGTGGTAAGTGACAAACTCGCGATAAGATTTCTTGGCTTCTTCGTTTTCAATTCCATTTTGGAGGTATGAAATCAATGCCTCACGGCACATGTATTCGACGATGAATTTTGGGGTATAGAAAGCTCCTTTATCTTTATTGTCTTCAAGAAGATTCTCGAATATCCTACCGAGCATTTCCGGATCAACACCAATTTCCACGTTGTCCGGAGCATTTTCATCAATCGTAAAATTGTAACTTGAGAAAAAGTCGAATAGCTTTTTGAGGAAACGAGAAGGGAGAGCAAATGCAGACTTATCATATTCGTCAGGCTCAAATAGTCCTCCATTGAGATAAGGTATCTTAATTCCGAAACCCACATCTTGGCATGTCGACAAATCTCCGTTTAACTGACGATTGGTATTCATGTCCTCAAACAAGGGTTCCAGAACGTCATCAATGAAGGTTTCCTTCTTGTTAGAGCGCTTGAATAAATTCTGCAAAAACTCGGGATCGCCCCCGGCCCAACTCTCTCCAGCGGGGACACCCATCCAGCCCTTTTTCTGAAGGAACTGAATGAAAACAAGACGCCCCATAAGCTTTTTTACATAATCTCTGACAGATTTCTCGGGGTTTGAAAACTTGGAAAACTCACGCATAATAACAACGCACGGATTGTTATTGTTATGCTCTTTCCACTTATTTCCATCATATATCATTCTCTTTCCGGTCACAAACTCAACGATTTCTTCGTATATCTCTTTATATTGTTTGAAGAAATCATCGCAAATAATATCGATAGAGAAAGACTTCAACCATTTGTTATATAGCTCGGCAAAGGTTTTACTCCCATGGACTTCATTGGCAATTCTTTCCAAAATCTGCCGATGTCCAGGATGTAAATTCGGGCTGTACATATTGCGGAGAATGGTGACCTTACCAACCTTTTCTCCATCCCCATCTTTCCTGTCCGTCCGTTCACAAGTCGCAAGAGAGACTAAATCTCCCTGTCGTATGACGACTATTACCGGCATGTCATAACTTTCGTTGAATCTCAATGTGCTAATGCGGTTGAAGGCCCTTGTAAGAGCGACCGCTTTGGATCTTGGAAAATTAGCGTCTGGCTTTATTTCGCAGGCAAAAATTTGCATGCTATCATATTTGTCAACTTCTTTTGCGCATTCGCTCGTAGGATTCTGGATGGTAGTGTCGTCAATGTATCCAATTTGATATATATGTTCTACACATTCATGGACGTCTTCTATATACTGGTAGTTGAAATCGTTTTGAAAGAAATAATCATCCCAGTCGCCTCCTGCTACAATTGAGAAATAATTGATATTTAACTTCTTGAGGAGTCTGTCGGTCGCCTCAGTTAACGTTTCGATAGAAAAAGCTTTAATGGTTTGCTTCATGACAGTTTATGTAAATGATGGACTTTATTTGGAAATATATTCCCAGACAATTAGATCGAAGTTTTCAAACTTGAACTTTTCATCCAGGGTGGGCTCTATCTTACCAGATCGACGTGCCGCGATTATTTTGCGAATATCCTTAATGCTGGAATAAGCATCATGTTTCATCTGCTTTTTCATCCACCCATGTAAAATCTCTGAAAGCTTTGAAATCTTTTCAGAATCAGCTGCTTCAATCCAGTTCGGAACAAAACGGTCCTTCTTCCTGTTCTTACGGAGGAACTCAAGGATTTCGGCTTGATTAAGATCCTTATACATAGTTGATAGGGTAGTATCGACCGGCTGGCACATCAGGTAGATATTCTTGTACTTCTTTATGCTGCCTTCCTCTCTGTGAGGATACCCTAGCACAGCGACAATACTTTCCGGCATTTCCGGGAACAAATCATGATCAAGCTGGAATCCTGAATAAACCCCACATGGCATCTTTCGGAAGAAATCCGTATGCTTTTCGAAGAATTCCTGCAAATCCTGCCGATAAGTTTCCAACGAAAAATCTTTCATCGACAACGTCTGATCACTTTCGATGTCGGAGATACTATTCTCGGTGAGTTCTTTAAGGAGTCTCTGAGCATTCTTGTCCTGAAGGGTATTGTCTGCAATCATCTTAATGTATTGCTCATTGACCTCCTGCGTTTCGGCTCCGGTAAGGTTCATGATCGCCATGCGGTTCATGATGCGGTCTTCCAGACGGAGATAATCCTCAAAGGACTTCGCCGGCCAAAAGTTAACACTCTTGATCTCCTCGCAGGGGGATCCGATACGGTCGATACGGCCGAAGCGCTGGATCAGACGGACAGGATTCCAATGGATGTCGAAGTTGATCTGCATATCGGCATCTTGTAGGTTCTGACCTTCCGAGAGGCAGTCCGTGGCAATGAGGATGTCAATCCCATCGTCCACGAGCCGGAGTTCTCGCTGATGGGTTTTTCGCATCAGGTCGCACCAGAGATCGTAAGGTACATTCCATTTGCGCTTTTCCTCATCATAGTAATCGGTACGAGAAAGCTGTTCTTCCTCATACATTTCTGACCAGTCTTTCTCCTTGTAAAGCTTACTATACGGGGCGAAGCTTCGGAGAATCTCATTGAAGTTTCTGGTATCATGGCTACCGGTAGAGAGGCAGCCTTGGCCTGATACCATCGCTATCTTGCGGAACCCTCTCTTTAATAGCTCATTATAAATAAACAGAGCCGTGTCGGCGTAAACGGTGAAGATGACGACCTTCTTATTGCCGGACTGCTTTTTAGCTTTGAGAATTCTCTCCAATTCATCGAGTTTAAGATCCCTTTCGATCTTTAACTCATAGTCTTTTTCATAAGCCTTTAGATTCCCGTAGATTTCCCGGAGCATCTCTATATCCTTCCGGAGGCCCGCTTCAAATCCATCCAGGTTTTTCATGTCAGAGAGTCGGACAGTATCTTTTTTCCTGTGCATGGTGAAGAATTCTTCCAACTCTTCGTCATCAAAATCATCTCCGATAACTGTACTGACTTCTCCGTTGAGTCTTTTGGTTTTCAGATCAACAACCTTGGCAAGGACGTCTTCGTGCGTGTCAAGCACTTTCTTGATGGTGAGCATACAAGAATGCCAGCTGCTTTCAAGGCGCTTCATGAACAGGATACCCATCATCTTCACGAGAAATTCCTCGCGATAGACATCGTCCTGCCAGTTGGAGGATCGTTTTCCAGACTCAGCCTCTATGTGTTCTGGTAAGTATTTGGAGGGCTGGTATGCGGTAAGGTTCAATGCATCGAAGGCATCATAAATATCATCCGTAGACTTGTATTTACCGAAGTGATCGACTCCTTGGTAAACGTTCTCTGGTTTTGCCTTTCTAGGGAAATGCAAGTCTTCGCCCAGCGTTTTTTCAATCATCTTTCTGGTCCGGGCGACAATCAGCTTGTCCGTCAGGTTAAAAAACTTTGACGGAAGATCGGCAATGAAGCCGCCGATGGTACGACTCTCGTCTGCGCACCAGCGCGTGTATTTCTTTTGGCAGTCTGCGAAGAGATACCTTAATGATTCAATCTCGAACTCGTCATCGTCGAAATGCTTGTCATCGTCCCGGGCAATCAAATTGAATTGTCCTTTAACATCTTTAAGGCCCGTATTGATGGGCGTGGCGGAAAGCATCAGGATCTTGATGTCGCGTTTGTCGTCCTCATTTCGCTTTTGAATGAGGGTTTCAATGAGTGCCCTGTAGCGGCCGGAACTCTCATTGCGCAGATTGTGGCTTTCATCGATAACGATGAGTAGTTTATTCCTGCGCTGGAGATATGCCAGGTCTGCATCATGATAGTTTCGTTGAAGACGGTCATCTTGCAGGTCGGTATGGAAACGAACCAAATAATCCAAGTCATCCCGCTCAAATTGGGAGCCGTGCCGTCTTTGGTATTGGGTCCAGTTGTGTTCCAGTTTTTTGGGACAAAGAACCAGCGATGTGTATCCCTGAGTGTGGAAGTACTTGATGACCGCAAGGGCTGAGAAGGTTTTTCCTAAACCAACGGCATCTGCCAGTATGGCTCCGTTGTATTTGCGCAACATCTTGATAAGCGAGATGACACCTTTCTGCTGGTAATTGAACAGGGTGTTCCAAATAACGCTCGTCTGCAGGAGAGACATATCTTTTCGATGTTCAATACTGTCATCCATTTTGATATCGGCATTGAACATCTCAAATAGAATCTTGTAGTAGATTTCCTCAGGGGTATACTTGCGGAAATACTCGTCGATTATTTTTATAAAGTAGTCTATTACGGAAATCTTTCCTGCCTTCGGGTTGGCCGGATCGATGGGAATGGTCTCTCGGGCATCTTCCCAGATGTCTTCAAACCAAGAGCAGATTTCTTGATAATCGTTGTTGGTCTTGTCGCATGCCTCCCCGTTGTTCAATTCAACATTAGGAGAATACTTCAAGCCAAGGCCGGCATCTGTCAAGTTGCTGCTTCCGGAAAGATAAAAACTACGGTCTACCGAATCCTTATTGGAAAAAATGTAAGCCTTTGCATGGCAAAAGGCTTCCGTTATTGCGCGAACATGAACTGAATTCCTTCTGAGGAAAGCTTTTGCATCCTCGGCATATTGGTCGAGAGAGGTGGCCGTTTCAACATCAAGATTGCCGTTGAGCAAGTCGATAATATGGTCCTCGGTCCTATCCTCCTTAATAAGTTCAGAAGACACAATTCGGAAGACATCTTTTTCGGGAATCTCGCGATATAACTGACTTAAAGCTCTAATAGTAAAATATCCGGTGACGATATCAATTTTTCCCTCTTTTCGAGAGTTGGTTCCAGCAAACTTATCAATAAAACCCCATACGGTTTTTATATCGACCCCGATATCTTGATAACGGGCCTTCTTGTTGTCGATCAGCATATAATGACTTAATTCAAGTTTACAAAAATACAAAAAAAACAAAGAAAATGCAAAACGGGAATAACAATACCGTATATAACTATACTTGCCCAATCGCAGATTATTACTATTTTTGTGAAAGACGGTCATTTTAAAAGCCGTTTCTTAGTATTATGGGAAGAACGTTAAATCATTTTTGTGTCGAGGGCGTCAATGGACAAAACGGTTTGTTAACTGTAACCTATCATTATCGTGGTCGCAATGCTGGTACTACGGACATTGAGATTACGGATCCTAAAAAAGGAATAGTTTCTTTTTCACTTGCTACAGCTGATGATGCTCTCAGATTAGCTCAGTATCTGCAGGAAGAAGTTGAATTTAAGGCTCCTCGGAACATTAGGGTCCCTTCATTTGAAACGACTAGTTATGCTCTCAAGATTGTCAGTAATGGGAATGTGGTAAAAACGCTGCGAGAACGGGAAGTCTTTTCGAAAGGGATTGATGCGTTCAGTTATAATACATTTAAAAAGGCGTTTCCGCAATACGCTGCCGACGACTATTATTTCGTATTGTACGGATTAAAAGAGAACGGAATGGCTGACGAGACTGTCGAAAGAATTGTCGAAGCTAGCATAAAGTATCAAAGTGCAGTATTGGTGTCAGGTGATTTGAGGGTTTGCAGACCAATGACTCAGATGGATATTGCTGGAATAACCGGGTTTGATAATACGACTGTGTCCAGGGCTGTAAAAGATGTGCGTATTTTTACATCCCATCGAAACTATTCTCTTGATACGGCAAGTTTTTCACTCGAACTTCCGTCTCTTTTCAATGAAGGTATATTGGCTGAGAATGGAGAGAAAATCAGCACTCTGGGTATAAAAGTTAAGATTTACGCCTTGATTGAGATGGAAGATAAAGCGCATCCGCTAACGGACGAGCAAATTGCAGACGAGCTTAACCGTTTTGGGTATAAGATTGCAAGAAGGACTGTTAATAAATATAGAGATAAAGTTTTAGGTATCCCTGGATGCTGGGATAGGAGGATCAAAGAATGATGGCAGAAGGCTACATAGGGGCGGCGCTCAACGTTGCCCCTGACTTTTACTATGTGAAACCCACAGGCCGCTCAGTCTATCTTAATCCGTATAGCTGTTCTATTGGGCGCTATCATCTTCAGAAATAACAATCCCCGAATAGGACAGTAGTGAACGATATAGCGATCTCCGGGCCTCCTTAATGGCTTTCCCTGATTTGAAAAGAAACAACTCTAGCTGTTGAGGGTCTACTCGGATGCTTCTAGCTATACGGTTGATTTTTTTGACAACTCTTAGATGCTGCTCGCTACCTCTATTTGAGACCTCGACATCCCAAAAATCATCGTACAAATGATGACATTCCAAAACGAACTGATCTACTATCACGGCTTCTGAAGAAGCAATCTTGAGTTTCCAAAAACAAAGAATCTTACTGATTGTACTCTCACTCATGCCATTAATACCTAATAGACCCTCATAAAGTTGCAGGAACTGATCTTGAGTCAACCGCGAGTTGAAAGCCGGGAGGTAACCGATAACGGTGTCAATGCTACCGAGAATGCTATCAAGATAATCAGAATCTCTAAAACCACCCGGATATCCCCAAAATAGGATTTTTACTATTCTTTCTCTAGGATTTGATGTATTGATAATGTCGTTTCTGGACACACGAATCCTACCATCGTTGGCCCTCATCGAAGCTAGTATTGGCTCGATCCATCCGTGGTTGGGATAATGCATAGTCCAATTCCGGGATATGGCACTTACCTCGGTAGCCTGAGAGATTGGGTTTTCTTGGCTAATCAGATCTTTAAATCGTTTAACTGTGTATTTCATAATTAATTAGGGAATGATATACTAGTTTACACTAAATGAAAGAAACGCATCTTATTCGGGTGTGTTTTTGTTATACGTTTAAAGAGAATAAAACAATGTTTCTCCTTATGCCATATGGAGGTGGAAGAAAACCTCCAATTTGCACAATATACCCATTAGTATCCCATATTGTAGGTCTGCACCAAATTGAATAGTTGTGTGGTAACTGTTTGTTTACCATTAGAAATAAGTCTTCTAAAAGTCCACTATTCCTAAAATTAGGGGAAAACATGATTTTCCTTAGATAGTATGTGTTTCTAGTATTAATGGCCCTCTTATAATCCTGAATATGTTTTGGGTCATCCTGGCATTCTCTTAAAATGAGAGGTTTGTCTTCTAAAGCAACAAACCCAACTATTTCACCTTCTACGGAAACCTTCATACTATACTTGCTTAATAATGGGAAAGAGCAACCGAATAATGCCAACTCTTCTACAGTTAATCTTGTATATGAAACATTATTCATACGGATGTGTTTTTTTCAGACTAGCAACTATTTATATAAAAAAGTATGTATGTCTAATTGTATATTGATAACTGGAATAATAGTAATGCAAAGATACAAATTAACAATGCTATCTCAAACAGATATACTGCACTAAATGGTTTAACATCTATTGAATTACCAGACAACAAGTCACATACTGTTCCTGCTCTTTTTGCAATGGCAATGGGTTTTGGAAAAGGTAGTGAGACAAGTTGGTATCAGTTGTTCATACCGCCATCAAATGACAGAGTAATAAAGGTAAGAATATCTGACCACTTGTCTTCACCTTCAGAATGGCCACCAATTGAGGATAGCCTACCAAATAAAAGATATTCAATTGTGTTTTTCAATAGACATAGTATGAACATTCAGTATAAGCAGGGAGTAAAATATATAGATTGGAATACCTATACTGTAGAAGGCATTGATGTATGTGTACTTGTTATATACTGTGGGTTTGTTCAACAGTTATGGATATTCATCTATAAAGCATTGCTTTGCCTATACAATGGAGGAAAACCTGAAGATAACAAATTGACAGATTATATTGCAAGAATTGAGGCAGATAAAAGGATGTCCTCAAACGACATTATCTCACAATGGAACAGAACCATTGATAAAAATAATGAATCAAAAACAAACAAGAATATGAAAAAGAATGTAGTTAAGATAAACGAAAACACCCTCAGACAGATTGTCGCTGAGAGTGTGAAGAAAGTACTTAGAGAAGGAATCCTGTCTGGCGGACACGGCGAAGCGATTAGGCAAACATATAACACAGTCGGAGAACTGATGAATATGTGGAGTGGCATTTGTGGCGGTGACGGTAAATATACCGAGGTTGGAGATAGAATTACATCCGCCCTTTACAATGTCATAAAAACAATTGAACAGATAGACAGGGACGCTTTAGATGACGATGAAGAAAGTGGATTCAGCCCTTATGGGTTAAAACCATTCTCGCGTTAAGCCGCAATCTTTACATCATCATAAGATACCACACAAATAACTTACTGAACATATGGGCGAATCGTGCAGATTCGTCCATTTCTTTTGTCTTGAAACGAAAAAGTCCAGCATTTTCGTGCTGGACTTCAATATTTTACGAGATTATTGGTGTAAATAGATATATAGTTCCCTTTTATTTAGTTAGTGTAAACAAGTATATTGTTCCCTTTCGTTTTCCACCTGTAGCCTACTGCAAGCTGAAGCGCCAGAGCTTCGCGTGGCGGGGCTCGCGTGAGGTGTGGAAGACGACGTAGGCGTAGCCGTCTTTCAGGCAGATGCCCTCGGGTTCGTCGGCAAGGTCGGTCAGGTTGCGGCTCAGGACGATGCGCTTCTGCGCCAGATCGACGACATGAAGGAAGCATTCGTGGGGCGGATAGCCATCGGGCAGATAGGCGTAGCGGCCGCGGACGATGCTGCCCTGCCAGATGTTGATGCCGGTGTCGAGGCGGACCTCGTCGAGGACATCGGCGTCGGTCAGGTGAATCTCGCCCTGTGCGTCGGAGTCGGCGAGGCGGGGGAGGCGGAACTTTTTGAGCAGCTTATAGTCACCGTTCCGCCCGCCGTAGGTATAGATGAAGCCGTTCCCGGCATCGAGGCACCAGTCGATCGTACCTGCGTAGCCGCTGCCGTCGAAAAAGATCTTTTGGACGACACTGCTTCCTTTCAGCGTGACATCGGTCACATAGCAGCAGTTTTCGCCGCCGCAGGAGGCGACGTACAGCAGCGGGAACTGCGAGCGGCGCGAGGCTTTCTCCACGCCGAAGCAGGCGTTGTTGCAGTGAGAGGCATTGCCTTCCATCAGGTAATTGGCCACCATCTTCCGCTTCTTCATGTCGAAGATGCAGAGGCGCCCTTTGTCGTGCAGGACGAAGGCATATTTGTCGTACATGGCGAAGCCCTGCGTAGAGCCGGTGACTTCCTCCCCGGCAGGCGTCCAGTCGGCAAAGTCGCATACGAATTCCGGCTTGAGGGAGGGGAGGCCCGATATCCGGCGGAACTCAGCCCGGGCCCGCTCGGCCTGGGCGCGGTAGTCCGGGTTGGCCTGCAATGCCGCATATCCGATGCAGGCGGCGGAGGCGCTGGCATCTACATCGCTCTGCCAGTGGCATCCGGCGATCACGCGGCTTTCCCCGCTTTCGTGCGCCCGTTTGAACAGGGCCTCGGCTGCGGCAGGATTGACTTCCGACAGGATCAGGGCCGCACTCCAGGCGCGGATGGTGTGGCCGGACGGGTAGGAGCCCTCGGTGGCGAGCCAGGCATCATCCTGCGGGAAGATGGAGCTCTCGTGGAAACGGGCGTAGGGACGCATCCGGAAATAATGGGCCTTCGGCCGGAAACGGATCTGCTCGATGGTCGAGACGCCGTTCTTGAAAAGCCTGAAGATTTCGGGCGTCGCCACCGAGTCGATGACCAGGCCGAAGGGTTCGCTGTAGATGACCCGGGTGGTGTCGAGATTCCAGATGGCATCGCGCTTGGCCTGGGCCAGGCGCGCGCTGTCAAGCCGCTGCGTCTTGCCCCACATATAGCGCATGATGTCGTGGGTGAAGGCTTCCCCGATGGTGTCGGGTGGCGGCGGCAGGCATTTGACCAGGTCGGGGAGTTCGTGTTCCGTGAGATACAGTTCGACGTCCTGTGCGCGCAGGAGCACGGCGCTGGCGAGTGCGATGCAAAGTACGAGAATCTTTTTCATGGCTGGATGCAATCTCTTCTGCAAATATCGCAAAAAAACTCGTATCTTTGTCTGACAACGATTTGCCTTATGCCCAGATTCTTTTACGTTTTGGCGCTTTTCGCCCTGCTCATCGCTTCGGCCGGGACGGCTGCAGCGCAGCGTGTGACCGACGGCAGCTACCGGACGGTGGCGCACATCAAGTCAGACGGTACGATCCAGGATGCTTCGTACCGGACGGTCGGCCATATCAAGAAAGACGGCACGATCCAGGACAGTTCCTACCGCACCATCGGCCACCTAAAGAGCGACGGTACCGTTCAGGATGCCTCCTACCGGACGGTCGGACACATCAAATCGGACGGTACGATCCAGGACAGCTCCTACCGCACTGTCGGCCATGTCAAGAGTGACGGCACCGTGCAGGACGCTTCGTATCGGACCATCGGCCATGCGAAGGACATTCCGATGCAATGGGCGGCCTTTTATTTCTTTTTCAGCAATTAATCTATTTTGACGATATGAAACGTACAATCTTGATCACGGGCGGCGCGGGTTTCATCGGAAACCATGTGGTACGCCACTTCGTGAACAAATATCCGGATTACCGCATCATCAATCTCGACAAACTGACCTACGCCGGCAACCTGGCCAATCTCAAGGACATCGAAGACCGGCCGAACTACAAGTTCGTGAAAATGGACATCTGCGACTTTGATGCGGTTTACAAATTGATGCAGGACGAAAGGGTTGACGGCATCATCCATCTGGCGGCTGAAAGCCATGTGGACCGCTCGATCAAGGATCCGTTCACCTTCGCCCGCACGAACGTGATGGGAACCCTCACCATGCTCGAGGCCGCCCGCCGCTTCTGGCAGCCTTTCAACTACCGGCTGCCCGTGGCCGACAGCTCCGCAGCAGGGGTATCCCCTTCACGGAGTTTTTGCGGGGAGGCCGGTGCAGAAGGCCGTAGCGGGCGAGAAGATGTTTCCGCGGCAGGGGTATCCCCTTCACGGAGTTTTTGCGGGGAGGCTGGTGCAGAAGGCCGTAGCGGATGTGAAGGGGATACCCCTGCTGCGGAAAACCCGACCATCGCCTGCCGCTTCTATCATATTTCGACCGACGAAGTCTATGGCGCCCTGGAAATTACGGACCCTCAAGGGGTGGAGCCGCCGTTCACGACGAAAGCTTCCAGCGGGAAGCATCATCTGGCCTATGGCAAGAACTTCTTCACCGAAGACCTCAAATACCAGCCGCACAGCCCCTACAGCGCCGCCAAAGCCTCGTCCGACCATTTCGTGCGCGCCTATCACGATACCTACGGGATGCCGACCGTGGTGACCAACTGCTCAAACAATTACGGCCCGTACCAGTTCCCTGAAAAACTGATCCCGCTGTTCATCAACAATATCCGGCATCGCAAGCCGCTGCCCGTTTACGGAAAGGGCGAAAATGTCCGCGACTGGCTCTATGTCGAAGACCATGCCCGGGCCATCGACCTGATCTTCCACCAGGGGAAGACCGCCGAGACCTACAACATCGGCGGCTTCAACGAATGGAAGAACATCGACTTGATCAAAGTCCTGATCGCCACAGTGGACCGCTTGCTGGGCCGCCCGGAGGGCGCCGACCTCGACCTGATCACCTATGTGACCGACCGGGCCGGCCACGACCTGCGCTACGCCATCGACTCGACCAAACTCCAGAAAGAACTGGGCTGGGAACCTTCGCTGCAATTTGAAGAAGGCATCGAAAAGACCGTCCGCTGGTATATCGACAACCAGGCCTGGATGGATAATGTCACCAGCGGTGACTACCAGCGCTACTACGACGACATGTACAAGAACCGTTGATGCTTTCAAAAAACGACATAAAGGATATCCGGGCGCTGGGCCAGAAAAAGTTCCGCGACGAGCGTGGCCTCTTCGTGGTCGAAGGGGAGAAACTGGTCGAAGAAGCCCTGCGCTCCGGCTTTGAGATCGTCGGACTTTATCGCACGGAAGACATCGGCGCGGAAGCCATGAGCCGCATCAGCCAGTTCACGCATCCGTCGCCGGCCCTGGCGGTCATCCGCCAGCCGGCTCCGGCGAAGGCCGCCCCGGCCTTGTCCCCCGATGAACTGGTTCTGGCCCTCGACGGCATCCGCGATCCCGGCAATCTGGGAACGATCCTCCGGATCGCCGACTGGTTCGGCATCCGGCAGGTCCTGGCTTCCGAAGACACCGTGGAGGTCTTCAACCCGAAAGTCGTCCAGGCGACCATGGGCGCCATCTTCCGGGTCCGTGTTCATTATTGCGGGCTGCCGCGGATTTTGGGATGCCCGGCTGGGCCGGGTATGACGGAGGTTCCGGTGTACGGAACTTTTCTCGAAGGAGACAACATTTATGAGGCCGATTTGACCCGCGGGGGCGTCCTGCTGATGGGCTCCGAGGCCAACGGCATTTCCCCGGAGGTGGCGGCCACCGTTACCCGCAAACTCTTCATTCCGCCGTTCCCTACTGGCGCCCATACCAGCGAGTCCCTGAACGTGGCCGTCGCCACGGCGATCGCCTGCAGCGAGTTCCGCCGGCGATAACCAGTTTTTTGTATATTTGCAAGATATGAAACGCGTAGCGGTCTGGATCGGAATCATGCTTGCAGCCGGCAGTCTCCTGCTGACAGCCTGTTCCACGACACGCGTCCTGGCCGAAAACGAAGCCCGGCTGGCCGAAAACAAAGTCGTCATCGTGGACGGCCAGCGCAAGGGAGACCCCTACAACGGCGGTTCGCTCCAGCCCTACATCAAACAGAAAGCCACCAGCTCCTTCCTGGGAATCGTCAACCCGCTCGTGTACATCTATAACTGGCAGAACGGACGGGGCGGCTGGTGGGACCGGCTCTGCCAGAAAGTCGGCGTGCCGCCCGTCATCTACGATCCGGGCCTGCTGGACGATTCCGCCCGGAGCATGGAAGACCACCTTGAATACGAAGGCTGGTACAATTCCCGCGTCGAGCCGCGCCCGTCCATCAAGAAAAAGCGGGCCAAGGTAAAATACGACGTGACCCTCGGCAAACGATTCCCGATCCGGGACATCAGTTTCCAGATCCGCGACACGGCCCTGGCCGGACTCCTGGCTGCCGATTCAGCCCGGTACACCATCCATCCCGGCGATCCGCTCTCCGAAGTCAGTTTGGAGAAGGAGAGCGAACGGGTCGCCCAGCATTTCCGGAACAACGGCTACTGGGGCTTTTCGAAGAACTATTTCTTCTTCTATGCCGACACGTCCACGGTCCGCGACTCCGCCGACCTGATCGTCGCCATCGAAAACTACACCCGCAACGAAAACGAAGACGCCGCCCGGCCGCATCGGAAATACCACATCAGCAACGTGGCCCTGGTCCCTGCCCCCGGCATGAAGGTACGTCAGGGATTTCTCCACAACCTGAACCAGCTGGAGCCCGGCCAGCCCTACAGCGAACAGACCATCAACCGGACATACGACCGTTTCGCCAGCATCCCGATGTTCAGCAGCGTCAACATGCTGCTCCGCCAGTCCGAGACCGACACCGCGGGTGTGGACTGCCGGATCCTGCTGCAGCAGGCCCGGCTCCAGGCCGTCAAGGCCAATCTGGAGGGGTCCTTCAACTCCACCGGGCTGTTCGGCATCGCGCCTTCGCTCTCATACAGCCACAAGAACGTGTTCGGCGGCGGCGAAATGCTGACCCTGGGTTTCCGCGGCAATTTCCAGTTCATGCTCCACGACCCGATCCGGGCCAACGAGTTCGCCGTCTCGACCGGCCTGCGCATCCCCTGGTATCCGGCCTTCGTGTGGAAGATGTCCCGCATCAACCTGCCGCAGATGGACATCAACTTCTCCTACAGCCACCAGGACCGTCCCGAATACAACCGTGACATCGTCACGGGTACCTACGGTTTCAGCTGGAACATCAACAAACACTATTATTATCAGGTCTATCCGATCCAGCTCAGCGCGGTCCGCACCTCCCATATCGACGAGGATTTCTATAGCAGCCTGACGGACCCGTATCTGCGGAACTCCTTCCGCAGCCACCTCGACCTGGGCGCCGGCGCGATGTTCTACTATACGACCAATACGACGGTTAACCCGAAAGTTTCGTATTTCTATACCCGTCTGCAACTGGATGTTTCCGGCAATATGGCCTCCCTGCTGAGCCGCGCTATGAAGGAGCACGATCCGACCCATCCCGACCAGCCGGTTTTCGGCATCCCGTATTCTCAGTACGTACGGGGGGAGGTTCAGGCAGTCGAGACCATCCGGCTCGGTGCCGAAGACCAGTATGCACTGGCCATCCGCGGCCTGGCCGGACTGGGATATGCTTACGGCAATTCGATTTCGCTGCCTTTCGAGAAGCTGTTTTATGCCGGCGGTGCGGGCAGCCTCCGCGGCTGGCGTGCCCGGGCCGTGGGCCCCGGCATGGCGCCGCGCGATACCAGTTTCAAGATTGTCAACCAGTCGGGCGACATGCGCCTGGAGGCCAATCTGGAATTCCGCTTCCCGATCGTTTCCTCGCTGCAGGGCGCGATTTTCCTGGATGCCGGTAATGTGTGGAACATCGGCGGCTCCGACGTGAACGGGCAGTCCCGCGACCCGCGCGGCCTGTTCTCTTTCCGCGACCTGGCCCGCAGCACCGCAGTCAGTACGGGTTTGGGCGCCAGGCTCGATTTCGGCTTGATCCTGGTCCGATTCGACCTGGGCCTGCAACTCTATGATCCGAGCGAGCAGGAATTCATGGGCATCAACGACTGGGTGCGTGGAAAGAGTGCTTTCCACTTCGGCATCGGATACCCGTTCTAAGTCCGGTTTTTCTCCTTAGTTGAGCAGGAGCGCAAATGTAGTGATGGCGGCCGATTCTTTCCGGAGAGCGGCCGGGTCGAAACTGTAGCGGTAGGTCGGGGCGCTGACCTGCCAGTGCCGGTTGGGATAACGGCCTTTCTTGAAATCAAACGAACCGAGCGGCTCCAGGTACGGTGGTACAACTTCAATGAGCTGGTCGGCAAAGAAAGCCTTGTCTTCGATGATGAAAGTCCGGTCCGGCAGCGTGTCGCGGGTCGAAAGTTCCATATCGAAAGTGATCTGGTCGCCGGCCTGTACATCTTCGCGGAAAATGGCGCCCAGGCCGTTGACACCGGCCGAGTCTCTTGCGGTGCTGTAGAAGAGGGCGTGAATGGTGCCCTTGGGTTTGATCCGCATATCTTTGAAGGCCTTGAGCGTGTTAAGGACGGCGGCGCATGCCTCGGGATCGTCGAGCGAAGCGGAAAGATAGGCGTAGCGCGTGATGCGGTTTTCGCGGCCGGGGAATTCGGCGGCCAGGGAATTGGCGCCGGCGTGTTCCAGCGTCCAGACATCATCCGCACCCAGCTCCTTGGCCAGGGTCAGCGTGAGGTAGTCGATCCGTTTCTGGCCCTCGAAGCGCTGCAGGTCTTCTGGATAGGAGAGTTCTGTTTTGTCAAAATAGCTTGCGATTTTCGCAATTCGCTCTTCCGGACTTGCCTTCCGGCAGGAGACGGCCACCAGGACCGTCAGGAGAATAAAGCTGATTCGTTTCATCTTGTCTGGTTTCTTTTGCCAAATATGGCCGTACCGATCCTAACAATTGTCGTGCCTTCCTCGACGGCGACGGGCCAGTCTTCCGACATGCCCATCGAAACCTGGTCGCAGCCGGGGATCCCGGACAGGCGTTCCGAAAGGGCCTTCAGGGTGCGGAATTCCCGCCGGACCTGGGCCATGTCGTCGGTGAAGGTGGCCATGCCCATCACGCCGCGCAGGCGGACATTGGGGTAGGCGGCCATCCGGCCGGCGAGTTCTTCGGCCTCTTCGGGGGATAGCCCCTGTTTGGTCGTCTCTTCGGCAATATGGACTTCCAGCAGGATATCGCTGGTTTTCCCGAGATTGCGGGATACTTTGTCGATTTCCGCGAGCAGGCGCTCCGAATCGACGGAATGGATCAACGTGGCGTGCGGGACCACCAGCTTGACCTTGTTGGTCTGCAGGTGACCGATAAAATGCCACTGGATGTCGGCGGGGAGTTCTGCGGCTTTGGCCGCGAGTTCCTGCGGGCGGTTCTCCCCGAAAGCCCGCTGGCCAGCCCGGTAGGCTTCCAGAATATCGGAAGCGGGCTTGAATTTGGAAACTGCCACCAACTGGACGGTTGATGGCAGCTCGCTTTTGATTTGCTGGATGGCAGAAGTAATGGACATGTCCTATCTCTTCTTGTATTGTTGTTTCTGCTGTTCCTGCTGGGCCTTGTAAGCTGCTTCGAGGCGCTGCTGGAACTTCGATTTCTTCGGCGGTTCCTTGGAATTGGCCTTCTTCTGCAGTTTCGCGTAGATCTTGTCTTCATCGACGAACCATTTGCGGATAGCCCAGTTCTGGCCGATGGTGATGATGTTCGACAGCAGGTAGTAGTAGCTCAGACCGGCGGAAAGGTTGTTGCAGATGAAGATCATCATGATCGGCATGAGCCAAACCTGCATGAACTCCATGCCCGGCATGGTCTGGGTGCTCGGCTGCTGCGACATCGTCATCTTCGAGTAACCCCACATCGAGACGCCCATCAGCAGGGCGAAAAGCGAGATGTGGTCGCCGTAGAGCGGGATCTTGAACCCGAAGTCGAGGATCGAGTCATAGGCGCTCAGGTCGTGGCACCAGAGGAAACCCTGCTGCCGGAGCTCGATGGAAGCCGGGAAGAAGCGGAACATCGCCCACAGGATCGGGAACTGGAGCAGGATCGGGAGACACCCGCCCCACATGCTTACGCCGGCCCTTCGGTAGAGGTCCATCGTGGCCTGCTGCTTCTTCATCGCATCTTCCTGGCGGGGGTACTTCTCGTTGATCTTGTCGATCTCGGGCTTGAGCACCCGCATCTTGGCGGAGGAGGTGTACGACTGCCAGGTGAGCGGCGAGATCACGAGCTTGATCAGGATGGTCAGGAGCAGGATGATCAGGCCGTAGCTGCGGATGAACTTGCTCAGCCAGTTGAAGGTGGGGATGATGACATAGCGGCTGATGGTGCCGATCACGCGGCCGCCCAGCGGGATGATCTTCTCGAATCCTTCATCATAGCCTTTGAGCGTATAGAAATGGTTCGGTCCGAAATAGAACCGGAAGGGGACCGTGAAATCGGTGCTGCGCGTATCCAGTGCCACCGAGAGGTTGGCGCCCGACTGCATCAGGCTGCCGTCCTCCTGGTTTTCCGGATAGAACTGGTTGACCAGTTTCCCGGCAGGGAATCCGTTCTCAGCCACGAGGATGGCCGAGAAGAACTGCTGCTGGAAGCCGACCCAGCGCAGGGTGGAGTTGAAACTCTCTTCCGAGCTGTCACGGCGCTTTCCGAGTGACTTTACCTCGTTGTTGGCCATATACTTATAGGCCACGCCCGAGTAGTTGCGCTCGTTCTGGTAGCCTTTTTCAAGCCGGGGTACGTCAACGACCCATTTCAGGTTCAGCTGGCCGGTGCGGCGGTCGAGCACCTGGTCCATCCCCACGAAATGGAGCTGGTAGCCGAGCATGTAGCTGTCGCTGGCCAGGGAATAGACGGCATCCATCCACGCGTTGTCCTCAAACTGGAGGCGCAGGGTCAGGGTGCTGTCCGTGCTTTCCGCCAGGCGGAAATGCAGGTCGCTGGTGTTGAGCCACTGGTCGGTGTTCATCTCCAGGTCGAACAGGCTCTTGTCCGGCCGGATCAGGATCAGGTCGCTGCTGTCGTACGTATAATAATCCTTGACCTGGACTTCATAGGGCTGGGCGCCCAACGAGCTGATGCGGACGCGGAGCTTGTCGTTTTCCAGGGTGAAATAATCGGTTTCGGCCCGGCTGGCTTCCTGCAGATACGCGTGCCGGTAGGCTTCCTCGTCCGGAATCGCTTCGGCATCGACCGCTGCCGTGTCGGCTGCTGCGGCTGCCGGCTCCTGCAGCTCGCCCCGTTCCAGGGCGGCCGCCGTTGCCAGCGAATCGCGGACCATGGCCTCTTGTTGTCTTTTCTCTACCTGCTTGGTGTTATACCAGGTGAACACCAGCATAATGATGCCGATCAGGGCGAACCCGACGACGCTGCTTCTCTTTTCGTTCATGCTTGCGGGGTCGGGCTTACTCCTGCTCGTGTTGACGGTCGAATTCCTTGATCTCTTCTTCAAGGCTGGCGAGTTCCTGCCGTGCGATGTCGATCTTCTTGTTCAGCTCTTCGAGCAGCGCCTCGGCGTTCTTCGACTGGGAGAAGAAACCCATGTTGTTTTCCCAGGTGGCGATTTCCTGCTCTTTCTTCATGAACTTCTGGACAAGCCGGTCGCGTTCGCTGCGGACGGCGCGCTCCGCCTTGCCGGCGAAACGGCCGGCGCCTTCGCGGAATTCACCGAATACCTCGCTGATGGCCTTGCGGTAGGCATCCTGGATGCGGGTCTTCTCCTTGAAGGGGACGAAGCCGATGGCGTTCCAGCGCTCCTGGAAGGCGCGCAGGGCTTCCCGGGCGTCTTCCTTGCCTTCGGCGGCGAAAGCGCGGATCTCGTCGATCAGCTGGCGCTTCTTCTCCAGGTTCTCGGCCTGCTCGGCGTTCTGGCCGCCGGCGTGCTTGTCGCGGCTGTCGAAGAAGGCGTCGCAGGCGGCGCGGAAGCGTTTCCACACCTGGTCGGATTTCTTGCGGGAGACGGGACCGATCTCTTTCCACTGCCGCTGGAGTTCAATGAAATCCTCGGAGGTCTTCTTCCAGTCGGTGCTGTCCTTGAGGGCCTCGGCCTTCTCGCAGAGTTCGATCTTGCGGGCGAGGTTGTCCTGCATCTGGCTCTTGAAGCCGGCGTAGTAATCGCGTTTGCGGGCGAAGAATTCGTCGCAGGCGGCGCGGAAGCGGTCGTAAACTTTCTGGTTTTCCTTCTTGGAGGCAAAGCCGATGGTCTTCCACTCTTTCTGGATGGCTTCGATCTCCTTGGTGAGTTTGTTCCACTGGGTGGAGTCGGTCACTTCGGTCTTGGCGATTTCCTCGACCTTCTCGCAGAGGGCCGTCTTGGCTTCGAAATTCTCTTTCTGGCTGCCTTTCTGGCTCTCGAAATAGGCCTGGTGCTTCTTGTTGATCACGGAGGTGGCGGCGCGGAAGCGTTCCCAAATCGAGTCGCGGAATTCCTTGCTCACGGGGCCCAGCTCCTTCCACTGCTCGTGCAGTTTCTGCAGGGTGCGGAATGCGCCCACGGCGTCCTCTTCGTCGGCAAGGGCCTCGGCTTTCGCGCAGAGGCGTTCCTTCGCCTCGAGGTTCTTCTTGAAATCGAGGTCGCGGAATTCCTTGTTGATCTTCACATAGTCGTAGAATTTCTCGACGAAGTGCTGATAGGTGTCATAGAGGTCTTTCATCTTGGCCTGCGGCACAGGGCCTGCGGCACGCCAACGGGCCTGGATGTCGCGGAATTTCGGGAAGGTCTCCTTGAGGTCTTCGCTGGCTTCGACCAGCGCCTTGAGTTCGTCGATGAGGGCGGTCTTGACCTGATAGTTCTCTTCTTTCTGTTTCTCGATCTCCTGCGTGAAAGCGGCGCGTTTGACCTTGTATTGGCTGTAAAGATCCTTGAACCCGCGTTCGATCTCGGCGAAAGGGTTGAAGGAGACGGTCTCCGTCTCTTCAGCCTGCGGCTCGGCATCCGCTTCCTGGCCTTCCGCCGGGGCGGCAGCAGGCGTTTCGGCGGGCTGCTCGACGCCCGAAGCGATCTTCTCTTTGCGCAGGTTCTTGTAGAATGCGGCTTTGAGGGCTTCGGCGTGCTTGTAGAGCTGCTGCATGTTCTCGCCGTCGATCAATTCCTTGAAGGTATCGACAATCTCCTTGAGACCCATGTTCGAAAAATCCGTTCTGGTGTTTTCCGGCGCGGTCTCCGGTACGGATTCGGCGTTCGGCTGGTCGCTCGTCTGGGCGGCGGCTTCCTCGACGATGGCTTCTTCCTTGATTTCTACGGGCTGTTCCTCAGCGGGGACAACCGGGTTAAGATCTTCACTCATGACTATACATGTTTTAGTTGTAACTTGCAAATATAGTCTTTTTTTGGAAATATTCGCTAATTTTGCAGCGCTTATGAGAATCGATATCCTGACTGTCGTGCCGGAGCTGCTGGAAAGCCCGCTCGGCTACTCCATCGTCAAACGGGCCCGCGACAAGGGGCTCGTCGAAATCCATGTCCACAACATCCGTGACTATGGGAAAGGTCGCTGGCGCCAGGTCGACGACTACAGTTTCGGCGGTGACGCCGGCATGGTGATGATGATCGAGCCGGTGTACACCCTGATGGAGAAACTCAAGTCCGAACGGAACTACGACGAGATCATCTTCACCTCGCCCGACGGCGAACCTTTCACGCAGCAGTTGGCCAACGAGCTTTCGTGCAAGGAGAACCTGATGATTCTCTGCGGCCACTACAAAGGTGTGGACCATCGCATCCGCGAGCATCTGGTCACGCGGGAGATCACGGTAGGGGATTACGTTCTCAGCGGCGGCGAGCTGCCGGCCGCCATCATCACCGACGCGGTGGTGCGGCTGCTCCCGGGCGCCCTCGGCGACGAGACTTCGGCGCTCTCCGATTCGTTCCAGGACGGCCTGCTTGCCCCGCCGGTCTATACCCGCCCCGCCGAGTTCAACGGCTGGAAGGTCCCCGACATCCTCCTGTCCGGCGATCCGAAGAAAATCGCCGCCTGGCAGGACGAGCAGGCGCTCGCCCGCACGAAACGCCTCCGGCCGGAACTCCTGAAATAACAGCTCCGCAGCTCCGGGGTTTTACCATTCGCTATCTTCGTCTGAGGCGATCGTCGCTGCAATGTACGCACCTGAAAGTCAGATGGTTACTATAAGTGATCCCCCTGCTTTCGAGGGGGATCATATTGTGTAAATCGCTGACTATCAACTGCGTACGTTGCAGCGCGAAAATGTGCAACCGATCGATACGCCCGGTCGGAGCCGGGCATGACGATAGGCGGGCGCTGCGGCGGTGCGGGTTTTGCGTCCGTCAGCGGCGGGCGCAGCAGCCGCGGGCTTACGCGAAGAATTCGTCCTTGAAGTTGACGAAATAGACCTTTTCGACGCCGCGGGTGATGGCGGTGTAGAGCCATTTGAGGTCGTCGAGGGTGAGCTCTTTCCAGAAGGGGTTGTCGATGAAGACGCAGCGCCACTGGCCACCCTGCGACTTGTGGCCGGTGATGGCCGTGGCATATTTGATCTGCAGGGCATTGAAATAGGGGTCTTCGCGGACTTTCTCGTAGCGCTTGCGGGCGCCGCGCACATCGGCATAGTCGGCGTTGACACCTTCGTAGAGCGCCCGCTGTTGTTCGGCGGAGAGCGACGGCTGTTCGGAGTCGAGCGTGTCGAGGATGATCTTGGCCTTGACCTCCACGTCATTGTAGTCGGGGAATGCCAGGGTGGCGTCGGCAAAGTGCAGGCCGTAGCGTTCCTCGTGGTGAGAGACCCTGACCAGCTGCGCCACATCGCCGTTGGCGATGAAATCCATCTCGGGAATGTCGTCGAGGAACTGGTAGCAGTTCTTGACCACCATGAGCTTGTCGTCGCGCGTGAGCTGCTCCTCCCGGTTGAGGACGGCGTTGCGGATGCCGGCATTGTAGCGGTTGGCCCGTTTGTTCGAGCGGCAGAGCACCACGATGTCGTCGAGCCCGTAGCGGCCCACGGCGTCGCCGATCTTCTCGATCAGTTCGCTGCCGCTTACCCGTTCCACGTCGTCGAATCCGGCCAGCCGGAGTTTCGGGGTCCGGACATCGCCCGCTTCGATGAGCTTGCGGACGATGGTCGCATTGGTCAGGATGCCCGATTCGGCCGCCTGGCGGACAACCGTCGTAAGCTCCGTGGCCATCACCGTCCCATAGCGGCCGAGCCACGACAGGTCGAGGGCCGGGCTGTGGTCCAGGCCCACGGGCGGGAGCTGCCCCCGGTCGCCGATGATGATGAGTTTGTCGTCCACGCCGCTGCGGACGAAGCGGACCAGGTCGTCGAGCAGGTCGCCGGAACCGAACACGCTGCTGCCGCCCGTTCCCGTCTCGATGGAGATCAGCGAAGCCTCATCGACGATGAAAAACGTATCCTTGGCCTTGTTGAAATTGAGCTGGAATTCTCCGACGCCGTCGCGCACGCCTTTCTGGCGATAGATGTGCTTGTGGATGGTATAGGCCTTTTCGCCGGTGAAGCCGGAAAGCACTTTGGCGGCCCGGCCGGTGGGGGCCAGCAGCACATATCTGTATTTCAGCTCTTTCAAGGTGCGGACGAATGCGGCAATGGCCGAAGTCTTGCCCGTACCGGCGTAACCGCTCACCAGCAGCAGGTCGCAGGTCTCATATTGGACCGTAAAGTCGGAGAGGGTGTCGAAGAGCCGCGTCTGGCAGGGCGTGGGCGGATAGCCCAGATGGCTCCGCAGCCGTTCGGAGAAGAAATCGGCGACCCCCATCAGGCACGCTTTCTATAGAGGACGAAGACCAGCAGGATCGAATAGATGCCCAGACGTCCGATGATCATCTGGATGCCCATCAGGACCTTGGCCAGTTCGGGCGCCGTCGAGAAATTGCTCATCGACGAGCCGAAGCTGCCGAAGCAGGGCCCGACATTGCTCATCATCGACACGGAAGCGCTGACCGACGTAAGCAGGTCCAGGCCGAAAGCCGCATAGACGACGGCCATCAAGAGCGTGATGATCAGGTAGAGCAGCACGTAGAGGGAAACGCTCGTGATCATGTCGCGGTCGATGGTCTGCCCGCCCGACTTGACCTGCACCACGGCGTTGGGCCAGGCGATCTTGACCAGCTGCGCCCGGGCCGCCTTGACCGTCAGGTACACGCGGTCGGAGCGCAGGCCTGACGTCGTGGAACCCGAGCAGCCGCACTGGATGGCGGCGTACATCAGGATCAGGATCGAGAAAACGGGCCACACGTTGGTGTCGGTCGAACCGAAACCGGTGGTCGAGATGGTCGAAACCACCGTGAAGAAACTGTGCCGGAGCGCCTGCCACAGGTTCGGGATCGTGCCGCTGGTCATCAGATTGATTGTCACCAGCAGGCTCGCAATGAGGATGGTCGCCAGGTAGAATTTCGTGATGGGATTCTTGAAGACCTTGAAGGTCCGTGTGGCGAACGAGGCGTAGATCAGGCCGAAGTGCAGGCTGGCTATAATCATGAAAATGATCAGCAGGATCTCGATGAGCGGCGAATCGTATGCTGCGATCGACGCGTTCTTGATGCTGAATCCGCCCGTGGCCGTGACGCTGAGCGCGTGGTTGGCCGCATCGAAGAGCGGCATGCCGGCCAGCAGCAGCGAGAAGAACGAGCAGACGGTGATTCCGGCATAGACCGAGACCACCACGCGGATGAACTTGTTGGATTTGTACTGGTAGTTGCTCCGCGAAATGTCTTCGACGTCCATCTTGCTCATCTTGAAGCGCACCGTGCCGAAGGAGGGGAGGATCATCATGATGAAGACCACCACGCCCAGGCCGCCGATGTAGTGGGTGGACGAGCGCCAGAAAAGCAACCCCTTGGGCAGGGCTTCGATGTCCTTCAGGATGGTGGCGCCGGTGGTCGTGATGCCGGAAGCACTTTCAAACCAGGCGTTGACCAGCGAGAATTCTCCGCCCCAGAGCACATAGGGCAGCATCGAGAAGATGCAGCAGAGGAACCAGGCGATCAGCAGGATGGCCAGACCTTCCCGGGTGTTGATGTCTTTGTTGCGCCGCACGAAGATCAGGGGGAAGACGCCCACCATCATCGTCAGGACGGCGCTCAGGAAAAGCGGCGAGAAAGAAGAGTCGAAACCGTCGAGCGCCGCCACCAGGGCGGACAGGAACATGAACACCGCGCAGCAGATCAGCGCGATGCCCACATTACGCGATATGACGCCCAGGTTCATCGTTCCAGTTCCCGCTTAAACGCCTGATTCTGTTCGACAATGTCACCCACGGCCTCGTTGAGTTCCTCCAGCTCGTCGTCGTTGTCGAGCTTGATGTCATAGCCGCGGCCGTGATAGCGGTATCCCTTGATGCCGCCGGTGACCTTGAGCAGCGGATTGATCAGGTAATAATTCAGGTAATAATTGAAAAGCAGGACCATGATCAGGCCCACCAGCACCGAGACCACGCCCGGCATCAGGCTGCGGTAGGTGCCCTCGCGGATATCCTGCGAACTCTCGATCAGCGCATCCTGGCAGGCGGAAGTCAGCTGCATCATATAGCCGCGGAACTTGTGATAGACCGGCTGCAGGCGGTTGAAGAACCAGTGCTGCCGCTCTTCGTAGCCGTATTCCCACATCTTGTCGGCTTCGGCCACAACCTGCATGTAGGCGGCATAGGCGTAGAGCACCGAGTCGGCGCCGGCCTGTTCCTCGGGGGTGACGAAGCTCTTGCTCAGGTTCTCGAAGGTGGCGACGAGTTCCTCCTCACGGGCGATCGGCATGTCGTCCGGGCGGTTCGCCCCGTCGAGCACCAGTCCGTTCATCAGGCTGATGTTGTACTGTTCCGAGACGGAGAGCAGCTCGCGGGCGGCGTTGATGCTGCGGATGTTGTCGGCAATCACGCCCGAGACGTAACGGTTCATCCGGGAGAACTCGAAGACGGAGATCACGCTCGAGAAAAACAGGATGACTGCCAGCACGATACAGCCGACAAGCACCTTCCGCTTGATTCCCAGTTTCTTGAATTTGAATTTCAACATAGCTCGATATCGGTTTCAAACACCCGGGTGGCGGGGCCGGTCAGCCAGACGTCGTGGAAGGATCCGTCCTTCTCCGCCAGGAAATCGACCGCCAGTTCTCCCCCCAGGGCCCGAAGGACAAATTTAATACGTTCTGCGCCATTTTCATCATTTGCGGTGAAACATTTTTCCCCGTGCAGCCAGCTGGCCAGCGCCGAAGCGGTCGCACCGGTGCCGCAGGCCCAGGTCTCTGCCTCCACGCCCCGTTCGTAGGTCCGGATGGCCAGGTGGTCTCCGAAGGGTTCGACGAAATTGACGTTCGCCCCGCGCGGGAAACGTTTGTCCCAGCGCAGGCGCTTGCCTTCCGTGTCCACGGGAAAATCTTTTAAATCTTTCACCCACTGGATGAAATGGGTGGATCCGGTTTCCATCAGCCAGCCGTCCGGATATTTGACGGGCGGTTCGGCGTCGCGCATCTTGAGCCGGACGATGCTGCAGTCGCCCTGCTGCGAGAGCAACTGGGCGCTGTGCGGGCCGTCGCAGGCCACGAAATCGAAGTGTGTCAGGCCCATCAGCGAGGCGAAGGCCACCAGGCAGCGCCCGCCGTTGCCGCACATCGTCCCTTCCGGGCCGTCGGCGTTGTAGTAATGCATCTCGAAATCGGCCCGGTCGCTCGCGCAGAGCGTCATCAGGCCGTCTGCTCCGACGCCGAAGCGCCGGTCGCACAGCCGGTGGACCTGTTCCGGCGTCAGGGCGATCGCCCCGTCCCGGTTGTCGAGGATCACGAAGTCGTTGCCGGCTCCCTGATATTTAAATACGTGCAGTTTCATCATACATATCTTTTGCTGTGCGCGCGGAGGCACCTTCGCCACCGAGCGCAAGTTTCAATTCTTCATAACCCGCCTTCATGCGGGCGGCCGTTTCACCGTCCAGCAGGATCTTCTCCAGTTCGCGGAAGATGGCTTCGGGGGATGCGGCGTCCTGGAGCAGTTCCGGGAAGATGCGCCGGTCCAGCGTCAGGTTGGCCAGGCTGACATGCGGAACGCGCACCAGCAGTCTGGCGGCCAGCCAGGTAAAGCGGTCGAACCCATAGCAGACCACCTGCGGGGTGCCGATAAGGGCGGCTTCGAGCGAAGCGGTTCCGGAGCAGATGACGGCCGCCTGCGAAGCCGCGAGAATATCGTATGTGCGGCCTGGCAGGATCTCGATCCGGGAGTCGGCCGGGAGGTATTTCCGGTAATCGCCGGGCGTCATCGAAGGCGCGGCGGCGAGCGTCAGCCTGTAAGCCGACAGGCGCGGATCGGCCGCCAGCAGGCGTTCCAGCGCAGCGAGCCGCGGCATCAGGAATTTCAGTTCGGCACTCCGGCTTCCGGGCAGCAACGCGATGCGGGACACCGCTGCATCCGCGGTTTCCAGCGGGCGGAAAGGCCACTGCGCGATGCTGTCCAGCAGCGGATTGCCGAAGTAGCGGGGCTGGATTCCGTGCTGCCGGAACCAGTCCAGCTCGAAGGGGAAGATGCAGTAAAGCACATCCACGTCGCGGCGGAGCTTCTTGACCCGGCCGGCGCCGTGCGACCAGACTTTGGGCGCAATGTACCAGAAGACCTTGAAGCCCTGCCGGCGGGCGAAGCGGGCCATCCTGAAATTGAAGCCCGGATTGTCGACCAGGATGACCGCGTCGGGTTGCCAGGACCGCATGTCTTCCTTGCAGGCGGCGATCCGCGCAAGCACCTGGCGGGTGTGGCGGATCACGTCGGTCAGACCCATCACAGCCGCGTCGCCGCCCCGATAGCGGATGTCGCAGGCGGGATCGGCGGCCCGCAGCGCGCGCATCAGATTCGATGCGTGCAGCTCGCCCGAAGCTTCGCCGGCTATGATGTAATATTTCATCTTCGTCTATTTGTCAAGTTTCCAGTTGTCGCGCAGGCGTTCCAGCTCTTCGTAGTCCGTGGTGTCCACCTTGTGCGGCACGATCGACACATAACCGCTGTCCACCAGGTGGTGGTCGGCGTCCGGAGCGCCCAGGGGCTCCTCGTCTTCAAAGTCGCCCACCATCCAGAAATAGTGTCGTCCGCGGAGGGTGATCCGGTGGTCGAACTCCCGGACCCAGCGGCCGGCGCCCTGACGGGCCATCCGGATGCCGCGGATCTGGTCTTTGGGGATGTCCGGGATGTTGACATTCAGGTAGATGCCCCGTTTGATCCCGTCGGCGAGCACCCATTCGATGACCTTGCGCCCATAGAAGACCGTACCTTCAAAGTCGGGATCCGGCGCATGGGTATTGATGGAAAGGCCGACGGACGGGATGTCGTAGAGCGTTCCTTCCTCGGCTGCGCCCAGGGTTCCGCTGTAGATCGCGGCGGCCGAAGCGTTGGAACCGTGGTTGATACCCGAGACCAGCAGGTCCGGCAGGCGGCCCTCATGCAGATACAGGTTGATGCCGAGTTTGGCGCAGTCGGCCGGTGTGCCGCCGAGCTTGTAAACGCGCAGGGATCCCCGTCCTGCCTCCGCCTTCTCCTTTGCCAGGATGTCGATCATGATGGGTTTGTCGAGCGTCAGCGAGACCGATTTGCCCGACTGCGGCTCCTGCGGGGCGACGACCGTCACGTTTCCGTAGTCCCTGAGCATGTCCGCAAGGACATGAATGCCACGGGCTTGATAGCCGTCGTCGTTGGTGACCAGTATCTCGAGTGTTTTATCCATTTTTTTCAGTTCAAATCACAAAGATAAGAATATTAACAAAAAATATTACTACATTTGCGAGCCTGAAATGAACGTAGTATTCAAACAATAAGAACAACAATGGAAAAAATCAAAGTAGGTATCAACGGCTTCGGACGTATCGGCCGTTTGGTCTTCAGGGCCGCCCAGAAGAGAGACGACATCGTGGTCGTCGGCATCAATGACCTCATCGACGTGGAGTATATGGCTTACATGCTCAAATATGACTCCGTCCACGGAAAATTCGACGGTACGGTGGAAGTCAAGGACGGCAACCTGATCGTCAACGGCAACTGCATCCGCGTGACCTCCGAGAAAGATCCCGCCAACCTCCGCTGGAACGAAGTCGGCGCTGAGTACGTCGTGGAGTCCACCGGTCTGTTCCTGACCCGCGAGAAGGCCGAGGCTCACCTCAAAGCCGGTGCCAAACGCGTGATCATGAGCGCTCCGTCCAAGGACGACACCCCGATGTTCGTCTATGGTGTGAACCACACCACGTACAAGGGACAGGACATCATTTCCAACGCTTCCTGCACCACCAACTGCCTGGCTCCGCTGACCAAGGTCCTCAACGACAAATTCGGTGTCGTCAACGGCCTGATGACGACGGTCCACGCCACCACCGCCACCCAGAAGACCGTCGACGGTCCTTCCGCCAAAGACTGGCGCGGCGGCCGTGCCGCCGGTGGCAACATCATCCCGTCTACCACGGGTGCCGCCAAAGCTGTGGGCAAGGTGATCCCGGAACTCAACGGCAAACTCACCGGCATCTCGATGCGCGTCCCGACCCTCGACGTCTCCGTCGTCGACCTGACCGTCAACCTGGCCAAACCCGCCACGAAGGAAGACATCTGCAAGGCCATGAAGGAAGCTTCCGAAGGCGAGCTCAAGGGTATCCTGGGCTACACCGAGGACGCCGTGGTCTCGAGCGACTTCATCAGCGATCCGCGCACCTCGATCTTCGACGCGAACGCCGGCGTGTACCTGACTGACACCTTCGTGAAGGTGATCTCCTGGTACGACAACGAGTGGGGCTATTCCAACAAGCTCCTCGAAATGGTCGCCTACACCGCCCGCAAGTAAGCGTAAGTGCCTGAATCAGAAAAAAGCGCAAGCCCATTGGGGTTTGCGTTTTTTTTATTATTTTTGTAAGAAATCAGAACCAATTTCAAAGCAAGACATGAAACGGCTCCTCCTTCCCCTGCTCGTGCTGCTGGCCGCCGCGGCCTGCAGCCCGAAGACGGCGCCCGCCGGTTCCGGCTCCCGGGCCGGCAAGGCGGCTTCCGACATCGTCATCCTCTACGACAACGACGTCCACTGCGCCGTGGACGGCTATGCCGAAATGGCGGCGCTCAAGGCCGAGACGCTGCAGAAAACGCCGTATGTGGCGCTGGTCTCTGCCGGTGACTTCGTCCAGGGCGGCTCCCTCGGTGCCGCGTCGAAGGGCGGCTATATCATCGATATCATGAATGCCGTGGGCTACGACTTCGTGACGCTCGGCAACCACGAATTCGACTATGCCATCCCCCGGATGGTCGAGCTGATGAATACGCTGACGGCCACCGCGGTCTGCTGCAACCTGATTGACCTGAAAACGGACAGGCGGATGTACCGGCCCTATGCCATCAAGGACTTCGGCGGCACGAAAGTGGCTTTCGTGGGCGGGGCCACGCCCTACAGTTTCAATTCTTCGACGCCTGCCTATTTCCAGGACGAAAAAGGGAATTATATCTATTCGCTCTCAGCCGACAACTACTACGACAACTTCCAGAACTTTGTCGATGATGCCCGCCAGCAGGGAGCCGATTACGTGATCGCCCTCACGCACCTGGGTGACGACATCAGCTACGATCCCATCAACTCGCAGTCGCTGGCCGCCAATACCTGCCGCATCGACGCCATCATCGACGGCCACTCCCACAGCCTGGTGCCTTCCCGCACACTCAAGAACAAGGAAGGGAAGGACGTGCTTTACACGCAGACGGGCGCGCATTTCGAAAACATCGGCGTGCTGACCATCTCCCCGGACGGCAAGCTCTCGACCCGGCTGGTTTCCGTAAAGGACTACAGGAAGAAAGATCCGCGGGTACAGGCCGTCATCGATCAGAAGAAACAGGCCTATGCGGCCCTGGGCGCCCGCAAGATCGGCCATTCGGAGATGATGCTCCCCGCCAAGGATGAAAACGGGGACTGGCTGGTACGCAAGTACGAGACTTCCCTCGGCGACCTGTGCGCCGACGCTTTCCGCGTCACATTGGGTACCGACATCGCGATGCTGGGCGGCGGGTCGATCCGCAAGGACCTGCCGGAAGGCGACATCCGCTACGATGACATTTTCAATGTATTCCCCTTTGGCAACACAACCTGCACGGCCACGCTCAGCGGCCAGCAGATCCTCGATGCGCTGGAATTCGGCGTGGGCGCCTGGCCGACTGATTTCGGCGGCTTCCTCCACGTGTCGGGCCTGACCTACGAATTCGACCCGTCGGTCGAAAGTCCGGTGGTCTATGATGTCAACAAGGCTTTCGTGCGCATCGACGCCGGCCCCCGCCGGGTCTTCAACGTCCGCGTCCTCGACCCTGAGACGGGCAATTACGAGCCCATCGATCCCAAGCGGGAATACACGGTCGGCGGCACGACCTATCTGCTGCGCGACGCTGGTGACGGCTACGAGCTGCTCAAGGGCCTGGGTCATGACACCGGCACCGCGGACGTCGATCAGCTGGAGAAATACATCGTCGAAGTCCTCAAAGGCGAAATCCGCATCTCCCAGTACGGCGCTTCCCAGCAGCGGGTCAGACAGAAATAGTTTTTGCCTCGTACGGACCCGGTGATGATGGCGCCGGCAGAACCCGCCTTTCGTTATGCCCGGCCAGGTCGTGCATAACGATTGTTTGCGCATTTCTGCGGCTTCAACGGACGCCGTTAACGGACGCCGTTGAGTACGCGACTACAACGGACGCAGTTGAGCCCGCGGCTGCAACGTACGCAGTTAACGGACGCCGTTGAGTACGCGACTACAACGGACGCAGTTGAGCCCGCGGCTGCAACGGATGCAGTTGATAGTCAGCGATTTACACAATATGATCCCCATCAAAAGCAAGGGGATCACTTTTGGTAACAGTCTGATCTTCAAGTGTGTACATTGCAGCGACGATCGCCTCAGACGAAGATAGCGAATGGCGAAGCAGCGGATGGGGTTTTGCCAAGCGAGCATTTTTTTGCGAGCGCGGTAAAACCCCGGAGCTGCGGAGTTTGACGGCCGAGACTGACGGCCGAGACTGACGACTGAGACTGACGGACGACGCCAGGCAGGAGGGGGTCATTGGGGAGGTCTCAGACGTTTTGGGGTAGGTCAATCCGTTCGGCGGGGACCTACCCCGAGCTATGCAATGTGAGGCCATTTTACGGGGTAGGTCTCGGCCATTCCGTCGGACCTACCCCAGAAAGATGCCCGGTCGGGGCCGGGAAATCGGAAGAATCTTCGTTATTTCTTCTTGAAATACTCGAAGAGGATTTCCGGGAGCGGTTGTTCCAGGAGATAGCGATACCAGAATTTGTAGTCCTGGAGGGAGGAGTGCATGCCCTGGTCGCCGCGGTAGCCGTGCATGCCGTCGGGGTAGATCATCAGTTCGAAGTCCTTATGGTCCCGCTCGAGCTGGTCGATCAGCTGGAGCGTGTTCTGGAAATGGACGTTGTCGTCGCCGGTACCGTGGGTGATACGCAGCATGTTGGTCGCATCCCCCCGGTACTTGCCCACGCGGTCGATGACGCGGGACTTGGCGTAGCCGTCGGGGTTGTCCTGCGGACGGTCCATGTAACGCTCGCCGTAGTGCGTGTCATAGAGTCCCCAGTCATAGACGCCGCCGCCGGCGATGCCATACTGGAAGTGCTCATTGCCTTCGGTCACGCAGAGCGTAGTCATCGTGCCGCCGAAAGAGAAACCCTCCACGCCGATCTTGTTCTCATCCACGAACGGCATCTTGCGGAAATGGTCGATGCCGTCGCAGAAATCCTGGAGTTCCAGGACACCCAGATAGCGGTACACCGCCTCGACGCCCTTCTTGCCGTAGTGACCGCCGGCCCGGTTGTCGAGCGTCACCTGGATCACACCGTGGTTGGCCCACCACTGGTTGTTCATCGTGATGCCGCGCCAGCCTTCGCGGACCTGCGGATTGTCGGGTCCACCGTAGATGTTGACTTTCACCGGATACCGCTTGTTCTTGTCGAAATCGACCGGCCAGGTGACGGCCGCCGGGATCTTCAGGCCGTCGCGGGTGGTGACATAGACCAGTTCCGGAAGCGCGATGGCATACTGGTCGAATTTCTCTCCTTTCGAATCGTAGATGAGTTTGACATGCTTGGCCGGATCAACGTCGCCCTTGGCAGGAACCGTGATATCGACCAGCTGCGTAGGCGTCCGGTAATTGGAGACCAGGGCCGCCACATGCTTGCCGTCTTCCGATACCGTCACGCCGGCAAAATTGTAGGGTCCGTACGAAATCCGCTGCACCACCTTTGAACGGAGGTCGAGCCGATAGATGTCCACGCGCGTGGTAGCCTCCCGCTTCGCGGTGAAGAAGAGCTGTTTCTTGTCCACCTGGAGCAGGTTCACACTCCAGTTTTTGCCGGCTGTCAGCTGCTCGAACTTCGCGCCGTCATAGGAGAGGAAATAGATCTGCTGCCAGCCCGTGAAATCGCGGACGATGTAGATGCCGTCCTTCGAGAAGAGCATACCGTCCATCCAGTCGATCCAGCTGTCCTGGTGCTCTTTGTAAACCAGGACCTTGCTGCCGGTCTGCGGCGTGACGCTGTAGAGCTGGAAATTGTCCTGCGCCCGGTCCATCCAGCTGACCATCAGCTTCGTGCCGTCGCCGCTCCAGAACGGCGTGCCGAAATACTGGTCCACGGTCGGGTCGAAGTCGGCCCAGACCGTCTCGCCGCCCGCCACGGAGACAAAGCCCAGCTTCACCTCCGGATTCGGATCGCCCGTCTTGGGATAGCGCGTTTCGTTGAGACGGCCGTGCTTGCCCTTCGCCGAATAGATGGGGAACATCGGCACCTTCGAATTGTCGAAGCGGTAGTAGGCGATCACCTTGCTGTCGGGCGACCACCAGAAGGCGCGGTACATCGACGGCCGGCCGAAGATCTCCTCGTAATAGACCCAGGAGGCATAACCGTTGAGGATCAGGTCACTGCCGTCGTAGGTATGGCGGACGACCTGCCGCGAATGCACGTCGATGGAATACAGGTCGTTGTTCAGGGTAAAGGCGATCTTCGTCGAATCGGGCGACCAGGTGGGATTGACCCAGCCGGGTACGAGATTCTCGATGTTGGCCGCTTTCAAGCGCGGTTTCGGCGGAACGGGCGTGCTGATGCCGGTTTTGGACGACCAGCTGAAGCGGTCGCGGCCGACAGAATAGACCAATGAGCCATCGTTATAATCCATGGGATAGGGAGCCGCTTTGACAAGGCCTTCGGGGAAAGCATTCAACAGTTGGGCTTCCGTGAATCGTTTTCCGTTGAGGGCGGTCTGTCCGTGCAGGGGGAAGAACAGCAGGGCCGCCAGGGCGGCGAGCAGGATGCGTTTCATATTTGTGTCAGTTTCTTCGTCCGGAAAAAATGGAAAGATAATAGATGAGCGTGGCCAGCGAACTGAGCGCCGCCACGACATAGGTATAGGCAGCGGCCTTGAGTGCGCCGCGGGCCTCGTCCTGATTGGAAAGATCGACGATCTCCGTGCGGTTCAGCCAGGCCAGCGCCCGGCGGCTGGCGTCGATCTCCACGGGCAGGGTCACCAGGCTGAAGAGCGTCGAAAAACCGAAGAGGATGATCCCCAGCCACATGATCTGCGGAAAGATGTTGATCAGCAACATACCGCCCAGCAGGACGAAGGGGACGATCCGCGAGGTGATCGAGACCACCGGGACCAGGGCCGAACGGACCTTGACCGGGAAGTAGCCCTGCGCGTGCTGCACGGCGTGGCCGCACTCGTGTGCCGCCACGGCCGCCGCCGCCACGTTGGTCTGGGCATACACGGCCTGGCTGAGATTGACCGTCTTGTTCGTGGGATTGAAATTGTCGGTGAGCTGGCCCGGCGTGGAGGTCACCTTCACGTCGCGGATACCGTGGTCAGCCAGCATCCGGACGGCTACTTCACGGCCGGCCATCCCGTTCAGCAGCGGGCATTCCGACGCCTGCTGGAATTTCTTTTGAAACGACGCCTGCACCGCATAGCTGAGCACAGTAACGCCTATGAACAGAATCCAATACATCATAGTCGAAAAAAATTTGTTAAAGATAGTAAAAATTAAAAAAATACCTACTTTTGTCTTTCCTCTTTTTGCCTTATGAATCTCATCCAACTCTTCAAGAACATACGACCTTTTGTAAGGCCGTACCGCTGGCTGGTGGCCATTACGCTGGTGCTGACGCTGGTGGGGTCCCTGATGGCGCAGGTCAACGCCATCGTGCTCGACCGGACGGTCGATGCCATCAACGCCCTGATCGGCACCGATTTCACCTGGGCGCAGGCAGCCCGCATCATGACCATCATCTCCATCGTCCTGCTGAGCAAGGAGATTCTCTCGGCGCTGATCACCTTCGCGCAGAACTACTACGGCGAACGGATGCGGATCTTCGTTTCCCGCGACCTCTCGCAGAGCGTCATCGAGAAGGTGCTCACCTTCCGGATGGCCTATTTCAACACCGATGAGAATGCGACCGGCAAGCTGCAGGCCCGTATCGACCAGGGCGTGAGCAGCCTTTCCCGTACGGTGCAGAACTTCTTCATCGACCTGCTGCCGCTGTTCACCAGCGCCCTGCTGGCCCTGATCCTGATGTTCGCGGCCAATGTGTATGTGGGCCTGGTCGCATTGGCCATCGTGCCGGTGTACTTCTGGATCACTTACCGGCAGGCGAGGCGGCTCAAGGGCTGGCGGCGTGAGATGCGTTCCCATCTGGAGACCAAGAGCCAGGGCATCAAGAATATCATCGATTCGATCAATGTCATCAAGAGCTTCAACCGCGAGCAGATCGAGGCCGGCAAGCAGCTGGACATCCAGAACCAGGTGACGGAAAACCAGATGAAGACCCGCAAGGTGGCTTTCTACTACAACGGCCTGAAGAGTTTCGTCAAACAGGTGGGTACGGTGCTGGTCATCATCCTGACGGCCTATCTGGTGCTGAAGGAGTACCCGGGCATGACCATCGGTAAGATCATGTACCATGTGATGCTCTTCAGCAATGTCATCGCGCCGATTACGCAGCTGCAACGCATTTTCGACGACGTGAACGACGCGCTCATCTATGCGGAGGGCTTCTTCGGCATCCTCAATTCCGAGAAGGAAGTCGAGCCCAGCGGCGACTACAAACCCGAAAAGATCCGCGGAAAGTTTGAGCTGCGCGGCGTCAATTTTACCTATCCCAATGGCAACCAGGCGCTTTACGACGTGAACATGACCATCGAACCGGGCAAGATCACGGCCCTCGTAGGCCTGTCAGGCGCCGGCAAGAGCACCATCGTCAACCTGCTCGACAAGTTCTACGAGCCGCAGACCGGGCAGATCCTGCTCGACGGGGTGGACCTGCGGGAATACGACACGAAGTACCTGCGCGACCACATCGGTCTGGTTCTCCAGAAAAACCATATCTTCGACGGAACCATCGAGGAGAACATCCTCTACGGCAATCCGGGCGCGACGCACGAGCAGGTGGTCGAGGCGGCGAAGAAATCCCATCTTTACGACCAGATCATGGCCTTGCCCAAGCAGTTCGCCAACAAGGCGACCGACCTGTCAGGCGGCCAGCAGCAGCGCGTGGCCATCGCGCGGATGTTCCTCAAGAATCCGCCCATCATCTTCCTCGACGAACCGACCGCCAGCCTGGACGCCATCGCCACCGAGCAGATCAAGAATTCGATCGATGCCATCAAGAAAGACCGCACCGTGATCATCATCTCGCACAGCATCTCCCAGATTATCGACAGTGAGATGGTCTATGCCCTCAAGACCGGCCGGGTCGAAGAGTCGGGCCATCCGGACGAGGTCTATAAGAAAGGCGGCATCTACAAGGACATCATCGACGCCTCGGCCCGCAGCCTCAATATTCAAAAGATTGCCCGGACCATTGGTGGTACGGACGATGGAAGTCCATCAGATAACGGATGACGTCTTCGGACTCGTCCGTAATCTTGAGGATCAGGTTCTGGTACTTGCCCCGCTCGTGGAGATCCGCCAGGAGCGTGTAGATGGGGGTCTCTTCCGTATAGTATTTCTTTCCCAGGAAGATCATCGGGCTGGCGTAGCCCAGCGTTTCGTAGTGGTTCTGGGCGGCGTCCTGGAAGATTTCCTGGAAGGTGCCGGCGCTGCCCGGGGTGTAGATGATGCCGCCCTTCGGGATGGAGATGATGTAGTTTTCCCGGACGCTGTTGTCGAAGAATTTGGCGATTTCCGTGGCGAAGGGCGTGGCGGGCTCGTGGCCGTAGAACCAGGTGGGGATGCCCAGGCTGTGGAACTGCGGGTCGTGCGGGTATTTCTCCATCACCTCGAAGGCGTGCGTCAGCCAGCCCGGATCCCGGAAAGTGGGGGAGACACCGATCGTGGCGAGCGCGTCTTCCACTTCCGCGTCGCTGCGCCCCGCCAGCCAGGCGCCCAGGTGGACGGCTTCCATCGCGCCGGGGCCGCCGCCGCTGACCATCAGTTTCCCGATCTCGGTCAGGCGTTTGCTGATGGTGACGATCTGCCGGTAGTTCGGGTCGGTGCGCTTGACGGCGTGGCCGCCCATGACCGCGACGATGTCCTTCTCATCGTAGTCCTTGATGAACTGTTCCAGCGCGTTGCCGATGGAATGGTCGTGGAGGACGCGGCAGAGCGTTTCCTTGATGTCATCGGTCTGCTTGCCCATGGCCATGTAGCGCTCGTAATTGATGGTGTCGTAGCAGGTGTACCAGGTCTCGTGATAACCCGGTTTGTAGTGCAGGTAGAGGGATTTGGCATCGTAAAGCCGCTTGGGAAACACCTTGAACGGCATCTTCACGCGGGGCAGCACGATACAGTTCTCGTCCATGGCATAGTACATCCGCACCGGGAAGTGGCAGCCCATGAAGAGGCAGTCCTCGAAACGGTAGTTTTCCAGCGGGAAACCGCATTTTTCAAAATTGACGGCCTGAAAGGCATAGTGACGGATGGTTTCGTTCTGGGAAAGCAGCTGACGCAGGTCGTACAATTCTTCGATTTCGGTGTAGTTCTCTCTCATTGTTTGCAGATTATCAAGATTTTACTTTTGTCGTAAAGGGTGGTGGCCAGCAGGTGGCGGCTGCCGCCGCCAGCGATGCCCAGCCGTTTGCGCAGGGCCTCGGTGTCGAGCGGAAAATTGAGGGCGGTCATCTCCAGCCGTTCAAAACGGTGCTGCAGCTGGCGCTGCGCATCCTTGCTCCAGCCAAGCACTTCTTCCACTTCGAAGGTTTTGCCCGGGAATCCTTCGACGGGCGCGTCGCTGGTATACAAATGGGTGCTCGGGGCCAGTTTGGCCAGGCCGAAACGGGCGGACAGCAGCCGGAAGGCGCCGGCCTTGCGCAGGGCTTTGGAAGGTTGGAAAAGGTAGCGTCCCAGAGCGTTCGCATAGCGGACTTCCGCCGCCGGCTCGTCGGCGGGCGCGAATGCGAAGCGGCGGCCGTCGTCGGCGACGATGATCTGCGGTGCCGAACGGCCGGGGTCTCCGGCCTCCAGCAGAAGCAGCAGCTCCTTGACTTCGCCGCCGGTGGCCACGACATGCAGTTCCCGGGCCTCCGGGAACTGGACAAGTGTCCGGGCGATGTCGGCCATCGGGGAGATCTTGGCCAGGACCCGGTTCGTTTTGGCAAGCAGGTCGCCCTTGACGGCGAGCAGGTCCGGTTCGCAGTCGCTGATGTCGTACACCCGTTTGGCCGTCTTGCTTCGCCGCGCGGGATCGAGGTAGATCAGGTCGAAGTGTCCGGCCGCCTGTCGCAGCCATTGCAGTCCGTCTCCCGGGTGGCTTTCGATGCGGAAACCGGGCCTGTCTTCCAGGATGTCGAAATTGTGCCGGGCGGTTTCGCAGAGGGCCTCATTCCGTTCGCAGTAATGGGCTTCGCCCGCCTTGCGGCTGAGGAACCAGCAGTCCACGCCCAGCCCGCCCGTCAGGTCGGCGATGCGGCCGCCTTCCGGGACGAATGGCTGTTTGTAGCGGGCCGTCGCCTCGTTGCTGCACTGTTCCAGCGGGAGGCTGTCCGGGTAGTCGAGTTCCGGATGCGCGTGCCAGGACGGCAGTTTGTCCCGGATCTTCCGGCGCGCTTCAATGATCCGCGCCGCTCGCCGCACATCGATGCCGGGCCAACGCCCGGCCGACAGCAACAGCCGCCCCGGATCGTCATCCGCGTGCTCTTGTACGAACTGTATGAATTTTTCATCCGGCATATCTCTACAAAGATAACATTTTTGCATCTTTTTTCCTATCTTTGGAAGTTAAACTAAGAAAACCATGGCAAATTATCTTGAAGTGGCCAAAACCTGGCTGAGCAACGGGTACGATGTTGAAACCCAACGGGAAGTATTGGAAATGATAAAAGGCGATCCGAAAGTGCTGGAGGATGCATTCTACCGCACGCTCGAGTTCGGAACGGGCGGACTGCGCGGCGTGATGGGGGCTGGCACCAACCGCATGAACCGCTATACCGTGGCCATGGCCACGCAGGGGCTTGCCAACTATCTCAAGAAGAATTTTGTCGGGGAAGAGATCTCGGCCGTCATCTCCTACGACAGCCGGAACAACAGCCAGCTGTTCGCCAAGGTCTCGGCCGGCGTGCTGATGGCCAATGACATCCATGTCTATATCTTCGACAATATCCGGCCGACGCCGGAACTGAGCTTCGCCATCCGCTACCTCAAATGCAAGGCGGGCATCATGATTACGGCCTCGCACAATCCCAAGGAATACAACGGCTACAAGGTATTCTGGGAGGACGGCGCCCAGATCATCGCGCCGCATGACAAGAATATCATCGCCGAAGTGGGCAAGATCACCTCGATGGAACAGGTGAAAATCGATGAGACGGCTTTCCCGCAGGGCATCGGTGCCGAAGTGGACAAGGCCTTCCTCGACAGCCAGCTGTCGCTGCTGCTTTCGCCTGAAAGCGTCGCACGCCACCACGACATCAAGATTGCCTATACGCCGCTCCACGGCACGGGCGTCCGCCTGGTGCCCGCCGGGCTCAAGCAGGCCGGTTTCACGCAGATCTACCATGTGGACGACCAGGATGTGAGCGACGGCAATTTCCCGACGGTCGTGTCGCCCAATCCGGAAGAGCCGACGGCCATGCGGATGGTGATGGAACGGGCCGACGCCGTGGGTGCCGACATCGCGCTGGGCACCGACCCGGATGCCGACCGCGTGGGCTGCGCCGTCCGCGACGATAAGGGAAAACTCATCCTGCTGACCGGCAACCAGATCGCCACGATTGTCACCAGTTATATTCTCACGCGCTGGCATGAGTTGGGCAAGCTAGACGGAAACCAGTTCTTCGTCAAGACTATCGTCACGACCGACCTGCTGAAGAAGATTTGTGACAAATACGGGGTCGAACACTACGATGTGCTCACCGGATTCAAATATATCGCTGAAATGCAGCATCGCTATGAAGGCATCAAGACGTTCATCTGCGGCGGCGAGGAAAGCAACGGTTTCAACGTGGGCAGTTTCGTCCGCGACAAGGACTCGGTGGTTACCTGCTGCATGATCTGCGAGTGTGCCGCCTGGCTGGCCGACCGCGGCCAGAGTCTCTACGGCTACCTGCAGGAGATTTATGCCGAATACGGCTATTTCAAGGAGAGTCTGCTTTCGGTGACGAAGAAGGGCAAGGACGGCATCGAGCAGATCCAGCAGATGATGGTGGATTTCCGGGCCAACCCGCCGAAGGAACTGGCGGGCTCGCCGGTGGTGAAGGTCGTGGACTACAACGAACCGGAGAAGACCGGCCTGCCGAAGTCGAATGTCCTGCAGTTCTTCAGCCAGGACGGCTGCAAGGTCACGGTCCGTCCTTCCGGCACGGAGCCGAAGATCAAGTTCTACTTCAGCGCCTGCGGCCCCGACGCCGATGCCCGCAACGCCGCCCTGCGCGAACAATTTTCAGCGTAATACTACGTTGTGCATATCCGCTTGAGCGGAGACAGTATATGCCTTTGAAAACATTGGCGCCCACGCCTCAGGGGGAGGGGCCCAAGCCTGCTTGGGAGGGTGGTTTTCAAAGGCATATACTGCGGAGCAAAGCGGATCTGGAAAAAGGATATACTTATGAAGTCTTACGAAGAAAAGATAGACTGGCTGTTCAATCAGTTTCCGTCCTACCAGAAGGTGGGGAAGGTGGCTTATAAGCCGGGGATTGAGACGATGACCGCGTTCGACGAAGCGCTCGGGCATCCGCACCGGCACTTCCGCAGCATCCACATTGCCGGAACCAACGGCAAGGGTTCCACGAGTCACATGCTGGCCGCCGGCCTGGCGGCCTGTGGCCTCAAGGTCGGCCTTTATACGTCGCCGCACCTGATCGATTTCCGGGAGCGGATGAAGATCATCGAAGGCGACCGCTTCCGGATGATTCCGAAAGCGGCGGTCGAGGCTTTTCTCGACCGCTGGCAAGGTTTCTTCGAGACGGAAAGACCGTCGTTTTTCGAGATTACGACCGCGATGGCTTTCGACTTTTTCGCAGCCGAGGCGGTGGATATCGCCGTCATCGAAACCGGCCTGGGCGGCCGGCTCGATTCGACCAATGTCATTACGCCCATTCTGAGCATCATCACCAACATCGGCCTGGAACATTGCGAACATCTGGGCTTTACGCTCGAGGCTATCGCCGGGGAGAAAGCCGGCATCATCAAGCCGGGCGTCCCGGCGGTGGTCGGGGAGTACCTCCCCGAAACGCGGCCGGTCTTCGAGGCGAAGGCGGCTGCCTGCGGCAGCCCCTTGACGTTCGCGGTCGAGGCGCCGCCGTGCCTGGAACTGAAAGTGAACGACCTGGATCTGCCGGGTGACTATCAGCAGCGCAACCTCTGCACGCTCTCGGCCGCCGTCGGTGTCCTGCAGCCGATGCTCGGCCTGGATCTGGCGGCCTTCCGCAGCGGCGTCTGCCAGGCGGCCCGCCGGACCGGCCTGCACGGCCGCTGGGAGACACTCCGGCCGGCTGACCCTGCCACCGGGAAGGCGCAGATCATCTGCGATACCGGCCACAACGCCCACGGCCTGCGCTGGGTGTCCGAACAGATCGACCGGATCTCCTGCGACTACGAAAATGTCTTCTTCGTCTTCGGTCTGGCGAAGGAAAAGGATGTCGATGCCATCGCCCCGCTCCTGCCGCGCAATGTCCATTACATCTGGACGCAGGCGTCAAGCCCCCGCGCGCTGCCGGCCGTCGATCTGGCCAACGAGATGCACGACCGCGGCCTCTCCGGTGAAGTGTGTTTCTCGGTATCCGACGCCTTGAAGCTGGCCGACAGCAAAGCCGCCGACAAAGATCTGATCTTCATCGGCGGCAGCAACTTCGTGGTCTGCGAAGTCCTTACTCCATAATCTGCTGCACCAGCGCGACCGGGTCGCCGGTCGGGGTGGCGGCGAACTGGCCGGGACGTTCGGCCCACCAGCGGTATTCGAAGTCCTTGAGCTGCTCCAGCAGGGCATCGGCCCGGGCGCCTTCGAATTTCTCGCCGGCGGCCAGCGCTTCTTCTACGGCGCGGAAGAACATCTCCCAGCGGCCCTTATAGTAGGTGCCGGTCAGGCCGGCCCAGGAACGGTCGGCGTAGTCGGTCAGAAGGTTGCCGCGGTCGCCCCAGCTGGTAATCAGGTTGCGGGCGTTTGTCTCGAAATAGTCGGCTTCTTCCGGCGTCGCGCCCCAGGCGCGGGCGTCGGCGATCCATTTGCCGACCAGGAAGTAGTCCTGCGAGGAAAGCAAGGTTTCCATCGTGTCGAAAATCGCCATCATTTCGGCTTCCCGCTCTGCCATCGCAGCCCGGTCGCCGGCTTCGTAGGCTTCCTTGTAGGCGGCGAATTTGATTTCGAAATCGTTGCTCAGGTACTGCCGCGTGAGGTTCACCAGGTCGAATTCATACGAAGGCCCGTGTCCGCCGGCGGCGATCAGGTGCCGGATGACCTCGCGCAGTTTCTCATTCTCATAGGTAAAGCGGGTGCTGGAACTGGAGTGGTAGGAGCTCGAGCGCCCGAAGGAAGGCCTGAGGTTCATCAGCGGACTGTGGCCGGGGACGGAACGATGGATGTAAATCTCCTCGAACAGCTCTTTCCACGCATTGCGGGCTTCTTCGCTGTCCACGCCCGTGCGGCTCCAGGCCAGGCAGTCGGCGTACTCGTCCAGATTGCGGTGCTGCGGGAAGTTCCAGGCCTTTTCGAAGATGAACTGGTACATGAACGGATTGCAGTCGAAGCCTTCCAGCGTGGACCCGATTCCCTTGAAATTGCGCCCGGCCTCGGCGAAGGTGCCCTCGATCAGTTTCGAGATCTCCTGGATGTTGCCGGCCAGGTAGGTGTTGCCGCCGAAGTTGCCCAGGTAGCACCAGATGAACGGGATGCCGTAGTAGCTCTGGGTCTTGCGCCAGACTTCCATCCGTTCGCAGTAGTAGTCGAGCAGGATGGACTTTTCGGCCGGGTAGGAGGTCAGGTAGGCTTTCACCCGCTCGTCGCTGTCGCCTTCGAACCAGTATTTGCGTTCGTTGTAGAAGAGCCAGGTCATCTGGAGCCAGGTGGCTTCGGGATCGGCGGCCGCGAGGGATTCGTACACACCCTTGCTCACGCCGGCCAGGTAGTCGGGCTCCCAACTGCGCGGGATCATCTCGTTGAATACGTCGATGCCGTAGATGTGGTCGGTTCCGTAGATTTCCACTTCCTTCTCGAGGAAACGCTTCTGGATTTCGGGGAAGAGTTTGTCTTCCGGGTCGAGGAACCAGGGGTAGTCTTCCAGTGCGAAGCCGGCCCAGTCGCTCATCCGCTCGATCTTCGCATCGGGATAGATGCGGGCCAGTTCCGGCGGGACGTGCCCGGCGAAGGCCGGGAGGACGGGTTTCATGTTGAGCTCCCGTTCGCGGGCCACGATTTTCTTCTGCAGGGCTTCCTGACCTTCCAGCCAGGATTTGGGCAGCGGCCCGCCCCAGCGGTCGATGTTCAGCATCCGGTGCCAGGGCAGGTGGGCGGGACCGGTGAAATAGCTGCGGACTTCTTCATCCGTAAGCCCCAGTTCCGTCCAGACCTGGTACCAGACCGATTCCTGACCGGTGATGGCCAGCGGCAGGTTGATGCCGTTGAGGGCCATCCAGTCGATGAAGTGCTCCCATTCCTCCCAGTTCCACCAGGGCATCGTATAGCCATACGTGCAGTAGTTCAGGAAGAAACGCTGCGGAACGCGGGCATCCATCCGCACGGGGGCCTCGAGCCGGGGAAGCTTCTTGGGCATCGGGCCCTTGTCCCAGGCGAACCAGCCGATGTTGGTGTGGCAGTAATATTTCAAATAATAGTTGAGGCCCACGGCCATCGAGTTGGCGTTGTTGCCGCCCACCACGATCCGGCGGCCTTCGCTGCGCAGGATGAAATAGTCACAGGTATCGGCCGGGAGGGTTTCGAAGACGAAATGCCGGGCAGCATCGGGGATGACGCGGGCCGTCAATGCCGCGGCCGCCTTGGCATCCGGGGTCCCGTCGTCTTTCTGTGTACTGCAAGCAGCCATCGCCAGGGCGAGGACCGCACACGCATAGAGGAAGAAGCGTTTCATAGGTGTTGATCGTGAAGATTATTTGAACAGGTTTTCAATCTTTTCGACGATGCCCGGATCGTCGGCTTTGCCGATGAGGCTGGGCTGCAGACAGTGGCAGGCGTGCTCCGCCTTGAAGCGGGCTTCGCCGCCGCCGGTCACGTTGAGCATCGCCACGGCGTCTTTGGCGAGTTTGCCGGCCTCGAAGGCATTGATCATGCCTTGCAGGGCCACGGCTGCCGCCGGATGGATGTCGATGCCTTCGGTCTCCAGGAAGAGCTGCTGCATCGCCCGGATGTCGTCGTTGTCGGCTTTCTCGATGTCGCCGCCCGCATCGCTGAGGGCGTCGAAGACGCCGCCGCGCAGGCTGTAGGGCGGCCGGCGGTTCGAGAGCACTTTCGCATCGATCTGGAGGGCCTGTTTGCGGGCGGCCTCGTCGTCCATCGGCAGGAGCGGGCGGCTGCCGGCTTTCCAGGCATCGTGCATCGGCAGGAACGGTACGTTCTGCGACGGGAAAAGATTCATCTTGTGGCTGCCGAAGCGGCCGTCCCCGATCAGGCGCAGATTGGCTTCCCAGGCTGCGATGGTGCCGGTGCCGGAGCCGATGGCCTGGAAATAGGCGTCGGGAATCCGGCCGATGGCCCGGGCGGCGGAAAGGACCGTGGTGGCCATGCCGTCACGGCGCGCGATGTTCTTGGCGCCGCCTTCGGCGAAGAACTTCTTCGAGGTGCAGGCCGCGTCGCCCAGGGCGATGGCGTCGAAATAGTCGCTTCCCTTGGGCGGGCAGATGAGCTTCACGCAGTCGTTCAGGGGTTTCTCGAACCAGAGAGCGCCGATGTTTTCTTCCGGTACGCTGAGCAGCAGCGGGATGTTGTTTTCGGAGCAGACCTTGGCGAAGGCGCGGGCCGTATTGCCGGCCGAGGAGACCACCAGGGCCCGTTTTTCCCCGTCGGGGATATGGGCACAGACGCTGTATGCCTCCGTTTCCTTGAAAGAGGCCGTGCTCATCGCGGCGCCTTTCTCCGGCCACCAGCCCGAAAAGGCGATCCACAGGTTCGGCAGGCCGAGCCGGGCCCCCAGCTTTTCACTGTGATAGGTCACCGTCGGTGCCGACCCCTTCAGCATCCGCCGCACCGGCATCCAGTCGGCGAAGGTGTAGATCCCCCAGGCCTCCGGCCCGAATTCAATCTGCTTTTTCTCATAGATGGCCCGGATCAGCGAAGGCTCGCTGCACTGCGGATCGGTCAGCATCCATCCGCTGTCCTCGAAACGGCGTCCCGTGGCCACCGTCTCCAGCACGTATTCTGTCGGTTTGAAACTTTTCATTGTGTATCCGATTTGACTTAGATTTTCAAAATTACGGATTTTTTTGTAATTTTGGCAGGGAACAATCAAATACCATTCAACATGTCGCAAAGATCACCTTACGTCAGACCGCAGTCCGATGTCATCAGACTGCAGGCGCCGGTCTTGTTTTCGTCCGGCTCGGATTTCTCGCAAAAACAAGGAGAATGGGAGGAGGAATCATGAAAAAGACCTTATTTCTTGGATTCGTTGCGTTGATGCTGGGATTATTGTCCACGGCATGCATCGATCCGATTGTCTCCGACATTGCGGAAGACAATGAAAAGCCGGCAGCGAAGAAAACGATGGTGTTCCGGGCAACGCTCGAACAACTTGATGTTGACACCAAGACCAGTCTGGAAAATGGAAAAACCGTAGTATGGAACGAGGGGGATGAAATCCGGGTATTCACGGCTGGCGGTAATCCATTGGGAGAGATTTTTACACTGGCTTCCGGTGCAGGAACTGCATCCGCTTCGTTTAAGGGTCCCGCTATCGGAAAAGGACCGTACTATGCGTTCTATCCTTCGGACCGCGTCCCCAGCTTTTCCCAGAGTCCACTGGCTTTCGAAGCACGGATACTACCTTATCAATTGTTTGCCACGAACAGTTTCGGCGCAGGCGCAAATGTTTCCTGGGCGATGTCTGACAATGTGGATGATCTGCGCTTTCACAATGTTCTGGGTGCAGTGAAGTTTACGCTTAAAGGGGCTGCCGGCATTAAAATGATCAACCTTTACACGCGCGGAAATGAATTGTTGAACGGCACCTTGCGTATTGCGGGACTCGATGGTACGCCCACAGCGAGCCTGACAGGAGAAGTCAATGAGGAAAGCCAGTTCGTACAGATTGCCATGCCGCAAGCCGTACAACTTAATTCTGATGAAGGGGTAGCCTTTTATCTGAGCGTACCTGCAGGGACCCTTGCCGAAGGTTTCTTCGTTGAATTCATCGATAGCGCCGGCGGTGCCATGATCAAGAGTGCAAAAGGCGGAAGTGCCAACATCATAGAGCGTTCCGTGATCCGCTCGATGCCCGCGTTTACGTATGCTCCGCAGTATAGAAGTGCGTTTCTCGCTGAATCTGAAGATTTCGCCGCATATGCGGGTGTAAATGCCGTAGGTGCGGGATCCAAGGAATGCACATATACCGAGGGAGTCAGTCAATATGCTTATAGGAATACGGACGGTGATCCGGGCTCGCGCGATATCCGTTTCCAGGACTGGGATGCCGGATATGCGCTGTCGTTTCAGATTTCGCAGCGGGATCTGCCGCTCAATTCCACTCCCACCGTCAGCGTGACGGCACTCGGTGCTACGGGTGCGATTGCATCCGGGTCTGGAACCATGAAGGTGATCAAGAAGACGCCCGAGCGGGTTTGGCTATATGACCAGGAAACACGGAATGGATATGTCATCAAACTGGAGGATTAAACCATGAAACGAATCATTGCATTTCTTGCCGCTTCCTTCCTTTTGGGAATCTTCTCCCTGCATGCGGCGCCGGTATCTGAAAGTACCGCCCTCGATATCGCCAGAAAATTGTTTGCCGCCCAACCCGCCACCAAATCCCAAAGTGATGCTGTCCGGCTTGTCTGGAATGGAGAGGATGCAGCCACCAAGGCAATCCATCCGGCTTTCTATGTCTTTTCGCGCGACGGTGGTGGATTCGTCATCATTGCGGGTGACGATAATGTCCAGCCTGTCCTTGCCCTTTCGGACCGAAACGCGTTCAAAGTGGAGGGAATGCCCGAAAATGTCCGCTGGTGGATGGAGCGGATGAAAGAATATGTCCGCGCGGCAAAGTCGCAGTCAGCTGAAGTCCGTAGTCGATGGTCTAATTTAATCGATACGAAGTCTGCTGTTTCGCAGGAACTTGTTTCAGACGAATTTCTTTCTTCGAGGACAAATGAATGGTCACAGAACGAGCCCTTTAATTTGAAAGCACCCAGAGTAACGGGGCAGGCGGATCAATCCGTTACCGGATGCCTGCCTTTGGCGATGGCTGAAATTCTTACTTGGTTCGGTTCTCCCACGTATGGGACAGGAACGCTTGAAGCGTATAATTATTCATACTATGCAGATGATAATACTGGTCCATGGGGATATACTATTCCTGGATATACGCTGTCTACGGAGTATGACTGGACTGCGCTTAAGTCATTAAGCACGGTAACTGCTTGCATGAATGCATCTGATGAAGTAAAGGATAATCTGTCCCAGTTGATCTACGACTGCGGAGTGATGCTTGGCGCTGAGTTCAATTCTGACATACATGGGGGAACGAGCGCTTCGGACAGCCGGGTCGTTAAAGCTTTCGGCGATTTTATGGGGTACAATAAGGCTGCACAAGTCGTAAGTGCCGCTGATTATTCGTCCCGTGGCTGGACTGAACTTCTCAAGACTCAGGTTACAAGCCATCCTGTCCTTTATTGTGGATACGCTCCTTCCAGCGAAGGACAGAATGATGCTTCGCATGCTTATGTTTTGGACGGCTATGCTACAAGCAGTGGTGAAGAAGTGTTTCACTTCAATTTCGGATGGGGAGGATTTTGCAATGGCTATTATTCCCTCTTTACGCAGCCGACGGAAGCCGGTTATGATTTCAATACGAATTTGCGCGCGTTGATTGATTTTTATCCTGCGCCCGAGTCGACATATCCTGTAATCCTGGAAGCGAAATATCGAGATGCTGAATACCCCGGCGTTCGTCTTGTACAGACAGAAAACGGATATATAGTTTATTATATGATCTTCAATAGAGGAAGCGAAGATTATAATGGGAGCATCAAGTTTGTTCTGCGCAAAAAGGATGGCGTGGAAGAAGATATCGATGGCAGTATTCAGTCTTTTTCGATGGCAGCGAACCATTTTGGAGGTGGATACTTCGGATATGTCAAAATTGACGATATCTCGTTGGGCGATGTGGTTGTATGTTACTATGAAGATGGCGGCGCCTGGAAATTACTGAGTACCTCGAATCCTGATTCAACGATCAGTGAGTGGCCGCTGGTGCCTGTTCCTTTCATCGATGCCGACAGCCGCTATGAGGTAGGCAGCTATTTCCCGTTCAAACTTAAAAACAACGATTCACCTTACTCAGGAACAGTCTGGACGATTACCGACCCTGATGGTAACAAGGTGGTTAAAAATCAGGCTGACGACGAGTTCCAGTTTACGAAGGCCGGTACTTACCGGGTTGAGGCAGCCGTGGCTCCAGCAGTAGGGGAAGCGGTCGTCGAGACGATCGTCGCTTTTGTCAAGGTCCTTTGATTTCCGTCTGCTGAACAGAAATGCGCCCGATGTCCCGTGGGATGCTCGCAAATGATGATCCGACAGATCCGCTTCGCGACGGCGCAACTCCTTCGTCGGTGACGACCAAGTCCTTCGGTCCGGTGCGAATCATGCCGCCGCTGGCTCCGCCTGAGTTGATCGACAACACGACCCGCCGTTGACGCGGAACGACGCTAGCCTCGTCCGGCCATGGAAAGCTGATGCTTTCATGGCCGGGCAGGATCTTTTGGTTTTTACTTGGTCACTTCGGTGGCTTCGGCCATCGGGCGATGTCCTGGTTGTCACGACACTGACGATTCGTGTGTCCCGTCTGTGTCGTGGAGCGGTTTGAGCCCGAAAAGCGGTTTTTGCTGCCGCGACACAGACAACGCGGGGTTTCTGTCTGTGTCGCGGCAGGCTGCGTGAAAGGGCGACGAAAGTACGACATGTAAGCGGTATGGCATGTCGTCAGCATGTCAGCAGATCAATAGGACAGGAGGGCAGGGGACAGAGGCGAAACTGTCGGCACTGCCGCCGAAGGCGAAGCCGGCGGCGGCAAGCGCTACCGTTGATGTCAAGGCCCTTAAGGTCCTTTGATTTCCGTTTGCTGAACAGGAATGCGCCCGATGTCCCTTGGAATGGGACGGCGGGCGCAAAAAATGGGGAAATTGCTCCCGGTGTCCCATTTTTGGGGACATCGGGAGCAATTGCTATGTCAGATGCTCCGCGGGGGGGGGGGCTCCGCGCTGCGGGCGTCGGCTATGCTTGCGTCGGCTATGCTTGCGTCGGCTATGCTTGCGTCGGCTTTGCGGGCGTCAGATGCTCCGCGAGGACTTCGGCGAAGTCTTTGACGGGGACGGGGGAGAAGCGGCCGAAGGTCTTCAGGCAGAGGGGACAGGCCGTGACGATCTGTTCGGGGTTGTTGGCCGTCAGGTTGTCGATGGCACCCCGGGTGATGGGTTCGCGGTCTTCGTAGCGAAGGGTCAGCGAGCCGACCGATCCGCCGCAGCAGATGCTTTCCTTCCGCTCCTTGAGGGCCGGGACCAGTTGGCCGACGGTGCGCAGGGCTTCCCGCGGCGCATCGTAGATGCCGCAGCCGCGGCCCAGGTCGCAGGGGTCGTGATAGACCAGGGTCTGGTGGCCGTTGCTGACATGCAGCCGTCCTTCCTTCAAAAGCTGGTTGAAGTATTCCGTGTAGTGCATCACCGTGATGCCGCTCAGGTCGTATTTCTCCTTGAAGATGCGGTAGCAGATGGCGCAGCTTACCAGCAGGATGCGGGCGCCGCTCGCTTCGATGAGCCTGCGGTTTGCCTCGATCAGCTGCCGGGCTTCCTCCTGGCGGCCGGCGAGCATCAGCGGGCGGCCGCAGCAGATGCTGCCGTCCTTGTCCATCAGCTCGTAGTCCACGCCGGCAGATGTGAGTACTTTCTGCACGGAACGGGAAATGACCGGCGTCAGCGAACTCATGCAGCCGGCATAGTAGAGGACCTTCTGCGTCCCGACGGAGGTCCCGGAAGACCCGGCACCCGCCTCTGCGGCCGCAGTGACGCCCGTCTCGCCAGCCTCCAAGAAGCCCGGCTCGACGGCCGCCAGGTAGCCGAAATCGGCCGGCAGGCGGTTTGAGCGCTGCTCGTGGGTGGTCCGGTAGGCCAGGCGCAGGCCGCAGGCATCCATCTGGACCTGGCAGAGTGCGGCGCACTTGCCGCACATCAGGCATTTTTCCGCGTTCTCGAGCGAACGCCGGTTGTTGCGCCGTTTCAGGTTCCGGACGAAATAGACGGTGGCGTCTTTCACATTCTTCTTCTGGACCCCCATCGGGCAGGCGTCGATGCACACGCCGCAGCTCGGGCAGGAGTAGAGCATCGTCAGCGCAAATCCTTTCCGCGTATGGCGTACAGGCAGTCCGGCGTTGCGCATCGGAATTAGCAGCATCTCCGCCGGAATGTGCATATAGCGGGTGAACGGCAGCACCGTCATGAAGGTGCCCAGGGCCAGCGAATAGAGCCACCAGGCCACCGTGATGTTCTCCGGCTTGCTCATGAAGTTGTGGAGCAGCCAGTTGATTGGGACCGTCATGAAGCTGCCGCCGGCCACGCCCGCCGTGAATCCTTCGGCGATCCAGCGCAGCGGGAAGATGGCCCAGAGGCTGTAGAGCCCGATTCGGTCGGTGAGGGTGAGTTTGGTGGTGCGCCGCATGCCCACGATCTTCGACCGGAACCGCTTGATGATGGCGATGGTGATGCCGCTGAGGATGATCAGCAGGAAGAAGTCCATCAGGAAGAAGAAGAAGGAACCCTGGAGGGTCTCGTTCTGCTCTTCCATGAAATAGCGGAAGAAGATGGGGTAGTAGAGCTTGTGGAGCCGCTCGGGGATGTAGAGCACGGTCTCGATGTGGCCGATCAGGATGATCATGAACCAGCCGAAGGCGATGCTCGAGTGCATGTATCCAAGGACCGGATTGCGTTTCCAGAGCTTCACATGCAGGAGGCAGTCGCAGAACAGGTCGCGGATGTTCTTGACGATCGTGGTGGGTGTGATGAGCGAGAGCGCGAACTTGCGCCGGTCGGCGGGGGTAAGTTGCACAAGGACTTTCACCAGGGCGATCAGGCAGTAGCCCAGCACGAAGGTCATGCCGAAGACGAACGGCAGGACGAAGGGATCGTAGGCAGCCAGGATACGTTCTTTCATTGCTTGTCCTCCAGCTTGTAAACTTTGCCGATGCTCAGGATCAGGTGGCGGGTGTTGATCCCGCGCGGGCAGACGAGCAGGCATTTCCCGCAGAGCATGCAGTGCTGCAGCATCGGCAGGGTTTCCTTTTCACGCCCGCGCTGCAGCGACAGGATGACTTTCCGCAGGTTCATCTGCGTGAAGACCCCGGCCGAACAGCTGGCGGCGCAGGAGCCGCACGCGATGCACTTGGATACATCGGGCTCCCGGCGGTGGAGTTCCGCGAACAGGGGATTGTCCACGTTCTCGATCTTGAGCGTGGCGCTCGGGGTCAGTCCGTATCCGAAATCGATCATCGCTTCTGCGGAGTTTTGAGGAAACGGTCGATGGCCAGGGCGGCGGAGGCCGCTTCGCTGAGCGTTTCGGGCAGGGTCTTGGGGCCCGTCGCCGCGCCGGCGAAGAAAATGCCTTCGCGCGAAGAGGTACAAGGCTTGCCGATGATGCTCTGCGGCAGGAAGAAACCATCTTCTCCCGTCTGGATATTGACCATCCGGGCCAGCGGCTGGGTGCTGGCGGAAGGGACCATGCCGGCCATCAGGACCAGCATGTCCATCTTGATCTTCATCGGCTTTCCGAAGAGGGTGTCTTCGGCCTTGACGAAGAGGTGCCCGTCGAGGTCTTCCGACACCTCGGAGACACGGCCGCGGACAAAGCGGATGCCATAGTCTTTCTGGGCTTTCAGGTAGAGGTCCTCGTATCTGCGGCCGAACATGCGCAGGTCCATGTAGAAGCAATAGACCGTGGCCTCGGGGAACTTCTCCTTGATCTCGCAGGCCTGTTTGACGGCTGTCACACAGCAGACTTTCGAGCACTGGCGGTTGCCGGCCTTCTCGTCGCGCGAGCCTACGCAGTGGACGAAACCGATGACATTGACATTGTCGAACTGCGGGCCGGCGCCGCTCTTGAACCAGTCTTCCAGATCGGCGTTGGTGATCACGCGCTCGTAGATGCCGTAGCCGTATTCTTCCTTTTTCTCCGCCTTGAACAGGTCGAAGCCCGTGGTCAGCAGGATGGCCCGCACCTGGGCCGAAAGGCCGTTGGAGAGCTTGACCACCCAAGTGTCCTTGAGCCGGTTGATCGAGGAAACTTCGGTGTCGGTGAAATATTTGATGCCGTCCAGGTCCGCGACCATCGGGTCGAGGAAGCTGCGGGCCTCGACCCCGTCGGGGAAGAGGCGGTCCCAGCGGGCGAGATGGCCGCCCAGGACGGGCTCTTTTTCAATCAGGATGGGCGTGTAGCCCAGGTCCCGCAGGCTGCGGGAGGCTTCGAGTCCGGCGGGTCCTCCGCCGATGACGACGACGTTCTGGCTCATACTAGCAGCATTTGATGTTCATCGGGAAATCCGGCCGCTGCAGGAGTTCGCCGCGGGGTCCCTTGTATTTGTCTTCGGGCTTGTAGGGGATGCCCATCTTGTCGAGGAGCGGCTCGACGGCGACCTGGTGGGTCTGCAGGCCGAGGTCCCACGGATCGTAGCCCAGCACCAGGCCGGCCACTTCCTCATAGGTGAAGACGGGGATGCCGTAGCCGTTCTGGCCGTAGGTCTTGCCCGTCTGCTCGGCGATGACATACTGCCAGCGGTCGAGGAAGTAGGGGCAGCCCGGGCAGTTGGTGATGATCATGTCGGGCTTGAAGGGCTCCATGCTTTCGAATTTCTTGTGGGTGTTCGAAAGGGAGTAGCCGCGGTTGGCGCGCACCAGATACTGGCGGAAGCCGAAACCGCAGCAGTGCCGCCGTTCGGGGTAGTCGATGACCTCGCCGCCCCAGGATTCCACCATGCCCGCCAGCACATAAGGATATTCGGCGCCGCCCACACCCTTGGACGGAAACATCTTGGAATAGTGGCAGCCGATGTGTTCGACCACGCGGAGCGGCTCGCCGGTGGCTTTGTTCACCAGGCGGAACTTCGCCTGTTCGGCGATCTCGTTGCGGAACTTGTAGATCAGGTCGCTGGCGTGGGCCAGGTAGGTGGGAATCTTGAATTCCCGCCGGGTGGCCTTCCACAGGTTCTCGCGGATTTTGGCGAGCAGTTCGGGGAATTCCCGCCAGTCTTCGATGACCTCGGAATAGAGGCCGAAACTGGTGATGCAGCTGCAGACGTAGTTCTCGTAGCCCGCTTCGGTCATCAGGGCGAACTGCCGGGCGATGATGGTCATCACCGTCTCCTGCGGAATGGCTTCGCTGTGGTAGGCGATGCCGCCGCAGGTGGTGTGGTGCGGGGTTTCATAGACGTCTTTGCCCAGCCGGTCGCGGAGAATCTCCAGGAAGGTCTTTTCGGAGGCCGGGAAGAAACTCTGCCGGATGCAGCTGCGCACGTAGAACCAGTGATCGGTGGGTATCTCTTTCTGGTATTCGGACCAGATGCGTTTTTTTCCTTGGTAAATCATAGTCGGTCAGTCTTCGTCGTTGTTGAGGTGGCAGCTGCTGGTCTGGTTGAAGGCCTGCGCCTCGTATTCTTCCATCGACAGGCCCATCTCGCGGGCCTTCTCCTGCGATTTCTCCTCGACAATCTCCATCCAGCGGGTGGCGCCGGTCACCTCGAAGATGGCTTTCAGTTCGTCGAGCGATTCCTGGGGAATCTTGCGCAGGGCGCCGGGGCCGATTTGGCCCAGGTGGGCGCCGAGGCGCTCATAGACCGCTTTCTGGTTGTCCTTGACCCATTTGCCCACCGTCCCGTATTCGGGATGCTTCTCGTAGGCGAAGGTCTCGGGATAGACGCAGTAGCCATAGTTGAGGACATTTCGCTGCATGGCGTGCATCAGGGGCAGCTGCTGCCGGCCTTTCTCGCTTTCCGCGAAATAGCCCAGTTCGATGGACAGTGCGCGCAGGGCCATCACCACCAGGCCGGGCGCATTCTTGCGCGGGCAGCGCGTCACGCAGGAAAGACATTCGCCGCAGTACCAGATCTGGTCGCCCTTGAGGAGTTCGATGATGGCTTCGTCGTCGCGGGACTGGACGATGGTGACGATCTTTTTCGGATTATAGCGATAGAACTCCGCGGCAGGGCAGATGGCGGTGCAGGTCCCGCAGCTGATGCAGGCTTTGAGCCCTTCCCGGACGCGGTAGTCTTCGGCGAGTCGGTCGTAAATTTTACCCATATCGGTTTTCCGTTTGGAAAAAATAATCGGTAAAAATAAGCAATTTTACCTTTATATTGTTATCTTTACCAGTTATTTTGTCAATTTGTAAAATGGGATATTGTTTCGATACCGTGATTGACCGCCGGGGTTCCGGGGCCATCATGACCGACTGCCTGCAGAAATACTACGGGCGGGAAGACCTTCTGCCGCTGTGGATTGCCGACATGTATTTCGAGACGCCGGCCCCGGTGCGGGCTGCACTTGAAAAGCGGCTGGACCATCAGATCTACGGCTATGCCGTCGCGCCGGAAAGCTACTGGCAGTCCATTCTCTCCTGGGAAAAGGAAACGCACGGCTGGACCATCAGCCGCGATACGCTTTGTTTCATTCCGGGCATCGTCCGGGGCATCGCCTTCGTGCTGCAGTGCTTCACCCGGCCCGGCGACAAGGTGGTGGTGCAGCCGCCGGTCTATATGCCTTTCCTCAATGTGCCCCGGGCCAATGGCCGGCAGGTCGTCTATAATCCGCTCCGCTTCGACGAAGCGTCCCGGACCTACCGGATGGACCTTGACAATCTGGAGACGGTCTGCCGGGAAGAACGGCCCAAAGTGCTGATCCTCTCGAATCCGCACAACCCGGCCGGCATCGTATGGCCGGCGGAAGACCTGGCCCGCCTGGCTGAGATCTGCCGGCGCGCCGGCGTGCTGGTGGTCTCCGACGAGATCCACGCCGACATGGCGCTCGGCGACAACGTCCACCACCCGTTCCCGACGGTTTCGCAGACGGCGGCCGACATATCCATCACCTTTGCCGCTCCGAGCAAGACCTTCAACATCGCCGGCATCGTGAGTTCTTTCTGCGTGGTTTCCAACCCGGCGCTGCGGGAGCCGTTCTTCGGCTACCTGGAGGCCAATGAACTCAATGCCCCGATGTTCCTTTCCACCGTCGCCACCGAGGCGGCCTTCACGCAGTGCGGCCCCTGGCGGCGCGCGATGCTCGACTATGTCCAGGAGAATGTCGATTATGTCTCGGACTATCTGGCCCGCCGGATTCCCGGCATCACGGCCGTCCGTCCGCAGGCTTCGTTCCTGGTATGGCTCGACTGCCGCGGCCTCGGCCTGGACCACGACGCCCTGATCGACCTGTTCGTGAACCGGGCCCGCCTGGCGCTCAACGACGGCGAGGCGTTCGGCCCCGGCGGCGAAGGGCACATGCGCATGAATGTCGGTGCGCCGCGCGCGATGCTCACGGAGGCGCTTTCCCGTCTGGAGACGGCTGTCAAATCCTTGAAAGACTGAGGTTATGAAAAAAATCAAAGACTGGGGCCTGCTTCCCAAAGTGCTGATCGCCATTGCACTGGGTATCATCTGCTCTTTCTTCTTCCCGGATGCGCTCACGCGCTGCTTCATCACTTTCAACAGCATTTTCAGCAATTTCCTCGGGCTGTTCATCCCGATCATCATCCTCGGCCTGATTGCGCCCGGCATCTTCGAACTGGGCAAAGGAGCCGGCAGACTCCTGCTGATCACGGCCGCCATCGCCTATCTTTCGACCATTCTCTCCGGCCTGTTCTCCTATGCGACCTGCCGGCTGACCTATCCCTCGCTCCTGGGCGGTTCCGTGACTTCCCTGGGCGGCATCGACATGGACGCCAACGACCTGAAACCCTATTTCACCATCGAGATGCCTCCGCTGATGAGCGTCACCACCTCGCTGGTACTGGCCTTCGTGCTCGGCCTTTCGCTGATCGGCATCCGGGGCGACAACCTGCGCGGCGTGATGCTGGAACTGCGTGACATGGTCTTTCTGGTCATCCGCAAGGTGATCATTCCGGTTCTCCCGATCTTCATCTTCGGTATCTTTCTGGAAATGGGCGCCGAAGGCAACGTGGGGCCCGTGCTGGGCATGTTCCTGAAGATCATCCTGATCATCTTCGTGATGCACGTTACCGTGCTGGTGCTCCAGTTCTGCATCGCCGGCGCCATTGCGGGCAAGAATCCGTTCAAGGCGCTCGTCACGATGCTTCCGGCCTATGTGACGGCGCTCGGAACGCAGTCCTCGGCCGCCACCATCCCGGTCACGCGCGCGCAGACGATCAAGAACGGGGTCGATCCCGACGTGGCCGACTTCGTGGTTCCGCTCTGCGCCACGATCCACATGTCGTGCAGCATCCTGAAGATCGTGGCCTGTGCCTATGCGATTTCCCTGAGCATGGGCATGGATATCAGTTTCGGCACCTATGCGGGTTTTGTCCTGATGCTGGGCATCACGATGATCGCGGCTCCCGGCGTGCCCGGCGGTGCCATCATGGCGGCGCTCGGCCTGCTGGCGTCGATGCTCGGATTCGATGCCAACATGCAGGGCCTGATGATCGCCCTCTACATTGCGATGGACAGCTTCGGCACGGCCGGCAATGTGACCGGCGACGGTGCCATTGCGCTTATCATCAATAAGATCAAAAACAGGCAAGCGTATGTCGCCCAATCTTGAGATCGCCCTTTGCCAGCACGACATCGTGTGGGAGGACGCCCGGGAGACGGTCGCCCGCATCGACGCCCCCGTGCGGCGTTTCTGCGAGAAGTTCCGTCCCGACCTGCTGGTGCTTCCCGAGACCTTCTCGACCGGTTTCTCGATGAATCCCGCCGTTGCCGAACCCGTGGACGGCTTCTCCGCGTCCTGGCTCCGCGACATCGCCCAGACCTGCGGCGTGGGCGTCATCGCCTCCGTCCCGACGCGCCTGGAAACGCCGGCGGGGGAGCGGCGCGTCAACCGCTGCTGGTTCTTCACCCCGGAAGGCTCCGCCTGTCACTATGACAAGCGGCATCTGTTCACGCCTTCGGGCGAAAATCCGGCCTTCAGCCCGGGCGACCGCCGCTGCACCGTGGCCTGGCGCGGCTGGAACATCGAGCTCAATATCTGCTACGACCTGCGCTTTCCGGTCTGGAGCCGCAATGCGGGCAACGGCTACGACCTGCTGGTGAACATCGCCAACTGGCCGGCATCCCGCATCGATGCGGCCCAGATGCTGCTGCGGGCCCGGGCGGTCGAGAATGCGGCCTATGCCGTCTTCTGCAACCGGATCGGCAGCGACAGCCTCTGTGACTACGACGGCAAGTCCATGATCCTGGACTATGTGGGCCACAGCATCGCGCAGGTCCGTCGCCTGGGCGGCCTGCGTTTCTATACGGCCGAACTGCTGATGGCGCCGCTCCAGCACTATCGGGAGCGCTTTCCGGTGAGCCATGACGCCGATACCTTTGAAATCAAGTACTAAACCATAGATTGCATGAAAAAGAATGTTTTGAATATCGCAGCCATCCTGATCGCCCTCTTCGGCATCGGCTTCGGCATCGGCTGCCTGATCTCCCTCATTTCTTCGAAGGGAGCGCTCGCCGACGGCGAGTACAAGGTCACGGTCTGTTCCACCACCGACGTCCACGGCGCCTATTTCGACTCGTCGTACGTGGACAACCTGGCGGCCAGGACTTCGCTGGCCAATGTCTCCTCCTACCTGAAGGAACTGCGCGCCGGCGGCGTGCAGCCCGTCCTGATCGACGTGGGCGACAACCTCCAGGGTGACAATGCGGCCTATTATTTCAACTACGTCGCCACCGACGTGCCGCACGTTTACCCGCGCATCGCCGCTTACCTGGGCTATGACGCCATCGTGGTGGGCAACCACGACATCGAGACCGGCCACGATGTGTATGACCGGATCCGCCGTGAGCTGACGATGCCTTACCTGGCCGCCAACGCCGCTTTCGACCGCGATGAGAACGGCAAGGCCGACATGGACGAAGACCCGAAGAACAAGGCGGTGCAGGATTCGTATTTCCAGCCTTACTGCATCGTGGAACGCGGCGGCGTGAAGGTGGCCATCATCGGCATGACCAACGGCAATATGAAAAGCTGGCTCTCCGACACGATCTGGCACGGCATCGATTTCCAGGTCATCTCCGACATCGCGCAGGATCTGGTGGACTACGTGATTGACAAGGAAAAACCGCAGCTGGTCGTCCTGGCCGTGCACTCCGGCACCGGCGCCGAACAGGCGCACCGGGAGAACGAGGCGCTGTACCTGGCCTCGACGCTGCACGGGGTGGACATCGTGCTCAACGGACACGACCACCGGCCGCTGGCCCGTGAGGTCGAGAATCCCGATGGCAGCGTCGTGCTGCTGGACGCCGGGACGAAGGCCGCCGTCGTGGGCCAGGCCGACGTCACCCTGACGGTCAAGAACGGGAAAGTCGTCTCCAAGTCGGTCGATTACAAGCTCGTGCCGATGGACAAGTATCCGGTCGATCCGGCCTATGTGGCTAGCTTCAAGGCCGATTTCAATGCTGTCAAGGAATTCGCCAACCGGCCCATCGGGCAGCTGGCCGAAGATATCTTCCTGGCGGACGCCCTCGACGGCCCGTCCAGCTACATCAACCTGATCCAGACCGTCCAGCTGGCTTCGACCGGCGCCGACGTCTCCTTCGCCGCCCCGCTGACCAACAGCGGCGTCGTGCCCAAGGGCGTGATCGAGTTCCAGGACCTGGTGTCGATCTACAAGTTCGAGAACCAGCTCTACACCGTGGAACTCACCGGCGCGCAGATCAAGGATTACCTGGAATATTCCTACGACAACTGGGTCAACCGCACCGGCCCGTCCTACAACTGGGATTCGGCCGACGGCATCGTGTATGAAGTCAGCCGCAGTGCCGCGAAAGGGGAGCGGGTCCGCATCCTGTCGATGTGCGACGGAACCCCCTTCGATCCCGCGAAGACCTATAAAGTAGCCATGACTTCGTACCGGGCCAGCGGCGGTGGCGACTTGCTGCGCAACGGTGCCGGCGTGGATCCGGCCTCGCTGAAGATCGTGGACAAAATGAAGGATATCCGTTCGCTGATCGGCGACTACATCGCCGACAAAAAAGAAATCGCCCCTTCCGTGGCGACCAATTGGAAATTTGTAAAATAATTCCTAACTTTGACCGGATATTTTGTAATGGGACAGGATTTGGCCACACGCTTGAAAACAAAGGTCGAGACGCTCATCGCCCGCAGCGAGGCACTTGACCGGGACAATGCTGAACTGAAGGCCCGCCTGGCCCGTTGCGAAACGGAAAACGAAAAAAAGGACAAGCGAATTAAAGATTTAGAAAAACAGATAGAAAACTTGCGATTGAAAGAAGCATTTCTGGGGACATCCGGTGACAGGATGCAGGCCCGGCGGAAAGTCGCCAGGCTGATCAAGGAGATAGATGCTTGCGTGAGTTTGCTCGGCGAATAACATAAGGCATGAAGCAGCGGATTACACTCAAGATTGCGGGGAAGGAGACTCAGCATCTGGTCGATGCCGAGCGGGAAGAGGTCATCCGCGCAGCCGCTGACCGCATCAACCAGGAAATCGACGCCCTGCGCTTCGATTTCCGGAACCACGAACTGAGCGAAGTGCTGAGCATGATCCTCCTTTCGGAGGAGACCAAGCTCCTGGAACTGGAAGCCAGAACCAACAAGGAAACCGACATGACGCTCCGACGGCTGGAACAGCTGGACGAGCATTTAGGAGAATATTTGAGCCGTTAGTTTTGCTCTATGCCAAAATCAACACTTTAAACAAAACCGAGCCTACTCGGACGTCAAAGACAGGCCTGGGTGACCCTTCGGGGGATTCTATTTTATAGGACGTTGGAAGTCTGCGACAAAACCGGAGCTCAAATCTTGTCATCAAGATTTTCGTCTGACCAGGACTAACGGCTTTTTTCTTTCAAGAGTAAGTTATTGCGTGACAACATTTCACTCAATATATTTACACCATTATGTTAGCTTACATCATTACAGCGATCATTGCGGCGGGACTGGGTGTCCTGGGCACCCTGCTCGTGCGCAACGTCATACTGAAAGGCAAGAAAGAGGAAATCCTCAAGACAGCCGAAGCGGAAGGAGAGGCCATCAAGAAAGAGAAGATTTTCCAGGCCAAGGAAAAATTCCTCCAGCTCAAGAGCGAGCACGAAGCCTACATCAACGACCGCAACGCACAGGCGCTCCAGCTCGAAAACAAGCTCAAGCAGCGTGAACTCACCCTCAACCAGCAGAATGCCGAACTGGGCCGCAAGCAGAAAGAGGCCGAATCGATCCGCGAGAACCTCAAGGCCCAGATGGAGATTGTCGGCAAGAAGCAGGAAGAGTATGAAAAACTCCGCGGCAAGGTCATCGAGAAACTCGAAGAAGTGGCCGGCATGACCGCCGTCGAGGCCAAGAACCAGCTGGTCGAGAACATGAAGGCCGAGGCCCGCACGCAGGCCATGTCCTACGTCAACGAAGTGATGGACGAGGCCCGCCTGAACGCCGCCAAGGAAGCCAAGCGCATCGTGATTAATACCATCCAGCGCACGGCGCCGGAGACGGCCATCGAAAACGCCGTCACGGTCTTCAACATCGACAACGACGAGATCAAGGGCCGCATCATCGGCCGCGAGGGCCGCAACATCCGCGCCCTGGAAGCCGCCACCGGCGTGGAGATCGTCGTGGACGACACGCCTGAGGCCATCCTCCTGTCTTCCTTCGATCCCGTGCGCCGCGAAGTGGCCCGCCTGGCCCTGCACCAGCTGGTGGCCGACGGCCGTATCCATCCCGCCCGCATCGAAGAAGTGGTCGAGAAGGTGAGCAAGCAACTCGACGACGAGATCATGGAAACCGGCAAGCGCACCTGCATCGACCTGGGCATCCACGGGCTGCACGTCGAACTCATCCGGCTGATCGGCCGCATGAAGTACCGCAGCTCCTATGGCCAGAACCTGCTGCAGCACTCGCGCGAAGTGGCCAACATCTGCGCCACCATGGCCTCCGAACTGGGCCTGAACGCCAAGGCGGCCAAACGCGCCGGCCTGCTCCACGACATCGGCAAGGTCTGCGAGGAAGATCCCGAATTGCCGCACGCCCTGCTGGGTATGAAGGTCGCGGAGAAATACAAGGAAAAACCCGAGATCTGCAACGCGATCGGCGCCCACCACGAGGAAATCGAGATGACCTCGCTCATCGCGCCACTCGTGCTGGTGGCCGACGCTATCTCCGGCGCCCGTCCGGGTGCCCGCCGCGAGGTCATCGAGTCGTACATCAAGCGCCTCAAGGATATGGAAGGCATCGCCCTCTCGCATCCGGGCGTGACCAAGACCTACGCCATCCAGGCCGGCCGCGAACTGCGCGTGATCGTCGGCGCTGAGAGCGTGACGGACCAGCAGTGCGAGGAACTCTCCACCGAGATCGCCCGCAAGATCCAGGATGAGATGACCTATCCGGGCCAGATCAAGATCACCGTAATCCGCGAGACCCGCGCGGTCGCCTTCGCCAAATAACCTGCCTTATGGATAACAACAACAACAATCCCGGCGGCAAGAAGATCGACATCGAGATCAAGCCCGAAGTGGCACAGGGACGCTATGCCAACCTGGCCATCATCACGCACTCCTCCAGCGAGTTCATCCTCGACTTTGCCCAGAATATGCCCGGGCTGCCCAAGATGCAGGTGACCAGCCGCGTCATCATGACGCCCGAACATGCCAAGCGCCTGCTGGGCGCCCTGAGTGAAAACATCCGCAAGTACGAAAGCCAGTTCGGCGAGATCCGGCTTCCGATGAACCCCATGATGATGCCGCCGATCAAATCGGACTTCGAAGCCTGACAACCCCCTGCTAAAACCCATACCACTGCGATGAGCACTTACCCGCACTACCTCGAACGGCTGCAGGCAGCCACCCGCAAGTTCTGGGACAAGCCTGCCCTCAACAATATCGGCGGCGAGACATTCAACTACGCCCAGATGGCCACCCAGATCGAGAAGTTCCATCTCGTCTTTGAAAAACTCGGTTTCAAGAAGGGCGACAAGATCGCCATCTGCGCCCAGAACGGCGCCCGCTGGGGCATGGCCTACCTGGCCGTCAATACCTACGAGACCGTGATCGTCCCGATCCTGGCCGACTTCACGGCCGAAAGCGTCAACCACCTGGTCAACCACTCGGAGAGCCTGATGCTCTTCACCAACGAGGCCAAATGGAAGCAACTCGACATTGCGAAGATGCCGCTCCTGCGGCTGGCCGTCGATGTGGATACCTGGCAGCCGCTCTGGACCGCCGACGACAGCATCCGGGAAACCTACGGCCAGATGGATGCGCTTTTCGCCGCGAAACATCCCGACGGCTTCGGCCCCGACGACGTGGTCTTCCCGACCGACAACTGGGACGACCTTTCGACCATCAACTACACCTCCGGTTCGACGGGCGATCCGAAAGGCGTGATGCTGACCTACCGCAATTTCTCGGCAAATGTCGATTACAGCCAGCGCAATGTTCCGGCCGGCGACAAGATGGTGTCGATGCTCCCGATGGCCCACATGTACGGCCTGGTCATCGAATTCATCTATCCGCTCTGCAACGGCACGTCCATCTACTGGCTGGGCAAGGCGCCTACGCCGGCGGCCCTGCTGAAGGCTTTCGCCGACGTGAAACCCTATCTGCTGATCACGGTGCCGCTGGTCATGGAGAAGATCTACAAGTCGAAGGTCAAGCCGACGCTCGACAAGCCCGTCGTCAAGTTCCTGAGCAAGGTTCCGCTTGTCAACAACCTCATCTACAAGAAGGTGAAAGACGGTCTCGTGCAGGCTTTCGGCGGCAATGTACAGGAGTTCATCATGGGCGGCGCCGCCCTCAATCCCGAGGTGGAGCGCCTGTTCAAGCGCATCAAGTTCCCGTACCTGGTGGGTTACGGCATGACCGAAGCCTGCCCGCTGCTGGCCTATGAGCACTGGACCAAATACGTGGCCGGTTCCTGCGGCAAATGCGTCGATGTGGCTGAAGTCCGCATCGATTCGGAAGATCCGCAACACGTGGTGGGCGAGATCCAGGCCCGAGGCGAGAATATTATGATCGGCTACTACAAGAATCCCGAGGCTACGGCCAACGCCTTTACCGAAGACGGCTGGCTCAAGACGGGCGACCTGGGCGTGATCGACGCCGAAGGCAACATCTTCATCCGCGGCCGGTCGAAGAACATGATCCTGGGTCCTTCGGGCCAGAACATCTATCCGGAAGAGATCGAGGCTATCGTCAACAACCAGCCTTATGTGATCGAGAGCGTGGTGGTGGACCGCGGCGGCAAACTCGTCGCCCTGGTCTTCACCGACGAGCAGGCCATCGCCAAGGCCCTCCTGGATGCGGAAGCCAAGAGCAACATCCCCGAGAACATCCGTTTGGGCGCCAACCGCCAGCTTCCCGCCTACAGCCAGATCTACAAGGTCGAACTCCAGGCCCAGCCCTTCGAGAAGACCCCGAAGATGTCGATCAAGCGTTTCCTGTACAAGTAGCTGGCCCGCTGGCCGCGGCCGTCTCGCACCCCGTGAGTCACGCTTTCCATCCTCAAATTAGCTTCTTTTTGAGGATGGAACGCGTTTTTTTGCCACGCCATCCTCACCAGACCGTCAAAACGAGGATGGCAAACCGTCGTGTCACCCCGTGAGCCCGCCGACCCCTCTCCAGACGCCCGTCAGGGTCATCCGTCGCGGGCTCGCACCCGTCTGAGCCCCCCGTGAGCCCGCCGAACCCTCGCCAGACGCCCGTCAGGGCTATCCGTCGCGGGCTCGCACCCGTCTGAGCCCCCTGCGAGCCCGCCGAATCCTCTCCAGATGCCCGTCAGGGCTATCCGTCGCGGGCTCGCACCCGTCTGAGCCCCCCCGCGAGCCCGCCGACCCCTCGCCAGACGCCCGTCAGGGTCATCCGTCGCGGGCTCGCACCCGTCTGAGCCCCCCGCGAGCCCGCCGAACCCTCGCCAGACGCCCGTCAGGGCTATCCGTCGCGGGCTCGCTGGCGTTTAGCATAGTCGTGCTATTCCGCGTAGATGTCTTCTTCCGGCGGGGTGCCTTCGGGGTCGGGCTGGTAGTCGAGGATGTCGCCGGGGTGGCAGACCAGCACTTTGCAGATTTTATTGAGTGTGGTGAAGCGGATGGCCCGGCCTTTCCCCGTCTTGAGCAGGGAAAGGTTGGTCATGGAAATGCCGATCTTTTCGGATAGCTCCGAGAGTTTCATATGACGCTCCCAGAGCATCTTGTCCAGGTTTACGATGATCATATCGCGAGGCTGCTGTCTTTTGCGGTGAGGTAGGCCATTTTGTAGAGTCCTGCGAAGAGGAGGACGGCGAGGGGAATGAAGAGGGTATTGCTGTCAAGCACGGAGTTTGTCCCACCTTGAAGTACATCAGAATAGTTTGAGCGGGCGAAAGTCAGCAGTACGGTGACCAGCGCCGTCCATCGGATAAGGGCGATGTTGGATCTGGGGAAGATCACGCCGTTGCGCAAAGAGCGGTTCGTGCGCACCAGGAAAATCCAGCAGAAGGCATAGAGCAGGGTTACGCTGAGGAACCTGGCGGCAATGATGAAGATCTGCCAGACCCGTTTATCCGGATTCCATACGATATGGTTCTCGGATTGATTCAGCCACAGTTGATGGATCATCTGGAAATAAATGAATGCGACATAGACGGTCGCCATGAACAGGATGGCGATGGAGAGCCATTGGATGTTCTGTTGTGTTCTGTTCTTCATAACTGCGTCATTTGTTGTTTGCGCGATCGAAAGACAAATATAGTGCCAATTTTACGAAAATCATAAATAAATTTTATGAATTTCATAAAACCGGCATTATCCGGAACGCGCTTAGGGACGGCGTGATTGACGGGGCTGCCCTGTCAGCCTCAATGGGCGTGCGGCGGCAAATAGCGGAAGGAGACTTTGTATTTGGGCTCGCCGCGGCGGGTGGTGTAGAAGTAGATTTCGTCCACTTCGATGCGCTCCTGTTCGTGGAGGGTGTAGAGGTCCGGGAAATGTTCCTGGAGGATGGCCATCATCTCTTCGTGGCCGGTGATGACCGTGGCACCGCGCGGCGGAAGGATGCCGCACGATGCCGCAGTCAGCATCAGCAGGAGCGCGAAAACGACGGAGAAACGGCCTCTCATGCTTCTCAGACGGCTTTTCCCTGCAGATAGACCTGCTGGATGAACGGGGAATGGTGAAGATAGGGAATCTTCGTCAGGTTCCAGCCCGGGCGGGTGAGGATCAGGTCGGCGCGTTTGCCGGGGGTGATCGAGCCGCACTGGTCGCTGACACCCATGGCGTAAGCGCTGTTGAGCGTCACGGCGTTGAAGGCCTGGGCGGGGGTCAGCCGCATCCGGATGCAGCCGAGCGCCCAGATCCAGCGCATGTCGCCGGCCGGTGAGGATCCCGGATTGTAGTCGGAAGCCAGGGCGACGCCCAGGCCGGCGGCGATGTAATCGCGCGCCGGGCCATCGGGGATCCGCAGGAAAAATGCGGAGCCCGGCAGGAAAGTCGGCATCGTCACTGAGCCCCGCAGCGCTTCGATCTCCGCGGCTCCACTGTGCTCCAGATGATCGACCGACAGGGCGCCGAATTTGACGCCCACTTGAACGCCGCCGCTGACAGCCAGCTGGTTGGCGTGGATCTTCGGACGCAGGCCGGCACGCAGACCGGCGCCCAGTACCTTTTCGGCATCGGCTACGGTGAAGAAGCCTTCTTCGCAGAAGATATCCACGAAATCGGCGTAGCGGGCGGCATCCGGCATCATCCGGCAGACCGTCTCCACGTAGTCCTCGTGCGTGTAGCCGCGCCCTACGGCGTGGGCCCCCAGGAAGGTGGTGCGGATCAGGGCGGGGGAGGCCGCCTTGATGCGGTCGATGACGCGCAGCATCTTGAGTTCGTCCACGGGGTTGAGGCCGTACCCGCTCTTGATCTCGATGGCGCCGGTACCCTGGGCAATCATCTCGTCCACGCGCGCCATGGACTGCCGGAAAAGTTCATCTTCGGAGGTCTGGTGCAGCAGGTCGGCGGAGTTGAGGATGCCGCCGCCCCGGGCCGCGATCTCTTCGTAGGAAAGCCCCCGGATCTTGTCGAGGAATTCCCCGTCCCGGCAGCCGGCATAGACGATGTGGGTGTGACTGTCGCAGAAAGCCGGCATCAGCAGGCCGCCGCCGCAGTCGATGACTTCCTCGGCCCAATCGCGCGTCATATAGTCGCTCGCGCCGGCGCCGTCGCGTCCGTAGTCGAGAATCCGGCCGTCTTCGACCCGCAGCCAGGCGTTGTCGATCGTCCCGACCTCGTCCATCGCCGGGCCTTCTTTGCGCAGGACGCCTGCAGGCACGATGCCTGCAAGCGTTCCAATGTGGGTGAACAGCCGTCTCATCTTACAGATACTGTTTTTCGCGGATAAACTGGGCCGAACGGATGATCAGCGGATGCAGGTAGGTGTCCACTTCGAGGAAAGGTACGACTTTCCGGTAGTCGGCGTGGATCTTTTCCAGCAGCAGCGAGGTACGGGCCGGGCGGCGGAACTCCAGCGCCTGGGCGGCATTCATCAGCTCGATGGCCAGCACGGTCTCCACATTGTCCACCACGCGCACGAGCTTGGTGGCGGAATTGGCCCCCATGCTCACGTGGTCCTCCTGTCCGTTGGACGAGGGCACCGAGTCGCAGGAAGCCGGCCAGCAGAGGCCCTTGTTCTGGCTGACGATGGAAGCCGCGGTGTACTGCGGGATCATGAAGCCGCTGTTGAGGCCCGGATTCGGGGCCAGGTAGCGCGGCAGGCCGCGGTAGCCGTGGATCAGCAGGTAGGTGCGGCGTTCCGAGATGCTGGCCAGTTCCGAGAGCGCGATGGCCATCGTGTCCATCGGGATGGCGATGGGTTCGCCGTGGAAATTGCCGGCGGAGATGACCATATCCTCGTCGGGGAAGACGTTGGGGTTGTCGGTGGCGGCGTTGATTTCGTTTTCGATGACCGACTGTACATAGCGGAGATTGTCTTTTGCGGCGCCGTGCACCTGCGGGATGCAGCGGAACGAATACGGATCCTGCACATGCTCCTTGGGACGGCGGATGAGCTGGCTGCCTTCGAGGACTTCGAGGAAGCGGGCGGCCGTGGCGATCTGGCCCTTGTGGGGACGGATCTGGTGGCTGAGCGGCAGGAACGGCTCGATACGGCCGTCGTAGGCTTCCAGCGACATGGCGCCGATCAGGTCGGCCCATTTGGACAGCCGTTTGGCCTGGATGAGCGACCAGACGGCGTGTGCGCTCATGAACTGGGTTCCGTTGAGCAGTGCCAGGCCTTCTTTCGACTGCAGGCGGATGGGTTCCCATCCCATTTCTTTCCACACTTCGGCGGATGGACGGACCTGTCCCTTATAGCGGACTTCGCCCAGGCCGATGAGTGGCAGGCTCAGATGCGCCAGGGGTGCCAGGTCGCCGGAGGCGCCGAGCGAGCCCTGCTGGTAAACGACCGGAATGATGTCGTTGTTGTACATGTCGATGAGCCGCTGCACGGTGACCAGCTGGGCGCCGGAATGGCCGTAGGAGAGCGACTGGGCCTTGAGCAGCAGCATCAGCTTGACGATGGCCGGACGGACTTCTTCGCCGGTGCCGCAGGCGTGGGACATCACGAGGTTGTGCTGGAGCTGCGACAGGTCTTCGGCGGGAATCGTCACATTGTATAGGGAACCGAAGCCGGTGGTGATCCCATAGACCGGACGGCCGATGTCTTCCATCTTGGTGTCGAGATAGTGGCGGCACTTTTCGATGGCTGCCACGGCTTCATCCGAGAGGGCCAGTTGTTCGCCCGACTCGATGATCTGCTGGACTCGCTCCAGCGTGAGATGTTCAGAGGATATATAATGCATAAAAAAACGACTTTAAGACTAAATGGTCAATTGGAATAATCCACAATTCATGGTGTTAGCGGCGGTTGTACTTGGTTGCTCTGGGAGTTGCTTTTCGGACCGTCGCTTCGCGACTCCCTCCCATGCTAGCATGGGCCCCTCCCGCTATCAACCGCGGGTGGTTAGGGTCCTACAGGTATTGGGACAAAAACCCATAGACGCCCATGTCTCTGTGAATGGGAGGGGCCCAAAGCTTTGGCTTTGGGAGGGATAGCGCCGAAGGCGCGTAGGTTTTTGTCCCGATACCTGTAAGCATGAAGCGATTCCGTTATTTCAAGACAGAATCAATCAGGGCGTCGTCGGCAAGGTTGGGGAGGGTGACGCGCAGGCCGGGGGTGCGGTCCATTTCGCGGCGGATGGCTTCCATTGCGCCGTCGTTGCGGGCCCAGCTGCGGCGGGCGATGCCGTTGTTCACGTCCCAGAAAAGCATTTCCCGGATGTGCCGGGCGGAGTCGTCGGAACCGTCGATCACCATGCCGAAGCCGCCGTTGATGACCTCGCCCCAGCCCACGCCGCCGCCGTTGTGGATCGAAACCCAGGTGGCGCCGCGGAAACTGTCGCCGATGACATTCTGGACGGCCATGTCGGCGGTGAACTGCGAACCGTCGTAGATATTCGACGTCTCGCGGAACGGCGAGTCGGTGCCCGACACGTCGTGGTGGTCGCGTCCCAGCACGATGGGCGCCGTGATTTCCCCCTTGCGGATGGCTTCGTTGAAGGCCAGCGCAATCTTCGTGCGGCCTTCGCAGTCGGCATAGAGGATGCGCGCCTGCGAACCCACGACCAGGTGGTTGCGTCCCGCTTCTTCAATCCAGCGGATATTGTCGAGCATCTGCCCGCGGATGGACGCGGGCGCCGTGGCCGCACATTCGCGCAGCACCTTCACGGCCAGCGCGTCGGTCTTGGCCAGGTCTTCCGGATCCTGGCTCATGCAGACCCAGCGGAACGGGCCGAATCCGTAGTCGAAATAGAACGGCCCCATGATGTCCTGGACATAGGAAGGATAGCGGAACGATCCGTCTGCTTTCAGGATGTCGGCGCCTGCCCGCGCGCTTTGCAGCAGGAAGGCATTGCCATAGTCGAAGAAATACATTCCGCTGTCTGTCAGGCTGTTGATGGCTGCAACCTGCCGGCGTAGCGAAGCCTGGACGGCTTCCTTGAAACGTTCCGGCTCCTCGGCCATCATTTTCTGCGATTCTTCGAAGGAATAGCCGGCCGGATAGTAGCCGCCCGCCCAGGGGTTGTGCAGCGAGGTCTGGTCCGAACCCAGGTCCACGTGCATCTTTTCGGCAGCGAGCCGTTCCCACAGGTCCACGACATTGCCCACATAGGCCAGCGAAACCACTTCCTTGGCAGCCACCGCCTTGCGGATGCGGACCATCAGTTCGTCCAGGTCGCGGTGGAGTTCATCCACCCAGCCCTGGTCGTAGCGCTTCTGCGCCGCGAGCGGATTGATCTCCGCCGTGACGCTCACCACGCCGGCGATGTTGCCCGCCTTCGGCTGGGCGCCCGACATGCCGCCGAGACCGGCCGTCACGAAGAGCACGCCGCCGCGGTCGTCGCCGTCCAGGCCCCGCTTGCGGAGCTGCATCCGCGCCGCGTTCATCACCGTGATGGTGGTGCCGTGCACGATGCCCTGCGGGCCGATGTACATGTAGGAACCGGCCGTCATCTGGCCGTATTGGGAAACACCCAGGGCATTGAATTTCTCCCAGTGGTCGGGCTTGGAATAGTTGGGAATCACCATGCCGTTGGTCACGATCACGCGCGGTGCATCCTTGTGGGACGGGAAGAGCCCCATCGGGAAGCCCGAATACATCGCGAGCGTCTGCTCTTCGGTCATCGTGGCCAGGTACTGCATCGCCAGCCGGTACTGGGCCCAGTTCTGGAATACGGCTCCGTTGCCGCCATAGGTGATCAGTTCGTGGGGATGCTGGGCCACGCGCGGGTCGAGGTTGTTCTGGATCATCGCCATGATGGCCGCGGCCTGGCGGCACTTGGCGGGATATTCGCCGATCGGCCGGGCGTACATTTCATACGTCGGGCGGAAACGGTACATGTAGATGCGGCCGTACGCTTCGAGTTCTGCGGCGAATTCCGGCGCGAGCACGGCGTGGTGCTTCTGCGGAAAGTAGCGCAGTGCGTTCCTGAGGGCCAGGCGCTTTTCTTCCGGCGAAAGGATGTCTTTGCGGCGGGGTGCATGGCTGACCGTCGTGTCGTAGGGGCGCGGCTCCGGCAGGATGTCCGGAATGCCGGCCAGAATATCTTCCTGGAAAGTCATGGCTGCTTATTGGTTGATGTGTCCGTTGACGACTTCGAGGACTTGGGCCTCCAGGGCTTCGGCTTCCTTGAGGATCTGGGCGGCGCGTTCGATCAGCGGCCGGGCGGGGGTCATGTCTTTCAGGCCGGAGGCGTTGATGCGGACATTGAGTTCGGCGCCACGGCAGGCGGCGCGGGCGGCCAGGGCGGCTACGCCGGCGTCGGAAGCGGAGGCCGGATTGCCCTTGCGGGCCATCTCGAGGGCCAGCGGCAGGGCCTTCAGCGAAGCCTCCATCGTCTTCAAGGGCACGGAAGCGGCGTAGAGCGTCGCTTCTTCGAGGGCGGCAGCACGGGCGGCTTTCTCTTCCTCCGTGCCTTTGGGCATGCCGAAGCAGGCCATGATGCGGTCGAAGGCTGCGGTGTCTTCGTCCACCAGGTCAAGCAGTTCCTGCATCAGCGCCTGGCCTTTCTCGGCGACGTCGGAGAATTCTTTCCACCGATCGTCCCAGCCGCGCTTGTGGGCCGAGAGATTGGCCACCATTGTACCCAGGGCCGCGGAGAGGGCGCCCATGTAGGCGGAGATGGAGCCGCCGCCCGGTGCGGGCGATTCGGAAGCGGTCTCGCGGGCGAAGCCTTCCGCGCTCATGCGCACGAGGCGATGCTTTTTGGCCTCCTCGGCTTCGTCCTGCATCAGGAATTCGATGACTTTCTCCCTGGGATCGAACGGCTTGAGGTCGTCGAGCGACATCGACTTGACGGCGATCTTCAGGATTTCGCTTTCGTCGATGCCCAGCGAACGCTGCTGGCGGGCCAGATAGAACTTGCCGGCCTCCAACAGGACTTTCTTCGGAACCAGGCCGACGATCTCGGCACCGGTCACGCGCAGGCCGCGGGCGGCGGCGGCGCGGGAAACTTCCTCATAGGCCACGTGGAGCGGCGTCGCGTCGATGTCGGTGATGTTCATCGAAACCTGGGCGATACCGTATTCGTCGATGTACCAGCCGATGGCCTTGCAGCCCTTCAGCGTGCCGGGAATCCAGATCTGCTCGCCGTTCTCGTCTTTGAGCAGCTTGCCGGTCAGCGAGCCGCCTTCGCGGGCCTTGCGGCCTTTCTCGCGGACGTCGAAGGCGATGGCCATCGCGCGGCGGGTGGAAGTCGTGTTGAGGTTATAGTTCACCGCCACCAGGAAATTGCGGGCGCCGACGTTCGTCGCGCCCGAACGGGCTACGGTGTCGTTGTAGGCTTCCGGGCTGAAGTCCGGACGGCGGGCCGGATCGGCGATCTTGTCGGGCAGCGCCTCGTATTCACCGGCGCGGCAGACCGCGAGGTTCCGGCGCTCTTCCTTGTAAGCGGCCGCTTCATAGCAGTAGCAGGGGATGCCCAGTTCTTCATAAAGACGCTTCGCCAGGTCTCTTGCCAGCGAAGCGCATTCCTCGAGTGTGATGCCCGATACGGGGATGAGCGGAAGCACGTCCGTCGCACCGGAGCGGGGATGGGCACCGTGATGGTGTCGCATATCGATGAGTTCCTGCGCTTTGGCGGCGCCGCGGAAGGCGGCTTCACAGACGGCGGCAGGTTCGCCTACGAACGTGACCACGGTCCGGTTGGTCGCTTCGCCCGGATCTACGTCGAGCACTTTTACGCCTTCAACCGTGGCGATGGCAGCGACAATGTTGTCAATCACGGATTTATCGCGTCCCTCGCTGTAGTTGGGGACGCATTCGACAATCTGTTTCATATAGGTAGTAAATAAATTGTGTATCTTTTGAATTCAAACCAAAAATCAAAGATACACAATATTTCTGAAATCCCGGAGGACTATTTGATGAAATGCCCGGGCAGGACGCTAGCCGTCGTGCGTTGAAAGCCATTCGCCGAGGATCCGGCAGTAATCGTCGTGCCGGTCCACGAAACACATGTGGCGGGCGCCTTCCATCAGTTCCCAGCGGCTGCCCGGGATGCCTTCGTGCATCGCCCGGGCCACGGCCGGCGTGCAGAGGTCCTCGGACCCGCTGAAGATGAGGCAGGGCTGCGTGATTTCGCCGAGCCTGCCGGTATATTCGAAATCCGCCAGGCTGCCGGTGGGCACGTACTCGTTCGGTCCCCAGCCATAGAGATACGATTCCCGGCCGCTGCGTTTGGGGCGGGTGAGGCACTGCGGACTGTCCGCATCCGTGCTGGCACAGTGCAGCGTCATAAAGTGGTCGTTGGCCCGCAGGTAGGCCGGATCGTCCCAGTTGCCGCTCTCTTCGGCCCGGCGGATGGCTTCCTGCTCCTCTTCCGGCATCAAAGCGATCATCCGGTGCTGCTCGCTGGCCCAGAGGCTGGAGGAGGAATGACCGCTCGAGATGATGGCCGAGCAGATGCCCGCCGGCCGCTTCTCAATCAGGTAGGCGATGATCAGCATCCCGCCCCAGGACTGGCCGAGGATGTGCAGCTGGTCGAGATGCAGGTATTCGCGCAGCGCGATCAGTTCGTCCATCCAGGTCTCCTGCGTCCAGAGTTCCGGATGCCCGTCCAGGTAGGAATTGCCGCAGCCGATCTGGTCGTACGAGATGACCTGCCGCCCCGTTTCGGCGATACAGTCCAGCACTTCGAAGTAATTGTGTGTGCTGCCGGGGCCTCCGTGCAGCAGCAGGAGCGGTTTCCGCTCCCGCGCTCCTTCACCCACGATCCGGTAGTAGGTCTTGTGGCCCAGGAAGGGCATATATCCCTCTTCGATGCGTTGTTTCTTACCCATAGGAATCCTTTTTGTTTATTCTACAAATTTAAGTAATTTTGAAAGTCGTTTCAACGGATTTTGAAAATGAGAAGGATGATGGCATATCTGCTGGCCCTGCTCCTGTCCGGAGCGGTCACTTCCTGCGGCTTCTTTGCCGATCAGGAGACGCCGGAAGGCTATGTCCGCCATTGTGCGCGGATCCTGGACACGGGCCTTTATGCCGACAGCCCGCAGTGGAAGGCGAAGAAGCAAGAGATGCTGGCCGCGGGCGAAGTCTTCTGCGACGATCCCATCGACCCCGACGTCCCCACGGAAACGCCGCTGGAAGATGCGCTCGCCTGGATCCGGTCACGAAGTCATTAAACAAAGAATACGATGGAAATGAAATTCTGCCAGAGCTGCGGAATGCCGCTCAGTGAAGCGTATTTCGGCACGGATGCCGACGGGGGCAAGAACGAAGATTACTGCAAGTACTGCTATGCGGACGGCCGCTTCCTGCAGGAATGCACGATGGACGAAATGATTGAACACTGCGCCCAGTTTGTCGATGAAGTCAACAAAAATCTGCCCGAGCCCATTACCCGGGAGCAGTATGTCGCGCAGATGAAACAGTATTTCCCGCAGTTGAAGCGCTGGCGCGGCTGATTCAGTTCTGCGCTGCTTCTCCTTTCTCCTTTTCTTCCTGCTTGTTGCGGAGTTCGTCCAGGTAACTGGCCGTGATGACGCCGGAGGGGAGGGCGATGATGGCTACGCCGAACAAGGAGGACAGCATACTCACGAAACGGCCGATGCTGGTGACCGGGCAGACGTCGCCGTAGCCGACCGTGGTCAGCGTGACGGTGGCCCAGTAAAGGGCGTCAAAAAAGGATGCGAATGTCGCCTGTCCGGTGTCAGGATTGACCTGGGGCTCCACATTGAACATGATGAGCGCCGTGATGAAAACATAGAACGCGGCGATGACCAGCACGGAAACGAGCACTTTCTTCTCCCGCTTGAGCACGTCGACCAGAATATCCAGTTTGTCGGTATAACGGATAAACTTCAGCAGGCGGGCGATGCGGAACAGCCGGGTGAGCCGCAGCAGTTTGAAACTGTTGCTCATCACCGTGAACACCGGAATGATCGAGAGCAGGTCGATAATGGCCATGAAAGTGAACGGGTAGATGAGGAACGAAAGTGCACCCCGTCCCAACTTGTAATCGGCCGTGATCCAGCGCAGGAGGTAATCGATGATGAAGACGATGACCGTCACCAGCTCAATGATGCGGAACGCCGGGTGGTAAGTCAAAAACATCAGCGGGAAGATGCTGGCCACGATCAGGACCATCATCACGATGTCATAGATCCGGCTGATCCGGGAATCCCCCTCGGCCCGCTGGATGATCTCAAAGATTCTTTTTCGCCAATTGTCCATACTGTCAGGAATCGAATATCCTGCAAGTTATTGAAAAAAACGGACAAGCGCAAATATCCCCTCCACCGTCTTTCTGTTCCGGCCGGTACAGAAGATCCCTCCCATCGCCTTTCTGTTCCGACCGGAACAGAAAGAATTCGGCAAGCGGAAGATTCAGTTGCGGATTCTCCATGAAACGGGAGCATCGTTGCGATAAACCCGAAAAACACGGGGCGCGCCGCCGAATTTGACAATGCTGATAATCAGAAAGTTGCGTTTTTGTACTGCGCTCACTGCGGCAAAAATGGGCCGGGGAGCGCGGTATCTATCTACAACTAGCAGATTATCAGTGATAGTTGGATAATGATTGCGCTCTGTGAATTTCGGGTTCGCAGAAAACGCATCCCGGAGTGCAATATAAAAAGGGAGAATATAAAAACGGCTTGTGCGCCATCTTTTGTGTGCGTCGTCCCTCTTGTCACGACACAGATGGTTGCGCTGTTTCGTCTGTGTCGCAGGGGGTTGGTGGGCCGAAACGGCTGTTTTCGTGCCGCGACACAGACGAGACGGTTGAAAGCTCTGTGTCGTGGCAGGAGAAAGCGAGATAGCGCCCAAAGCGACTCACAAATAAGAAAGGAGCCGTTTCAAACGACTCCTTTCATTTGCGAGGTGCCTAGCGGAATTGAACCGCTCTACCTGGTTTTGCAGACCAGTGCCTAACCTCCCGGCCCAGGCACCAATTGGACTACAAATATAGCGCTTTTTTTTGATATGGCAAGATTTTTTGTGATCGGCATACTGAAAAGATGAAAAACCTGTAACTTTGCCGCCGGACTCCCGCAAGGGGCAAAACGAAACAAAAGAGCATGAAAAGACTGCAGCGATTATTGGACCGTTATCCCGTCGGCAGCGCGTTGGCGCTGGCGTTCCTGGGACTGATTCCGTGGATGGTCCTGCGCGATTTTACGCCAGCCAATGAGCTCCGTTACCTGAGCATTGTGGATGAGGCGCTGCGCGACGGCCATTTCTTCGCTTTCAGCAACCAGGGGGTCCCGTATGCCGACAAACCGCCGCTCTATTTCTGGCTGCTGATGCTTTGCCGGGTATTGCTGGGCCACCACAGCATGCCTGTCCTGGCGCTGTTTTCCTGCATACCTGCTGCCGTGGTCACCTGGGTCATGGACCGGTGGGTATTCGGTGCGGATGCTGCACATGAAGCGTCTGGCAGGAACGCCTCGCCCGCCGTCCGCCGTACGGCGGCGCTGATGCTCTTCTCTTCTGTTACCTGGCTGGGCCTGAGTATGTTCCTGCGCATGGACATGCTGATGACGATGTTTATCGTCCTGGCGTTGTACGCCTGGCACCGGGACCGGCCCTGGGCCTTCGCCCTGTTTACCTTCCTGGCGCTGTTTTCCAAAGGGCCGGTCGGCATCCTGATGCCGCCGCTGGTCGTGCTGACGGCTGTCCTGACCGTTCCCCGGTCTTTCCGGCGGGAGCGTCCGGGCGATCCGCATTGGCGGATCGGCCGTTTCCTGGGCTGGCGCTTCTTCCTGCTCGTGGGCGCCTGCTGCGCCGTCTGGTTTACCGCCGCCTGGCTGGAAGGCGGTTCCGTTTATTTGCAGAATCTGCTGTTTCACCAGACGGTGGACCGGACGGTCAACGCCTTCCACCACAAGGAGCCGTTCTGGTTTTATCTGGTCAATATCTGGCCGATCCTTCTGCCGTGGTCGCTGCTGACCGTCCCGGTGTGCGTCGCCTCCCTGTGCCGGCGCGGTGACACGGCCGCGCCCCGGTCGGAAGCGGCGCGGGCTGAAAAACTGCTGCGCTGTGCGTTCTTTGTCCCTATCGTGATGCTCAGCCTCTCCAGCAGCAAACTCCCGGTTTATCTCCTTCCGGTTTTTCCTTTCTCCGTCTATCTGCTGCCGCTTTATGTGCAGCGGGCCGGATGGCGGAAGTGGAATGCCGTTCTGCTGGCCCTTTCGGCCGGCCTGTTTGCCTTGATCGGACTGGGGCTGGCCTTCGTGCCGCTGATTTACCAGAAAATTCCGTTTCTGGCGGAACACCCTTATGCCCATAGCGGATGGTTTACGGTCTGCGGCATCCTGGCGTTCGCTGGCAGTCTCTGGACATTCGTCCGGGCCTTACGGCGGCAGGCCGCAGTCACCGATGCGCAGCCCATGGCCGTCGCCATCCTGCTGGCATTCCTGTCCCTCGCCCCGGAACTGCCCGAAGCCAATGATTATCTCGGATACGGCGCACTGTGCCGGGCTGTGCCGGACGGGGAAAAGGTGTATGTCCTGGGCATCCGCCGTCCCGAAAACATGGACGTCTATCTGGGACGGGATATCGTTGTCCTGGAAGACGGGGACCCGATCCCGTCGGACGGTGTGCTGATTACCAAAGACAACTTCCGCGATCCGGCCGTGGAAGGCCGTCCGCAGCGGATCCTTGGGAAACGGATTATCTGGCTGCCTGCAGGGAGCGGATCGCCTCGGTGATTCCCGGGACGACGTTCGTCTTGCGTCCGAGTTTCTCGTCTGAATGGATGACGCCCTCGCGCAGGGAGGCACCGAATGCCTTTTCCGCGATTTCCCGGGCGCCTTCCCCGTAGTAAAGGATATAGGTTCCTTTCCCGATTTCAGCCTTGCCGAAGATCATCGTGAGTGCTTTTTCCGCCAGGATCTCCGGCATGACCGCCAGCATCCGGTCGAGGAAGGCGTTTTCCTCCGCCTTGCCGCTGCTGTCCATATTTCCGATTCCGAGCAGGATCCCTTCAATATTGTAGCCTTTGTAGTCGGCGAGGAAGATCTCCCGGTCGCTCATACCGCTCAGGTCTTTGCCGGCCGCCACCATCTCTTTGTTGACGGCAGCCACCTCGGCCGCCGACAGCCCGGCTTTCCGGCTCAGGTCTTTCATCGCCAGCGAGTCGAGGGCCGTCGTGGTGCTCTTCTTCAGGTTCCGCGTATCGGAGATCAGGCCGGCCAGCAGCACGCGGGCTGTCTTTTCGGAGATGGGTACGCCCAGTTCGAGGTAGGAATCATAGACGATGGTGCAGGTGGCGCCCACCGGCATGGCCTTGTAATAGAGCTGCGCGGTCTCGGAGATGTCACCGACGCCATGGTGGTCGATGACTTGCAGGAGGCGGGCCTGCCGCGCGCCGTCCACGCTCTGCGTGTAGTCGGCGTGGTCGGTGAGGATCAGGCGGGTGCCCGGTTTGACAGCCGGCAGGACGGCCGGGATGTCGATGCCCCATTTGTCGGCGATGAAGGCGGTTTCCCGGTTGACCGGTCCGTTGATGCGGGCTTCGCACTTGTAACCCAGCGTTTTCATCAGGTCGGCATAGGCGATGGCCGAGAAGACGGCATCGGCATCGGGGGTCTTGTGCCCGATGACATAGGTCGTTCCTTCTCCCCAGTCGAGCCGCGCGAGTACGGCGGGGAGGGATTCTTTCGGATTGTCGTTTTTGTTGCAGCCCGGCTGCATGGCGAGGGTCATGACCATAAGGACGATGAAAAGTTTGCGGTTCATTGGTCGCTTGATTGGAGCTCAGGGAAATATATATCGGATTGGAAGAATAGTCTGTGTCCGTCTTCCGGATGCCGGAAACTGAGATAGGAGGCGTGGAGCATCAGCCTGGCTGCCGGGATGCCGCCGTAGAGGCGGTCGCCGATGATGGGGCGGTTCAGACCGGCGGGATGGGCGCAGTGGACGCGGAGCTGGTGGGTCCGCCCGGTATGGGGAATCAGGCGCAGCAGGGCGCTGCCGTCGGAAAGGGTCTGCAGCACTTCGTATTCCGTGACGGCGGGTTTTCCGTGCTGCGGATCGGCGAGTTGCCTGGGGCGGTCGTACCAGTCGGGTGCCAGCGGCAGGGATATTTTGCCCCGCGCACTGCTTTCCAACGCACGCGGGCCTGGACCCACTTGCGCCAGATAGGCTTTGGTCACTTCGCGTTTCTCGAATTGCTGCTGCACGGTGGCGTGTGCCCGGGCCGTTTTGGCAAAGACCATCAGTCCCGAAGTGTCCATGTCGAGCCGGTGGCAGGCGCTCACGGCCTGTCCGCAGTAGGTTGAAAGCCAGTCCTGCAGGGAGCGTCGGGGCGGCACGCCGGGCACCGGACGTCCCGGGACGGCAAGCATCCCGGCCGGTTTCTCGGCGACGAGGAGGTCGGCGTCTTCGTAGCGCACCACCGGCTCGGCGATCGACCAGTGCGCATCGCTTTCCAGGGGATTGGGCGCCACCGCCAGCCCCTGCATCATCCACTTGAGTAGCGGTCCGCATTTCCCGGTGCAGGCCGGATAGAAAGCTCCGGCGTGACGCACTTCGCGGGCAGGGGAGGCACCATACCAGAATTCCCCGATGGCCAGGGGTGTCAGCCCGTGCTGCAGGGCGTAATTCAGCAGTTTGGGCGCCGCGCAGTCGCCGGTTCCACCGGGCGGAACGAGGCCGCAGTCGGCGAAGATCTGCCGGATGGAACGGCGCTCGCCGCGGCCGTTCGCGACGATGTACTGCTCGAAGAGCCAGTCCTGCAGCCGGCGGGAGTCTTCGGGCGAAGCAGCCTGGATGTCTTCGCGGGTCCAGGCGAAAACCGGCGGGACGAATCCCTCCACGAATGCGCTGCCTCCTGCCAGCCCCGAAAAGGCGTACAGGAACCGGGATGCCCGGTCGGAGCCGGGCACTTCCAGTACACCGAGCATTTTGCCTTCGGCGAAAAGTTCCCGCAGGGCGGGGGTGGCGTCGATGCGGGCCGTCAGGTCGCGGGCTGCTTCGACGATGGCCGGGGAAGGCGTGTAGCAGAAGGGGTTATTCAACATACAGCACCAGGCCTTTCAGGTAGGCGCCTTCGGGATGGTAGATGTTGACGGCGTGGTCGGCGGGCTGGCAGAGCCGGTCGATGATGCGGACCCGCCGTCCGGTCTCGGCGGCGGCGCTGAAGACGGCCAGGGCGAAGGCCTCGCGGTCTACGACCTGCGAGCAGCTGAAGGTGAAAACCAGTCCGCCCGGCGCGACGGCGGCGATGGCGGCGGCGTTGAGGCGCTGGTAGGCGCGCAGGGCGTTGCTGAGCGCTCCCCGGTGTTTGGCAAATGCGGGCGGATCGACGATCATCAGGTCGTAGGCGTCTTTCGGCGCGGCCTTTACGAAATCGATGGCGTCGCAGCACAGGGCGCGATGGGCGGCGCCGGGACCGAAATTCAGGGCGATGTTCTGTTCAACGAGGTCGATGGCGCGGGCTGAGCTGTCCACGGAATCGACCGACAAGGCCCCGCCGGCAAGCGCATAGACACTGAACCCGCCCGTGTAGCAGAACAGGTTCAGCACCCGCCGTCCGCGGGCATAACGCTCCACGAGCGCCCGGTTTTCCCGCTGGTCGAGGAAGAATCCGGTCTTCTGTCCGTTTTCCCAGTCCACCAGGAACTTATGCCCGTTTTCCAGGACAGTTCTCGGACAAAGTGCCTGGGACGGACCGTTTTGCCACAGATAGCCGTCTCCCAGGTCAAGCCCCGCCTTGAAGGGGGCCGTTCCGGCACTTTTGTCGTACACGGCGCTGAGCTGTCCGCCATAGACGGCCTGCAGGGCGGCGGCGATGTCTTTCCGGGCGTGGAACATCCCGGCGGAGTGGGCCTGCAGGACGCAGACCCCGTCGTACCAGTCGATGACCAGGCCGGGCAGGTTGTCGCCTTCGCCGTGGACGAGGCGGTAGCAGTTGGTCGCGGGATGAGCGGCCAGGCCGAAGGCGCGGCGGGCCTCCAGGCAGCGCTGCAGGCGCTGTGTCCAGAACGGGAGATCCGGTCCGCCGGCGGGCATGTCGTCTTCGAAACTGAGCATCCGCACGGCGATGGATCCGATCTGGTAATGTCCCCAGCCCAGGACCTCTCCTTTGGCGGAACATACGGTGACGGCATCGCCTTCGGCCGGATCCGGACCTTCGACGCCGCCGATCGCCCCGGAGAAAACCCAGGGATGGAAGCGGTACAGCGATTCCTCGCGGCCTTTCTTGAGGTAGAAGCGGGTCATACGCTGCGGTCTGTGGGTTTGGAGGCGAGCAGGGCCTTATACATTTTCACGCAGATCCAGGCATCGGTGGCGGCATAGAGCAGCTGGGCGTCGGAAAGCGGCTGGGCTTCCCAGTTGGAGCACTGCTGGGCCTTGGATACTTTCCGTCCCAGGATGATCGCAGCCATCTTGCGGACGCTCTTCTCCTTGATGCCGTACCGGCCGCCGAAAGACTGGAGGTCCAGGAAACGGTGCGGCTCGAAACGACAGTAGTGCTGGAGTCCGTGGATGTCTTCGCCCACGGCCGCGCCGATCTTCGTGATATAGGGATCGGCCATGATGTCGGCGATTTCCTGCGGAAGCCCCAGTTCCTGCAGGCGGAAGAGGAAGGCTTCCGTCTCGCTGGAGAGTTGCAGCAGCGCCGTGTGGTGCCGGGGCTGGTGCGCCTGGAACACGGGCTTGGTCTCGGTGTCGAAACCGATGAAACGTTGGTTGGAGAGATGTTCGATGGCGTGGTCGAGTTCCGGGCCGGGGCCGGTGATGACGTTGATGCGGCCGGGGAAGGCGGCCAGGTCCATCTGTTCTATTTCTTCGGGCGTAATGGTCTCTTGGTACATGTTATCGGAGCGTGGGCGCGATCAGTGCGTACGTGCTGGGAAGGAGTTCTTCGATCCGCTTGAGGTTGTTCTGGTCCAGGTTGCTGCGGGAGAAGGGGACCTGCTTGGTCGTCTGGTCTTCGGTGCCGGTCTTCCGTCCGTATTTGAAGTCATAGGTGAGCAGGCCTTCCGGGGTCAGGCAGCTGTCTTCGAGCAGGCTGCTGGGCACGGAGATGTAGGCATCGACCTTCGTCGGGGTGATGCGGTAGGCCAGGTTGCCGTCCGCGCGCAGGGTCTGGTAACATTCGATGGCCGTATAGACGGCCGGGTCGATGAAGGTGATCTCGTCGGCGATCAGGTCGCGGTACGGATAGCGTCCGTCCTCGCGATACTCCTTGAGTTCGGCCAGGGTTTCGTTGAGGGTCTCCAGGTAGAAGGGATAGTGGGTGCAGCCCAGGATGATGGCGCGGATCGGCGTGCCCTTGCCGCTCTGGCGGTGACGCTCCAGGAGCGATACCATGTTGAAGCGGGCGTAATTCTCGGCGCTGTTGAGCTGGAGGGAAGCGTAGCCGCCGCCCGGACTGCGCCGGGCCAGCATCTTGTTTTCGGTGAAATCGAAGTTATAGGCTTTCAGCAGTTCCTGGCGGATGCTGCCGTCCGATTCACCCAGGGCCGGTCCGCGGTAGCTGCTGCGCGGGGCGAAGAGCAAGGGATTCACATAGTCGGGGTCGGAGTCCACGGCTTCGGCAAAGCCGTATCCGCTCTGGTTGACAATATCGACCTGGGTGGTAATGTTCCTGTTGGCGAGTTCCTGCCGCAGCGTCCGTTCGTAGGCGCCGGAGGCGATGGTGCCGGGGGTGGCCAGCACGCCGATGGCGAAGGGAGCTTCATTGCCCTTGAGGTTCAGCTCGTCGAGCGTTGCGCTCACGCCGGCGTTGATCACGCCGATCACCTTCACGCCTGTGCCGGTCTGGTCCAGCATCGAGCGGATGAGGTCCAGGCCATAGGCGGTCGCCGTGTTGCAGGCCACCACGAGGATCTTGGCGCGGGGCTTGCGGCCGGTGGGCTGCTCCTCGATGGCGTTGGTGAAGTAATCGTCATCCAGCAGGAAAAGGGCGTCCTTGAGGGCCAGTTCCCGGAGATATTCGCTGTTGCCTTCCGCGTCGTAGTTGCCATAGGGCATGTTGGCCTGGTCGGCCAGGTAGATGAAGTGCTCGCCGGCAAAGTCGAGGATGCTGTCGCGTCCCTCCGCCCCGGTGATGTTGTCGAAGACATCCAGGCAGATGAGTTTGTCAAGGACGGTCAATCCGCCTGTCCCTGAGTCGAATACGCCGATGGGAAGGTTGCGCATCTGGTCGGGATACTGGTCGAATTCGACATAGAAGTTGGAGGCTGTGTCGAAGAGCGCCTTGTTGACGACGGCCATGTTGTCGACGGGAATCACCTGCTTGTGGCAGGCGGCCGGCAGAATCAGGAGCGACAGGAGTGCGAGGATTCCGGAAAAAGTGAGCCTGGACTGCATATTTTTGGTTTTTAGACGGCAAATTTATTAAATTTGTGGGATATAAAGAAATCGGATATGAAAAAGCATCTTCTAATGGCCTTGATGCTCATTCCGTTGATGAGTTTCGGCCAGAATCGCGTCCAGAATTACATCGACCGGCAGATGAAGACCGACTCGCTGCTGATCAACGCCGTGGTCGGTATCCTCGCCGTCGATGCCGACGGACATGAGATCGCCTCGTGGAATCCGGACATGCCCATGCTGACGGCCTCGACGATGAAAACCATCACCACGGGCCTCGGTTACGAGGTCCTCGGCCCGGACTACCGCTTCTCGACCCGCATCGCCTATGACGGCCGCATCGAGAACGGCGTGCTGCACGGCAATCTTTATATTGTAGGTGGCGCCGACCCGACCCTGGGCTCCCGCGACACCATCGCGTTCCCGGTCGATACCGTGTTCAGCCAGTGGGCCGCCGCGGTCCAGCGTGCGGGCATCCGCCGCATCGCCGGCCGCATCGTGGGCGACGACCGCGTCTTCGAGGAAGAGAACATCCCCACGAGCTGGTCCTACGGCAACATCGGCTACGATTATGGCAGCGGCACTTCCGGCCTCTCGTTCTGCGAGAACCTGACCTATTTCGAGATCGAAGCGGGGAAGGTCGAAGGCGATCCGGCCCGGATCACCCCCATCGGTCCCCATTCCCCGTACATGACTTTCATCAATGAAGTGACCACCGGTCCGAAAGGCGACGGGGACAATACCGAATACTATGCTTCCAGCATCACCCCGGTCGGCAAGTTCGTCGGTACTTATGGCATCGATGCCAAGCCGCGCACGCTGGCCCAGTCGAACAAGTACGGCCCGGCCACCTGCGCTTCTGAATTTGCGGCGTATCTGCACGAACGCGGCATCGGCTGCAAGGGCGTTTCCGACGTCCGGCAGATGGGCTATGACTATGTCGTTCCCGCCCAAAAGGACCTGGTCTATATCTGCGAGACTTTCTCGCCCGAACTGCGGAAGATCGTCAAGGTGACCAATACAATCAGCAACAACTTCTTCGCAGAGACCATCTTCAAGATGGTGGGCAAGAAACTGGTCGAGCGGGAAACCGGCGAGGAATGCCTGGGCATCTCCTACGGCCGCGCCCGGCGCGCCATCAAGGCGTATCTCCAGGAACGCGGCGTCTCGACCTACGGCTACACCCAGGACGACGGCAGCGGCCTCTCGCGGCAGAATTACGTCTCACCCCGTTTCTTCACGCGCTTCTACGCCATGATGGCCGGAAGCCCTGACTTCGAGGAATACATGGCCTCCTTCCCGGGCCCCGGCCGGCCGGGCACCCTGCGGACCGTGCTCGCCAAGGCGGATCCGGAGCTGAAGAAGACCATCTTCGCCAAGAGCGGTTCGCTTTCGAGCGTCAGATGTTATGCGGGTTATGTCGATTCGCAGCGCGGGCTCATCCGTTTCGCCATCCTGACCAACAACTACGACTGTCCGACCAGCCGCATCCAGCCCAAGATCGAGGGCTTCATGGAAGAGCTGGCAAAATATGGAGCAAAACTATAACAACATAAATCCACTTCAAGCATGCTTACATTATCCAAAAAGGCGCAGGCCATGCCTGCTTCACCCATCCGCAAACTCGTTCCCTTTGCGGATGCCGCCAAGAAACGCGGGATCAAGGTGTACCACCTGAATATCGGTCAGCCTGACATCGAGTCGCCCAAGGAAGCCCTCGACGCAGTGAAGAACAACAATCTCAAGGTCGTGGCCTACGCCAAGAGCGGCGGCAACGATTCGCTGCGCGAAGGACTGGCCCGCTACTACAAGGGCATCGGCATCGATGTGGAAGCCGCCGACATCAACATCACCAACGGCGGCAGCGAAGCGCTGCAGATCGCCCTTTCGGTCACCTGCGACCCCGACGACGAGGTCATCGTCTTCGAACCCTTCTATACCAATTACAACTCCTTCGCGCTGCAGAACGACGTGAAACTGGTGCCCATCACCACGCACATCGAGGACGGCTTCGCCCTCCCGCCGATGAGCGAGGTCGAAAAGCACATCACGCCCAAGACCAAAGGTGTGGTCATCTGCAATCCGGGCAACCCGACCGGCTGCCTCTATACCAAGGAAGCCCTGCTGGAACTGGGCGAGATTGCCAAGAAATACGGCCTCTTCATCTATGCCGACGAGGTGTACCGCGAGTTCTGCTACACCGATGCGCCGCATTTCTCCTGCATGCACATCCCCGGCCTGGAGCAGAATGTCATCCTGCTCGACTCCGTGTCGAAACGCTACAGCCTCTGCGGTGCCCGTATCGGTTACCTGGTCTCGCGCAACAAGGAGGTCATGGCCGCCGTCATGCGTTACGCCCAGGCGCGTCTCTGCTCGCCGTCCTACGGCCAGATCGCCGCGGAAGGCGCGCTGGACGCTCCGAAGTCCTACTTCAAGGCCGTTCGTGACGAATACATCCACCGCCGCGACGTGCTGATCGACGGACTCCAGAAGATGAAGGGCGTCATCGCCCCGCGCCCGATGGGCGCCTTCTACGCCGCCGCGCAGCTGCCGGTCGATGATGCGGAGACCTTTGCCAAGTGGCTGCTCGAAGAGTTCAACTACAACGGTGAGACGGTGATGGTGGCCCCGATGGCCGGGTTCTACGCGACCAAAGGCCTGGGCAAGAATCAGATCCGTCTGGCCTACGTCCTCAAGGAAGAAGACCTGCGACATGCGCTGGTCTGTCTGGAAAAGGCGCTGGAAGCCTATCCCGGGCGGACGGAGTAACAACAACCAAAATCAAATGCCGATGAAAAAATCGTTTTTTTCCAAGATCCTGCTGCTGCTGACGATGTTCCTCACAGCCGGGCAGGCGCTTGCCGTTCCGGGAGGACAGGACTTCCGGAACTCGGTTTCCGGTACGGTCACGGACACCCGGAATGAACCCCTGATCGGGGTGACGGTGCACAATGATGTATCGGGACAGTACTCGACGACGGACGCGGACGGCCGCTACACGATTGCCGCGCGTGCCAACGACAAACTCACGTTCACCTATATCGGAATGACGACCCAGACTGTGGAAGTCTCCGGGAGGAGCGTGGTCAACATCATCATGAGCGACGACGCCGAATTCCTGGAGGAGACCATCGTGGTGGGTTATGGTACCGCCAAGAAGATCAGCTCCGTGGTCGGTGCCTCGACGCTGGTCAAATCCGATGCCTTCACCAAGATCCCGGCCGCCAGTGCCGGTGACGCCCTTCAGGGCAAGGTGGCCGGCCTCCAGGTCTATACCAGTTCCGGTGAGCCGAGCGCCTCGGTATCGATGCGACTGCGCGGCGTCAACTCGATCAATGCCTCCAACACCCCGCTGTTCATCCTCGACGGTACGCCGGTGGACGTGGCCATCTTCACGGCCCTCAACCCGAACGATATCGAGAATGTGACGGTGATGAAGGACGCGTCTTCGACCGCCATCTACGGTTCGCGTGCCGCCAACGGCGTGGTTTACATCACGACCAAGAAAGGCGCCGGCGAGAAGCCGACCGTCACGGTCAGCGGTTCCTATGGTATCTCGAATCTGGCCCAGTTCCCGATGCAGCTGATGAACGCCGAGGAATGGTTCGCCTTCCGCGAACTGGCCGACCCGAGCCTGAAGGAAAACGCCCAGTTCCAGGAATTGAAGGATTTCCGTCTGAAGAACAACATCCAGACCGACTGGCGCAAATGGATCCTCAACGAGAACGCCCCGACCTGGAAGGCGGACCTGAGCGTCTCGGGCCGCAGCCAGCGCAGCGACTACTATATTTCGCTGGGCGCCTTTGACCGCCAGGGCATCGAGCCGTATTCCGACATGGAGCGCTACTCGATCCGCTCGAACGTCAACAGCAAGGTCGCCGACTGGCTCAAGGTCGGCATCAACCTGAACCTGACCTGGCAGTCGCACCACACGGCGGGCTATTCGACCACGAGCACGGGCTATTACAACCCGATGAACATCGTGGCCTGGGGCCTTCCGTATGCCACCCCGTATGAAATCATCACGGATGCTTCCGGCAATTTCATGGGTTACGGCGAAGAACCGGACTATATCACCGACCTGGGCATGTGGAACTACTTCCGTCGGATGGAGGCCCAGCCTACACGGCGTACCACCGCCCGCCTGAACGGCAATCTCTATCAGGAGATCACCCCGTTCAAGGGCCTGACCCTGCGCGCAGTCCAGGCCATCGAGGGCTCGGATTACCGCTATACCGGCAAGGTCCTTCCCAACCATATCAACCTGTCCACTGTCACGGAGGAATCCTTCGAGCGCTTCTACCGCCTGACTTCGACCAATACGGCCGAATACAAGTTCGCGGTCGCCCGCGACCACCATTTCGTGCTGCTGGCCGGTCATGAGTCCATCTATTCGAACGACGAGTATTTCTCCACCTGGACGAACGGACAGACCGACGAGCGCCTGACCAACGTCAACCACGGCACGCAGGCCAACCTTCCCTCCTATACCTTCTCGGAAGTGGCCTACAACTCGTTCTTCTCCCGTCTCTCGTACGACTATAACGACAAGTATTTCCTCGACCTGACCTACCGTATCGACGGCTCCTCGCTCTTCGGCGCCAACCGCCGCTACGCCAGCTTCTGGTCGGTCGGTGCGATGTGGAACATCAGCAAGGAAGGCTTCCTGAAGGATGTTGACTGGATCGACAATCTCCAGCTCAAGGCATCCTACGGTACGATGGGCAACTCGGGCATCAGCAATTACCTGGCCTATGGCCTGACCTCCACGGGCCGGCTCTATGACGGGCAGTCCTCCTGGTACATTTCCTCGCTGAGCAACCCGAACCTGACCTGGGAGACCCTCGAGGCACTCAACGCCGGCATCAACGGCCGCCTGTTCGACCGCCTGACCTTCAATGTCGAGTTCTACAACAAGAATACGAAGGACATGCTCATGTACATTCCGTATTCCTACATCTCCGGCTTCTCCGGCGGCTGGGGCAACGTGGGCTCGATGCGCAACCGCGGTGTGGATGTCGAACTCAAGCTCGACGTGGTCAACACCCGCGACTGGTATTTCGGACTGGGCTTCAACATGAACTACAACAAGAACGTCATCACCGAGCTGTATGACGGCCGCGACGAGTTCGTGGACGGTTCTTCCGGCCTGAAGTTCCAGGTGGGACACGCTTACGGCGAGTTCTTCCTCGTGGACTTCGCGGGCGTGGATCCGGCCAACGGCAAGTCGCTCTGGCGCAATGCCGACGGCACGCTGACCGACACCTACACCGAGAGCAATGCCGTGTTCCTGGGCAAGAACCGTTTCGCCCCCTGGTCGGGTGGCGCCTCGGTCGATGCCAGCTGGAAGGGCCTGTCCTTCAACGCGACCTTCTCGGGCGTGCTCGGCAAATACATGGAGAACTACGACCGTTACTTCGTGGAAAACCCCGCCTTTGCCGACGAATCCAACATGACCAAGCGGATGAAGAACATCTGGACGACCCCCGGCCAGATCACCGACATCCCGAAGGCCGGTGAGGCGGTCCGCCACGACAGCCGTTTCATCGACAACGCTTCGTTCGTCCGTCTGAAGAACGTCCAGCTCTCCTACGAGTTCCCCAAGAAGCTGATGCAGCGCAGCGGCTTCCTCGGCGGAGCGAAGATCTATGTGTCCGGCCGAAACCTGCTGACCTTTACCAAGTACACAGGATGGGACCCGGAAATCGACGCCATTACGGCCATGGGTAACTATCCGAACACGAAGCAGTATGTCTTCGGCGTCGAACTCACTTTCTAAACAAGGAGGATCCGATATGAAAAAGATATTATTCAGCCTTTGTGCCCTTGCAATGATGCTTGTGAGCGCCTGCAACCTCGACCTGAAGCCGACCAGCTCCATCTCGACCGATGAAGCGCTCCGTTCGATGGACGACGCCCAGAAGCTTCGCCGCGACATCTATATTACGATGCGCAACAGCCTGACTTCGGGTGCCCCGGTGTACCTGATGGAGCTGATGTCCGATTCGTTCCACGGCTCGATCACCTACGGCAACCGGAACGGTGAGTACTACAAATGGGAGATGCGTTCCACCTTCGGAAACGTCGAATCCATCTGGTCCAGCGCCTACTACCTGGTGATGCTCGCCAATTTCCTGGAGGAGGGGATCCCCGCCCTGCAGGCGGAAGCCACCACGGCCGAAAAAGCGCAGTACGATGTGATTCTGGGTGAAGCCGCGTTCTCCAAAGCCTATGCGATGTTCATCCTGACTGAACTCTTCTGCAAGAATTATTCGTCCAGCGCCGCTTCCGATTACGGCGTGATGCTCTCGGACAAGACCTTCGCCACGCCGAGCGACCAGTCCACCTATGTGGGCCGCAGCACCCTGGCCGAGACCTACGACTACATCGAGAAGAACCTGACGAAGGCCGAACAGCTCCTGGGATCGGTTCCCGGTGAGGAAGGTTCGATCTATCTGACCGCCGATGCCGTCAAGGCGATGCAGGCCCGCGTGGCCCTGACCAAGGGCGAGTATGCCAAGGCGGCCGGCCTGGCCGCGGCGCTGGCCGACGGCGGCCGCTATCCGCTGCTGACCTCGCAGGAAGCGTTTACGGCCCTCTGGACCAACGACAGCGGCAAGGAGTGTATCACCCAGTTCTGGTCGAGCATTCTTTCCAATGCCAATACCAATGATTACGGTTACATCCAGTTCACGGGCGGCCTGTACGCGCCGAACTACATTCCGGAGAAATGGATCGTGGACGCCTACGACAAGAACGACCTCCGTTTCACGACCTGGTTCCGCCGGACGCCGGTGAACCTGGGCAATTTCTCGGGTACGGTCTATCTCTGCTTCAAGTTCCCCGGCAACCCGGAACTGATGGCATCGACCGGCGCTTCGACCTATGTCCAGAAGATCAAGCCGTTCCGCATCGCGGAGCAGTACCTGATCGCCGCCGAAGGCTATGCGATGGCCGGTCAGGCCGAGCAGGCCTGCACCTATCTGAACCGGCTCCGCGCCAGCCGTATTCCGGGCTATGCCGACCGTCACTACAGCGGTGACGAGTTGATGGCCCAGATCAAGCTGGAACGCGCACGCGAACTCTACGGTGAAGGTTTCCGTTTCAAGGACCTCAAGCGTTGGAACCAGGGTTTCGAGCGCAGCGAGGCCCAGGACAAGAACCTGGTCATCGATGCCGGAAGCAGCTATACGGAACTGATGAAGCGCGAGGCTTCCGACCCGTTCTTCGTGTGGCCGATCCCGCAGGCCGAGATCGACTCCAATCCGCAGATCCGCGGCCAGCAGAATGCCGGTTATTAACAGTGAAAACAGTGTGCTATGAAAAGATTACTCAGCTCAATATCCGTTCTGATGGTGGCGCTCTTCGCACTTGTTTCCTGCGAACAGACCAGCTACCTCTATGAGCCGACCAACGAATGCCTGACCTTCAGTGCCAACAGCGGTGCCTGGCTCTTCACCGATGAACCCGTGATCGAGTTCCAGCTCGTGCGCGGTGTATTGAACAGCGACCTGACGGTCAACCTGAACCTGAGCGGCGACGGACTCTTCAGCCTGGAGACGCCGGCCGCCGTCCATTTCGCCGCCGGCGAATCTACGGCCACGGTCCGGGTCGGCTATGACGCGGAACAGGCCGAAGCGGGCGAGTCGTACAGCTTCACCGTATCCTTTGACAAGGCGATGGTCTCGCCGGCCGGCTGGAATGAATTCAACGGCACGATGACGATGCCGGGCGGCGACGATTCCGAATTCGTGGATTACGCGACGGTGGAATTCTACCAGAGCAAGATGAACAGTTCGGTCAACCTCTACGACGAGCGCAATTCGACCCTGCAGGTATCCAAGTATGACAAGACCAAGTACCGCATCCGCAATGCGATGAACTCGGGCGTCGACCTCGACTTCACGCTGGCTTCCGACGGCGTGGTCCACCTGCTCAACGAGACGACGCTCTGCCCGTATGACGAGGAGCAGTACATCAAGGTCCCGAGCACCATCGAATACGAGGGCGAACTGGTCACCTTCTGGATCGATCCGAACCCGAAGTACAACAAGGTGGACGCCAACATCGGTACCGGTGAATACACCATGGACATGACGCCGGACGGCGGTACGTCCATCACCTGGTACGTCTGGATGGAGACCGCCTCGAAGGGCATCCTGAAGTTCTCGGACGGCGATGACGGCTGGTGGCGCATGTACTACGACGTGGTCAACCTCAGCCCGCGCCCGAACCCCGACGCCGACTACATGAAACTCGGCAAGGTGGAATTCTACCAGAGCAAGATGAATGCGAGCGTCCATTCCGAAAAGGTGCTGCATTCGACCCTGCTGGTCAACAAGTACGACGCGACCCGCTACCGCATCAAGAATGCGATGAACTCCGACATCGACCTGGACTTCACCCTGGCTTCCGACGGCGTGGTCCATCTGCTCAACGAGACGACGCTCTGCCCGTATGACGAAGAGCAGTACATCAAGATTCCGAGCACCATCGTTTACGAGGGCGAGCCGGTCACCTTCTGGATTGACCCGAACCCGAAGTACAACAAGGTGGACGCCAACATCGGTACGGGCCCGTACACGATGGACATGACGCCGGACGGCGGTACTTCCATCACCTGGTACGTGTGGATGGAGACCCCTTCGAAGGGTATCCTGACCTTCGGCGACGGCGATGACGGCTGGTGGCGCATGTATTACGACGTTACCGAAGTCTATTATTAGCGATGGGAAGGATTGTCGCAAACTTCTGGGCAGCCTGCCTGCTGATGGCGGCGCTCCTTTCCTGTACGCCCGAGGGTGAACGGTATCTGTGCAACTACCGTGTTGCGGAGATATCCACCACCGACAGCACCGTCCTGGCCGGCTTTGCCGCCCGGGACGGGCTGTCCGACGGCGTTCACCGCGATCTGATGAGCCACTGCCTGGTCCTGCAGAAGGACGGCGAGAAGGTCTGCATCATCTCCAACGACCTGATGGAGGTCGGGACCGAGACGGCCGACGAGATCCGGAAGGCCATCTCCGAACAGTCCGGGCTTCCCATGGACCATATCCTGATGCACTGCATCCACACGCATTCGGCGCCCCGCACGGGCGGCTGGTGCGCGAAGGAAGGACAGCCCAACTACGCCTATGCGCAGAAAGTGCGTCGCGTGGTGGTGGAGAATGCCGTGGCAGCCATTGCCGACGATGCGGCGTTCCGCCCGTTCGAGATGGAGATCGGCCATGGCACCAGTGACATCAACTACAACCGCTGCGATCGTGAAGGCTTCTGCAACAAGGACGCCTATGTGCTGCGGCTCGTGGATCCCGGGAGCCGCAAGCCCCTGGTCTCGCTGGTCAATTATTCCTGCCATCCGGTAAGCCTCGGGCCTGCCAGCTACAAGGTTTCGACGGATTTCCCGGGCTTCTCCTGCGACTCGCTTTCCAAGGCATGGGGCGGGGAAGTGGTTCACTTTACCGGTGCGAGCGGCAACGCCGATCCGGCCTATGGCATCAAGGCGGATGTCGAAGCGGCCGAGCGGAACGGCTGGCAGCTGGCCACCGACCTGAAGGACATCGCGTTCCGGAAAGTTCCCTTCGACGGGAGTTTTACCTTGAAAAACAGCCGCATCGACCTGCCGTACCGGGCCGACACCATTACGGTGGACCTGATCCGGCAGCACGTGGCCGAGGTGACCCAGTGGAAGAACACCGTCTCCGCCTCCTGGGTGGATGACGTGAACTATTGGGCGAAGTACACCATCGAGGACATCGAGGCCGGCCTGGTGGAGAATACGCTTCCCTTCTATGTCGAAGCGCTCAACCTGGGCGGAGTCGTCCTCTTCTTCACGCAAGGCGAACCCTTCATGGAGTATCAGGTAGCGCTCCGCGAGCGCTTCCCGGATACCCCGCTGCTGTTCATCGCCTACACCAACGGCCAGAACTCCTATCTGCCGAGCAAGACGGCCTTCGAGGACACCAGCGGCAAGTACGACTACGAGGTCAAGCAGATGCATGTCTATATCGGTGCCCCGTATCCGCTCTCGGAGCGGATGCCGGACGTCTATCTGGACGGAATCACGGACTTGGTGCGTGAGGTCCTGCAGCCTGCGGAGCCTGAAGAAGGTCTCACTTCCCAGATCATTCCCAAGCCCCGGAGCTTCGAAAGCTCCGAGGGCTTTTTCACTTTCGGAAAAAGCAGTTCCGTGGCCGTCGAGGCCGCGGAACCGCGCTTCCGGGAGGTTGCGGCCGACCTGGCCGCCACGTTGCAGCTTCCCCTCGCCGAAACCGGTGATGTCGTGATCCGGCAGGTGGAGGGACTCGGCAAGGAAGCCTACCGGCTGACGGTCACGCCGGAAGCCGTTACGATCGAGGCTTCGGCCCCCAACGGGGCGTTCTACGGCACGATGAGCGTGCTGCAGCTCCTGCCGCCCGAGGCGATGGCCCGGGGCGGCCGCGGCCGGCAGATTGCCTGCTGCCGCATCGACGACGCGCCGGAAATGGAATACCGGGCCATCATGGCCGATGTGGCGCGCCATTTCCAGAGCAAGGAAGAGATCGAGAAAGTCATCGACATCCTGGCCCTGCACAAGATCAATATCTTCCACTGGCACCTGACTGACGACCAGGGCTGGCGGATTGAAAGCAAGAAATACCACGACCTGGTGAAAGCCGGGCCTTATTATACCCAGGAGGACCTGCGCGAGGTGGTGGAATATGCCCGCCGCCACTATGTCACGGTCGTGCCGGAGGTGGAACTCCCCGGCCATGCACTGGCGGCCCTGTCAGCCTATCCGGTCTTTTCCTACCATCCCGACAAGCAGATCGACATCGCGACCGAAAGCGGCATCTACGATGAGATTTTCTGTCCGAGCGACACGACATACCGTTTCTTTACAGACCTCTTCGGGGAGCTGTTCGACATCTTTCCCTCGAAGTATTACCACATCGGCGGAGACGAATGTCCTGAGGATGACGGAAGCCAGGCGGCCTTCATCGTCCGCATCACGGAGTTCCTGCAGGCGCACGGGAAGGAAGTGATCGCCTGGGACGAGGTGGTGGACCGCGGCGCGACGCCCGGGACCATCGCGCTCTCGTACCGGGGCCACGCCCCCGGCCGCAAGGCGCTGGAAATGGGGATGCGGACCGTTTTCACCCCGAACCGCTGGTGCTATCTCGACTATTACCAGGATCCGGCCGACAGCTATCCTTCCCAGCCGTATTTCCTGCCCCTGTCCAAGGTGTACAATTATTATCCGGTCAGCGATACGGTCGCTGCCTCGGTGCGTCCGCGGATCCTCGGGGTGGAGGGCTGCCTGTGGACCGAATTCGTCGAGACGCCGGAACATTTCGAACACATGCTCTTCCCCCGGGCGATTGCCCTGGCTGAGACGGGCTGGACGCCCAAGTATGCACGGGACTATGCCGATTTCTGCCAACGTCTCGTGACAGACTTGCAGCGGCTTGACCTCCGGAAGGTGAATTACAGCCGTGCATTTGAAAACGTGCAGTTCATGCACGACGATTTCGAGGAAGACCGCTACGATGAGACCCGGCTGAACCTGCAGCTGGACTATCCTGGCGCCGAAATCCGCTACACCACCGACGGCAGCGCGCCGGACCGCCGCTCCCTGCGATATGTGGGCCCGACCCAGCGGATCATACCCGGCATGACGGTGCGGGCGCAGGGTTTCGACAGGAAATCCGGGCGGAAAATCGGGAAAGAGGCCGTAAAGACCTTTGGTTTTGACGGCCTGCTCCCGCAGCCCGAAAAAGTGGATGTCCGCGCCGGCCATTTCCGCCTGAGTCCTTCCACGGCGGTCGTCGTGGAGGGGGGCGACACGACATTCAACGCGCTGCTCCGCTATCTGGACGGCCGGGTGGACCTGCGCACCGCCGCTTCGGTGCCGGCCCGCAATTACCTCCGGATCCGCCAGGATGCTTCCGTGCCGAAGGAAGGTTATGTGCTGGAGGTCAACCCGGAAGGCATCTCGATCACCTGCTCGGCCCCCAACGGCGCTTTCTACGCCTTGCAGACGCTTTTCCAGCTGATGCCCGATGCTGTCTTTGCCGGACGCTTTTCCGGGCGGGCCGCCATCCCGTGCTGCCGGATCGAAGATGCACCCCGTTTCCCGTACCGGGGCCTGCATCTGGACGTGTGCAGCCATTTCTTCGGGGTGGATTTCATCAAGAAGTATCTGGACGAACTGGCTATGCACAAGTTCAACGTCTTCCACTGGCACTTGACGGAAGACCAGGGCTGGCGCATCGAGATCAAGAAATATCCGCAGCTGACTGAAAAGGGCTCCGTGCGGCCCTATACCGTGGTCGGCGACCTGCATTCTCCCATCAACGACGGCACCCCGCACGGCGGATTCTACACCCAGGATGAAATCCGGGAAATCGTCCGCTATGCCGCCGAGCGTTATATCACGGTCCTGCCCGAGATTGAAATGCCCGGCCATGCCCGCGCGGCGCTGACCTGTTTCCCGGAACTGAGCTGCTTCCCCGAGCAGGAGCATTCGCTGGCGACCAAATGGGGCATCTTCCGCGACGTCTATTGCCCGCGGGAGGAGACCTTCGCCTTCCTGGAGGATGTCCTGACCGAAGTGATGGAACTTTTCCCTTCGCCCCTGATCCACATCGGCGGGGACGAGTGCCCGAAATACAACTGGCAGCACAGCGCGTTCTGCCAGCAGCTGATGCGGCGCGAAGGGCTGAAGGATGAGGAGGAGCTGCAGAGCTGGTTCATCCGCCGCATCGAGCGCTTCATCAACAGCAAGGGCCGCGGCATCATCGGCTGGGACGAGATCCTCCAGGGCGGGCTGGCCCCCAATGCGGCCGTCATGTCCTGGCTGGGCGAACAGGGCGGCATTGCGGCGGCGCGGCAGCATCACAATGTGGTGATGTGCCCCTACCAGCGCTATTATCTGGATTATTATCAGGTCGATCCGACCGAAGACGCCATCTCGATGGGCCATCTGGTCCCCTTGAAAGTGGTGTACGACTACGAACCGGTTCCGGCTGTCCTGACGGAAGAAGAACAGCAATACATCATGGGAGTCGAAGGAACCGTGTGGACCGAATACATCAAGACGCCGGAGCGTGCCGAGTACATGGCCTTCCCGCGCGCCCTGGCCATCGCCGAAGCGGGCTGGACCCGCGGGCACAAGAAAGATTTCGACGGCTTTACCCGGCGGATGGAGCGCCATTTCGCCCGCCTGGATGCCGCCGGCGTGAACTATTGCAGAAATTGGAATGTAACAGCATATCAAGATGAGACTTACGGAACAGCCTTCTAAGTATGACAACTTGGAAAAGAAATCGGTGATGGAGATCATCACCGACATCAACAATGAAGACAAGACGGTGGCCTATGCCATCGAAAAGGTGCTGCCCGACCTGGAGCGGCTCATTTCAGCGATCGAGCGGCAGCTGCGCGCCGGCGGCCGGATGTTCTATGTCGGCTGCGGCACGGGCGGACGCCTGTCCGTCCTGGACGTGGTGGAACTCCCCAATACCTACGGCATCGATCCCGAAATGATCCAGTCCGTGCTGGCCGGCGGTGTGGAGAACCTTGTGCTTGCGCTGGAAGAGGCCGAGGATGACATCGAGGAAGGGTGGCGGACGCTGGTGGAAAAACACCACGTCACCCCCAAGGACATCGTGGTGGGCATCTCGGCCAGCGGCACGACGCCCTACGTCCTCCATACGCTGCGGCACTGCCGCGAGCACGGGATCCCGACCGGCAGTTTCGTCAACAATCCGCAGTCGCCGATTTCGGAATATTCGGATTATCCCGTCGAAGTGATTACCGGCACCGAATATGTGACCGGCAGCACGCGGATGAAGTGCGGCACGGCGCAGAAGATGATCTGCGACATGATCAGCACCACCGTCCTGATCCGCCTGGGCCGCATCGAAGGCAACCGGATGGTCAATGTCCGGCTGATCAACGACAAGGTCGTGGACCGTTCCGTCCGTATGTTCATGGAACGCAATCCGTCCATCACGGACTATGACTATGTGAAGGAGATCATCGTCAAGACCGGTACGGTCAAGAAAGCCGAGGCCTACCTGAAGGAGGCGGGCAAGCTATGATCCTGATCGCCGACAGCGGGGCCACCACCACAAACTGGTGCGCGCTGGACCGGGGAACGGTCTGCGCGCAGTTCGAGAGTGAGGGATACAACCCCAATTACATCACCCTCGACTATATGGTGGCCGACATCCGGAAGGCGCTGCCGGCGGATTTCGACCCGCTGGCGGTGGACCACGTGTATTTCTACGGCGCCGGCGTGACGGAGCTTCAGTACGGCTTTGTCCGGGAAGCCGTCGCGCAGGTGATGCCCCGGGCCGAGACCTTCGTGGCGATGGACCTGCTTGCCTCGGCGCGGGCGTTGCTCGGCCGGAAAGCCGGTTTCGCCGCCATCCTCGGCACGGGCACCAACAGCTGCCTGTATGACGGCGAGAAGATTACGCTGAACATCGACTCGCTCGGCTTCATCCTCGGCGACGAGGGCAGCGGCGCCTATATGGGCAAGCGGATGCTGGTGGACTATGTCCGCGGGCGAGTCTCCGAGGAAGCCCGCCGCATCATCGCGGCAGCCGTCCCTTACAACGGCGACCAGATCATCGACATCATCTACACGAAACCCTTCCCGAACCGCTTCTGCGGACAATACGGCCGGCTGATCTGCGAAAACCTCACCGTTCCGTATTTCCACGACCTGGCGGAGGATTCCTTCTGCCAGCTGTTCGAGCAGATCATCTCGCTCTACCCTGACTATCAGTCCTATACCTTCAACTGCGTGGGATCGGTGGGCTGGTATTTCCAGGATGTGCTCCGACCGGTCGTCGCCCGCTACGGGATGCAGATGGGTACGTTGCTGCGCACCCCGATGGAAGGCTTGATCCGTTTTCACGGGGAGGAATAAGCGATGGCCGGCGACAGGAAATATGTCATTCCGCTCTGCTTCATCGGCATGATGTTCTTCACGGTCGGCTTTGCGACCGGCATCAACGGCTATTTCGTGCCGTTCCTGGAGAACAACCTGCACCTGACTTCCTCGCAGAGCTATCTGGTGATTGCCGCTACGTTCATCGCGTTCCTGGTGTTCAGTTTCCCGGCATCCGGCATCATTGCCAGGATCGGTTATCGGAAAACGATGTCCCTGGCTTTCTTCCTCTTTGCCATCGCCTTCGCGCTCTTCATCCCGGCTGCGCACCTGGCGAGTTTCGCCCTCTACCTGCTGGCCTGTTTCCTGAGCGGCGTGGCCAACACCATCCTGCAGGCCGCCATCAACCCCTATGTGACGATTCTCGGGCCCATCGACAGCGCGGCCCGGCGCATCAGCATCATGGGGATCTGCAATTCGCTGGCCCTGAGCCTGCCCTCGGTCTTCATCGCAGCCGTGACCCGCAAGAACATCGACAGCGTGACGCTCGGGGACCTCGACAAGCCGTTCCTCATTATCATCGCGGCCGTTGTCCTGCTGGGTGTCCTGACGCTCTTCGCCCCGTTGGAAGAGATCACGGCGGCCGGGGAGGAGAATGAGGCTGACTGCCCGTACGCGGCGGGCAAGAAATCGCTCTGGCATTTCCCGCATCTGGTGCTGGGGGCCCTGGCCCTTTTCGTCTATGTGGGCGTGGAGAACCTGGCGCTGCTCACCGTGCTGGACTATGCCCAGGATCTGGGCTTGTCAAATCCCGAACGCTATACGCTCTTCCCCGGTATCGGGATGGCGGTGGGCTACGTGATCGGGATTATCCTGATTCCCAAGTATATTTCCCAGGTGACGGCCCTCAAGGCCTGTACCTGGCTCGCTGTGCTCGATTCGCTGGCCATCGTCTTTACGCCGCCCCAGATATCCATCTGGTGCGTGGCGCTGCTGAGCCTGGCTTGCTCGCTGATGTACCCGGCCATCTGGCCGCTGGCCATCACCGATCTGGGCAAGTTCACCAAGAAGGGCTCTTCGTTGCTGGTGGCTTCCATCGGCGGCGGTGCCCTGATTCCGCTTCTGTTCGGCGCCCTGAAAGACGCCGTCGGCAGCCAGTCTGCCTACTGGATCTGTCTGCCCTTCTATCTGCTGATCATGTATTACGCCTATTACGGGTATAAAATCCGCACAAAATGAGACGCTTTTCCTTCCTTTTCCTGACCCTCCTGGCCTTCGTGCTCGGCGACCCCGGCGCCGGCGCCTGTACGACCGCCATCGTTTCGGCGGACGCCAGTGCATCCGGCCGGCCGCTGCTGTGGAAACAGCGCGATACCGACAATCCCTACAATGTCCTGGTCCACGTCAGGAGTGGGAAATATGCCTATACGGCGGTTTTCAGCGCCTCCGACAAACAGCGCAAGCGGGCTTTCGGCGGCGCCAACGAGGCCGGTTTCGCCATCATGAACAATGCTTCCTACAACCTGGCGGAGCAGGAATACGAGGAATGGGCCAACAGCAAGGTGATGAACGAAGCCCTCGCGACCTGCCGGACGCTGGCGGACTTCGAGCGCCTGCTGGCGGACTGGCCGCGTCCCCGGGCCGTCGAAGCCAATTTCGGTGTGGCCGACGCCCAGGGCGGTGCCGCCTACTTTGAGGTAGGGGATACGAAAGTGACCCGCTACGACGTGGAACCGGGCGGCTGGCTCGTCCGTTCCAATTTCTCTGTATCCGGCCGGGAAGGCGAGGGGTCCGGAATGGCCCGCTATGAGACGGCAGATTACCTGATGCGGCAGCATACCGGCAAGTTCTCGCCGGAAGACCTGATCGACGGCCTGGGCCGCAGTTTCTACAATGCCGAGCTCGGCGCCGACATGATTGCGGCCGCTCCTGCCGGCGTGGCGGTCGACCTGGATTTCATTCCGCGGACGACATCGGTCTCCAGCATCTGCATCGAAGGCGTGGCGCCCGGTGACCATCCGGCCTCTTCCGTCATCTGGACGGCCATCGGCTATACGCCGGGCTGCTATGCCGTGCCGGTCTGGGTTGCGGCGGGTGAACACATCCCTTCGTTCCTGCTCCCCGATGCGGGGACGGAGACCACCTCCGCTCCGGCCAATCTGCTGGCGCTGGACCTGCTGCACCATGTCCATCCGGCCGACCGCGACGCGGCCGACAAATATATTGATTTCCGCCGCCTGGCTCCGGTGCTGGCGGCCGTGCGGGCGGCGGAGCGCACGGAGATCGATGCCGGGAAGGTTTTGGACCGACAGATGCGCACCCGCTTCGACCTGGACGCCGTACGGGCCTATAATCGGGAAGCCGAGGCCCGCTTTGCCCGTTTCCGCACGCAGATGCAGGGGCTGATGGCAGGTTCCGCCGATGCACCGGTACGCAGCGGCGCCCTGACGCCCGAATTGCTTGCGCGGCTTGCCGCTGCCGCAAAGGATGTTCCGGAGCGGGTAGGCGACCGTTTCCTGACGGGCGACCTCTACAGGCGCTCCCTCGATTCCGCCGTTGTCGCTGCTATGGATACCGCGTGCACCTATTTTGTCCCTTCCAAGGGCATTACCGACCAGGACGAGTCGGGCCGCTGCTGGCTGTTCTCGACGCTCAATATTTTGCGCGCGGAAATGATCGAACGCTACGCGATGGGTCCTTTCCAGTTCTCCCAGACTTTCGGCCAGTTCTACGATATTCTGGAGAAATCGAACCGTTGCCTGGAAAATGTCATCGCCCACCGGAACGAGGCGCTGGAGATCCGCTACAACACCTGGCTCTTCAACAAACCCATCGGAGACGGCGGCCATTTCGCCAATGCCGCGCATATCATCGCCAAATACGGAATGGTCCCGCAGGAAGTGATGCCCGAACGTTTCAGCAGCACCGACAACGCCTCGCTGATGAAGACGGTGAGCCGGCTGCTGCGGCGCTACGGACTGCAGCTGCGCGAAGCGGCCGAAGCGGACATTCCGGCTGTGAAAGAGGCCGCGCTCGCGGACATCTACCGGCTGCTCGTCGCGACGCTGGGCACGCCGCCGACGGAATTCGACTGGACCCTGCGCGACAGCACCGGACATATCCTTTCCGTGGGACATTACACGCCGCAGACGTTCCGGGATACGTACATCCGGCACGATATGGAAGCGGACTATGCCATTTTCATGGACGATCCGACGCTGCCCTATTACCGGATGTATGAAGTGGCCGAAAGCCGCAATTGTTACGAATATGCCAACTGGCGCTTCCTGAACGTACCGATGGCCGAGATCCGGAAAATGGGTGTCGCCTCGCTCGCAGGCGGCCGCCGCTTCTATATTTCTGCCGATACGATGCACGACTACCTGATGACCGAGGGTATCTACGACACGGAACTCTTCACCCTCGATTCCCTGCTGGGCATCCGCTCCGAAATGTCGAAGGAAGAACTGGTCCGGAGCAACGAGACCCACTCGGTCCATGCCGTAGCCGTGGCGGGCGTCCAACTCGACGGGGCGGGGGAGCCTGCCAAATGGGTGATCGAGAACAGCTACGGCCTGGTCCGCGGCTGGGGCGGCTATGTGGCCGCCACCGATGCCTGGCTGTGCAAGTATCTCTACCGCTTCGTGGCGGAGAAGCGCTTCGTGGCGCCCGAACTCCTGAAACTGCTGGACGGTCCCGTCGAGGTCCTTCCGGCCTGGTATCCGAATTATTGATCTTTCGCTGAATCGCCCTATGAAAACCCGTTTCATTCCGCTTCTTTCCCTGCTTCTGCTGCTGGCCGCCTGCGGACGGCCGCAAGGCGAAGCCCCGGCACCGCTTATCCACGCCACCTATTCGGTGTATTCCCGGCTGGTGCCCGAGGAAATGTGTGTGGACCAGCTCAAGAATTACCAGTACTACTATTACCAGGCAATGCCTTCCTGGAAGCCGGAGGAATTCGACGCCCCGCTCGAAGACATCCTGCGCGAGAAGGTGGACAACCATCAGTACAGCGACGGTGCCCAGGAGACGATCGACCGCTATATCGGGCTCATCCACGAGGCGGGGAACCAGATCTACCTTTCCTTCTCGGGGACCCGCTACAACCAGATCGCCGAAGATCCGGCCCGGCGGGCGAAATTCGCCGTCTATATGGCCGCCTTCGCCCGGCACCACCATTTTGACGGCCTGGAACTCGACTGGGAACACACCGTGACCAAAGAGATGCACCTGGCCCTGATGCAGGAGATCCGCGCCGCGCTCGACAGCCTCGGAACTCTGGACGGCCGCCGCTACGGCCTGACCACGGCGCTCAACAGCGAGCACAATTATTCGCAGGAAGAAGCCGATGCCCTGTCTGCCTGTGCGGACTGGATCAACATCATGTACTACGACATGGGCGGCGGCTGGTGGGGCAAAACCGGCAC
>Ga0256405_10000330_pt1 | contig 157040 bp, 147 predicted proteins | sample RumenRJG_02DNA_FD_189096 | JGI IMG/M metagenome (GOLD analysis project Ga0256405, IMG submission 189096) | Bovine rumen microbial communities from Lethbridge, Alberta, Canada - RJG_02 | ecosystem: Host-associated > Mammals > Digestive system > Stomach > Rumen | place: Canada: Alberta...
TTACGTGGACAAAATGTGGACAAATGGCAATTTTCGGTCAATTTTTGCGTGGACAAAATCCTCGCAAACCCTTATATTTCCTACTACTTACCACAGCATTGTTTGTATTTTTTCCCTGAGCCACATGGCTTCTTCCGACCATTCTACATACTCTTTGCCTTGGTTTTGTTGCTCTTCTGGATCCATACGCACTCCTTATTAGTACTGATCCAATTTTACCATTGACATTGTAAGTTCTTAGGAGGACTTTAACATTGGCAATGCGGCCTATCTGCTGTCCGGGTTGCTAATGCTTTGGGTTGTATTCTTCTGTTCTAGTGAGGCCGGGGATATAGTTTGTAGGATATAAAACCGTAATAATACCCTTAACGCGATAGAAGTCTGATACGAGGTCGTTCCAATTCGATTGGATTCGGTTCACCATTTCCAGATTTTTTTCTGAAATTTCGCGCTCACGCGCGCTTTTTATTGCCGAGCGAAGCTCGGAGTAAAGGCGAAAATGGGCTCGCGGTGCGGGGGTCGCGAGCCCATTTTCGCCCGCCCTTTTATCATTATGGTAGGATGCTAGTATGGGGGTTTGGTTTATTAAATAGAGGTTCAACCCAAACAAATCTAACGCAAGTTGCTTTTTGGCACACAAATCGTTGGATTTGGCGATTTTGCAGATAGAGTTCAGTTTTTCCAGCCAGTTTTTCATAGGTTCAACCCAACTTTTTTGGTTTGCTTCAAAGTTGCTTAAAAACTCCGCAAGCGATTTCTTTTCGCTAAGCAGTTCTGCTTTCTTGTCTAGGAAAGTTTGGCGGTCTATGTCTTGCTCTAAATAACTATCAAACAGAATTTTCTGCTTAACACTAATGTCGTGAAGTTTTTGCTCGGCTTCGCCTCGTTTGGTGTCGTAACTGGCCCGCTCGGTCTCTGCGTCCTTTTCCAACTTATTAAGCAGAAAATCAGACATCGCTTTTGGTGGAGCAAAATCTAACAAGAAATTGGAAAGTCGCTCATCTAAAAGCTCCTCACGCACAGCTTTTTCTTTACACTTAATCGTCTTGCTCTTGCGAGAGCATCTATAATAGATATAGTTATGACGATTACCGTTCTTTTGAACTTTTATTTTATTTTCTGCGGTTATCATCATCCCGCAAGAGCAGTGAAAAAGTCCGCAAAGGTCGTGCTTAATCTCTTTTCTTTTATATTGGTGTCCGCGTTCCACCAAAACGCGCTGGACTTTATCAAAAAGAGATTTCTCTATTATTGGCTCGTGCGCACCTTCGTGGAGTTCGCCTTTATAACGGAAATGTCCGTAATAAAATGGGTTAGATAAAATATATTTTACTTTGTCTAATGAATAGGGTTTGTTGCCACGAGTTATTGCGCCACGGTTCTTTAATAATAGAGAAATCTCTTTTAAGGTATGGCGACCACTAGCATAGGTTTCATAAATCTCACGAATAACGCTCGCGAACTGCTTATCTACTACAATTGTTTTGGTATTCTTATCGTTCAGATACCCTAGCGGTGCTATGCTCGGATAGATGCCGCGTCGGACTTTTTCACGCAGACCACGCTTGGTGTTTTCTGATAGACTATCTACATAATACTTACTTTGCCCAAATGCCATATTAAGCATAAACTTGCCTTGTGGGGTTGGCTCAAACCAAAAGGACGGAAAAACTAAACTCTTTATAACACCGGTGTCTATGAGATATACGATTTCGCCACCATCTACGGAATTGCGCGCGAGCCGATCTGGGTGCCAAGCCAAAATGCCGGTCGCCTCACCGTTTTTAATTCTAGTTAAAAGAGAATTAAAAACGGGGCGACCTGGCATTTTGGCGGTGCGTTTCTCTATCATTTCATCAATCACAATTAAATGATTATCGGCGGCATATTTCCTGAGTTCTGTAAGTTGCGCGTCAATAGATAAGACTTGCTTATCTTCCGTATCGGTGCTCTTGCGAGCATATAAAATCAGTTTTTCCATTTTTATCTCCTTTTGTTTCAAAAAGCCGTCTTGGCGCAGACATATCAGTAAGCTATTACCAAAATGTTTCCAAGACGGCTTTTTGAAGCCAATATATTATGGTAAAAGCTAAATAATGATATGTCTGCTCTTTAATTATATCAATAAATCTCACTTATTCCAATATAAACCAAACTCCCCATACTAACAATTTACCATAATGATAAAAGGGCGGGCGAAAATGGGCTCGCGACCCCCGCACCGCGAGCCCATTTTCGCCTTTACTCCGAGCTTCGCTCGGCAATAAAAAGCGCGCGTGAGCGCGAAATTTCAGAAAAAAATCTGGAAATGGTGCGACTTTACCAAGTCGCTAGAACCTATTTTAGCACAAAACCAAGTAAATGACTAGATATTTCGCAGGCTGCCGGCGCCCAGCCTGCGAAATATCTGAATTATGACCAGAGGATTGGCGGGCTTCCCCCGCCATTCCCCCGCCAAGCCCGCCAATCCTCTAGAATAGCGAGCGATCAGTCGCTTTCTGGCGGGGCACCCCCGCCCGCCCTGCCGGAAAGGATAAAACAAAAACATGGAGACCATATCGCAACCAATAGATTGATTATCTTATAATTACAATATATTATAATTCACCATCTTATTTTATGCCAGTAGTTTTAATAATAAACTTCACTGATTCGGCATTTACCCCACCAAAACTCCGATATGAGCCAGCCGCTGTTACCATTTGGCGTGCATTCCTAGTAAACCCAGCTAAATCATTATTTGCAAAATTAACTAATTTATCAATTCCACTAATTTTCAAAATGCCAAGACCATCTCGTAAGGCCACAGAACCCGCATAGAGCTGTTCCTCTCCCTCGACTAGACTACCTAAGCCCACCGTGAGCACCGGGGCTTTCTCGGCGATTGTAGATAGCCCCATGGCCAGTCCCACAGACCCTTCCGCCGCTGTCTCTACCCCTGTAGTGTAATTAATCAAGCCACTATAAAAATCGTTATAACTATTTAGCTGTGTTTTCAGAGTCGTAATGCTCATTGCGTCACCACCAATCGCTGTCAAGAAAGTCACCAAAGTGTCCAAAGTTTCGCCGTAATTATCAATTGTTAGCGTAATCGGCGCGCTTAAGCCATATTCCCCGCCATAGAGCGAAATTGCTCCTATTAGTGTCGCATTAGCATTCAATGTTGCGTTCGCTGAATCCAGCAGAGAATTAAATACGCTCGTCGCTCCCGTTGTTAAACTATCGTTATATCCAGTTAGTTTTGTAAGACCTGTCGATAATTCCTCCGCTCCTGTTACCGCACTCGCAACTCCATCAGATAATGCTCTCGCTCCAGCGTATAGTTCTTTCGCTCCAGAGAGAACCGATTCGGTTTCATTCGTAAGCGTCTCCGCCCCGCTAATTAGCTGAAGGGTCCCACTTTCGAGCTCGTTCATCTGACTAATTAGCGAATCTATCTCTGTCAATTTCGATGTGTCTATCTCCGCAATCAACTCGTTCATCAGTATCGTGTAGGTCGTCCCAAGTGCAAAATCTTTCACATCCGCCTCTATTGCAAATTCCCCTGGTAAGAAATCCGTTTCTAAATCTTCATTTGCCCCTAGTACTCCATACCCCATCACTAGATAATCACCATTTTCGCTAACGATTTTCCCATTCGTGAGTTTTATATTACTAAATTTTGTTTTATCTAACTGCGCCCCAGTTACCGCCACGAATGGTATTTTTTTACCTTGATAACTCACCGTTGCATCATAATTAAACACGATTTTTACTCGGCCCGTTTTGCCGGCTATTTCTGTCGCGCTCACCTCTGTTCCATCCAAATAATACCGCACCTTCATTTCAAACGGCAAATTCTCATTCCCGCTGTAGAGCGTACTCCCAATAAAAGTACTTTTTGTCGCCCCATCAGCCCCTGCCATTACATATACAGTTTCATTTTTGCTTCCCAGTGTTCCGCCAAAATTTACATTAGATAGATTGTTCTCCATCGCTAGCGCCCCAGTTTCAGCCAGCGTCGGCGCTTCCTCGGCCCTTACCCCCATTTCGCTTGCCACTATCATCCCCGCACCGCCAAGTACTGCAAGCGTCAGTATTCCCCCACAAATCACCTGTTTCTTCATTTTTTAATTCCTTTCGTTAATTTTTTCATCCCTAGAGTTGTGCGAATAATCAAGGGGTCAGCTAATACCAATAGTGGCGGTAAGAATAATGGCACCGTTATTACCGAAAGCACCGCTCCACGCGCCATCAGCATCGTTAGTGACGAAATCATATCCGCCTGAGAGTACATCGCCACCCCTACCGTCGCCGCAAATAGCACCGCCCCCGATACGATAATCGACGGAATTGATGTTTCGAGCGCTACTTTTGCAGCGTCTTTCTTGTCCAATCCACCTAGCCTTTCTCCCTTATACCTCGTCGTCATCAAAATCGCGTAATCCACTGTCGCTCCGAGCTGAATCGTGCTGATACAAATCGGTGCGATAAATGCAAGCGACTGCCCCATAAAATACGACAGCCCGATGTTCACGAAAATCGTCGTCTCTATCACCGCAATCAAAATCACCGGCAGTGACAAAGAGCCAGTTACGATTAAAATAATCACAAATATTACCACGATCGATACTGAGTTTACTACCGCGAAGTCCGTCGCCGTCACCTCTATCATATCTTGAGTCAACGCCGCCTCGCCGACTAGCAGTGCCGATTTATCATATTTCTTCAAAATCTCGTTAATCTGATTAATCTGCTCCGCCATCTCGTCCGTCGCCGTAGAATACTCTGAAATCGCGAGCGACATCTCCCATTTGTCTGATTTCAAAACTTCCGCCACTCCTTCTGGCAACATCTCTACTGGCACATTCTCACCCAGCAGACTCTCGAGATTTAGCACCGTCTTTATTCCGTTTACCTCTTTTAACTCATCAGTCATCGCTGTTGCCTTCGCCTGTGACAAACCTGCATCTGAGAGAATCATATGGACATTAGATAACTCAAAATCCTCCTCCAACTTCTTATTTGCCACTGCGAAATCCATTGTTTGTGGCAATCCGTCGCTTAAGGTATAATACACATTTTCATTCGCTTTCTGATAAGCATAGAAAAACGGTGGAATTATCGCTATAAAAATCACCAGCAGTACAGGGGTAAACTTCACGATTTTGCTAGACACGTGCCTAAAACTCGGTAAAATCGACTTGTGGTCGCATTTTTGGAGTGCCTTGTCAAATGTCAAAATTAGCGCTGGCAGCACCGTCACCGCTCCAAGTACCCCTAATATTACCCCCTTTGCCATTACTAGTCCTAGATCAATACCTAGCGTAAACGACATAAAACAGAGCGCAATAAATCCCGCCACCGTCGTCACCGACGACCCTACTACTGAGCGTAATGTCGCCTTGATCGCTTTCTCCATCGCAATCTCGGGGTCTTTCTTTCGTTTTAGATACTCTCGGTACGAATGCCAGAGAAAAATCGAATAGTCCATCGTTACTGCGAGCTGCAAAATTGCCGACAACGCCTTCGTGATATAAGAAATCTCTCCGAATATTACATTTGTCCCCATGTTAATCAAAATCATCACCCCAATTGACGCCAATAACAACACCGGTATAAACCAGTTATCCAGTAGCACCAACATCACAATCAGCGCCAACACCACCGCGATAACCACATAAAACACTTCTTCCTTCTCTGATAATTCGCGCAAATCTGTGATAAACGCCGACATTCCCGATACGTAAATATGCCTATCTATCAACTCTCGAATTTCTTTTACTGCCATAACCGTCTCGTCCGCTGATGACCCAGTATCAAAAAACACCGCAATGATCGATTCATCGCCCTTCACTACCTTTTCATAGATTTCGTCTGGCAGTATCTCTGGCGGAATCCCCACCTCCTCTAGGCTACCTAGTCCCAAAACTGTATCTACATGCTCAACATCGCGAATTTTTTCTTCTAGCTTTGCCTGCTCAGTGAACGGCAAATCCTCTGTAATCACCATCGAAAACGCCCCTTTTCCGAAGTTCTCTAACAGTTCATTCTGACCAATCACCGTATCTGTTTCACTTGGTAGATAGTTCAACATATCATAGTTCACTCTTGTCGCAAAAAATCCAATCACCGACGGTATCAAAAGTAATAGCGCTACTGTCAGAATCCATTTCCGATATTTAACCACAAATCTTCCCATATTGTTCCTTATTATACTCTATAAAACAGAGGATGAAAATAGACATTTCTAGACACATGCCTAGTTTTTTAATAAAAATAGTGTATAATAAGCCTATGAGCAAGAATATCAAATACACTATCGAACAAACTTTTCTAGAGCTACTTAGTCATCGCCCTATTAGTGAGATCACTATCAAAGAAATCACCACAAAATCAGGGGTTAATCGTAATACTTTTTACTATCATTACAAGAATCTCGCCGATTTGCTCGAATCCGTCATTCGTAAAATGGTCGACGAAATTATTGTAAACCAACCTTTATCAACCAATAATTCACTTGAAGATTGCTTCCTTTCAGCCGTTAATTTTGCTATCACCAATCGAAAAATTATCAACAATATTTATCATTCCACTAACCGTGCAATTTTCGAACGCCACCTCTGGCATATTTGCGACTATTCAATCTCATCTTTTCTGGGGTCTTTACCAAATCAAAATACCTCTCCTGTGGAACTTGACGTGATTAAGGATATTCTTAAATTTGAACTTTTTGGCTTTACGATTGACTGGATTAACCATGGTATGCCGAGTGATGTCACCGAAAAAATTCATATTCTTACAGCCAATTTACTCCCAAAATATCCTAACAAAGTCTTTTACGGCAATAATCAGAATTGACATTTTGTTTACCTATTGCCCTTCGCCCTATTATGCGTCTTGCAGAGCATCTGGCAGTTTTCTTCTGTAGTGGCACCACTCTTGCTCCACGCCGAAACATGATCGGCATCCATTTCGCTAAGCGCATAAATCTTGTCCTTATTCACTTCGTGCCCAACCGCGCAAAGCGGACAATTCGAAACGCCTTTCGCCTTCGCTTCCGCAGTTTGTTTGTTATAAACTCGGCGTTTCACCGCTTCGTCAAAAATCCGCACATCCAGTAGCTTCGTGTCTTTCTCGCCACCCAGGATATACTCAAAAATGCCCTTATGGTTCTTAATGAAAGGATCATCGTATAATTCATGTAACTTTTCCGATACCTTGCTGGGATTATAAGCGGTTTTGTGATAAGTATCATACAGTCGTCCCCACTCCAGCCCACACATATCACTCGTGAGGTCAATAAACACCGACGAAACCCAATCAATCACGGAAGTAAAATGCTTTTTCAGTTCACTAATGTCCGCATCTTTACGATGATTGCTCATATAATTATCAATGTTACCACCCGACGCCCAATCGAGCGCCGCCTTTAGATAATCCTGACGATTCACCGAGCCAGAAATATACGCACCCCATTTCTGAATGTTCGCATTTTGAGAATTACTAAACTCCTCTTTCGCAGCCGTCACGAAAGGCCCAGAATAAATCGCATTCAAAAGTTCCTGCTCGTTAAGCGGAATCCCCACGATATTGATAGTCTTAAACCAACTTTTAATCTCTTTTTCCTCGCCTTCGCAAATATAAATCGTCAGCGGATACTCCAAAATCTTCTTCTGGATGTCCTCATCCAACCCAGAAAAATACTGCTCCATGCCATTTTGGTCTTTGACCGCAAATTTGTTCGTTACAAACCGCCCAAAGCTCGTGATGCGTTGCTGGCCGTCTAGGACTTCGTATTTGTCTTTGCCGGCCTGATTAAAATAAATTAAACCAAGCGGATAGCCGCTCAAAATCGATTCAATCACCGCTACATCGCGCTTACCGTCAGCATAAATATAATTGCGCTGATACTCTGGCTGAATCGTTAGTTTCCCAGACAAACCATAAAGGCCCCTCCCTTCTAGTTCATTATAAACGAATCCGTCGCAAATGTCTTTGATGGTAATGTCGGTTTTAAGCGTTGTTTTCATTGTCTTGCTCCTTGTGTTTAATAAAAATGCGTTTATAAACTTTTTTACCGTCCAGATATGGTTCATTGTGGCGTTTAAAATGGGGTTTCTTATATTTTGAATCTACCAACCCATTATCACTACATCCTATTATCCCAAATTGCTCCGGACAATGTTTATCTAGATAACTAATTGGCACGCCCATTAAGCCAGAATAATCGCTCGGTATGGCATCAACATGTGGAACTTCCAACGCGTCGTAATTATCATATTCCTTATAATCATTATTTCTTATTTCTTTATGCTTGCTAAACTTGATATTATCCTCCATAGTCATTAACGGAATTGGCTGATGACGACGACCATGATCTGTATTTGTTATCCATATAGAAGGAACATTTTTGTATTTTTTACCTTCAAATTCTTTATCGTAGTCATCAGAATTGTCGGATGTAAAAAACCACATACCGCCAGCCCATTTTTCACGACCAGACCAAATTTTATTACCCATTATTAATGGAAAAACCTCCTTAAAAGTTACACAGTTTTTGTTTGATATCATGGCAAATTTCTTTCCAGACCTAATTATCCAATCAAAAAACTCTCTAAACAAAATGGTGGGTTCGTTATAATAAAATCTGCTTCATCGCGCAGCCTTGTTACTTCTTTGCTTCTGAAATCGCCATCACCTTTTAGATAGCTCCATTCTAAGTCATTAATGTTGATTTTCTTGTCTTTGTTCGTGTCTCGTTCGAGGATAAAAATCTTCCCGTGCGAGCGAGTTTTCTTTTTGTCAAAATTTGGACTTTCAGTCTCAAATAAGGTCGGTTGATATGGTATTTCTTTCGGTTTGCTGTCTGCCGCATAACTAGTGCTAATCAGTTTCTTAATACCAAATCGTTCAAAGTTTTGAGCGAAATACTTGGTAAAATTGCTCCATTCTGGATCATCGCAGGGTAACAATATGGTTTTATCGCGGAACACATCGGGATTGTATTCAATATATGCGTTCATCTCTTTTTCAATGTCGGCATATTGAGTGAAGAACTCATCATTTTTCTGCTTCTTGGCGCGATGAAGTTTTTCGTTCGATGGCATCTCTGTTGCTTTCCTACAACAGAAACGACATTGAACATCACGCCGGGTACCACAACAAAAATCGGACATCGCAGCGGATGTCCAAATCTTTTACAACAGAGATACTCCGTGTGCTGCGGTGCCCGATTAATCCGGAGTACCGTCAGCAACAGATTATCTCTGCGCTTCTGTTGTATATTATTAAAGATTTGGACTCTTTAATTATACCACGAAATGCCATATATTTGTTCTCGCTTCCACATCAAACCAATACCTACGATTATTTCCGGCGGGGCGGGCGGGGGCGCCCCGCCGGAAAGCGACTGATCGCTCGCTATTCTAGAGGATTGGCGGGCTTGGCGGGGGAAGCCCGCCAATCCTCTGGTCATAATTCAGATATTTCGCAGGCTGGGCGCCGGCAGCCTGCGAAATATCTAGTCATTTACTTGGTTTTGTGCTAAAATAGGTTCTAGCGACTTGGTAAAGTCGCACCACACATTTTCAAAATGTGCACAAAAAGCGGGGAACGCGTTCTGCGAATCGATTCCCGCCGAGGTCACCAGGGTGCGATAAGAGCCACGAGTGGCTTATTTTTGTTAAGTGCTACTTGACAATCATAGTTATTGTGATATAATTATGAAAGTTGTTATTTTTCTCTACTGAAAGAAAAGAGGTGAACCATAAATGGAGAAGAATAGTACGTTAAAAGTTGTAGAAAAGGTAGATTTAAAAGCCTTTCACCACGAGAGTCGTCTACTGCTTGATAGAATTGACGCGTCGTTGATTAAAGTTCGTGAGATTTCTGAAGTTATAAGGAGGGCAGGAGCATGGAGCTAAAGAGCTTAAACGCGAAGAAAGTTCGTATCGGTGCGAAAAAAGGCATGACTATGGATGAGTTTTGTCGTAAGTATGACTGCTCGGTAGAACAGTTCGGTACCCGTATCACCCAATTATATGGTGGCGACATGAAAGCCGTTTCGCGCATTATCAACGAGATTGAGGCGAATGCGAAACTGCCTCGTCCCCAGCAAGACGTTGAGCCCGAGGATGATACCGCCGTCAACACTGTGAATCATGGTTTTATTCCAGTGGGACAGATTGAAGATGCCCGATTGGAGCAATTAAAGCAGCGCGCGGAGCGTCTCGAAAGAGAAATCAAAGACCTGGATGCTTTACGCGCCAACACAGAGGAACGGAGTGCGCATTATCTGGAAGAGCTATCAGAAATTGAGGCATTTTATGCGAAAATCCGTGAGGAGTTAATCGTTAAAGGTCGGAAATTCGATAAAATAGCCGGGCTGGCCAACGAGCTGGTCGACACGATGAACGCTACCGCCGACCAGCGACAACGGAAGGTCGAGGAGCTTAACGATGTGCGGGCTCGAATTGCCGCTTTGGAAGAGACTAGAATCCTAGTCACTGGAGACGGAACGATTAGCACACCCGGCAACGATGAGTTTTTATTCAACGAGGCTGGTAGCAAAGAGTGGCTTCGAGAGCTACTGGACGAAGATTCAATCATCGAATTGCGCCTGCGCGAGGTGCGGGTACTGGCGAGATTGCTCGCTATCGTGGACAATGCTTGGCGAGATGGAATCCGCAATATCGTAGTGGAATTCGAGAATGCCCCCGAGCTCGCAAGAGCGTATGAGACTTTATCCTGATTCTAATCTGCCTTACACCGCCCAACTTCGGTTGGGCGGTTTTATTATGTAATGATATTGAATAAGTGTCAACGGTATGATAAAATATAGACATGGCAAAGTTACCTATAGTAGCACTAATCGGCCAAACAAACGCTGGTAAATCATCGCTCCTCAATCGCATGGCACGGAAAAATATCGCCATCGTGGCGCGCGAAGAGGGGACGACGCGCGATAACGTCGTAGCGAGAATTGACGAAAGATTTATCCTGGTGGATACGGCGGGATTAAAAGACCCGACGGATGATTTTGAGGCTTCGATTCAAGACCAGATTCAAGATGCGATTGAATCAGCTGATATGATACTGGTAACTTTGGATTCTGCAAAATACTTCGATCATCGTGATGCAAAAATCGCTAAAGATGCGCTAAGGTCCAATAAGCCAGTGTTTCTGGTGCTTAATAAAGCGGATCTTGGCGAGTCTTTGCCGATTAATGAATTTCGAGCCTTGGGGATTGCACCCGAGAATACTTTCTATGTTTCAGCGACAACAGGACAAGGCGTAGAGAAGTTGAGAGGGCGAATCCTGTCCGAACCTATTTTTTGGGGAGCTGCTTCGGGCATCCGCACCATCAATCCTCTCAAAATTGCCCTGATTGGTCGACCAAACGTAGGGAAATCGTCGCTGTTTAATAGCCTAGGCAAGAAACAGCAAGCGATTGTGAGTTCTCGCCAGGGAACTACGCGTGATATTAATCGCGTACAAGTGAAATATAAAGGTCGTGAACTTGAGATATTAGACACGGCGGGGCTGCGTAAACCTGGCAAGCGCGAGGTAGGAATTGAGAAATTCAGTGCAGTAAGAACGCTTGCAGCGATAGAGGAGGCGGATATTTGCTGCTTGCTCATTGACTCGACCGAGCCACATAGTAAGCTCGACCAGTCTCTGGCAGGACAGATTATCGAGGCGGGGAAGGGTATCATCATGGTGGTGACGAAGGCGGACCTGCTGGACGGCGCCACGCCTACAAATTACTTTGGAGAAGAAAATATCGGGAATCGTACAGCGGTGGATTTTCTGATTGATGCGCTGGAAAAGGATTTTGATTTCTTACCCTTCGCGCCGGTACTGATTACTAGTTCCGAGACGGGGCAGAATGTCACACAGCTGTTCGAACTAGCCCTGGAAATTGATACAGCGCGCCATACCGAGGTGAAGACCTCAGAGCTAAACAAGATTCTAAGCGATGCTATTATTTCTCACCCCCCGGCAGGACTCAAAAACACTCGTCCGAAGCCTAAATACATCGTTCAGACCGATACTTGCCCACCTTGGTTCGTGGTGCACGGGCGAGAAATGGAGCTGTTACATTGGTCCTGGAAACGCTTCCTGGAGCGAAAGATTCGCGAAAAGTACCCCTTTATGGGGACGCCTATCATGTTTTCGTTCCATAATGACAGGGGTAAAGACAAATGAAGCTCGTGGTAGGGCTAGGCAATCCCGGAACACAATATAATTGGACGCGCCATAATACGGGGTTTCTAGTGCTGGATTATTATTTTAAGCTATATAAGGCTACTTGGGGTGATAAACCGCGCCTAGGGGCCATAAATGGCCGTAAAAAGCAAGTGATATTTATTAAGCCGCAGGATTTTTACAATGAGAGCGGGCGAGCGGTACGCGAATATATGCGATATTATAAGATAGGGGTGGAGGACATTCTGGTGATTTGCGATGATTTTAACTTACCGTTCGGTGAGGTGCGATACCGCAGTTCTGGCTCTGCCGGAGGTAATAATGGGCTAAAATCAATTATCGGGGCTATAGGGACGGATGATTTTGCCCGTATCAGGGTAGGAACAGGGAACAACGAATTACGTTCCAGGATGGGGGATGTGGATTTTGTCTTATCGCGCTTTACGCCGGAGGAGAAAGCTCAACTGCCAACAATCTTAACTGAGGCGGTCAACAAAATTAACCTAAAAATCCAGTAAACTAGGTGGATTTATTTGTCTTAGTATACAGTTTAGATTTCAACTTTTTACCGGTCGGTGCCCCTCAATAATAAAAATGACACCGCAAGGGGTGCAATTATCCAACAATCTCGCCAGACGGCTCAACGGTCAGACTCCTTGCGGCGCCATTTCTATCGTTGAACGATTTTCATATGGAAAACGTTCTGGCTTTTTAGGTTGTTGAATAACTGCAATTTTATTTTAGCATGCTGAAAAAAATTAGACAAGAGTTTTTTTGACAAAATTTGGACTATATTAACGCCCACGTATTCAGGCCGAGTGCACGGATACGACCTTTGATTTCCAACAGTGTAATGGTCTCATTGAAGATTTCTGGCGGGAGGCATGAATGGTGAGCAATCTCCTCACCAGAACGAAGGCCGCCAGCAATGGCCTGGAGGATTTTGGTCTCGACATCAGTATCACCAAAGAGGTGCGCCTGACGAAGCCTGCGATGGGACTTGGTGTATTCCTCCGGAAAAAGCTCCCGCAGAATATCGCTTGGCTCGGTATAGGGGATAGCACCTTGCTTGATGAGTTTGTTGCATCCCTGAGAATAAGGATTAGTGATGTTGCCGGGGACAGCGTAGACTTCCTTGCCTTGTTCGAGAGCATGGGTGGCGGTAGAGAGCGAACCGGACCGTTCAGCAGCTTCGACAATCACGACGATATCGGCGAGACCAGAAATAATACGGTTGCGATAGAGAAAAGATGACTTCGGCTCCTGTTTGCGCTGACCGGTGTACTTGTCGTAATACTCAGCTGGAGCTAGGGGCGCAGCGCTATATTCTGCGGTGCGCGGAGGATATTCGGAGATAATGGCGCCGTCTCGCTCGATAATCTCCCTCGCGAGGGGAAGATGAGACTTAGGATAGATGTTATCGATAGGTGTGCCTAACACCGCCACTGTAATACCGCCTGCGTCAAGACAACCCCGGTGGGCAATGCTGTCGATACCATAAGCAAGCCCAGAGATAACCACGACCCCTCTCTTGCCTAGCTCATAAGCCAGCTTGTAAGCAATCTCTTCACCGTATTTGGTATTATGCCGAGAACCGACAATGGCGACTGTTTTCGGACGAACTGAGGTTGCTCTTTGAGGTGAATTATGGTGAATTTCTGGCTGGTTATTTGTGGTGGATTTTGCTGATTTTACCATATTTTGTGGCATTTTACCACGAAAATACAATGTTTTAGGCGTAAGCGCAATATCATTTAACACCTCTGTAAAATTATACTCTAGGGGTGAAAAATGGTTGATTTTATTAAAAAAGTTGGTAAAAAGTGTTGACATATTTTCTCCTGTGTGATATAATGATAGCAGTTGGAGCTTGAAAAAGTTCCACACCGCACCTAAATAAGTTATAATTTCAGCTATACTTCTTCTAGTGTAGCAGAAATTGCGTGCTTTTGAAACCCCCTCGGGCTTTAGATTTCTTCATGGTTTAAAGTTTGATAAGTATTACCTCCACTTAAGAGGGGCTCACTTCGAAGGCATAGCAATCCCTCTAACCGGCGGGCCCCAATTTGTGTGAGGTGGGTTACGCTCCGGGGTTCACCCGGGTAGTAGTGAAGCGTTAGAGGGCCAAAATACCCTCAGGTGATGCCCACCCTTACCTGAGGGTTTTTTGATGTCTTGGGTGATAGTTTGATTCGGTTTGAAAACCAGGGAAATTAGCGAGCCGCCGGCGCTTAGAAGGCGCCGGTAGAACGGTACTAGGCCAGACTAGCGACGGCGCGGCGGCTAGCTGCCAGCCATGCATCGCAAGGGGAGACCGTAATAGCGATAGTATCTGCTCGCTGGGTAGACGGTGGAGGTATTCGCGCCGAGTTCGTACATGTTGCCGTTATTGTAGCGAGTAGAGGACCACCAGTCGCCGATGCTACCCCGCTCGCTTGCCGAGCGATTGTAGTAATAGCCCGAGAGAGGTAGATGGAGGGCAGAGCGATAATTTGCGTAGGCAGTGGCGTCAGGAGTTGAGCTAGTAGAGCCATAGATAGCATTAGCAAGAGCAGAATATTCACCAGAAGTACTACCAGTAGGCATTCTCCAGCCGGCTGGGCAGATACTTTCTGTGGCATCGTCAGAGGATGTGCCGGCACTTGTGCCATTACCATAGCAGTAGGAGCCGGCAGAGGCAGCACAGTAGTTGTAGTAGCCACCTACTTTATACCCGCCAGCTGTACTAGTAGCGTCTGATGGAATCACGTCTTTACTCGCCATATTTACGAGTGGAGCAGAATAGCTGTAGCTGGAAGTCCAGTTGGTGACTCCGGCAGTGGCGTATTGATCAGATGTAGTGCCGCCACCATTCTTTAGATAACCAAGAGTAGTGTCGGAAGCATTAGTATTAGTATTATCCATACCGTTAAGGACTGTGGAACTAGTGAGATCTAGAGCAAGGTTGTCTAGCATCCAGCATTTACCGTCTGCCAGTTTACCTACAGTGTAAGAAGTACCGTCACGGGAATCAGTCAGAGTGGCTGTAGTGCCTATAGTAGTACCAGTACAGTAGTCGTTACTTGCAAGGTCTTGCATGTTGGTAGCATCGGCGAGAGTGAGGAGTTTACTCCAAGTAGCATATAGATTAAACGTCCCCCCAGCTGAAGCTAGGCTGGTAGCTATGTCGTCTGGTTGGTAGAGAGTACCGCCAGCACAGCTAGTTTGTGGAGACTGAGTGTTATCCTGGATAGTACACCAGCCAGCGAACTGATAGTCACTTGGAGCAGTGAAGGTGTTAGCTGCTATGGTATATGGTTCGTAGTTAGCAATATCGCTTACAGTAACATTAGTACCAGTACCGCCATTAGTATTATAAACTACTGAGTAGTTACCTGCAGTGAATGAGTTAGGATGGACTAGGACGTATTTGACTTTGCCAGTGTAATTACCAGCTGGTTGGGATTGACTGATGGAGATTTGGTAGGATGGAGTGATAGTACTAGCAGTAGTAAGACCAGTGAAGGTAGCTACTTTGGTGAAGGCGGATGGGATGTTCTGGAAGGAATCATAACTATTAGATATAGTAGCGTCTGAGACTGGGGTTAGTTTCATTTTCCAGTTAGAGTTAGTACCGGTAGCGTTAGTCTTGATGTTATAAGTATTGTCTGAGCTGAAGATAAGGTCTGTATGATAGTTACTGTCATAAGTATTGTCTGAATAACCAATAGCATAGATAGAATAACCATTAGCATCATTACAGGAAGTAGTGATGTTATTAGCTACAATAGTACTAGTAGTACCAGCAGCAATGGAATCGCTATAGCTACCACCACCAGCAGTGAAGGAGCAGGAGACTGGAACGGAGATGTTGACTTCATCTATGGCAGTGGTGTCTGCCATGGCGTTGTCTGGTAATGCAAAAGTCATTGCAGTGCAAGCCAATGCAATAGTCCCGGTTAATGAAACGATACTAATTTTACTATTATAATTAAGTGTATGATTGACCTTATCCATATATATTATTATATCATAAGCACTATTTTCTTTGCAGTTTTTGTGGCTAATTACTGCATTTTTACAGGGTTTTCCACAGATAAATTCATCTTCCATTTTCAGTCTCGGTCAAATTCTGACAAGCTTCTTGGGCACATTCCCTAGACGCAGTTTGCCCGAGTCGGAAAAACTTGCATCTCCCCACAAAAAGTGGTCGGAAAAACTTGCAACTCCCCACAAAAAGTGGTCGGAAAAACTTGCATCCTCCTCTATAATTTGCTATAATAAAGATAAGCTTAAAAAGGAGTAAAAATGTTAAAACGCAAGATTACGGAGCAATTAATCGCTTGGAAGAACGAGACAAACAAACCCTGCCTTCTCATTAGCGGTGCACGCCAGGTAGGTAAGACGTTCATCGTGGAGCAGTTTGCTAAAGAAAACTATGAATATTATATCTACATCAACTTTGAGCTGACCCCTAGCCTCAAGACTATTTTTGATGGAGATTTAGATTTCAAAACCCTCCGCCTCAACCTCGAAGCAAATTTCCCCGGCATCAAAATCGAGCGTGGCAAGACTCTACTTTTTCTAGACGAAATCGGTGCCTGCCCCAATGCACGGGTAGCTTTAAAGACATTCGCCACAGATGGCACCCTAGACGTCATCGCATCCGGTTCTCTACTAGGGCTATATTATAGAGAAGTTACTTCATACCCCGTGGGCTACGAGCGCCCACTCGAAATGTACCCACTAGATTTCGAAGAGTTTCTCTGGGCTATGGACATCAGCGATGATGTAATAAATACCACCAAAGAATGCTTTAGCAAAACTACCCCATTATCAGACAGCATCTCACGCAAACTTAGCAATCTGTTCCGTCAATATATTCTTGTCGGCGGTATGCCTTCAGCAGTCAATACATTCATTGAGACCAATAGCCTCAACGCCGTACGCGAAGTACAACAAGCCCTCATAGCAAACTACAAAAACGACGTCGTCAAATACGCCCCCACCGCCGATCGCCAAAAAATCCTTAAGACTTTCGACAGTATCCCAGTACAGTTAGCCAAGCAAAACAAAAAATTCATGTGGTCGGATATCGACGCTAGCGACAAATCCGCCAGCGAGCGCAAATACTGGTCGGCGCTGGCCTGGCTCAAAGACGCAGGGCTAGTGAATTTCTGTTACAACCTTAGCGAACCAGTCGCCCCACTGAGCGCCAAACGTCGATTGGATACATACAAAGTATACATGCGCGACACCGGCCTCCTGATGTCTATGCTAGAGCCAGGAATGGCCACAGCAGTACTTGCAGGCGACATTTCCGTAGATGAAGGTGGCATCACCGAAAACGTCATCGCAGAAGAGCTCGCAACGCACGGCCACACCCTGGCATATTTTGAGCGTAGAAGCGAGCTAGAGATAGATTTCATGCTAAATCTAGGTGGTAAAGTCACTGCAATCGAAGTAAAATCCGGCAAACACACCCAAGCCAAATCCCTCTCTTCCATTATCAACAATTACCCATCTGTACACAGATATGTTAAACTCGAAAAAGACGTCTCCATCCAACGCGACGCAAATAATATAGAGTATTATCCACTTTTCATGGGCATGTGGTTATAGTAACGTACGCCAAATTCAGAATACCCTCTCCGTAATACCCCACCATCACCTTAGTATAGTCTTCCGCCGGTGGCCAGACTAGCGACGGCGCGGCGGCTAGCTGCCAGCCATGCATCGCAAGGAGTTGCCGTCGCGGCGATAGCTGCCGTTCGCTGGGTAGATAGTAGAAGTATCCGGGCGGAGGACGTACATGCTGTAGTTATCGTTGCGAGTAGAGGACCACCAGCGGCCGTTGCTACCCTGATTGCTCGGTGAGCCACTGTAGAAGTAGCCCGAGAGAGGTAGATGGAGAGCAGAGCGGTAGTTTGCGTAAGCGGTAGCGTCACTAGTTGAACTGGTGGAGCCATATATAGCATTAGCTAGAGCAGAATATTCACCAGAAGTACTACCAGTAGGCATTCTCCAACCAGCTGGACAGATGTCTTCAGTGGCGTTACCACTTGATGTACCATATGACGTGCCATTGCCGTAGCAGTAGGAACCGGCACTAGCAGCGCAGTAGTTGTAGTAGCCGCCTACTTTGTAGCCTCCTGCGGTACTGGTTGCATCGGTTGGGACTGTGTCTTTACTCGCCATATTTACTAGTGGAGCGGAGTAGCTGTAGCTGGAAGTCCAGTTGGTGACTCCGGCAGTGGCGTATTGGCCACTTGCATCTGTGTCTGGATCACGAGTAGTGGTACCTTTGAGATATGGTAAGCCAGTGCTGGCGTTAGTGTTATCAGAAGAAAGATTACTTAAAATGGTACTATTAGTGAGGTCTAGAGCGAGGTTGTCTAACATCCAGCATTTACCATCTGCCAGTTTACCTACTGTGTAAGAAGTACCATCACGGGAATCAGTCAGAGTCGCGGTGTCACCTATAGTGGTACCAGTACAGTAATCATTACTTGCAAGATCTTGCATGTTAGTAGCATCAGCTAGAGTGGGCAGTTTACTCCAAGTAGCATATAGATTAAACGTCCCGCCAGCTGAAGCTAGGCTGGTAGCTATGTCGTCTGGCTGGTAGAGAGTACCGCCAGCACAGCTAGTTTGTGGAGACTGAGTGTTGTCTTGGATAGTACACCAGCCAGCGAACTGATAGCCTGTTGGAGCAGTGAAGGTACTTGCTGCTATAGTGTATGGTTCGTAGTTAGCAATGTTACTTATAGTAACGTCTGTACCAGTACCACCATTAGTATTATAGACTACTGAGTAGTTACCTGCAGTAAATGAATTAGGATGGACTAGGACGTATTTGACTTTGCCGGTGTAGGTATCAGCTGGTTGAGTATTACTAACGTAAGCTGCATAGGTAGTTTCTATACTGGAGCCTGTACCATTTATGGCATCAGTGCCTTGGTTGTATGATGCTACTTTGGTAAAGGAAGATGGAATAGCAGAGTAACTAGTATATGGACTAGCAATGGTAGGAGCATAGGTGCCAGTAACGGAAGTTAACTTCATAGACCAGACCGAATCAGTGGTAGTACCTGCAGTGTAGGTGCCAGTGGAGATATTAGTGCCAGTACTAGAGCCCATGAGTTTAGTATGATTATCTCCAGTCATAGTATCACCAGTATAGCCTACAGCATACAGAGCATAGCCATTAGCATCATTACAGAAGGTCTTGATGGTGGTCTTGCCGATGTTTTCTTGATAGGTGCCGTTAGCAATCTTGGCAGAGTGGGCAGAGTCTACAGAACTGCTGAGAGTACATGAAGCTGGAACTGAAATGGTGGTGGTAGTAACGACGGAGGTATCATCTGCATAGACGGTAGTGACTGAAAAAGAGCCAGCAATAGCAGCAATGCCAAGAACCGAGCTTAGGGTCAATATATTAAGTTTGTCTTGACGTGATTGATGTATGGACCGCATTAGTACCTCTTAGTTAAGGTTAATTGTAATATATACTTACATATTAGCATAAGCGTCTGTTATTTGACAAGTCTTGATATTTTTGGATTTTGTGTTGTTATAGTATAAACTTAATAAAGTTTGCAAAAGTTTATTAAGTTTTATATAGTCAGGCTGCACTGTATTTTCAAAATAATACTTAAGGTTGACAGGGTGTGGTATTATAATATATATGGCAAAGAATTTGGTAATAGTAGAGAGCCCGGCGAAGGCACATATGATTGAGAAGTATCTTGGGTCGGATTTGGTTTTCATGCTCTGACCGTTAGCGGTATTCATATCTGCATGTTACCATATTGAATGTTATGATTTAAGATTTTGATAATCGGGCTGAGTCTGGTTACTATTGGAGCGGATTTTCTTTTTATATACTATCCATGTAATGGTGATGGGGATACCAGAGATAATAAAAAAGCATAAAAGCATAATGACAGGTGCCATAGTCGCTGAGATTGTTGCGCCTACAATGACATCGCCCATTTTCGCTGCTGGGCTAAAGTTTGTACCGTCGACCTCAAGATTATCAGGAGTACTTGAAGTTAACTGGTTGATCATATCGCTTGCCATATTGTGAGTGATAAGATAACTAGTAAGTGCGCCTAAAAGAACGAATAGAATGGTTAAAATTATAGCAATCATTCGTGCCTTGCGGCGATTAGATGCAGTAATTATTTCGTGATTATTGTCTTGGTTGTTATCCGAGCTATTATCTTGAATATTTTCTAAATTATTGCGCATAGTTTGTACTGATGATGGTGCGCTAGATTTATTGGCAAGGTCATCCATGAGTATTATTATATGATAAAATGAGAACATGAGCAATGATGTATTGAAATTAGAAAAGAAAATAAAAACGATCTTGGCTTTTGGGATTATTAATGTCGTTTACGGATTGGTTGTTTTTATACCATCATACAGGTTATTATGGCTATGTAATGGACACTGTGATGGAGTTTCATGTAGTGGTTGCGCCGCATTGATAGCTCTGCCTTTGTATTTTGTGCCAGCATTTGTTATAGCGATGGTATTTAGTGTTATAGCCCACTCAGCAACCCGAAAGATAAAAAACTTACCCGGAAATAAATATACTAATTCCTCAAAAGACAGATTATTAATGCTAAAGACCGTGGGTTTGATTTTACTGTGGCTGCCGTTGGTGTTTTTGGTGATACTGCTTTAGGCGGCGTCACAGTTTTATCGAAAAGTTAAACTTAATAAAGTTTGCAAAAGTTTATTAAGTTTGGTATAATGTAGTTATGGAAAACTACAATGAAAAACTGCAACGGATTTTGGTAGCGACTGGGTGGAGCCAAGAGTTTTTGGCGTCTAAGTTGGAGACATCGTTTGTGACATTGAATAGCTGGGTGAACGGGAAGTCAGAGCCAAGAAACAACGCCAAGGAGAAGATAGACTTAGTCTTTGCGGATGTGATGGGGGCTGATTCCGTTGATGCCGGAGTGCTGGGAGAGCTGAAGAAACGAGCCTTATCACGGAAATATACCGCAAAAAAGCTAGTGAATGACAGGGAATTACTAGAGAAACTGACCACCTCGCTCACTTACCATAGCAATGGCACCGAGGGGAGTACGATGACAGAAAAAGACGTCGCAGCGGTGATTTATGAGAATCAGACCCTCCGTGGACGGACTGCTACGGAGCAGCGCGAAGCGGTTAATCATCAGACTGCACTATATTTTTTGCTGGATGAGCTAGTACAAGGCGGGGCGAATTTTAGATTTACACCGGAGCTGATTAAAGCGGTGCATCTCAGGATGATGAATGGAATAATTTCGGATGCGGGGTATTATCGTAATCATGCGGTGAGGATCCGCGGGGCGATGGTGCCACTCGCAAACTTTATAAAGATCCCGGAGCTGGTTGCTGGGTGGTGCAACATGGCAAATGAGGAGACCGCTGACAAAATAGAGCTACTAGCTCGGTCGCACGCAGTGTTTGAGCGGATTCATCCGTTTTCAGATGGGAACGGTAGGACGGGGCGACTACTGCTGTTTGCCCTAGCATTGAAACTTGGGCTAGTGCCGCCTATCCTGAAAAAAGAACGAAGATTTGCGTATTACAAATACTTAGAGCTGGCACAAGCCAGGGAGATCACAGACCCGTTGGAAATGTTTATCGCTGAGGCGATTCTTGAGACGGCGGAAGAACTCTAAACAAATAGATGTAAATAAAATAATACTTATGGTTGACGGGGTGTGGTATTATAATATATATGGCAAAGAATTTGGTAATAGTAGAGAGTCCGGCGAAGGCACATACGATCGAGAAATATCTCGGGTCGGATTTTAAGGTGCTGGCGAGCGTGGGCCATATCCGGAAAGATACCAAGGTAGATAAGACGACTTTTGATGTGACATACGAGATAGACCCTGGACATAAATCAATTATCGCAGAATTGAAGCGCGAAGCGAAGGCTGCTGATAAAATCTGGCTTGCGACCGATGAAGACCGCGAGGGAGAATCGATTTCGTGGCATCTGTGTGAGGTCTTGAAGTTACCAAAGGATACGGCGCGGATTACATTTCACGAGATTACGAAGCCGGCGCTAGAAGCGGCGATTAAAGCACCGCGCACAGTGGATATGGATATGGTATCCTCACAGCAGGCGCGGCAAACGCTAGATATGCTAGTAGGGTATGACTTATCCGATATGGTGCGTAAAAAAGTGCCGGGAGCGGTGTCGGCGGGGCGGGTGCAGAGTCCGGCACTACGCCTAATCGTAGAACGCGAGAAAGAAATTGAAAAATTTGATAGTAAATATACCTTTAAAGTGTCTGGGAAGTTTTTGAAAGACAGTGAATTTGTCGCCAACCTAGAAAAAAACAACCCAACCGAGGAAGATAAGGCAAGAGAGCTACTAGAGACGCTCTCGCAATCGGAGTTTGTGATTGAGGACGTCGAAGAGACAGAGGGGACAAAGGCGAATCCGGTGCCGTTTACGACTGCAGCACTGCAAATTGAAGCAAATAGCAAGCTCGGTTTTTCGTCGCGGACGACTATGAGTGCGGCACAGGGGCTTTATCAGGCGGGGTTAATCACTTACCACAGAACAGATTCTTTGAACTTGTCATCGCAAGCGGTGACGGCGATGGCCTCATATATCAAAGAAAATTTTGGCACGGAATATCTAAAGACCCGGCATTTTAAGACAAAGGACGCTTCGGCACAAGAGGCACACGAAGCAATTAGGCCAACAGACGTCTTCCGGACTTCGGCGGGGAAAAATGACTATGAAAAACGGCTTTATCAACTGATCTGGGCGAGAACGCTGGCGACGCAAATGGCGAATGCCAAAATCGCCAAGACCACCATCCGACTCTCACACGACTTTATTGCGAAGGGTGAGGTAGTGGTGTTTGACGGGTTTTTGCGTGTCTATGGTAAGAGCAAGGATTTGGAGTTACCTAAAGTCACAAAGGGAGACAAGGTGGACTGCCTAGAGCTCGTTGCGAAACAAACTTTCGCCAAGCCACCGGCTAGATATACGGAGGGGTCTTTGGTTAAAAAATTAGAGGAGCTGGGGATTGGACGGCCATCTACTTATGCATCCATCATGACCGCGATTCAGGCGAGGAAGTATGTCGAGAAAGGCGGATCGGAGGGAGAAGAACGCGAGATAGTTGAGCTAAGAGCTACAAAAGGACACGTCGAGAAGGCTACCGTCAAAGAAAAGTTTGGAGCGAATAAGGGCCGGCTGGTGCCGACGCCAATCGGGGAGCTGGTGAGTGGATTTTTGACCGAAAACTTTAAGAACATCGTGGATTATAAATTTACGGCAAACATCGAGAAAGATCTAGACCTCGTCGCAGATGCAAAATTAGAGCGTGTAAAGATGCTCCGAGATTTCTACGGGCCGTTCCATGATACGGTGCTCGCCGCCAACGGCGTGGAGCGGTATAATAATGCACGCCTGCTGGGGCATCATCCGGAGGATGGTAAGCCAATTTATGCCAAGGTGGGGAAGAATGGGGGATTCATCCAGCTAGGCGACAACGAGAAGGAATCTGGCGAGAAACCAAGGTTTGCACCGTTGCCGAAGCGTAAGTCGGTGAAGACAGTAACGCTGGAGCAAGCACTGAAACAATTAGCACTGCCGGCACTACCGAGAGTATTAGGGGAGGCGTCAGATGGCGCGGAACTGATCGCGGCAAATGGACCGTTTGGGCCATATCTTAAGGGCGGCAAATACAACATCCCAATGAAAGATCTTGACCCTTACACGGTAACGTTTGAGGAGGCCTTACCTCTATATCAGGCTAAAGTTGATTCTATTATTGCGGATTGGGGCGAGATTATGATTATTAATGGGGCTTACGGGCCATATGTTAAGGGTCCTGGGCGACGTAACAACGTTAAAATTCCGAAGGAAACCGACCCAAAGACGATTACCGAAGCAATGGCGCGCGAGATGCTCGAAAACAAACCAAAGACCACCCGGCGCGGCGTGCGTGGAGGAAGGAAGACCACCACGAAGAAAACTACCGCGAAAAAGTCCAGCGCCAAGAAGCCCAGTACAAGAAAAACTGCTACCAAGAAGGCTTGAATTATATTATATATGCACTTGAAATGGGGAAAGTTTTTATGGTTTTATAATTTTTTTCTAAGTTTGTAAAAAATGTGATACAATAATATTGAAAAGTACGTAATATCGTAGTTGACACAATCCATAAACTATGATATTATAAATAAAATCACTATTACTAACAGATACAGAGTAAGGAAAAGTTTAATGAACCAAAATGCGGAAATCCTCCAAAAAGCAATCTCTGGCAGCTTAAAAATCATCGAACAAGACCGTGAGCGCGAAATCATTTCTCGACGCTTTGGCTTAAATGGCGGCAAGGAAACCCTTGAACAAATTGGCGAAACGTTGTCTATTACGCGTGAACGTGTACGGCAGCTGGAGAAGGCGATTTTGATTCATCTTCAGATTTCTGCCGAGGAGGGACATATCCCGGAAATCGCAGCAGCAGAGAAGATCCTAGTACGGAATCTGACTGAGATGGGGCGCCTAGCTAAGCTTAGTGATTTAGCTGATAAAGTTTACGACAGAGAAGCGACCGGCGCAGAGCGTGCTGGCATTAATTTTATTGCAACATTCGCACGGAACTTGATGGTGGTGGAAGAGAATGACCGTTATTACTCGGCGGTCGGCATCGCCGAATATGGCGACTCTGTAACCGTTCGGGAGAAGGTTGATGCCGTGGTAGATGTGATTCGCAAGAATAAGCAGCCGATGACTCTCGACGAACTTGACGAAAAGCTGGATTATGAGCATCCTGACCATATTAGAGCGGTAGCGTCAATCTCAAAGCTACTTGCCACCCTCAATGGAATGTGGGGGCTAGCTAAGTGGCCTTCCGTCAATCCGAAGAATATCCGGGATAAGATTTTCGTAATCCTAGAAAACAAGAAGGAGCCGATGCATTTTTCTGATATAGCGAAGGAAATCAAGGAATCTAATTTTAAGCGAAAAAACGTTACAGTGCAGGCAATTCATAATGAACTGATTAAGGATTCACGGTTTGTACTGATTGGACGAGGGATTTATGCCTTATCTACTTGGGGCTACAAGAAAGGGACTATTGCCGATATCATTAAATCCATCCTGGAAAAATCCGATGAGCCTCTGTCGCGTGAGGAAATCGTGAAGCAGGTGCTGCGCGTACGCAAGGTGAAGGAGACCACGATTCTATTGAATCTCCAGAACAAGCAGGCTTTCAAAAAGGTGGAACGAAATCTATATACCCTGGCGTAGGTCAAGTGTAGTTTGGGGCGCCTAGCATTATTCCGGTAACAGGGGCGAAAAAAATGATACAAAATCCAAGAGGTATGGTAAAATAGTGATATGGAAGTGGTTATACATTTTATCTTGATGCCGATATTCTGGATTCCGGTGGTGGGAATACTGGCTTTTTTGACATACCGGAACTATAAGAAATTAAATAAGCTGAAGGTACTGAACGTTGATTCGGTATTATTAATGCTGGAAATCCCGCGAGAGAACGACAAAAAGGAACTTGCGGCAGAGCAATTGTTCGCCTCGCTTCACGGAATCTTGCGCGACAAACAGGAATTGAAGAACTCTGGAGGGGTGCAAGAGCATTTATCGTTCGAGATCGTCTCGACCGCCGGGCAGATACGATTTTACGTGTGGGTACCAAAAGTCCTGCAAAGCTTCGTGGAAGGGCAGATTTACTCACAATATCCAACCGTGCAGATATATAAAATGAACGAAGACTACGTTGATGCGCGTTCAAAATACCCGGTGCAATATTCGGCGCAGTTGGGGTTAATTGAAAATGAAGCGTTGCCCATCAAGACCTTTGATACCTTCGAGGTGGATCCGCTAGCCGGCATCACTGGTACATTGGCGAAGCTCAGCCCTGACAATTCGGAGGAGTTATGGATACAAATTCTGGCCAGGCCGATTCCGGATGATTGGCATAAGAACACTACCGATAAGTGGATACGTCAGGTGAAATCTGGTAGGCGCTCACTTTTTAGCGGTACGGGGATTGATTGGACCTGGGTGGTAGAAGCGTTCGCAGCACTATTTCGACCCCCAGCTGGTGGGTCAGGCTCGGATGCACCGGCGGTAGAATTATCCGAACGAGCCAAGACTCAAATATCTAAAGCCGAGGAAAAAGCGACCAAGCTAGGCTACGAGGTAAAAATTCGACTGGCTTACTTGGGTCAGAGCGAAGTAGATGCAAAATTAAATATGCAGGCGCTAGTAGGGACATTTAAGCAATATAATTCTACGAATCTAAATGGGTTTAAGCAGCTGGGGGGTTCTTTCAATAAAGCCGACCTCGACGCCTATAAATTACGGCAATTTACGGGGAGAGGTTTCATCCTTAACATATCAGAGTTAGCTTCAGTGTACCATCTACCCCACACCTCTGTAGAGACGCCTAATATTGTCTGGGCATCGTCTAAGACAGCTGAGCCGCCAGCTAAGCTTCCGGTGCTAACTGGCGATGCAACAGTAGATGAGAATATTTCGGCTTTTGGGCTAACTAATTTCCGTGGCATCAACCATCAGTTTGGGTTACTCAGGCGCGATCGTTCGCGTCATATGTATATCATAGGTCAGACCGGCGCAGGGAAGAGCGGAATGTTAGAATTATTAGCATTGTCAGATGTGTTTTACAATCAAGGCTACTGTATTATCGACCCGCATGGAGACTTTGCGATAGATAATTTGCGGTTCATACCAGAATCGCGAGTGAAGGATGTGATTTATTTTAATCCGGCGGACACGGCATTTCCGGTCGCATTCAATCCTCTGGAGATTACCGATCCGGCACGGAAGCCCAACATTTGCTCCGAGGTAATCGGCGTGCTGAAACGAATGTTTGGCGACTCCTGGGGGCCGAGATTGGAGCATATTTTGCGCTATACTTTACTAGCATTGCTTGATAGACCGTCAACAACCTTACTTGATATTTCGCGACTCCTGACTGATAAGGATTTCCGAAAAGAGACTTTAGACTATTGCAAAGACGTAACTGTATTGCAGTTCTGGAAGCACGAATTCGGTCAATGGAACGATAAGCAAGTGAACGAATCGATTGCACCGGTACTTAATAAGGTGGGGGCTTTTACGGCTAATCCGATTATCCGAAACATTATCGGTCAGCCGAAGTCGTCGTTTGATATCCGCAAAATTATGGATGAAGGCAAGATATTAGTGGTAAACCTATCCAAGGGGCTGATTGGCGAGGATAATGCTGGGATTCTGGGCGCGTTCTTGGTAACTAAAGTACAGCTAGCCGCAATGTCGCGTTCTGATATTCCAGATGTGAAAGATAGAAGACCGTTTTACTTATACGTGGACGAGTTCCAGAACTTTGCGACCGACTCATTTGCCGTGATTCTGTCCGAAGCGCGTAAATACGGGCTAAATCTGACTGTAGCCAACCAATACGTATCCCAGATGACCGATTCGGTACGTGATGCGGTATTTGGCAACGTAGGTACGACAATTTCGTTCCGTGTGTCCGCAGACGATGCCCCAATCCTCGCAAAACAATTCGAGCCAACGTTCGAGGCGGCAGATTTACTACAGCTAAACAATCGACATTTTGTGATATCGATGATTATCGGCGGCGAAAAAGTGCCGGCTTTTTCCGCGACTACACTCTCGATTCCGAAGACCCCTGCGGACAACTTCGATGCCATCGTGGCGCATTCTAGAGAGTACTTTGCGCGACCACGTATGGAAGTAGAGGCGGAAATTCGCGCGACGATTGAACAGTCCGAGAAATATAAGCGTGAGTTGTCGGATTCGGGCAGGCAGGAAACCGCCGCTGGACCACGGATGAATATCAAGAGTACTGAGCAGATAATATTCCAGCCCGTTTCGCCCAATGCTCCGCAAGTCATTCGCCCGCAAGCTACTCATACCGAACAAAAACCGAACTCGAAACGTTCTTCCACTCCGCAAGCTGATATGCGGCGGCTAAAGGTGAGCCCAAATGCCGCCGAAGGCAAAGAACGATTAGGGCTGAAGGATTTGGCCAAGCTAGCAGCAGAACAAAGTGAGAGCAAGATAGAAGCTATTAAGGAAAACGAGGCAGGGAAACGTAAAACAGAGAAAAAGAAAGGGAAACGAAGTGGCGGGAAAAAGGGAAAGCGCAATTCCTCTACCTCTGTTAGTTCCCCTGTTAGTTCCCCTGTTAAGGTCAATGAGATTGCTGCGACCGCTGCCCCTGTCGCTACCCCTGTTACACCAGAGGTGATATACCAGGAAAAATCTACAGTACAAATACAGCCTTCACATAAACCGATTGCACTAGATAAACCAATCCAGAGCGCCGAGAATTATGCCAGTAAGGACAACTCGGTAGATGGGTTCCTGAGCATTAAGCATTAGAAAATTAAGAAAAAGCGAAGAAAATCCGGCCGGCGACTTGCGCTGGTTGGATTTTTGGATGATTGAGTGTCGCGTTCTTAACATAGTCTTAATGTCGCACAATATAGATTTTAAGACATTACGCTTATGTTTATTGGCCGGTAAGTTAATCGTCTTTTATGGGTAAGTTTGTTGGGTGGACGGGAATTAGCGAGAATTCGATGGCTTTTATAAGTTTCTTCGCGGTGTCCTCACGCCGTGTTAATTTTCACAACATTTCACTCAGTCCTCGCCTCGATCAAGTTGCCAGCTCGCTCGACTGTAAGTCTCGCTCTATAGCCAATGTGGATTTCTTGACTTTAATCGGATTTTGGTGGATTTTTGGCTAAAATTTGCAATTTTGACGTTTCCCCGTTATTCTCCCTGTTTTCATGTTTCCCTCTTGGTGGCGGAAGAATCGGGCAGAATAAGCCAATACGGTGCTCGTGAAATGCCTGAACAAAAACCGAACAAAAATAGGGTATTACGAAATCGAACAAAAACCGAACAGTTCCCTAGCGCCAGTAGGCTTTGCCGTCGAGGCGGACATCAATATATTGAAAATCGACAATTCCCTGCGTCGCCAGGTAGCGGAGCATGCGATCGGTGTCCTCTACAGACACTGCGGTGCCACGGTCGATAATAAGTTTGATGAAGCCTGGGTAGTTTTCGAGATAAAAATCTACCTCGCGAACAGCACCAGTTGGAATAACCGCCTTTACTGGGGTGTAACCAAGTTCACGAAAATCAGCTTCGGCCTGACCGATATAATTACGCATACGCGTGGTGATTTTACCGCCAGTAGCGGAGGCTTCCTCGTCGAGGATCTCAATTGTAGGTTCGTAAACAGTCGCCGTAGTAGCTGGTTCTAATGGCTCGGATTCGACATTGCCGAACAAGCTAACACCGAGATAAATAAGCACAGCCGCCAAGGCGATAAATCCTAGTGTTACAAAAATGATGCGGCGGGCGTTTTTCTGCTTATCCTTCTTGCGAGCAGCGGCGCGTTCGTTTTTGGTCTCTAGGCGTTCCCTTTTTTCACCAATAGTACGACCTACTTGTGGCATTTATGCCTCCTCCAGAATTATTTCGGCGAGACGTTTTGCGGCATCGGAGCGGGCTTCTTCGGCTAATTTGTCGGCCATGTCGGAACGGAGGCGAGGAGATTTAACTAGGTGACGGATTTCATCTAATAAGATGGTCGGGTTCTCTACCATCTTCATGTCATTGATGACAGATACGGCATTTGAATCCTTTAGGCGCTCGGCGTTTTTGGCCTGATGACCACCGGGAAGGCGAGCGAACGGAACAAGGATGACGGCTTTTTTTAGCCCAGCAAGTTCAGCAATAGTAGTAGCGCCAGCTCGCGACACGACGACATCCGCCGCTCCCATCAACTCGTCCATAGTAGTATTGAATTCCCACATACGGAAATTGGATTCGAGGCTAGCTTTGTCCCAATTTTCATATTTCTTGAGGTCTACCATGTTTTCATAATGCCTGCGGCCCGCCACTAATCCTACCGACGTGAATTTAAGCAGTTCTGGCAATATAGCACGCGTGGCTTCGTTGAGATTCTCTGAGCCTTGCGAGCCGCCAGTAATGACAACAAGCGGCTTCTCTGGATTAAACGAAAAGGCTTTTTTAAGTGAAAGTTGCCGAGTGGGACTTACCGGCTTGAACTTCGAGCCTACCGGAATGCCGGTCCAGACATAATTGGGGTGCTTAGCCTGAAAATCACTAGATAGTGGCATGCCGAATGCAACCTTGGCTGCGCGTTTCATAAGTAAGCGATTGGCGAGTCCTGCAACAGTGTCAGATTCGTGGATGATATATGGGATTTTGAAGAGCTTCGCCACCATGCCCACCGGCAGACATACATAACCACCTTTAAGAAAAATTACATTAGGACGCGACGATTTCGGCACCAGACGACAAAAGGCCGTGAATAGTCCAGCCAAGAATCCGAAAAATCCAAGGATATTGCCTAGAAGCAAATCCTTCAGAGTAATACCAAGGTGAATAAAATAATCTTTAAGATGCCAGTTGGAATAGCGATGGAATTTCCCGGCAGGGATACGACGCACTCGGATATACTGACCTCTGCGAGATGACTTGCGTTCTTCACCCCATGCAACACCTAGCTCAGTGGTGAGCTTAGTGACGTTCTTATAATATTTGAAATCCGTCCAAAATTGAATTTCGGAGCGGGGTTTCTGGTTTAGTATTTCACGAACTACGGCGACGGCTGGCGTGATGTGCCCCCCTGAGCCGCCCCCGACTACTAATATCTTCATTTCTAATTGCCTCTCTACTAGTATAACACGAAATCTGCAAACTTAAGCCAATTGCAAATGCAATAAAGAGCATGCTGGTACCACCATAAGATAAGAGCGGTAGAGTAATACCGGTGACTGGCACAAGGCTAGTCATTGCCATAATATTTACTGCGACTTGCGCTAGTGTCCAGGAAAAGACGCCGACGACATAAATGCGCTCATTTAGCTCGACGGTGTTATCGGCGACCTTAAGCATACGCAGAAGCAGGGCTCCAAACACTATTAGAACAAGAGACAATCCAATGAAGCCGAATGTCTCGCCCATGATAGCAAAAACTGAATCATTGATAGATTCAGGAAGATATCCGGTAGCTTGAACGGAATTACCGATGCCTACGCCTGCAAAACCTCCGATACCGATAGCCAGCATGGCATTCTCGATATGATAGGTGTAGTCTGAGCTTTCGGCCCCCTGCAAGGTATCTAGCCATGCGTTAACCCGCTCCATACGATGTGCCGATGTGGCAACGGCGCCAATTGCCACAGCGAGGACTAACGCCAGCATGATAAGATATTGCTTAGCTGGGACTCCCGCTATCAGTAAAGTCCCAAAAATAATTGAGATAAGCGCAACACCGGTCCCGAGATCGCCTTGTGCAATAACTACCAAGAATAAAGACAGTCCACATACGATTAATAGCGGCAGCCAAAATTCTTGCCATTTGCCGATAGTCCCCTCTGCTTTTCTTCGTGCGAGAAAATCAGCCAAATAAATCACCAGGGCGAGCTTAAGAAACTCGGCAGGCTGAAAGCTAACTGGTCCAAGGTTATACCAACGACATTCGCCAAGCTCGCATTTCGCCAGTGAAGAGCCGCTCAGAGCGAGTAGCCAAAGTAAACCCGAAAGAATAAGCGCAATGACCATGATGGGCTTGGCGTATTTCTTGATGTATTTATACGGGATAACCTTGAAGGCCAAGAAAAATGCAATTAGCGACAAAATCACCGAGCGCAACTGACCGATAAAAAAGTCGTGTGGACCATAATTGGAGCCGTAAGTATTGTTCAAAACGTTGGCACGCATAGGACCGATGGCATAAATAATTATCAACCCTAAAGCCATCAAACCTAGCGTTGCGAATAATATCACTAAATCTGACTTATGTTTGCGATTTTTCATCGTCAGATTGCACCTCCAGTAGCCGCAAGAAACACGCCAAGTATCGCGCAGACCCCAGCTATAATCCAGAAACGCATGACGATTTTAGCTTCACCCCAACCGAGAGCTTCAAGGTGGTGGTGAAGTGGCGCAGAGATGAAGATTTTCTTACCAAAAAACTTTTTGCTAAAAAGTTGAATTAATGATGAGCCGGTATCTATCACGAATGGGAGTCCAATGATCGGCAAGAGCAAGAATGAATTAGTCATCATAGCAACCACACCAAGCCCTGCACCCAATGCGAAACTACCAGTATCCCCCATCATGAATCGAGCCGGAGGAACATTAAACCAAACGTATGACAGCAACCAGCCCACTACGGTCATACAGAATCCGAATAACATCATATTACCCTGGAAAAGCGCAATAATCCCGAAAGCACCGTAGGCTATTAGTGAAAGGCCGCCAGAGAGGCCATCCAGTCCATCGGAAATATTGACGGCGTTAGACGTGGCGACAACCGCAAAAGCAAAGACAAGCATCGTAATTACGGCGCCGACTTCAAAATTGCCGAGAAATGGAACTTCGATAGTAGTCCAGCCTAATTTGTAAGCAAAAAACCAACCTAAAGCTAGTCCTACGCCCGTAATTAAAAAGAATTTGACTGGACCACGCAAACCTGCCGCGCCGCGTCCAGAACCAAAGATATTAATGACGTCATCAATGGCACCAACAAGCGCCCCACCAAGAAAACCAACCAAAGGCAACCAGGTCTGCCCTCGATCTAGATTAAAAATCCAAGTAACCGCAGTTACTGCCACCACGCCGACTAACCCTGCCATGGTTGGAAAAACGTGTTTGAACTTATGAGCGTGAAGTTTACGCATGACAGGTAAATCTTTGCCATCTACAGTAGTTTCCTTTTGTTTTTTCCAGAACTTATATTTATAAGCAAAATGGGTGTAAAATGGAGTTAATATCATTGATAGTAGAAACCCGCCAAGGGCCAGGAGCAGACCATAGAACATTTCATCATTAATGCTGATAATTGATTCCATATTTATTATTATATTACTCTTTCGGCTTAATTTTCAAGTAATTAATAAGAAAATTAGAAACATCATCAAATAAATTCATAGCATCACCGCTGCCAATGCTCTGGCCTTCGCCCCACATCTTAACCATGATAACATACTCCGGCATCTCTCCTGCAGGGGCAACGAAGCCGATATAAGACCCGATTAGCTCTGCGAAGGTATCGTCGTAGACACCGTTACGAATGACTTGAGCCGTACCGGATTTGCCACCAATATCATAACCTGGTTTATCGACGCCCTGACGAACTTTATAATCGCGGTTGTTAATTAACATCTCGCGCATCATGGCGGAAGTTTCATCGGATAGAATCTTATCCTCGACCTTATTTTCGGCAGCACCCTCATCGAATGGGACAACTTTGTCGTCCACCAATTCCCCTTTTACGATAGTCGGGGTGCGATAATAACCGCCGTTTACTACTGCGGAGAAGGCTGTGGCAGTTTGGAGCATGGTGATAGAAAGGTTTTGGCCAAAAGTCAGATTGGCGTAAGTGGAATCGCGTCCCCATCCATCGTTAGGGTCAGGAATATACCCTTCCGCCTCAATCAACTCAACCCCCGTAGCCTGACCGAGACGAAATTTGTTATGGTAGTAATCGTAGAGTTTTTCCCTACCCTGTTGGTTGATATGGGTGGAATCGCCACCAAGAAGCTTAAGGGCATAAATCGAGCCAGTATTGAGCGACCAGTAGAGGGCTTGGCGCATAGTTAATGTCCCGTACAAACTAGCGCGCTGCTCAGCGTTCCAAATTTTCCAATCATCAACTTCTTCATAATGTTGATTGAAATAGGTAGTATCAGCCGTCATAACACCTTCGTTGATTGCGGCTGAAAACGCAAAGTTTTTGCAAATGGAGGCAGGTTCATAAGGGACATCAAGAGTATAGTTGATGTAGGCGGAGGCGTCTGAGACGTCTCCATAATTGCTTGGATCATAATTAGGGAGATTTGCCATGGTGAGGATTTCGCCGGTGTTGGAATTCATTACGAGGACTGAGGCATTAGTAGCAGCGGTACTATTGATTGCATTAATAGCGCGATCCTCTACCCCCTTCTGTAAGCCACGATCTACAGATAAGACGATATTTTTACCATCTACGGCGGGGATTTTGATATTATCGTTACCGATTGAGAGAGCGACCTTATTAACGTCGGCAATGGATTTTAGTAAGCCATCTTGACCGGCAAGTGTGCCATTTAGTGAGCCTTCGACGCCGTATTGACCAAGTCCATCCGCGTTGACAAAGCCCAATAGTCCAGAGGCGAGGTCTCCCTCCGGATAGACGCGTTGATTGCTTTTTTGGAACCAGACTGCGGAAATATCCTCATCGGCAATTTGGTCGGCAATGGCTTTAGGGACATTTCTGGCTACGACAGAATATCTTAATCCGTCGGTGGAATAGATATCATCTAGATTTGTTGTGATATATTCAGGGGCGTAAGTTTCGAGAGCGTGTTTAATTTTATCTTTCTCAGTGACGGACGGATCGATGATGATTTGATAGGTAGTCTGATTAAGTACGACAGCAGCTGGTTCGTCCTTGTCCATCATATATATCTCGCCGCGCTTGGCGGTGATGGTCTCGAGCATGGTATGCTGATCGTTAGCCTTGGCCACCCAAGCGTTATGCTCGATGATTTGAATGAAAAAAAGCCGCACAGCAATAATAGCAAATGCAGCTAAAACAACATTTCTCAAAATCTTAATGCGGTGATGCGAGTTCTCGACCGCAGTTTGATAGCTCGACGACTTACGACTATTCCGTGGCATAGCCTGCTACCGTAGCATCCTCCATGACGGCCGCAACAGTACTAGTCCTGGCAGTAGCAACAGACGTAAGGCGGGCTTTTTCGACTGCAAGGTCGTCTTTTTTGGAATTCATTTCAGTGATTTCAGATTCAACAGAGGAAATTTCATAATCAAAACTAGTAGCCTTAGTGCCTTCGGCAACATAGATAAGCCCGAAGACCAACGTCAGCATACTGACGATGACGATTTGGGAGATAGAGCCTAAGCTCCGCTTGGTGTGTCGGACCGTATTACGGTTGCGAACGAAGGTGGTCGTCGCGTGACGCCTGGTTACATATTGTTCTTGCATTTTTAGATTTCCTCGCTTGTGTTGATGTTTGTTTTTGTTGTCTTTTTCACAGTCTGTTTCGCAGTTTACAACCTTTGTCTTAGTCCGGGGCTTTTCAGGAGCAGAGCTATAAGTAACTCCTGAAAGTCCCCCGGGAAGGTCATACACTTCACACTCTCTTGTGAAAACTCTAATTGGCAGGCCCTAAAAGGCCCATATCTTCACTGATTATTGCGTTCGCGACGCGCTCCTTCGCGCCTGTCGTTACAGGGCTCAGTCGCTCGTTCCCTCCTCGTTAGTCGGGCATGGTCGCGAACGCAATCAACCAGCTACCGGAAATTTACCTTGATGGTTTGTTTGCGGGATTTATTCGCAACTAATATTTGTTTTGGCATATTGCCTCCTTTTTGTGTTATGTTTTTATTTTATCAATTCCGTTTTCTCGCAATGCGAAGCTTTGCACTGCGAGAGCGCGGGTTGATAACTAACTCCTCACTTTCCGCAATAATTGGTTTCTTATTAAGTATCTCCAAAGGTGACTCTTCGCCGAGGCTGGATGCCTCCTTGAAATAATCCTTAACTAACCTATCTTCTAGACTATGAAAGGTGATGAGACCCAGACGACCGCCTTTATTTAATATATTTGGCAAGAGCGGAAGAGTGTCTTTGATTTGCTCTAATTCACTATTGACTACTATACGAATCGCTTGGAAGATCTTGGTGGCAGGATGAACCTTGGAATATTTGGACTTATGCTTAATAAGTTCGGCTAATTCCAATGTGCTGCTGATGGGGCGATGATGGACTATCTCACGCGCAAGCATCTTGGCACGGCCTGACGGCTCTTCGCCGTAGGTGGTGAAAATGTGCGCTAACTCCCTTTCATTGTACCTATTCACTATATCATACGCCGTTATTTCTTGAGCTTGATTCATTCGCATGTCCAGAGGGCTATCGTATTTAAACGAAAATCCTCGTTCCTTCCTATCTAGTTGCGGAGAAGAAACTCCGAAATCCGCAAGTATTATATCAAAAGTCTTTCCACACTCGAAAAGCTGCAGCACCGCACTATAAAAATCCATGTGCTTAATATTGATGCTCGATGGGAATTTCTGTTCTAAATATTCTACAGCAAACTCATCGCGGTCGATTAAGACTGAATCCTTATAATTCTGTGTTGCATCCAAAATTTCGCTAGCGTGCCCGCCGTAGCCTGCGGTTAAATCTAAATAGGATTCACCCAGACCCGGAGCTAAGCCTGCTAGGACTTCAGATAATAATACTGGGGTATGTAGTTTCTCCATGTATTATATTATACAACGTTTGAGATCGTTCAACTAGAAATTTCAGCGGGTTTGTTTCTGCTTTGATTTTTGTTTGATTCACAATATAATCCACTATGATTTGATTGGTGCTAGACTAATCGTATGCAATCATAGCCGTTGAGAGACTTATTGTGTATTGGTTAAACCATATAGAGTTTATTGGGAGGTGTGTTTAAGGGAAGGTTCGCACGATTTTTTTAACGCATCTCGCTAATGGTAATGCGCGCCGAAACTCCTAGATGGTCGATCTCAAACTTTTTTAATGTGCTGACTTTTGTCTTTTTGTTTAGCGTTTTTATTTATTTATGCGCTGACTTTATTGTATGACATATTTTTGCAAAATGCAAGAGCTTTTTTGGACTTTTTTGTGATTTTTTGCAACTGGGTTGGTTTTCCACAAATGTGGATAACTCCCCTGTTATTTTACCGAACACTTCCCTCTTGAATTTTTTCTGATTTATTTTATAATAACCGAACAGACTCAAATTAAACCTTGTTCGCTCAATGCAAGCTCAAACAAGATTTAATTATCTATCTTTTCCGTGTTATAATATAGCAAATAAGTGGAGGAAAATATGAATAACAATAGTAGTGAGTCGTTTGATGTCTTTCTCTGGGCGAATGAGATTGACGAAGTGAAGAACAATGTATCGGCTGAACTGTTCCTATTTAATAAGAACTACACGCCATATAAGATTAAATATTCAGATAAGCTAACTGGTGCAGTAAAGGCGATGTTCATGCAGGAAGCAATTTCATATATTATTACAGAGGCTGACAAGGGACTGGAGTGTCGCGAATATGAGCGTGCCGATGGCGAAGAAAAAGTGATTTATCGTACGACTATCGAGAAAGTAGGACGAGCGGAAACCTTAATTCATCTGATTGAAAACGAATATAAGGATATTGATTATTTCTCGGAGAGTGAATATGACTTCAAGAAGGTAAAAGGAATTATCGCGCGGTTTACTTATCCGGGCGAGGATGGAATGAAAACATTTTATATTGCGAAAATTTTGCCAGCCTCAGCGGCGCTGAAGGGCGCGACTTCCTGGGAAATTAACGGGGAGAGCTTTGAGCCATTCTCGGCGGAAATTGCCCTGAAGATGCCCGACGACAATCAAGTGGCGATTGTGGATGGCAATATCGTCGTGTTTAACCAAGCGAAATTTGAAAATTTATTCCAATACGACTACAAATCACAGGTAATTGCAGAAGCAAAAGCACGCGAGTTGACGGAAAAATATAAATTGTCGTTTGCGGAAGGTCTCACGCTCGATTCCCTACTCGCTGACAAAAAACCACTACTAAAAAAGGTGCAGGCGATGGATATTGCGGAAGAAATGCCGCAGGACAAACTACTTGATTACGCCGACGAGATGCAACTGGAGCTGATGACGGACGATGATGGCTCGATTATCATCATGGATGATAAAGATTTGACGATGTTTGTAAATCTTCTGAACGAAGATTATTATGTTTCGCCGGTGAATGGCAAGAGATATGAGATAAAGTCTAAGAAGCTGCTTGGTGAGCCGGACGGTGAGCCACCGAGAGGATAACCCGTCATTTATAAATGGTGCTCTATAGTTCGAAATAGGCGGATTCAGCAAAATTGGATTCGCCAAGAGTCTCGAAAGTCTTTTTGAGGTCTTCGCGAGCTTCGGTGACGGAATCCGTATTCTCTAGATTAGACTCGATTTTAGCATAATAGCCGGATTTGTTTTCAATTTTGTCGAGATGGATATAGGTGCCCTCACTCATCTTGAGACTTTGACGACGGCGTGAAACTTCAGATGCGGGCTTGAATCCAAGCTGAAGGATAATATTAACTAGTTTTTCATAGTCTTGTACTGGGGTTTCCTCGACAATGTCAACGCCCGAATCTTCAATATGGCGTTTTAAGATAAAGTAATATTTGGCGGGCTTATCAACGGACCTCATCTCAGTGCGCATAATCAGACGCGGGAAATTAGAATTCGGCTTATAATCGCGTGGAATATAAATACGGTCATGCTGCCAGAATATAGGCGAGAAGTCCAAATCAATATCGCTGAGTTTTGCTTCAAAACTGTCACGATTCCGAAGTTTACATTTTAAGATGATTTTCTTCATGGTTCGATTATAACACTATTCGTCTAGAATTGTAAGGTCGACGATACGGGCTTCGAGTGACTTGATACCATTGAAATCATTCTCAGTAAATTTAACGAGTGGCTCGATATGACTATACGCTGGGTCGAGATTTAGCCAGTGTTCAGGAGCGAAAAAGGCTAGACATTTGAGAGTTTTGCCATGTTTGTCCTGGAGGTCGAGGCGAAGATGATTGCGCTCAGCTCCCATGCGGGTAAGTTGAGATATTTTAACATCCTTTAGGCGAAAAATTGGTTCCTCATTCCCTGGCCCGAAGGGCTCGAGACGCTTAAGGTCATTCAATAATTCAGTAGCGAGGCTGGAAAAATCCGCAAGGTCAAGATCGGCGTGAGTGATAAAATACTTGGATTGATTTGAGAGATGGAGACTACGATAGTAGTTATTCATCTGTTCGCGGAATTGAGGGAGAGATGTTTGATTGAGCTTGACTCCGGCGGCCCCAGCGTGACCCCCACCGCCAATAATACATTCTTTGACGTGGCTTAAGGCTTCAGCAAGATTAAAATCGCCGAAGCTGCGTCCGGAACCCTTATAAATGCCTGGTTCAACTTCGGCGAGTACGAAAGCCGGTTTATGATAATCTTCGACCAGATGACCCGCAACGATGCCAAGGATCCCTTCATGCCACTGACCTGTCTCAATAATGACCGGTTCTTCCGAAATGCCGCGTTTTTCGATCTCGTGAGTGGCAGAAATTTGTTCATTTTTACGTTGTTTGTTCAGCTGTTCTAATTTTTCAGCAAGAGGAGCAGCTTCGACGAGACTGGTGGTGCGAAGAAGATTTAAAGAGAGGTCCGCTGTGGCAAGGCGTCCTGCCGCGTTGAGGCGAGGTCCGATTTGGAATCCGATAGACTCGGTGTTCAAAGATTTTACTCCGGCGCGTTTGATAAGTTCTTTTAACCCGGGGCGGCGGGTTCTAGCGAGGACTTTGAGACCATAATAGCCAAGAATGCGATTCTCTCCTTCCAGAGTCATACTGTCGCAGATAGTCCCGAGTAAAACCAAGTCCAGGAGCCATTTTTCCTGCCCTGGCTTAATAAGCCCGGTGCCGACGAGCGCCTCAGCCACTTTAAAAACCACACCGACCCCGGCGAGGTTCTGAAGTTCTGGAGTAGGGTGATCCTTACGATGGGGGTTAATAACGGCAAGAGCCGTCGGTGCCTCGATATCAGTTTCATGATGGTCGGTAATAATTGTATCGACTCCAATATTATTTAACTCATCAACAATGGCGTGGTTGCGCGAACCACAGTCGACGGTGATGACGAGCTTGATATCACATTCCTTAGCCCGTGTGATTATTTTTGGACTCATGCCGTAGCCGTCAGCGAAACGATTGGGTAGCATTATTTCAAGATTGGCTGGGTCTGCCCCGGCGAGAATCAAGGTTTGTTCCATCGCAGTACTAGCCGTAACACCATCAACATCGTAGTCGCCGTAAATAAGAATAGTATCTTTACGGTCAATAGCCTGTTTGATTCTGGATACAGCTTTTTGCATGTCGGTCAATACAAGCGGATTCGAAGTGTCTTCATATTTTGGGCTAAGATAGGACGGGGTAACACCTCGCTTTTCACAAAGACGTTCAAATACTTTATTCATCGCTAACCTATAGTCTTGCTGGGCTTATTGCCTTTCTGACTCTTGATGACGATACTTTGAAGCTCCTTCAATATGGGGTATTGTTTATTGGTCTGGTATATCTTGGTCTTGCCTTTTTTGGTAACAATAAGAAAATTTCCTGCAGCCATGCGTTCAAGTTCGCGTTGAATATTGCCAGGATCCTCTTTGATAAGCTTGGCGAGGCCACGGACGTGGGTCTTGAAATCTGGATATTTGGCAAAAACTACCAGTATTTTACGGCGCACCCTTGATGTCACAAATATTTCTAACATATTACCCTCGCTTAACTCGTCTAATTATAGCATGGATTTTGGATTTTTGTAAAAATTACAACGAAAGAATGGGCTGTTTCTGGCGTACTTTTATAATCATTAACGGTGTGACTATACCTGTATGATGTTATAATAGAGGTATGTTTTATGAGGTGATACCAGAGGGAAAGGTGGAGGGGTTGACATATGATTTTGATGGTTCCCTAATGCCGGGGCAGGTCGTACTGGTGCCGGTGGGCAAAAGGATGGTGCCGGGTGTGGTTATTAAAAAAGTTGCACAACCGGATTTTAAAACGAGGCCAGTCTCGCGCATTTTGTACTCAAAGCCACTGCCACGGCATTTGCTTGCAACGATACAATTTATACATGATTACTATATGGCGCCGTCTGGCCAAGCGGTGGCGCTGGTGTTGCCCCGAGGAGTACAGAAGAAACGCCGGAAAACCGAACAAATGTTCGGTAATACACAAAAAACCGAACAGGGTTCGATTTTGCCGGTGATTCAGCTGAATATGGCGCAGAAAAAGGCCTTAGAAGGCCTCCAGAAGGCCTCAGGAGCCACGAAACTGTTTCATGGCGTGACCGGAAGCGGTAAAACTAACATATACCTAGAAATGGCTTCTAGGGCCCTTTCCGAGCAAAAATCAACCGTGCTTTTAGTGCCAGAAATTGCTTTGACGGGTCAACTTGTTCGGGTTTTTCGGGAACATTTTGGCGATATGGTAGTGCTGATACATTCTAGACAAACTGAGGCAGAGAGGCATTTGATTTTTGAAAAGATTTTAAATACTCATGAGCCGTTGATCGTGGTGGGGCCACGTTCAGCATTGTTTGCCCCACTAGAAAACCTAGGGCTAATCATTATTGATGAGGAGCACGAGACGACTTATTACCAGGAAAACCCCCCGAGATACTCTGCAGTGAGGGTAGCAAGTGCCATCGCGACAAAACTTAAGATTCCCCTGGTTCTGGGTTCTGCCACGCCTACGGTGGAGGATTTTTATCTGGCGGAGCAAAGAGGTAGCCTGGTAACCCTGACCGAAAAAGCCAAGGAGCAAGCAATAAAGCCCGAAATAAAGATAATAGATTTTAAAAACAGGGATAATTTTGGCAAGAATCGATATTTTGCTAATTCCCTTTTGTCGGCGATTTCTCGCAATCTAGAACAGGGGCGACAGACGCTGATTTTTCATAACAGGCGGGGGTCTGCTCCTCTCACGATTTGCGAAAACTGCGGTGAGGAGATTTTGTGTCCGAATTGTTTTTTGCCATTAACTTTGCACGCTGATGAATACGTATTACAATGTCATACATGTGGCCATACGGAGAAAGTACCGATGGTTTGCCCTAAATGCGGAGCTCCGGGGCTGATCCATAAGGGGTTTGGGACAAAACTCCTGGAGAATGAGCTCGGCCGACTTTTCCCTAAGGCTAAGATAAGGAGATTCGATGCAGACAACAAAAAAGGCGAGGGGCTAGAGGCGGTTTATGACGCAGTAAAAGACGGCGAGGTGGATATTTTGGTGGGCACGCAGACGCTTGCAAAGGGGCTTGATTTGCCAAGGCTCGCGACGGTAGGGGTGGTACAGGCAGACGCAGGGTTATCTCTTCCGGACTACATGGCAGAAGAGCGTACTTTTCAGCTGATTACTCAGGTGATCGGGCGAGTGGGGCGGGGGCATCTTGATACTGCGGAAGTGTTTATCCAGACGTTCCGGCCGGAGCATCCGGTACTTAAGTTTGCAACAGAGGGAGATTATTTAGGGTTTTATAAATATATAATAGCTAGAAGGCAGAGGTCAGGGTTTCCGCCTTTTAGATTTGTAATGAAGCTCGAAATCACGATGAAAACAGAGGCGATAGTGTTACGAAAAGTACGGGAGGTGTCTACTAAGCTGTCGCGAGATAAGAGGTTTAACGTTTCCCCACCCCAGCCAGCGTTCCACGAACGAACTTCGCGCGGGTATACTTGGCAAATTGTCGTGAGAAGCAAGTCGCGAAGGGCGCTTCTGGAGATTTGTGCGGGGTTGGATGCTAATTTTAAGATTACGCTTGACCCGCCTGGGTTATTGTAGTTTTATTATTAAGCTAGGCGTAGATTTTCAAAAGAGGATGTGGTAAAATAAGTATAAGCATAAAAATGAAAAGAGGTTTATAAATGTGCACGAGCATAAGATTTAATGATGACAAAGGTAACATGTTTTTTGGGCGAAATTTGGATTGGTCTAATGCTTATGGCCAGAAAGTAGTAATTACGCCAAGAAAATATAGATATAAATCAGCTTTCCTGGGTGAGGTGACTGGGGCATCGGCGCTCATCGGCATGGGAATCGTAGCCGATGGTGTGCCTCTGTATTTTGACTGTGCAAACGAATGGGGGCTCGCAATTGCAGGGTTAAATTTCCCTGGTTATGCTTTCTATGAACAGACTGCAGTAGAGGGTAAAACAAATATAGCGGCGTACGAGTTCCCTCTTTGGGTGGCGATGAATTTCAAGACAGTCGCCGAAGTGGCTGAATCACTTAAAAATGTAGCGATTGTGGCAAAGCCGATAAACGAACAATATCCAGTGTCGCAGTTACACTGGATTATCGGAGACAAAGAGCGCTCTATCGTAGTAGAGTACACTGCACGAGGCATGGAGGTTTACGAAAATGACGTGGACGTTTTGACCAACCAGCCTGGATACGGGTGGCACAAAGAAAATTTACGAAACTATTTGAATTTGTTTCCACAGATGCCCAAAGAGGTGCGGTGGAGCAAGGCGAAGATGACGCCCTTTGGGGCCGGGTCGCTGATGCATGGGCTCCCTGGCGACTACTATTCCCCGTCGCGCTTTGTGCGTGTGGCGTATCTAAATACGCATTACCCCGTGCAGTCCGATGAAACGTCAAATGTGTCGCGGTTGTTTCACACTTTGGCTGGCGTGGCTATGATTGACGGAGCATCGATGATGGCGGACGGAGCTTTTGAGAAAACTATTTATACCGGTGGGTATTCGGCTTCGACGCAAACCTATTACTACAATACTTATGAAGACCCGGCGATCAAAAGTGTGTCGCTAAGAGACTACCTTGACTCAACAGAGCTGGTTATGGTATAATTAAGAGATGAAGATAATCACCACGCCGGATCCACGACTACGGGAGAAGTCAGAGAAAGTGCGCAAAATTGATGATGAGATTTTGGGCATTATTGCTGATATGCGGAAGTTATCATTAGACTGGGAGGCAGAGCACCCCTATGAATTATCGGCGGCGATGGCGGCACCACAGATGGGGGTAAATAAACGAATAATAATTATTCGCGATGATATGGAGAATAAGAAAAAGGCAACTTTTACTGCGCTAATAAACCCAGAGGTAATCCGTGCGGAAGGCAAGATAAAGCGGGATTTTGAGGGATGTTTATCAGTACCATCTATCTATGGGATGGTTCCCCGTGCTTCGAAGGTGCGCGTGAAGGCGAAATTAGAGGACGGGACGGAGGTACGGATTAAGGCGACCGACGAGTTGGCACGGACGCTTTTGCATGAGATTGACCATTTGGATGGGGTGCTGTTTATTGACCATATTCGTGATGAAGAAGATGCGTTTTATCGGATGAATAATAAAGGCGACCTAGAGCCGATTTCGGATTACGAAAAAGAAATACGGGATAATGCGGAGCTTTGGGGCGAAGAATAATTAAAAAACGGAGGTGATATGGAGACAAACAAAGAAAAAGTGATATTTTTTGGCAACGGGATGTTGGCGGAATATGCATTAGCAGTAATAGCCTCCGAGTGCCAAGTGATTTTCCATGCTAGGACCAGGGAGGACTTAGAGGGAGTATGCCGGGTGAAGCGCGAAAATCCAGAGGCGCATGGGGTTTTGGCGTCATTTGGGGTGTTAATTCCGGGGTCGGTTTTGGAGATTTTTGAGCCAGAGGGGATTTTGAATATTCATCCTTCCCTTTTGCCTTTATACAGGGGAGCTTCACCGATTGAAAGCGCGATTTTAGATGGAGCGGTCGATTTTTCAGTGTCGGTGATGAAGCTTGTTAAAGCGATGGATGCTGGGCCGATATATCACCAGATAAATTTTTCAGGGGAAGAAATCGCTCAAAGAGCTGGTGTAGAATTAATCTCGGGATTAATTCCGCCAAAAGATGCAATTTATAAAGTTTTGGCAGAGGCGGGGGCGGAATGGATTTGCGAGAACCTTGGGAGCTTACCCGATCCGCACCCGCAGGATAATTCTAAGGCGACTTATTGCGGCAAGTTAGATAAATCGATGTCGCTACTTACCCCTGATACAGACACAGCTGATAAAACTTTGCGCAAAATTGTGGCTTTTCAGGGGTATCCTAAACCAAAATATGCCTTCTTTGGCAAAAATTGCATCATTTTAGACGCTCATGCTTGCAAGATGGGTGAGGAGGCGGTTTTGAAATTAAAATGCGCTGACGGGGCTCTGGTGGCCATAGACAAGCTTCAGCCTGAAGGACGCAAGGCGATGGACGCGAAAAGCTTTGTAAATGGGTATAAGAAATAAGAAGTTAAGGTGTTATTTTGATGCAGTTGCAACACTAGCAACGTAGTTATTGCATCAAACGCGAACGGTTGGCACGGATTTCTTCTTTCATTTCATTAATAGTGCGAGTCACTATTTCACGATAGTCGGGGCGATTCCGCTCAAGCCAACGAGCCGCTTCAACTTGGTCAGTAATCTGGTCAAACTCGTTAAGTTGTTCCTCTGTTAAGCCTCTCGAGATGCGCTCACCAATACGAACTTCAAGCTCCTCTTGAACGTAATCTAGGAAAGCCTGTTTTTGTTCTTCCGGCATAGCCGAAAGGCCCATTTCTTGCAAAAAACTATCGTCAAACTTCATTTTATACTCCTTATGTTTTGATTATAACGTAGATTCACCAAAAAAACAATACGTTTAAACCACCTCTATAAGCGAGGTGGTTTAAACTGTTGTCACCCAAGGATTATTTAGTGATTGACAAAGAGATTTTGCGTCCTTCTTTATCAATATCGAGAACCTTGAATCCTTTGCGCTCATTGAGCGTGAAGATCTTCTCGGGATCTACGTCAGAACCTTCGCCGAGTTCAGATACATGCACGAGAGCTTCCACCGCTGGGGAAATCTGTACGAAAGCACCAAACGGTGTAATGCGGGTAACAGTTCCTTCCACTTTGGAGCCTTTCTTAAGGCCCGCCACTTCGGAGATCCAGGGGTCTTCGACTAGTTGCTTCATGGAGAGCGAGAGGCGCTCCTTATCGATAGCGATAATCTTGGCTTCGATCTGGTCGCCTACCTTGACGTAATCGGATGGATTATTGACACGTTCCCAAGAGATTTCGGAAATATGAACTAACCCCTCGATACCGTCAACATTGACAAATACGCCGAAGTCGACTACTCCGGTAACGACGCCCTTGACGATGTCACCAATCTTAAGTTCGGCAAAACGCTCGGCGAGGCCATCTTTGATAGCTTCCTTCTCGGAGAAGATTAACTTGTTCTCTTTCTTATTAGCATCAAGAATGCGTGCCTTGATAGGCTTACCAACTAATGAGTTGAGACGTTGTAAAATTTCATCTTTATCAGACGAGCCAACGCGAGGATAGTGCTCCGCCGATAATTGCGAAACCGGCAAGAATCCACGAATCCCTTCGTATTCCACTAATAACCCACCACGATTAGCGTCGCATGGAGTGACTTCGACAGTCTCATTACTTTCGAGCTTGGCGTTGATTTCATCCCAACCCTTGTCTTTCACTGCCTTGCGTAGAGACAACAAGACGTATCCGTCCGGCATCTCTGTCTCAATGACCGAGGCTGTGACCTCATCGCCAACGTTGAGATTGCGAGCGAATGAAGCCTCGCGTCGTGGAACAAGACCGACGCCTTGTGGACCTAAATCGATTAATATTTCGTGTTTTTTGACAGAGAGCACCGTTCCCTTCGTGGTGTCCCCCGCAATAGGTTTCTTGAACGAATCTTCATGCGTTGCTAGAAGCTCGTCCATACTGATTTTTTTGGCATCTGCCATAATTAATATTTTCCTTCCTTTAGGCTCATTCATGGAATATTATTATCTACGCAATACCCCGTGAATGAGCCTAAGATTAGTATAATTATATCAAATTAATATGCTATAATCAAGATATGTATTTATCAGTAGATATTGGAGGCACTAAAACCTTAATTGCGTTGTTTACGCGACGCGGACGTGTGGTAAGGCGAAGAAAATTTGCCACCGCACAGGGGTCTAAGACTTTTAAGAACGAGCTAAGCCGGCACCTGGAAGATTTTAAAAAATATAAAATAAAGGCGGTCACGGTGGCGGTTCCTGGCATTGTACAAAAAAATTGTTCAGTCGTACTCGGGAATCGTAACTGGGGGGAGTTTGAAATTTTGCCCATTATAAAAAAATTGTTCGATTGCCCAGTATGGCTCGAAAATGACGCTAATTTAGCGGCATTATATGAAGCGTATCGACTACCTGGGAGAACGGTTTTTCTGACGTTCTCTACTGGAATAGGCGGTGGTCTGGTCGAGAAGAATCGTATATTGCCAGAATCGAATCAGTTCGAGCCGGGACATAAGACGTATTACTATGATGGCAAGTTGAAAGAATGGGAGGATATTGCGGCGGCAAGTGCAATTGAGTCACATTATCATGTGGACCGTGCTACAGATTTGCGCAAAAAACAGATGCTGGAAGATATTGCAGCGCGAGTATACCTAGGGCTGCCTGACATAGTGAAGAAATATCGTCCAGATACGATTGTCTTAGGTGGACCTCTAGGTAAAATTTTTAAATTATACGCGAAGTATTTGCCAGCCGATTTTGCTGAAGCAAAGTTGCGCCGGCCAAAACGCCCCCTTGAGTCAGTGATTTATGGAGGTTTTCTCTATGCGAAACAAAAAGAACGAGAGTAACCGCCTAAACGATGAGGATTCGGATTTTCTTGACAAACTGAGTGGCGATTTTCCGGATTTTAAATTCCGGATGGGACGAAAATTTGCCTTTCGACCTCCCAGGACTATCGTCCTAGGGCCACCAGAGCCGTCCTGGAAACTTTTAGCCTTGCATGAGGTGTCACATGCGATTCTTGGGCATTCAAGCTTCAGGTTGGACGTGGAGCGGCTCAAAATGGAGTCTGCAGCATGGGATAAGGCAAAAGAATTGGCTGGAGTTTATGAGGTTACGGTGGGTGAGGGTGAAATCCAAGACGAATTAGACACCTATCGTGATTGGCTGCACAAAAAAACGCGTTGTCCGCGTTGCGGACTAACGCGTTTTCAGACGCCGGATTCGCAATATCATTGCCCACTTTGCGATGAGAACGAGAACAAAAAACAATAGCGTCTTTCTTGATTCGCTTGCGCCAGTCCGTCATTGCGGGTGGCGCTTCGCTCATCCCGCTCCTCGTTAGTCGCGGACGGTCTCGAAAAACGCTATTTATTTCTACTAGGCAGCTTTTTTCGCAGGGCCACGACGAGAAATACGACCGCCTTTAGCACCAGCGATGCGAGCTAACGCAGGGTTAGCGGCAAAGCCACCAGTGTGACCATTCTGGCCACCTTTTTTACCGATACGAGCATAAAACTCTTTACCGTATTTAGCTTTATTGGTAGCAGCAGCTTTCATGCCGCCAGCTTTGGTTCCAGCCATTCTAGAACTCCTATTCTGCCCACCAAATACTTAAATTAATAACACACCTCTACTAGCCTTTTTCTCGGCGGGTCCTGCCAGACCTTTCCTCCCCCAAAATTGGCGACAATTTTGGGGATCCCCCTCCAGGCCTGTCACCCGCCGATGTTAGACACGCTAGAGTGATTGTTATAATTATAGCATAGTGCTTATTATTTGTCAATATGCTAATTCTAAAAAATATGTTGTAATATTTTTATGTTTACCGAACACTTTTTTATGATTTTTTGCACAAAATGTGGAAAAAAGGTGTTGACATTATGCATATTGTGAGATATAATGGAGGTAGTTTTAAGCAGATACAACTGCGAGGCTGCTTAAAATATATGTATGACCTGGAAAATCCCCCCTGCAAAGGGGTGATTTTCTTTCTAGCTAACACTATACTGTATGTTATAATGTCATTATGATTAAGATCGAACATGTCACGAAAAAATTTGGCGACAAGAAGGCGTTGGACGATATCTCTTTCGATGTAGGCCAAGGTGAAATTTTTGGATTTATTGGACATAATGGGGCCGGCAAGACAACTCTGATTAAGTCAATATGTGGGGTAATAGGTTTCGATAAAGGAAAAATATTAGTTGGCGGAAAATCGATCCAGAAAGAGCCCCTCGTATGCAAGAAAATGATGGCTTATGTACCTGACGATCCGGAGCTGTATGACAACATGAAGGCTATTTCATATATCAATTTCGTATGTGATATGTACGAAGTACCCACAGAAACGCGAGAACGAAATATTGAGCAATACGCCAAAATGTTTGGGATGGAAAACGAACTTGGCGGGATAATTGGGACTTTTTCCCATGGGATGAAGCAGAAGGTAGCCCTGATAGCCGCATTGTCGCATGAACCTAGGGTATTGATTATGGATGAGCCGTTTGTAGGCCTCGACCCAAAGGCAATTTACGACATGAAGGAGATAATGAAATCTATCGTAAAGAACGGGGGGACGATATTTTTCTCTACCCATATTTTGGATATGGCAGAAAAGCTGTGCGATAGGGTGGCGATAGTGAAAAATGGCAAAATTATTAAAGTTGGTGACATGAAGAAGATACGGGGCGACAAGTCACTAGAGAAAGTGTTCTTGGAGCTTGAGGGGCAATAATGAGTAAACTTACTTCCCTTTTGATGGCTATAATGTCGGGAGGGGTGCAGCTATTTAGATATCGGGGTAAGACTGCGCAATCTAGACGCGTGGTACCGATTTTGCTTGGAACGCTCATAGGATTACTTATGTTCAGCAGTACCAGTACAATGGTAGCAGGACTGAATGAAGACGGCTTGGACTCTTCGGTGGTTTTATCTATTTATACTTTTTTGACGGCCATCATAATCGTGACGGAGGGAGTCTATAAGTCGGGAGATTTGCTTTTTAAACCACGCGATAACGATATGTTACTCGCAATGCCAATTAGAAAATCGACGATAGTGGCGGCGCGGATCATTAAATTCTATGCATTCGAAATGGTGTATTGTCTGATCTTTCTCTTGCCAGCAATAATAGCTTACGCTATTAACAATGAAGTGGGTGCTTCGTATTACCTGGTAGCCATTAGCATGATGCTGTTAGTGCCGGTAATACCGATCGCGATTTCATGTATTGTGGGTCTAATCACTTCTGCCATTTCGGCAAGATTTAGATGTCGGACATTCTTACAAGTGTTGGTGGCTTTTGTGATTATGCTGGGTTTCGCGGTGCTGGTATTTGCGGTTGGCGCAATACCGGATAGTAATGATAGCTCGATGATGGTAGCCAACGCTAAAGTAACCGAATTTTACTACCCAGCCGCCACGTTCGCGAGCTTGACGACTAAATTTAGCGTTCAGCAGTATTTAATTTTCGTAGCAATAAATCTGCTGGTAGCAGTAATGGTTGTTGCGGTAATTGGCCGATTTTACTTTCAGATTGTTTCACGATTGGACACAATCAAACAGAAGAGTGTTGCTAACGCCAAGTACGACTTCAGGAGGCATAGCCAGTTTGCAACGATAATACGCAAGGAGTTGAATAGATATTTTAATACACCAGTACTACTGGTGAATACTGCTATGGGGCTGGTATTATTCCTGGTGGCAGTGGGGGTACTCTGTTTTAAATACGATGACATAGTGGGCTCTCTGATGTCTTCGATAGAGAATTTTCCATTAACATCTGAAGAAATATATTCGTACATGCCAAGCGTGGCGCTAGGTATGGTCGAATTTGCCAGCCTGATGACTTTTATTACGGCAACCGCCATATCGTTAGAGGGCGAGGCCTTTAATACGCTAAAAACGATGCCGATCGGCGGCGTAAAGGTTATTATGGCAAAAGTGTTCTCTGCAGTGTTGGTAATCGTGCCAGTAACAGCATTGGGTAGCATAGTAATGGCCATACGATTCCAGTTCGGAATATTGGAAACTATTTTGGTACTTATCGCGGTGCTCGCGACACCACTAGTAACAGAGCTTATTGGAATATTAATTGATTTGAAATATGCAAAATTCAACGCCGAAAGCGATGCGGTGGTAGTGAAACAGAGCGCTGGAGTTATGGTTGCAACGTTTTTGGGATTAATATTGGTGTTATTTACTATTTCCCTTTTGTTTATGGTTGTGTTTCTGGCTGGCCAGATGGCAGGACTTGTAATGATGAATGCAATTTTTATGATTGTGGCATTGTTTCTGTATTTTGTAGTTGCGATGAGGGGTGAGGAAAAATATATGAAATTGTCGGCATAAAAATTACTGCCGTAAAGGCAGCTATATGATGATCTGGTGGGGATATGTGGACTTGAACCACAGACCTCGTCATTATCAGTGACGCGCTCTAACCAGCTGAGCTATATCCCCGTATTTTGGTGGAGTAACAGGGACTCAAACCCTGGACCTCTGCCTTGCAAAGGCAGCGCTCTAATCAACTGAGCTATTACCCCTTACTAGGTAAGTATAGCAAATTTTTATAGAATTGTAAAGTAGAGTATGTTATAATTGTTCTTATGGATTTTAACTTCAGTATAGGTTGGTTGTTCGGGGGTCTTGCCATCACTTTAGCTGGTGGGCTAATTGTGGTTTTCTATAGACAGATTGCTGAAAATCTAGCAAATGGTGTATCTTCTTATGACAAGGTGAAGCTATTCGGTATAATTACAATTATAATCGGATTGATATGTACGGCAAACCTCCATATAATTTTATTAACTCTATTATTTAACTTGTTGTTTGGTCGCTAGGGGCGAAAATTGTAATAAGCACTGCCCGTTGACAGGTCAGCGTGACGAAGTTTGGCCAGCTCGGAGATTGTTGCAAACTCGTAACCAGCATCGCGTAGAGTATTGATTAGAGTCGGTACGGCATCTACTGATGTGGGGTGGATGTCATGCATAAGAATAACGGCCCCATCATACACTTCGTTCATAGTAGTCGAAACGATGGCTTCGGTGTTTTTGTTTTTCCAATCCTCAGTGTCTACCGACCAGAGAATCATAGGAGTGCCGATATATTTACGGACATTGTCGTTAATGTTGCCGTAGGGTGGGCGAGAAAGTGATGGGGCGTGTCCGAGGATACTAGCAAAAACTGCATTAGCCTCCTCAATATCAGCCTGGACGGACGAGGCTGAAAGTCTAATAAGATTTTGGTGGCTCATAGTATGACTTGCAACTTCGTGCCACTCCCTTTCCACGCGTTTTACGATGTCGGGGTTAGCGCTTGCACGATTGCCCAGCATGAAGAATGTAGCACGAACGTCTTCCTCCGCAAGAATATCTAGGAGCCTGGGCGTAGTCTCCGCAGAGGGGCCGTCATCAAAGGTAAGGGCAACGAGCTTTTTCCCTTCGAGGGTGCGTTCAGTGGCGCGAACATGCTTAGACATTGGTGCTATTTTAATCTTGTCCGTGGGGTCGTTCGTGCTAGAAATAGTAAGATCGCATAAATCCAGAATTGCCGCAACCCCGAGCATAAGAACAAGTGCGAGCTTAAGCCACGGAAAACGTAGATCTATGCGACGGAATAACGATCGCTCGGCTCTTTTAGTGGTGACTTTTATCTTGGCCGAGGAGGCTTTTATGGTTCTCACCCCCCTAGAGCGAACTCTTTTGCGTGTGGTATTCTGTTCAATGTAAATATTGATGACATGGGCACCAGTGCGACGCCTGATCTCTCTAGAAAATAATTTGTCTAGCATACTCATACATCGCTATCCCGGCGGCAACACCTACATTAACTGAACGAGTGGAACCAAAGCTTTCGATATACCTGACATCATTCGCCTCGCTTAATAGCTCTGGTGAGATGCCGTTGTTTTCTGAGCCGAAAATCAGAGTAGTGGCTTGAATAAATTTTTTATCGTTGAGGGGTTGAGCGCGTGGAGTATTATTCTCGATGGCGATTAGTTCCCTGTTTTTCTGAGTGTTCAGGAAATCTTCGATTGTGGCGTGATGAACAATTTTTAGGTACTTGTCGGTGCACATGGCGCCACGACGGTTGTATTTTTTCTTGCCGATGATGTGGACTTTACTCACATTGAATGAATTGGCAGTGCGGACGATGGAGCCAATGTTAAAATCGTGTTCAATGTTTTCAATGGCTATTTCTAGTGGGGTCCGGCGCTTCTCGAGTTCAGTAAAAACTTGTTCGTTGGCTTTGCCCTTGAATTCATCGATAAGGTTGCGAGTATCTTTCATTAGAGTAATTATAGCATATTTTGCGTCACCTTATGGTATAATTATCTTAATCAGGAGGTAACATGAAATTAAATGAGTATCAGAAGCGAGCGGCAGAGTTTGATTTATTTGAATTATCATATGATTTGAAATCGTCAGGGTTCCTAGAAAAAGTACTCGGGCTAGCGGGCGAGGCGGGCGAGACAGCGGATAAAGTTAAAAAAATTATTCGAGATAAAGATGGGTATGCCTCCGAAGAGGACCGAGAAATGATCATTAAAGAACTCGGGGATGTTTTGTGGTATGTGGCGAATGTAGCGAGGTACCTTGAGGTTCCCCTGTCGGAGGTGGCCGAAGGCAATTTAGAGAAGTTAAGTAGCCGTAAGAAACGTGGGAGATTGCATGGTGCAGGAGATCAACGGTAATTTTACAGTGAAAAGTATTAGAGATGAATGTAGCCAGCCAGCAACGAACCAAATCCGCCAGTTAGGAGAGACATAGTCAGCACTATAATTGATGCTATCTGAACGCCGCGAACCATTTTTCTCGTCTCTACTGACATCGGAGTGATAAAGCTATAGACCAAGGACACAACAAGAGACACCAGAGCAAACCCCAGCCCGACAGTAGCTAAGGCCGATATGAATATGTTGCCGTTTAGTCCTAGCAAAAAACCAAGTTTTGCTAGAATAAAGACGGCCAGGCTAAAGCTACATAGTGCAAGACTGAGGTTCCGGTTGTTCGTCATATTTTATATTTTAACATAATTGCAGAAAATTAAAAAACCGCCGATGGGCGGTTTTTTTGATTTAACAACTTAGTTGTGCAATTATCTCTTCAGTGTAAAGCTTGCTGTTACGTCTGGTTGAACCAGAATCGTTATGATTCAAGCTTGCTAATCATAACACGTATTCGACCTAGCTATCTGCGAGCTCACGAAGAGCTTTCAGACGCTGATTTCCTTCTCAAGAAAGGAGGTAATCCATCCACACGTTCTCGTACGGATGCCTTGTTACGACTTAACCCCAATCATCCCGCTCACCTTAGGCCGCCTAAGCAGACTTCGGGTGCTCGTGACTCTCATGGTTTGACGGGCGGTGTGTACAAGACCCGGGAACGTATTCACCGCAACATGCTGATCTGCGATTACTAGCGATTCCGACTTCAAGAAGGCGAGTTTCAGCCTTCTATCCGAACTGGGACCGGCTTTGGTGCGATTTGCTTCACATCACTGCTTCGCTTCGCATTGTACCGGCCATTGTAGCGCGATTCTAGCCCAAGGCGTAAGGGAAATACTGACCTGACATCATCCCCTCCTTCCTCCCCGTTACCGGGGCAGTCCTACCAGAAAAATACAACTGGTTGCAAGGGTTGCGCTCGTTGATGGACTTAACCAAACATCTCACGACACGAGCTGACGACGGCCATGCATCACCTGTCTTCGGGTTCCCGAGGGCACAGTTTCCTTTCGGAAGCCTTCCCGAGATGTCAAGCCTTGGTAAGGTTTATCGTTTAGCATCGAATTAAAGATCACGCTCCACCGCTTGTGCGGGTCCCCGTCAATTCCTTTATGTTTTAATCTTGCGATCGTACTACACAGGTGGGATACTTAACGCGTTAGCTTCGCAACTCCAGGGGTCGATACCCGAAACTGCTAGTATCCATCGTTTACAGCGTGGACTACCGGGGTATCTAATCCCGTTTGCTCCCCACGCTTTCGTGCCTTAGTGTCAGAAACGTCCCAGTAGCCTGCCTACGCTATCGGTGTTCTTTCTAATATCTACGGATTTCACTCCTACACTAGAAATTCCAGCTACCCCTAACGTTCTCGAGCTTGGCAGTTTAGATAATAGTCTGAATGGTTGAGCCACCAGATTTCACTATCTACTTACCATGCCACCTACGCAACTCTTTACACCCAGTCAATCCGGATAATGCTTGGACCCTACGTATGACCGCGGCTGCTGGCACGTAGTTAGCCGGTCCTTATTCATAAGTTACCATCATATTTCTCGCTTATAAAAGCAGTTTACAACCCGAAGGCCGTCATCCTGCACGCGGCGTTGCTCCATCAGGCTTTCGCCCATTGTGAAAGATTCCCTACTGCTGCCTCCCGTAGGAGTCTGGGCCGTGTCTCAGTCCCAGTCTGGATGATCATCTTCTCAAACCATCTAACGATCGTCGACTTGGTAGGCCGTTACCCTACCAACTATCTAATCGTGCGCAGGCCAGTCCCAAACCGCTCGAAAGCTTTACTCCGAAGAGCATATGCGGTATTAGCACACCTTTCGGCGCGTTATCCCTCAGTTTGGGGTCCGTTCCCACGTGTTACTCAGCCGTCCGCCGCTCGTCAGCAGCTTCACTGTTCCCTCGAATTCTCACCACCTACGATAAAGCGCTAGGTGTGTCAAGGAAACGGTGAAGCCCTGTTACCGCTCGACTTGCATGTATTAGGCACGCCGCCAGCATTCATCCTGAGCCAGGATCAAACTCTCCATCTTTGAGCCAGTTTTCCGTATCTTGGCGTTTTTCCTCGCTTGCTCGATGGATAATCGCGCTTCGCTCGGAGAAAACACCAATCTACGAAAAACTGATCTCAAATCTAAGTCTCCACATCAGAGACTAGATTTTGTCATGTTAAATTTGAAAACTCAACATAAAATTTAAACTGACGATGATTAATTGCACAACTAAATTGTTAAACTATTTTCAAAGACTCCTAAAATACTCTCGCAGCTTTGAACTATTTACTAGTTTATACCAGATATCTAGAAATGTCAATACTTTTTTGAGACTTTTTTACATTTTTCTCGCCCTGCAACCTCAAACCTGGCAGGGCGAGACTGAAATTAGATCTTACGACGTGAAGCATGGTGTTTGTTTGGCCAGAAAAGCCAGATAATACTTAGGATTCCGACACCGATGATGCCAGCAAACCACCAGAAAGGTTCAGCGCAGCTTGCATCCCCCTGAACCCCTGTTTCGGGCGCGCTGGGTCTGTTATTGGCTGCATTTGCCCGAGAGCTGCTTAGTAATATCGTCGCATCCTCTAAAGATGATATCTCGATATTTGATGCGGGGGTATCCGATTCTAGAGTATTATCGTTTTCGCCTTCCGATGCAGCTGCTAGTTCTAATGGCTCTGCGGGTTCTTGGTCGAAGAATAGATTAGCGTTAACCGTTTCCGCTACCAGTCTCGGTATCGCTAAGAGGTCTGCGGCATCGTAGTCAACTTGCTCGGCTCTCTCTGGCGTCATAGGGATGTAATCGAACCATTTGATGTCGTTATTGTAGACGAGGCGACATTCCATGCCAGGCTGATATTCTGGTGATTCCAGACACGAGGTATAATTAGTGGTCCTGATTGAGTTGCCTCGCTCAGAATCTATGTAAACATGAAAGGTATTATTAGTCATTGCGGTAAAATCGCCGACCTCGTATGTTATTTCTTGATTTGGCACGAACCATCCACTCGTACGATTCGTTTCGTCTTCGACTACAAGTACATGAAGACCTGAGACATCTTCTCTGTTTTTGATATTCTCATGATAATCGTAATAATATGACGCACGAGAATTTGGATTCGGCATGTCCGGATCGAGCCAATACATGTGGAACTCCGTGAGATCGTAATGCCCGGGTGTCCATGTGTCAAAATCTAAATCCTCGTCAAAGTAGATAGCTTTGATCGTGCCAAGCGTGGGATTAAGCGACGTAATCATAAATCTGAGACTTTCAAGCTCAGTCTGACCGCCCGCTCTGCCGCCTAGACCACGATAAGCCATACTAATTCCCTCCCGACACTCCCATTTATCTCCACAAAAATTATCCTTAGTGGTGTCTAATATTGGTTTGGCAGCCAGAAGTTCCGAAACTGTCCAGTGAGACACAGTGTTATCTTCCGCGTAAGTTACGGGCGAATAGATGCTCAGGCTCCCAGCAAAAGCTAATAAAGTTGATATAAATAGTGGGGCTTTCTTTCCCATAAAACTCCTTTCAAATCTACAACATCGAATATAGATGCGTGATTTATGTTAATTTTGAAGGAGTATAATCATAGATTATTAGGAAAATCAACCCCCTTTAGAAATTAAATATACTTAATCAGATTGACCTCTGGAGAAAATGTTTAAATGGTATTGCTTACTATTCTAGGATGCTTTTTTGTCGGAATCTTTTTCATCCGAAGCGTCGCTATTCTCTTCTTCTGGAAGAACAATACCGATAGATGCAACAGTGTCACCATCGGACATTTTCATGATGCGGACGCCTTGAGTGGCACGGCCGAGTGTTGGAATTTCTTTCATGGCGACCCGAATAGCCTGCCCCTTAGTAGACATCATGATAACTTCCTTAGCAAGCGGGTCGAGAGTATGAACCGCAACTAACGGTCCGGTTTTTTCAGTGACTGCTGCCACCTTGATGCCTACGCCGCCGCGTTTATGGGGCGGGAAGTTGGATACAAGAGTAGCTTTACCGTAGCCGTTGGCAGAGACTGCGAGGAGTTTCTGCTTGGGATCGGTGATAACATCCATGCCAACTATCTCATCTTTAGGTCGCAAGCGCATACCACGAACACCCATTGCGGCGCGACCCATTACGCGAACTTCCTTCTCGTTGAATCTAGTGGCTTGACCGGCTGAGGTGGAAATTACGATATCATTATTACCTGAAGTCTCCTGGACCCACTTTAATTCATCGCCAGAGTCTAGCTTGATAGCAATAAGCCCGTTGCTACGCACATTGAAAAAGTCTTTAATGGCAGACTTCTTGATGGTTCCCTTCTTGGTAGCCATAAACAGATAGTTATTTTCGCTAGCATCACCTTGCTTGATGATAGCGGTAATCTTCTCTTCAGGGTGCATATTTAACATATTCACAGCGGCAGTGCCCTTAGCCGCCAAAGAAGCCTGAGGAACCTCGTAGGCTTTCATGCGGAAAAGACGACCTTGATTGGTGAAGAATAATAGATAGTCATGAGAATTAGCGGTCAAAATCTGTGCAATAACGTCTTCTTCCTTGGTGGTCATGCCACGTTTGCCCTTACCGCCACGATTCTGTTTGCGAAAGTCAGCTTGTGGGACACGTTTCATATAATTCTCTGACGTCAACAGGATGACGCTCTCTTCTTCGGGGATTAGTTCTTCTTCGGAGAATTTACCTACCTCATGATTGATAATCTTACTGCGACGCTCGTCGCCGTATTTCTCCTTCATAGCGATGAGCTCTTCTTTAACTACCCGAAGAATTTCCTGCTCGCTGGCGAGAATCGCCTCGAGTTTTTCAATGAGTTCATGCAGCTGTTTTAGTTCTTCTTCAATCTTGTCGCGCTCTAGCCCCTGAAGACGGCGAAGTTGCATCTGCAGAATAGCGTTTGCTTGAATTTCAGAGAGGCCAAATCTAGTCATGAGTTGCTTGTCCGCATCGTCGTAAGCAGAACGAATGACTCTGATCACTTCGTCTATATTGTCTAGAGCAATTTTTAAGCCTTCGAGGATATGAGCACGTTCTTTCGCTTTGCGGAGATCGAACTCTGTGCGGCGCCTAATGACTATTTGACGATGCTTGATAAATTCAGAGAGAATCTCTTTAAGTCCGAGAACGCGAGGCTGGATACCATCAACTAGGGCCAAAACATTATAGTGAAAAGTAATCTGTAAATCCGTAAGCTTATAGAGCTGGTTGAGAATCTTTTTCGGGAAAGCATCTTTTTTAAGCTCTACGACAACCCGAGTCTTGCCACGAGCAGATTCGTTGCGTGCATCTGCGATGTGGTCAAGTTTTTTATTCAGGACAAGATCGCGAACTTTGCCGATAAATCCTTCTTTACTGACTCCGTAAGGCATCTCGGTAATCACAATATTGTAACGACCATTTTTACGCTCTTCTATATTGGTTACAGCTCGAATAGTGACGGAACCTTTACCCGTGGCATATGCTTGTTTCATCGGAGCACCACCATATACCTCGGCGCCAGTCGGGAAATCTGGTCCCTTGACGTGCTTCATGAGCCCGTCAAGTCCGATTTCGGGATCATCGATGAGCGCAACGGTAGCATCAACCAATTCGCTGAGGTTATGAGGAGGAATATTGGTAGCCATGCCGACAGCAATACCCATCTGGCCATTCAGGAGGATATTAGGGACGGCAGCTGGAAGTACGGCCGGCTCTTTCTCAGTACCGTCGAAGTTATCGCGAAAATCTACGGTGTCTTTCTCGATGTCGGCGAGGAGCTCTGCGCCGATTTTGTCCATGCGAGCCTCGGTATAGCGAGAGGCGGCAGGCTCATCGCCATCGGCGGAACCAAAGTTACCCTGGCCTTCCACTAGGGTGTAGCGCATTTTCCAAGGCTGGGCCAGATTCACCATAGCATCATAAATCGAGGAGTCGCCATGAGGATGATATTTACCCATTACTTCACCGACGATACGAGCGGATTTAACAGTAGGATGAGGAGCTTTCCAGCCGTTTTTATTCATAGCATATAGTATACGGCGGTTGACTGGCTTCAGACCATCGCGGACATCCGGTAAGGCGCGGTCGACGATGACGGACATCGAATAGCGGAGGAAGTAGTCTTCCATGGTATGCTCGACGGGTTTGATTTCGATGCCATCCTGCGTCACAGGAGCCTCAGATATACCCGCTTCGGACACGCCGTCCTCGCGCCCGTCGTTACGGGGCTCGGACGCCCCCTCGCTCCCCGTTGGTCGCGAAAGGTCCTCAGTAGGCATATCCTGAGGCTCCTTTGGTGAGTTGTTCTTTGAATTCTTGTCGTCTTTCATGTCTTATCTCCTTCCCTTAGAAGTCTAGGTCGTCTAGGTTAACAGTGGCAGCGCCGGCCTGGATGAAATTCTTACGGAGTTCGACCTGATCTCCCATGAGTTTTGTAAAGACAGCGTCAGCTTTCTCGGCATCTTCCACATGAACTTTTACCAAAATGCGATTCTCTGGATCCATGGTGGTTTCCCAAAGTTGTTTGGCATCCATTTCGCCGAGACCTTTAAATCGTTGCTGCGCGGTATAGCCAGCCTGTTTGAAACGTTCTTGAGACTCATCTATCTTAGTGCCGTTTTTCTTGCGCTCGGTGATTTTCTCGGTGAGCTTGGCCTCAAGAGCAGCATCATCGTATAGGTAATCTATCTTACGATTACTGCCAGTACCTTTGATGAGTCCGTATAGGGGAGGCTTGGCAAGATAGACATGCCCCGCCTCGATAACCTGTGGCATATAGCGGAAGAAGAAGGTCATTAAGAGTGTAGCAATATGGAGGCCATCAACATCAGCATCAGTCATAAAGATGATTTTGTCATATCTGAGACCCTCTAGATTGAATTGGTCGCCAATACCAACACCTAACCCTTTGATGAGGGAAACCAGCTCTTGGTTAGCTAGCATCTTATCGAGACGAGCACGCTCGGTATTAAGAACTTTGCCTCTTAGCGGCAAGATGGCTTGAATCTGAGGGTTGCGCCCCTCCTTGGCTGAGCCGGCGGCGGAGTTACCCTCCACAATAAATAATTCACAATCCTCCCTGTTTCTGCTCGAGCAATCGGCGAGCTTGGAGGGGAGGTTAAGCCCTTCGAAGGCCCCTTTGCGGATGACATTCTCACGGGCGGCACGGGCGGCCTTACGGGCGCGTGCAGCTAGAGTGGCTTTGCTAACGATTTTCTTAGCAATAGACGGATTCTCCTCAAGATAGTAGCCAAAATATTCAGTCATGACTTTATCGACATATCCGCGAATTTCAGGGTTACCTAATTTATTCTTAGTCTGACCTTCAAATTGAGGATCTGGAAGTTTAACTAAAATTACTGCGGTGAGACCTTCTTTAATATCATCGCCGGTGAGGTTGTCCTCTTTTTCTTTGAGGAGACCGTTCTTGCGGGCGTAATCATTAACCGTGCGAGTAAGTCCAGTACGGAATCCAACAACATGCATGCCGCCATCAGGGGTAAGTACGTTGTTGGCAAAAGGCTTCATTGTCTCGGCATAGGTATCATTATATTGCAAAGCAATTTCAACCATAGTATCGTTAACCTGCTTCTCGACGTAAAAAATGTCATCTGCCAGAACTTCTTTACCACTATTGAGGCGCTTTACGTAGCTCTTGATGCCCCCTTCAAAGTAGAATGATTCCCTGGCACCGGTGCGTTCGTCTGCTACGGTGATTAAAATACCCTTGGTGAGATAAGCTTGATGACGAGCATAATTAGCTACCCAGGTATAATCGAAGGTGGTAGTCTCCTTAAAAATAGTGCTGTCTGGGTAAAACGTAATGGATGTCCCCGATTCGCGCGGGCCGCCTTTTGTTACCTGTAATTCCATGGTGGGTTTGCCTACATCAAATTCGATGTGGTGGGTTTTGCCGTCGCGATAAACCTCCGCGGTCATATGGGTAGATAGAGCGTTCACAACCGAAGAACCGACACCATGAAGACCGGAAGATACCTTATATCCGCCGTCTCCGAATTTGCCTCCAGCATGAAGAACCGTAAGAACTGTCTCGAGGGTGGATTTCTTGGTTTTGGGGTGAATATCTACAGGGATGCCTCGACCATTGTCGTCTACTCTTACCCCGCCGTCTTTCAAGATGGTGATTTCAATTTTATTGGCGTAGCCAGCGATGGCCTCATCGATAGAGTTGTCGGCGATTTCCTTAATTAGGTGATGCAAGCCGTCGTATCCCGTGGAACCGATATACATTCCTGGTCGCAAACGGACAGGTTCCAACCCTTCCAATACTCGAATTTCGGACGAATCATAATCATTCGCTTTATCAGCCATTATTTACCTCTTCTTTAATATTCTTTATCTATTATACACCTTGAAGCCAAAAAAATCAACTCCCTACAGGCTTATCGAAAATCATATAATGAAACTCATTGTCTAATCCTGAAGACGTTTTCCTCTGGTGCTGATTGTACAGGCGTGGATTGAACTTGTTGAGCTGTTTGTGTTGGTTGGAATGATTGAGCTGGCTGGGTCGATTGAGCTGGCCTGTTACTTAACCAGCCATCTAGGAAGCCTTTCTGAGACACTTCTGAAGCATCTGGCATGCCAGTTGACATAGATGGCTCCGTCATAGCATTACCAGCAAGAGGCGGCTCTACGGGGCTGCTAGAGGCCTTTCCGGGCATTTTTGGAGAGGATTCCTGGTTCTCTGTGGGTTTTTCGGAATTCTTGGCTTTCTCGGCGGCGGACCAGCGCTCTTCGATTTCTTTCTCAACCTCGGCACGGGTCTTGGCAAATTTGGTTGCCGAATAGACTTTAAGCGTATTCATTAAGTCGACATTAGGCTCACCCATTGGAGGCGGAAGACTAATAGTGAAGGGAGCAGATGGCATGTCAAACATCATAACCTTAGTAACAGCGGCGAAGTTAGGAGTTTTAGTGAGGTCTTCAGCGGTAAAGGTAGGGCTAAAGGCCTTAACCATGAGCTCTGCATCTGTAACGCCGATGCGGCCGCAGACGATGGTGCCGACGTTACCAAGTAATGCTTCACGGATTTTTTCGGTAAGCTGGGTCATAAACTGGTTGGCGACGATTAAATTGAGGCGGTATTTCCTAGCTTCAGACAGAATGGATTCAAAGGAGTCTGTGGCAAAGTTCTGGAACTCATCAACATAGAGACAGAAATCTTGACGCTGGTCCTCGGGGATGTCCTGTCTTGACATAGCAGCTTGTTGGAATTTCATGACAAAAATCATACCGAGGAGGTTAGCGTTGATATCACCGAGGCGCCCCTTGGAAAGGTTAACAAGGAAGATTTTCTTATTGTCCATGATTTCGCGAATATTGAAGCCGGATTTAACCTGCCCCAAGGTGTTGCGCATAATGGTATTAGCGAGGAACGGTCCCCATTTACTCGAGAACCAAGTAATAACCTCGCCCGCATCGTTGGATTTTTGAGAAGCCGGGAATTCTTTGGTCCAGTAATCATAGACAGCCTTATCTGTAACATATTTTAATTTAGATTTGACGAATTCGGGGTCGGTGAAACACTGAGGAATATCAATAAAGGTAGCGCCGGCCGGATCGGCCATTAGAAGGAGTGCGGCATTTCGGAACATATGTTGACCACGAGGACCGAAAAAGCCTTGATTTTGTGGGTCAAAGAGAGATTGGAGCATACTGATCCCCTCTTGAACAATAAAATCTTTCTGATCCTCGGTGGCGTATTCAAACATATTCATACCAACGGGATGTTCAATATCGGCAGGGTCGAAATAGATAACATCATCAATGCGTTCTTCTGGCACGCGCTGGAGTAAGGCCTCGACTGCATCGCCGTGCGGATCGATAAAGGCGAATCCTCTGCCGTCACACATGTCTTGGAAAGCGAGATTCTCTAGGAAGACGGACTTACCCATGCCCGTCTGGCCAATAACATACATATGACGTCGACGATCCTTTTCTTGGAGGTAAATTGCTTTTTTATTGCCGCGGTACTCATTAGTGCCGAGGAAAAGCCCCTCCGTGGCGAGTTTGGCGGGGCCATCGACTTGCTTGGTTAGCTGTCGCTCTACGTTGGAGCTAGGTATGGCGCTTTGCTCTGGCAGATGAAAAATACTAGCAAGTTCCACACTATTTAGAATATTTGAACTGGTTTTTAGGGGAAAATTACGCAGGGTATAATCGACTGCAAGTTTCTTAGGGTCCTTCATTGCATTAACCTTAAAACCGTTAAGCTCAGGTGAATTAAACTGAGAAAAGGCGCTCACTATGCCACCCATAATAGCATCAGAACGGGCTCTCGTGGGTGAGCTAGCTACTATCCTAATGAGAGTCTCGAAGGCCGGAAATCGCATTTTGTTCGTAATGGCAGTAATTTCATCTTGTTTAATATTAGTAATCTGAGTGGTGGTCTCAGTTTTTTCGTGAAGCTCTGGAACTTCCCAGGGTGCGCGAATTACATCTATGGCAAATTGACCGATACCAGCACCGATACTTTTAGTCTTCTTGCCTTTTTGGATGTTTTCTATATATTCCTTAGCTCTGGATGACCAATTTTTTTGTGCAGGGCGGAATAAAATTTGTACGGCTGCCCCCTCATCCTTACCCACGCCTGATAATGCGTTCAAGATTGCCATCTGCGCATCGCGCTTAGTGTCCTCGTAGGTTGCAATCGGCAAATAATATTCTTTATTTAGACCAAGTTCTGCACCTGATACGGTGTTTACGCTGGGAGAGCCTTTGAAAATATTCTCTTCGCGCTTCTCCTCGACTCTGGCGGTAGGATAAGCCGACTGGATAGCCTGCTTGACCGTTTCGGTTAGAACTGCAGGAACTATAGCATAATATCTGATAAAATTATTACTTGAAATAATTTCAAGAGAGAAATGACGTTGACCATACAGCTTCGTCTTGAAACCTTTTTTAATGGTAGAGGCGAGAATAGCATACATCACCTGCGCCTTCGAAATAGCCTCGTTTGTAATATCGCGCTTATCGCGACCGCCAGCTTCGATATCGTCTGTAGTTGGAGGCAAATGGATTAATAGCGGAACCATTTTGAGGCTACGCTCGTAGCGTTTAGCCTTCCGTAGGCTCGAGATACGAGTTGAAAAAACAACGGCGGCGACGATAATCATAGCAGCGACAACAATAAGCGCCACCACTGCAGGCGACATTACCCTATCCTCCCTGTAGCTATGGTTGTGTTGTAAAAAATACTAAAACAGATTGATGCTACCATTGCGATACCTCCCGGTTATAGGAGTTTTTTAGGTTCTCTACCATTAATCCTCTAACTTCGTCGTAAAAATCTGCGATATTGTCGTCCTGATTAAGTTTGCTTCTAGCTTTTTCAATTTTTTTAATGCCCGCTTCGTTGAGTCGCTCCCCTGTTTTTATTATTTCTGGAGTGGTCGTCGGCACATCAAATCGTCCTGTCTGGTGAGTAGCCGAGGTGTTTTCGTCCATAGGTCTGGCTGTACTTTCCTCAATTGACATTCCCGGAGGAGGGGTAAGTTCAATCACTTCGCCAATCCCAGGGGATATTTCTCTCGCCATGGGGGAGTTTATCTGGTCAGGTAAGGGTAGAGATGAGGTAACAATATTGACAGCGTGCCTCCCTCGCTCACGGTTGCTCTGTATATCTGAATTATTCCATGCTGTGGCTGTATTAGTTAAATCTAGATTATTTTCTGGTTCCACTCTATTGAAATCTTCTGGGTCATTACCATTTCCGCTAGTGAAAAAGACTTGCTCATCGCTGAGAGTGTTTCTGCCGGGATAATCCTGCATTGGTTGACCATAGTCCATATGCTTATTTTACCACATTAGACGCGCTTTGATGCTAAAAATTCCGCCAAAATTATAAAAATAGCTATAAGGCAGAGTGTCCAAAGATTAATTGCGCCAAATGAACGCGCCATCAGAAGCATACAGGGCGCGAAAGCTACTATTGCAGAATAGAGATATTCTTTACCACGAAGCTCGCCCCTTTTGAAGGCGAGCTTTAAAAAAATACTGAGTAATAATGTTGCCATACCAAACGAAACCACGTATACTGTTGTAAAAAATAATAAAACACCTAGTGGACCGATCTGATTAGGAGAAGTGAAATTAAGCATAAAGAGTAGTGCTGCGAGTCCTATTATGCTTATAACTAAAATAACGCGGTTATGCTTCATAAGTACATTATACCACGTCCCGAAGAAACCCCCAAGTAAAAATTGGAGGGGCGAGCGAAGGGGTTATCCGGCCTATATAACATAACTAATTGCCGCAACCCTGATTTCGCTCTTCCCTTTGACCGCTTCACGCAAAGGTGAAGCATAGTCCTTGTTAGCTTATTTCTTTCGTTCTTGTTTATGCTTCTCTAAGGTACTAACGAAAGATTTGTTCTAACGCGCTCTACGTTAAGATAGCCTCTCGGCTATTTAGCGGAGCTCTAGGTAATTCCTGGTGTAATTTATGGCTAGAAATTACCTTTTCGCCCGCTAAAGAGTTCTAAGTATGTTTCATTTTAATGTCCTTTTGTTTTGAATGTTTATTTGTCATTTCGACTGTCCTTATATTAGCATACTTTGTTCAAAAAATCAATAGATTTGTTCAATTTTATTGATGTAGATTTTACAACGATAAAGCTGTTTGTTCCCTGTTCTATTTTATTGTTCATTGTGTTGTGATTTTTACAACAATTCAGTTGCGGTGGTAACTACGATTGGGCTCATTGCAGCATAATTCCAACGCATGACTACGATTAGATCATGGTCGACCACTCGCTGCGCGAGGGTCGTCCAGGGCGGCATTCTCCTTAAATAAATAAATTTATTTAAGTTCGATGCCGGCCCTAAATTAAAAATAAGCCTACGGCTTATTTTCTATTACCAATAGTTTATCCCCCTAAATCTTCCTCAATGGTGGAGCTGGGGGATACTGCCTCCCCGTCCGAAATATCACTTGGTTATGATTCTACGCGCATAGTTCTCCGCTTCATCTCGACAGATATCACTAGAGGCGGAAAACGAAACTAGTGATTGTCATGGCTAGGTTGTCGGGCTGTTTTTCGCCACTCGAACAGCCTTATTCCCGTCGTATGATAATCCGTGTCCTACGGAACCTCAAACACGAACCAGCCTATAGATAATTAGGCATAAGCCGGCATGTACATGACATGCGCGGTTTTAGTGTTTTTAGCACTTATTTAATACTTACGGTATTTAATCGACGCGCCTCATAACTGTTAATAATCCGTCTAAGCTATGTCAGCCCCAACTTCCTTAATTATATCACATAGACATAATTTAGACCAGAGATGGGAGGATTTAAACCACTTTTGGGTCCCGCAGCACATAGAAAAAGACCGGTAACTGCGAGGAAAACCGGTCTTTTGTAGAGTGTGGAGTTATTTTGGCTAAATTTTTGTTTTGACCTTCTGAATAATTTTTTTATTCAGAAGCTATCTCTATTATAAGCCGAAGAAATGCTAATGTCAATACATTTTTCGTACTTTTTTTGTTCAAAATCACTGGAGTTTTCCACAGGTTCTAGATAAGCATTAGGGGTGGACTGATGTCAAAAATCCTGAGGGGGGTTGAAGTTCTGCTGAGGGCGTGTTATAGAGTGTAACATGATAGCGAAAATACACTCTGCAATTCCCTACGGGTTCGAAGGAAAGCTGGTCGAAGTCGAGGGCGACATGAATAGGGGTCTGCCAGCTTTCAATATTGTGGGCATGGCGAACAAGACTGTCAGTGAGGCAAAAGAACGGGTGAGAAGTGCGATAGTTAATTCTGATTTCTTTTTTCCCGATAAAAAAGTAACTATTAATCTTGCCCCAGCTGACCTATTGAAGGACGGATCGTATCTGGATTTACCGATAGCTTTATCAGTACTGATACTGTCAGGACAGATTCTTAAAAGCGACGTTTCTGGTAAATTATTTGTGGGAGAACTATCCCTTAATGGCGAGTTGAGGCCGGTTAGAGGCATCATCAACATCATCGAAGCGGCTAAGCAGGCTGGTATGAATGAGGTGTACGTCCCCTTGCAGAATCTCATGCAGGCAGCTCTGGTCGAAGGTATCGATGTGTACGGAGTGAATACGCTACAGGGGCTATTCCTGCATTTGAAACAACAGACGGTACTAGAATCAAATATCGGTCTAGAAGTGCCCCAGGAGGCTTCTAGTGGACCTGTAGGCGTTATTTTGGACCACATACGTGGTCAACAGTTGGCGAAGCGGGCGCTTTCGGTTGCGGTAGCCGGACATCATAACATCCTGATCTCTGGACCTCCGGGAGCTGGTAAAACGCTTTTGGCGAAGGCTGCCGCTAACTTATTGCCGCCTCTATCGCCTCCGGAGCGAATAGATATCACAAAACTCTATTCAATCGCTGGACTATCGACTGGCGAAGCGATGATGGCGCGCCCGTTCAGGAGTCCTCATCATACAGCCAGTGCAACATCAGTTATAGGCGGGGCAGCTGGGCCAGGAGAGATTTCTCTTGCCCATAAGGGGGTGTTATTTCTTGACGAGATACCGGAGTTCCCAAGATCAGTACTAGAGGCGCTCAGACAACCGCTCGAAGACAAGCAAATAGTAATTTCACGGGCGAGTCACAAATCAACATACCCGGCAGATTTCATGTTGATTGCCACTATGAATCCTTGCCCTTGTGGCTATTTTGGAGATAACACTCACGAATGTAAATGTACCGAGCAACAGATTTTAAATTACCAGAAAAAACTTTCTGGACCCCTATTTGATCGTATGGATATGCTTATTACGGTTGAAAGAGTTGAAAACGATGATTTGAGAACGCCTCTGGCTGCGAAAAAACAAGAGCATAATGTTGTAAAAAATACTATAACAGAGGCGATAGCTAGACAGGAAGCTAGATATGGGGGTCGTGGTATTTATAATAGTTCCCTGTCTTCATTTGAAGTTTCACAAAAACTAAAACTGGAATCTGGAGCGGAAAAATTATTGTCTGATGCCTCGGCTAGGTTAAATCTATCAGCAAGAGCTTATTTTAAAACTATAAAGGTAGCGCAAACCATCGCTGACCTTGAAGGTGTCGACATGATTCTAACTAAACACTTAGCCGAGGCCTTAACTTATCGGAGACGATAATGTTAAAACTCTATTGATTTTTGAAAAAGAATTTGTTATAATGGTTATCAGGTTAATTCAAGAGAAGAAAGGAATACTATCAAAACTACATCACGCACTCGACTAAACGGTGAAATTCGTTATCCCGAGGTGCGCGTAATCGGTTCTAGTGGAGAGCAGCTTGGCATTATGTCGAGCAAAGAAGCTCAGCTTCTCGCGAAGGAACAGGGAGTGGATTTAGTGGAAATCGCCGCTAATGCCAATCCTCCGGTCGTTAAAATAATTGACTGGGGTAAATTCCAGTATCAAAAAATGAAAGAAGAGGCCAAGAATCGGAAGAAAGCTCGCGAAAAGCAATCCGAGCTAAAACAGATGAAAATTGGCCTAAAGATTTCAGACAACGACCTTAACATAAAAGTCCGTAAAATGCGTAGCTTTCTAGAAGATGGCGACCGCGTTAAGATAATGATTGTGTTCCGGGGGCGCGAAATGGCGCATAAAGAGCTCGGGACAGAACTATTCGATAAAGTGGTTGAATTGCTCGGCGATGATACCGTCGTAGAAGGTACGCCGCAAATGAACGGACGCAACCTATCGGCTCAAGTTCGGAAGAAGTAATTTCCTACTTTCACGGCTCGCCGATTGTACATTCCATTATTAATAACTAATACTATAAAGGAAAAATATGCCAAAGCTAAAAACGCATAAAGGCACCGCGAAGCGGATTAAAGTGACTGGTTCAGGTAAACTAGTCCGCGAGCGAGCCTTCGGGAACCATATTCTCGCAAAAAAATCTAAAGCCAGAAAGCGCAACATCAAGACCGCTGCGACCATTGACGGCAAAATTGGTAAAAATATTAAAAAGGCTTTAGGAGTTTAATTATGAGAGTAAAACGAGGAGTTGCGGCACACGCAAAACACAAGAAGATGCTCAAGCGAGCTAAAGGGATGCAACATGCACGCACCAGAAGTTATCGTCTGGGTAAGCAAGGCGTGATCAAGGCTCTGCAATATAGCTACCGAGATCGGCGGAATCGCAAGCGCGACTTGAGAGCCTTATGGATTACTAGAATTAATAATGCTTCGAGAGAACTTGGTCTTTCCTATTCGCAGCTGATTGCCGGGATGAAGGCCAAGAATATCGCAATCGATCGCAAGATTCTTGCTGATCTCGCCGTAAATAATTCAGAGGCATTTAAGGCAATAGTAACAGCAGTGAAGGAGAAATAAGATGGCGATTTGCGAAATTACAGGAAAAGGTAAAATGTATGGTCACAATGTATCATTTTCACAGCGCCATACACGAAAAGTCTTCAAACCAAACGTATCGAAGCGGACTTTGATTATTAATGGGCAGAAAATAAAGTGCAATGTCTCAGCTTCGGCGTTACGCACGTTGAAGAAAAAGAGCCTGGTTGAGAGTCCAAAAGAAAAAGCAGCCAAGAAAGCTGAGAGCTAAGCAGAACAGGTTAGTTCAATCTTCTTATCAAAAATCCGCCCTTTCGGGCGGGTTTTTGATAAAGAGAGCCTTCATTAAGCCGGGTTCTGTATGGATATACTCGTAGAGAATATACCTGGCAATCATCTATCTCGACGTTACATTGCTATAACGTTCTAGCGGTAAACGTGCATCCTCGAGCAGAGGTTGAATAGCACTCCTTGCAACAGGTAGGGTTTGCCTCCGCGACGTATCGCTACGACGCGCTGTGGGCTCTTACCCCACTCTTTTCACCATCGCTCCTTTTGAAAGGGGCAGTATTGTTTCTGTGGTACTTTCCCTATCCTTGCGGACGGTCGCCGTTAGCGACTACCTTGCTCTGTGTTGCCCGGACTTTCCTCTTATAAAAAGCGATTGCCTTTCAGGCTCATATATATTATATCACAAATGAAGGCAAAATGACACCCTTAGGCGCCTACTCGGTCCTTGCCGTTACGTCTAGAAGCGGCATTAAGCTCGATATATTCAATCACCCTGGAAGCTACATCTACGCCCGTAACTTTCTCGATGCCAAATCCGGGAGAAGCATTAACTTCGAGCACTAGAGGGCCACGAGACGAGCGCATCAAGTCAACCCCGCAGATGTGTAGCCCCATAGCTTTGGCAGCCTTTAGAGCTGTGCGTTTCTCTTCAGCGGTGAGCTTGACAGGAGTACCTAAGCCACCCTGATGGAGATTTGAACGAAAGTCATCATCTAGTGAAGCTCGTTGCATAGCGGCGATAACTTTATTCCCTACGACAAAGGCTCGGATATCGGTACCAGCAGATTCTTTAATAAACTCCTGGAGCATAATATTCGTACCATCCTCATTGTAGAGATAAAAAGCCTGGAGAGCGGACTTGGCGGCCTTTCGTGTGTCGGCAAGGATGACCCCATTACCGTGAGTCCCTTTAGCTAGCTTAATGATAACTGGTAGCCCAATCTGCTCCAAAAGGTCATCAATATCTGAAGTGTTACGTGATACGAGAGTCTTTGGCGTATCAACGTCATATTTGGCAAGAATTTGGGCGGCACGCAATTTATCGCGAGCACGGGTGATAGCCATTGACGAAGACGCCGTCCAGACCCCTTGCATTTCGAATTGGCGTACTACGGCACAACCATAGCGGGTCATGTTATTGGAGATACGGGGCAAAATCGCATCGAATCCTTTGAGTTTTTCACCTTCGTAATAAACATTGGGGTGCTTGTCATCAAGCGCTAGATAGCAATTTTTGTATTTTACGACCCGCACATCGTGACCACTTTTATTCGCCTCCTCGACAAGGCGTTTGGTAGAATAATTGCCCGGACCGTTAGATAAGATAGCTATTTTCATCGTTGGCTCCTTTCTTGATGTATTTTTGGTGAAACTCGTAGGGATTCGTCTTAAGTTCATGATGCAGCTTAGAGGGTTTCGGTTTTCTTAGATGTTTTACGGAGGATTTGGATACATCAACGAGAAATTTTCCTTCTATCGTATGACGACCAATCAAGGCAGGAAAAGTATTACGTGAGCGATTAGCAAGAGAGAAGGTGGTAGTAAATTCCCTGCCACCTATCCTGATGGGTAGCCTGACTTTGTAGCGTACTTGCTCATCGCCATGAGAAGAACGAATCGTTCTTGCAGTATAATCTACCGCCTGCAGTGTTTTGCCAGTGTATAAAGGAGATTCTTCCCCGAATAAGCAAAACGTCAAAACACCGTCTTCGCTCATATTGATATGAGATGCCCAAATAGCAGAGGCATCCGCACCAGTGTCGATTTTGGCTGGAATACCAGAAAAACCGGCCACATCGATATATTCGGTGGAGCCGATAACTTCATAGCCCTGGTTGATTTCGATAGGTGCCATATTTTAGTATTATATCATATGAGAACGCTAATGTCAATATGCTACCTCTGTTATCTAGCGACGACGAAGGATCCTATCAATGGCCGCATTGGCTTCAGAATCAGCGGTAGCGTTCTGGCTACGAGGCACATGGATGAACGAGACTGCGTCAAAATTACTAAGTTTTTGCTGGATGTCTTGATAAATATGGGTAATATCACGATTCTTAACCTTAAAAATCCCGTTGAGCTGATTAACCACCATCAAGCTATCGGACACAAAACGGACCGTTCTACACCCTAGCTCAATAGCGCGGTCAATGCCTTTGCGCATGGCTTGGTATTCGGCAGTACGAGCAGTGGCAAAGCCGATAAATTCTCCTCCTCGTTCGATAGCTTTACCCGTATTATCGTAAATGCAGTATCCGATGCCAGAAGGACCCGGATTACCGCGCGATGCTCCATCAACATTAATAGTGGTGGCATTGGCCGTGTCGCGAGGCAGGGTCCGGACAGAATTAATTTTGCCTTCTTCTATCTCGAGGACAGAGATGGTAGTCTCGTCTAAGCGGACATTTGCGGTGGTAAAATCCTTAACGTATTTGTATGCCGTATAACGATCACGAGGAACGGGCTTAACTTTATGTTCGATATCCAGCATATATATAATATACAGATTACTTAGCTGACTAGAACCCTCTGGAGCAAGAAAAGTGACAACATCTTGCAGCTTGACTTTCTTAGCAGTAAGCCCAGTGTATTCCGTAAGTGAACGAGCCATAGCTTCTTCGGGCTGTTCGCCAAATTTAATTTTACCAGTAGGTAATTCCCAAAAAACCGGAGATTCCGAACGTCCCCGGCTACGCTTAAAAATCAAAACCCCATCTTCGTTCTTGATTATTCCAACTACGCGAATTCTTTGTTTCATACCCACCTTTGTGGGCCCCGCTGACCTGTTTTCCCCGTAATATATACAAGGTGGGTAAAATCTTATGCGATACGGCCACGACCGTAAGCCACGAAATCCCTAGAACATGATTATTCAGGAAAATCATGCTGCCAACAGGGCTTGCTATTATTATACCACACTTATAGATGTAACGATAGCAAAATATGAAATTCCCTTCAGCCTACTTAATATCCCCATAATTTACTATTTCTTAACTGCCAACTATAATGTAAAAGAAATGTAAAATTCCGTTCGTACCATTTATCATGAGGCTCGAGAAGATTTCTCCGAAGAGAAAGATGAGGAGATAAACGACGATAAAACCGTAACGTTCCATGCCCATAAGAATATTCCGGAAGAAGTCTGGAGAAATTGCGTAAAGGACACGGGACCCGTCTAGGGGTGGTATAGGGATAAGATTGAATAACATAAACCCGATATTAATGTAGATTATTTCGGCAAAGATGAACTCAATGGCTTCTCCCCCTGAGCCATAGAGCAAGCCCGTGAAGTGGCCGATTAAAAAACCGGTGAAGGCAAGAAGAAAATTTGTGAGAGGGCCGGCTACTGCAACTAAAGCCATCCCCCACTCTTTGCCTTTGAGATTGTGGCCGTTGATTGGAACGGGCTTCGCTCCGCCAAAAACTGGAGCTTTTAATATATATAATATCACCGGAACAAGAATAGACATGTAAGGATCGATATGCTTAATTGGATTAAAAGTAAGGCGGCCAGCCTCCTTGGCGGTATGGTCACCGAGCCAGTAGGCTACCACGCCATGGGCTAGTTCGTGCAAAATTACCGAGCCAACTACGATTATTAAAATTATAATTATGAAACCAGGATTTAAATTCATAATCCACCTTCGACGGGTCCCGCCACGCTTTCCTCCCCCAAAATTGACGGCAATTTTGGGGGTCCCCCTCCAAGCGTGTCACCCGTCGTGTCCATTTTAATTTAATACCACTACTTCCTTAGTTGCTGGGAGACTGTCGGCGTTTTTGATTTTGAGCTTTTTCTCGTTGCGGGCGGATAGTTTGAGATCTGTTACCATACCGTCAACATTACCCATGGCTACGATTAATTTAGGCTCAAGTTCGCGGATAGCTCGGATAGAGGACGTACAGAGGATATCGGCAACATAATCGTCGAGATTCTCCTCGATGCCACCGATGATACCAATGTGGATGCCGCCAATTTCTACGTCATAGATAGTGCGACCACTCTCGGTACCGATACCACGAATCGTGGCATCTCCAATCTCAAATTCACCTGGGCCAGTGATTCGTCCTACAGGAAGATTAGCATCGATGGATGCATCAGCTATGTTTAGCCTGATAGTGGTCTTCTTGGTGTTTAGAATGATTTCATCTGGGTTTTTAGATTCGATTTCGAACATATTGCTCCTATCCTTTTATTATTTTTTCTGGGTCGACAATTTCAGTGATTTCCATCTCGAGAATCTCAAGAATAAACCTATCACGGACGCTCTTGCGGTATGTGTAATCGTCTGGCGACATGATGACATAATTAATGGGTTTACCAAGCTTTTTCTCAATTACTTCCGCCCAACGAGTGAGCTTCTTAGTCTTGTCATTACCAACAATAAGTAAATCTATCCCATCCTGGCCCGGTAAGCGATTAGTCACGACGAGGCCCTTAAGATAATTCCTGACGGGACGAGCATATTCTTCCCATGTGGATTCCTTTATTTCTTTCTCGGCAACTGAACTCATTTTTTTGGAAAACATATCGATAAGCGGGCGCGTGAATGGATGTTTGGCGTTAGCTGAGTAATAAACTTTGTTGTCGAAGGTATCATTTTTGATGATGCCGATATTTTCGAGATTGAGTAGCTCCCTACGGACAGAGTTAATTTGCTCATCAATAACCCTGGTCATTTCACGAACATAGAAGCTTTTCTCCGGGCTCTCGAAAAATAGCTTGAGTAGCTTAGCACGGGTCTTGCTACCGAACAATTTTTCAATTGGTGTGTTGGTTTCTTTGCTCATTCTATATATTATTTTAGCACAAATAATTCTATTTTGGTAAATTGTTATAATTATTTATGACGTATGGGTAAACTTTTTCCAGTGGAAGCCAGATGATGTCTTGATTGCGCTTAAACCAGGTTAGTTGACGCTTAGCTAGATGCCAATCTTCGTAGAATGCAAGCTGCTTAGCTTCGGAAAATTTTAGCTCGCCATTCAAATATTTCCAAGCGTATTCGTAAATATTGCTTTTCATAATAATCTCATCTTGGCCATATTCTTGAACAAGTTTATTTGTCTCGTCGAATAGTGGCTGATCGAACATCTGAGTAATTCTTTTACTCAGTCTACCCCTTAGTTCTTCGGTGGACCACTTTATTCCTATGATAAGGTAGTCGCCTTTTACCTCTTTACGGTCTGAACAAGTTTTTTGTTCAAAGTCGCCGATTCGGAAGCCAGTGGGACCTTTGAACTGGTAGTCATAAATTAGTGCGTCAATATAAAGACCAGTTCCGCCAACGATAATTGGGACTTTGCCACGAGATTTAATATCATTGATTTTTGCTTCGGCGTATTTCTTCCAATCGGCTACGGTAAAACGTTCACCTGGCTCGACTAAATCTAAACCATAGTGAGGGACTCCTTGCATTTCTTCCCTCGTGGGTTTGGCGGTGCCGATATTCATACCCTTGTAGATTGCTCTGGAGTCTGCGGAAATTATTTCGCCACCAATCGCCTTTGCGATTTCGATAGAAACGCCGGTCTTGCCTGAGCCTGTAGGACCTAAAATGACTACGGTAGGGACAACCAAATAATACCTTTCGGGGGACGCTTCGTCGCGCCCGTCTAGGGAGACGGAGCTGCCTCGCTCGGACAACCGAACAAGTTCGGTTGTTTCTCGCCTCGTTGCTCCGTCGTTACGGGGCTCCTCGCTCACTTGCTCCCCGTTGGTCGCAAAAGCCCCCGAGAAGGTATTATTCTGGTTGCCATCCATAATTATTTTAGTTTCTTTAAGTATCCAGCGAGGGCGGCGAGGGCGATCTTTTCTTCTTTGTCACGAAGGCGGATGGAGACGATTCCCTCTTCGGCATCTTTCGGGCCGACGACGAGGATGGCGGGGATTTTCATCTCGGTGGCGCGTTTGATTTTCTTCCCCAGTGAGTCAGCGGAACTATCTACCGTGTAGCGTAATTCGTTGTATTTGAGTGGCTTATCTAGAATGACTTTGTCTAGAGTTTCTGTAATTTTGTTGACGTAGTCCATTACCTGGTCGTTCACTGTGACAATGCGTACTTGTTCTGGGGCGCACCAAAACGGGAACCAGCCACCAGTATGCTCGATAAACACAGACAGAAAGCGTTCGATTGACCCTAATGTAGCATGGTGTAACATGACTGGGCGTTCTTTTTCGCCTTTTTCATTGGTGAATTCAAGCCCGAAACGTTCCGGCATTACAAAATCTAACTGAATAGTCGCGAGCTGGTGTTCCCTGCCTATGGCATCTTCGGCCATAAAATCGATTTTGGGTCCATAAAACGCAGCTTCACCTTCTTGTTCAAAATAATCTAAATCATTATCAATGGCGGCTTGTTTGATTTGACTCTGAGCCATCTCCCAGAGTTTCTTGTCGCCAAGATATTTATCTTCGTCGGAACGATATGACAATCTGGCACGAAGCTTTTGCATACCTACGGTGGTGTACAATTCTTTTACGATTGCAACTAGGCGTTTTACCTCATCTTTGATTTGCTCTTTGCGGCAGAAAACATGAGAGTCGTCTTGAGTGAGGGAGCGGACGCGCGACAGCCCACCAAGTTCGCCGGTCTTCTCGTCGCGATAGTCTGTGGTTGCTTCCATATAGCGAACCGGCATCTCGCGATAAGTACGGGGGCGAGAAGCGAAAATCTGCGTATGGTGGGGGCAGTTCATTGGTTTCATGGCAAAATCGTCGCCATTGACCTGAGAATGCACCATGAATAATTCGTCGCCGAATTTGGCGTAGTGTCCGGAGGTCTTGTAGAGGTCCGTCTTGGTGATGTGTGGAGTCCAGACTTTTTTAAATCCTTCCCTGCCACGCAATGACAAGGAATAATTCGCCATGAGCTCACGGAGTTCTGTGCCGCGCGGGGTAAAAAGTGGCAGCCCGACACCGACCAAATCGGAGAAGCAGAATAAATCTAATTCTTTACCGAGTTTGCGATGATCACGGGCCTTGGCTTCTTCTTGGCGTTTTAGGTAATCATCTAATTCTTCTTGCGTTTTAAATGCGACACCATAGATACGAGTGAGCATCGGGCGTTTCTCGTCACCTCGCCAATAAGCGCCGGCTACGCGGACAAGCTTGAAAGGACCAACCTTGGATAGATCCTTGACGTGAGGGCCCTTGCAAAGGTCAGTAAAGAGGTCGCCCATATCGAAAAAGGTGATTTTTTCTTTTTCGGGGAGTTCTTCGATTAACTCGATTTTATAATCCTGATGGTGGTCGCGCGCCCAGTCTAGGGCTTCAGATTTATCCGATTCACGACGGGTCATCGGAAGTTTGCGGGCAATAATTCCGCGCATTTTCTTCTCGATGTTCGGGAGGTCGGTGTCGGAGATTTTGATGTCGCCGAAATCGATATCGTAATAAAAGCCGTTATCAATGGCGGGGCCGATACCGAATTTTGCGGTAGGATAAAGCTCCTGTACAGCGGCTGCCAGTACGTGACTGAGAGTGTGTCTCATTTTTTCCATATCATTATTATCCTTCTCAGAAGTTTTCATCTTTATCCTTTCTTTTACTGTCTATATTATAGTAAAAATATGACGAAAAAACAAGTTGTACTTGGGGGCGAGCTGCTACAGCAAGACCGCAATCATGAGAGGCATTGTGATAATAGAAAGAAGTGTGGAGATAGTGACAAGTTCAGACGATTCGATATTGTTGCCACCATATTTGGTTGCAAACAGCCCCAGCGAAGTGGCGGTAGGCAAAGCCTGAATAAGGGTACAAACTTGAATGACTTCCACGGGAAAATGGAGAGCGGTAAGGAGCCCCCAAGTGATAAGAGGTCCAAGGACGAGCTGCACGAGTGCAACAATAAAGAGCCGCCATTTCTTGATGAGAACTTTGAAATCGGCGCGAGAAAGCATAAATCCGATACAGATGATTGAAAGGGGCGTAGTAGCGCCACCGACATAGCCGACTGCGTCGGTGATAAAATTAGGCAAATGAACGTTGGCTAGAAATAGAATCATCCCGAGCAAAACGGCGATAATGTTAGGGTTCGTAGCAACGCTCTTTAGGAGTTTGAGGGAAATTTTATGTTCAAAAAGCCAAATACCGTAAGAAAATAGAGCAATATTGAACGCAATAATAAAACCACAATAAGCAATAGTCCCGCTCGGGCCGAAGGTATTGACTACGATGGGATAACCGAGAAAAGTGGCGTTATTAAATATCAGCGCAAATTGTGATTCGAAACGAAGCCCACCTTTGAATAAATATTTATTAAAGATAACCCTTGAAACGATAATCAGCATCAGCATCACGATAATGCCAGCTAGAAGTCCGGAGAAGAAAAGATTAATGGTGGATTCATCGTATTCATTCGGGAAGGCTACAAAAAGTGAGGCTGGCATAAACACGGTAAGTAAAAGATTGGTCAGCTCTTTGTTAGTATTGGTGCTGATTAATTTCCATTTACCCAGGCAAAACCCGAGTAATAAAATTATTCCGATTGCAGCCAGCCGGGCGTAGAAGGTAGTAAGTTCGATGTCCATATATTTATTTTAGCATAATTATTTGGCTTTTCTGCCGGTGCCACCGCGAATATTAAGAATGCGACAAACATCTCGAAGCGCCGTATTGAAACTATCATAAATCTTAGTCTTCGGACCAAAAAACTTTTTCAATTCTGCCTTAATATCACTAAGATGCGAACAGGCGAGAATGAGCTCGCGCGGATAGGTACTGCGGGTATATTTGTATTTTTCAAGAAATGTCTCAATTGTGTTGGCGAGCTCATGAGATGATAATTCCCCGTCGTCAATTTTGGCAGGCCAGGAATCAATGGTGAGCGTACGAGTCTTGCGTTTGATGCGAAAAAGATAGTTACGATAATTGATGGTTCTCGCTACGGCTTGGGTAGTAAGGACAAGAATATCATTACGGATGATGCCGTCTGGAGACTGAAGCTTGAGACCAGCGAATTTTTGCTTGGAATATTTGCGACGAAAAAACTTCAGGCTGGTGATGGTGAGCAAGTGGTTCGCGAATACAATCAAATCCACTTTGCCGAAATACGGTTGCAGAGCCACTTCGGCTAGACGGCGAGCGGACTTCGGATGCTTAAGATATCCTTCAGCATTGCGCCAATCTATAACTCTGATAATTTCCACAATTGGTAGGTTTTCCTTTAGATAGTCAGCAAAGACCTCTCCACCGTAGCCGCTATCAAAAATGACTATTTTTAACATATTTACATTTACCTTTCTCCTCCGTTAGGGACATTGTATCATGGAAAAAATTGTTGAATTTTTGGTTTTATTGAGTTTTGCGACAAATGTTGCAAAAAATAAAAAATAATAAAAAGTGAGCAAGAAAAAACCGCCAAGATGGCGGATTCTAACAAGAAATTGGTGGGTGATGAGGGGCGTCGTATTTTTCGCTAAAGCGAAAAATACTCCCGCAGGGCGTCGCCTCGAAAAGTCCAAAATAAATTTTGGACTTTTGCTCGGCTCCTACTGCGTTCGAACCCTAAAGGGTTCTCGCCCCTCTCGTTACCATGTATAGAAAATACTCAACCAGAAGGTTGAGTATTTTCTATGGTGGGTGATGAGGGGCTCGAACCCCCGACCTTCTCGGTGTAAACGAGACGCTCTAGCCAACTGAGCTAATCACCCGGTACCTCCATTATATCACAACTTTGCAATTTCGACTAGAGGGTAGTAAGAGGTGTTAGACGAGAATTTGCGGTTTCTGTAAGATATATAATCTTTTTGATCGTGGAGGCAATATCTTGTTTAATGCAACCACCCGCAACCCATTGCTCAATAATACTGGAGACTTCTCTTATGTATATATAGAGGATGTCTTCCCTGACAACTCTATGAGTGTTGGTGGAGTTGAACTTGAGTTGACTAACCATTCTCTCTATAAAGTTATTGTCGCCATATTTTAGAATAAAATCAATAATCTGTCGGTGATTGCGAATAAAGGTAAGGATAACGTAGAGAGTATGCTGGGGCTTGGCGTTTTTAGAGAGGAGATGTTGGACTACTCGATTATACTTCGAAAAAATATATTGCTCGTAGTTAGGGGCAATATCGTAGACGGAACCGTGATGGCGATGCAGGGTAGAACGCGAGATCCTGGCAAGCCGGATGAGCCTACTGATACTAAGTGTGTCTTTGGCGGTACAGAACGCCAGAATGATGGATTCTTCAGTTTGACGGAAACGTTTGTTTTTTAATTTTTTATCGGTAATTCTCGCTTTGGCCATGATTTATCACTTGACAACTTTTTTGGTAACGTCAAACTTCTCCATATATAGACCAAGCATGAGACGCGTCTGTGCATAATAAGCGGCGAGCGATTGATAAAGAATTGACGTTACAGGCATTAGAATCCACTGGAGAAGCATCGAAAAACTGCGGCCTTTACGGTATTTAGCAGGGCGTTTCGGCAACATTCGAAATGACACTAAAACCGTTGCGACAAGACCGACCATGGCGAACGTCTCGATAATACTGACAATGTTGGGCAAATTATAGGCAACCATGGCATGAGTAGATATATTCATAATCATGGGAACCCAGGCGCCAAAAGTAATCAGCGGAGCCATAATAGCGAGAGTAATATGGCCATCCAGTAGGCGCCAGAATTTCGGGAAGAGCTGCCAGAATGGTATGGTTCGTTTCGCTCTCGATACGAAGAGGCGGGAGCCAACATAGGCGACGTCCGATGCCCCATAGTACCAACGGCGTACCTGCACGAATTGAGCCTTGACGGTTTTCCAGAAGGTCTCATCGACGACGGCATCCTGATAAATAGGGATACGGATTGGCAAGACTGCATAGTCCCCATTGAAGAAGAATAGACTGCGCCAATACTGATGCCCGTCTTCCACGATAGTACGTTTGCTCCAGAAATTCATAGCTACCAAAGCCTGCAATGGTTGCGAGTGGCTAGCAAAATTGCGTAGCACATGAGGGCGCATCGTGGAAATAACATTGAAGAACGAATTTGATACGGCGATAACGCGAGTGGGAGCAGGAGCATCCCAGATATTATTAGTAAAGAGCGAAACTGGCTGATAGCTTAAGTGTTGGCGATTAGGGTGAGTGACGAACTCGTAGGCAACGCTATCTAGATACTTCGGGTGCATGTGGTTGTCACTATCCAGTGAAGTAACTATGACATTCTCGATTGGGAGGTGTTTTTTTGTAACATATTCTGCGACGTAATGTCCGGCGTATGTCAGGTTAGGTCCTTTACCGATAACTTCGCCGGGCAAATCGGCAGGATGCTTGACCAATAAGAAATCTTTAAAAACACCTTTGAACTTATGTTTAAGGGTGGTGGCAGTCTGCTCCATCGCTTCCCCACCGCGCGCCTCGTACGCTAAAGCAAAAATAATACGTTCGTTTGGAAAGGTGGTATCCTGAATTGCCTTGATTGATGGCTCCAGTACCTCTATGCCTTCGTTGTAGGCAGTCATAATGACGACGTGATAAATTTTTGCTGGGTTGGGGTATTCTTTGCTCATGGCGGCCATGAGCTTGAGATTCTCAATGTGTTCTTCAAAATGATAGCTCTTATTATCATCGTCGCGTAGCCGCTCGTAAGCTTCGTGTGGACTAGCGAGATTCTCCATGCGGCCTCGCCAGTCTACTCGCTCGGCGCGCTTAATGACTTCATAACCTTGCACAGTGCGATAAGCTACGCTAATAGCTTTTACTAGAGTGCTCGCGATGATAATGAACAAATAAATTGCACCAAGTACTGGATCGAGCCATGATAAGACGAATAATAAAATTATGGCGCTATAGCTAATTACTCCAGGAATAATCTCGAGAAAACGATAAAGTCTGGTGCGTTTACCCTGGGGGATTTCGAGATTCTGACGCATTATCCTTCTCCGAGCAAACGAGTAAGTACGAGAAATGCGCCAAGAATTAAAGACAGAGTAGTGAGCAGGAAAAACTTGGCCATACCGCCGCCGCGTTTATGATAAATGCGTAGAGCTAGTAGGTTGTGTAGAATTCCGAAGGTGAGTGCCAGTAGTGGATATGCCAACATATCCATCCAGACACCATCGTGGTAGCCGCCAATAACATCGCTATAGCCTATTTTAACGACGGAACTATCAGGATTTAGATTTACAATGGAGAATACTAGTAACGCAATGGAGAGGGCGAGATTCAAGAACATCATGACAATAATTCCCCGCTCCGTTTGATAAATTTCTTTTAAATCTGTGCCGAAATATTTCATGATTATTTTGTTAATTTATTCACAAGTGTATTGACATGCTGAATGAACATAATATCGCCAACGATACCGACGAGACCAGTCAGGATCATCATCCAGCCGACGAGCTGGACAACGGCGCCGCTGTTAAAAGTAACGAAAACGCCAAATGCCAACATGATAAGAGCAACGATAAGAATGTAATTCCAGACTTTGATACCGGCGGCGTGAAGCTTGATAGCGGTATTGACACGCACAAGTGATTCATAAATCATCCAGATGCCAACGATGATGCGGAAAATATTAGCAATATCTTCGCCAATGATGATAGCAGCGATGCCGATAAGTAGAAATAACACACCAGAGAGGAGGTCGTTGTTGAAGAAATCGTTTTGACCTTTAACAACAAAATAGTTAATAACACGATAAATGCCACCGACAATAAAAATCGCGCCGAGAACATTAGAAATGACTAAAATGGTGACGTCCGGCCAAACGACTAGAAAGATACCAAAAATCATAATGACGAGTGATTCGATGGCCGCTGACCATGCAGACTTTTTGAGATTTCCGCTAACTTGCTCGATCGGGCGTTTAATAATTTCCACCTTAGACATATTTTTCTCCTTAATTATTATAATTATAACACAAATGTGATATAATTACATAAATAATAGTGCCGATGTAGCTCAGTTGGTAGAGCAGCTCATTCGTAACGAGCAGGTCACAGGTTCGATCCCTGCCATCGGCTCCATTTTTCTAGCGAAAAATTCCGCCGGAGCGTCCCAAGGGGCAAACGGCTCCATTTTTCTAGCGAAAAATTCCGCCGGAGCGTCCCAAGGGGATTATTGTTTGGTGCGGGGCTTGCGTTTTTTCTTGGGTTTATCGTGGGATTGGCTAGCTTGAGTGCGAGAGGACAGATTAAGGGCACGGAGCAGCTTAGCCCGAGCGTGCGGGGTGATGATGCGGTCTAGCCAAGAAGATTTAGGAGTTTGGTTCTTAGATGTCAGAATTTCGACGACGTCACCTTGTTCTAATCTCTTGTTCATATTACTCATTTTGCCGTTAATCTTGACGCCCACAACATGGTCACCGATTTCTGAATGAAGACGATAAGCGAAGTCGAGAGGGAGGGCGCCTTTGGGTAAATCAATAATGTCGCCCTTGGGAGTGTAGACGAAGATTTTGTCGGCAAAGAGGTTAATCTTGAGCTTTCTGAGGTCAACTTTCTTCCCTTCACGGAGTCTGGCGGCGGTCATTTGAAGTTCGGTAATCCAGAGAAGATTAGTTGGGAGATGTTCTATTTTGCCCTTCTTGTAATTCTCAGTGAGTTTCTGTTCGTTATAATAAAAGCTGGCAGCAAGACCACGCTCGGCATATTCGTGCATTTCTTTGGTGCGGATTTGGAATTCAACAATACGTTTATCCTTGGTAATGACGGTGGTATGAAGTGACTGATAGCCGTTTTGTTTTGGCATAGCGATGTAGTCTTTGATGCGGCCGTTCATGGGAGTATAAAGCGAGTGGATTATACCTAGGGTGAGATAGCAGTCAGTGACATCCTCGACAATGATGCGAAGAGCGGTCAGGTCGTAAATTTCGCCCATGTTCTGATTATGCTTGGCTAACTTTTTGTGAAGCGAATAAACTGACTTCACGCGGCCAGAGATGGAGAATTTGATTTTTTCTTTCTTGAGGGCCTTTTTGACTTCGTCTTCGATTTTCTCGAGAGATTTGGCGGCGGATTTATTGTACTTCTCGATAAGTTCTCTGAGCTCCTCAAAACGACGTGGATCTACATACTTAAAGGCAAGATCGGCCATTTCGACTCGAAGAAGCCCCATATTGAGACGGTCGGCTAGAGGTGCGAAAACTTCGAGGGATTCTTTGGCGATTTTCTTTTGCTTGTCGGGAGGGAGGGCCGAGAGAGTGCGCAGATTATGGAGACGGTCGGCGAGCTTGATGATAAGCACGCGGATGTCATCGCCTAGCGCTATCATGAGCCGGAGGAAGTTGTCCTTGGTGGCAGGGAGGTAGGTGTCGATGTCACGCATGCCGTTACGAGCAGTGGAAAGCTTAGTGACACCATCGACGAGAAATGCCACAGATTCACCAAATTCCTTTTTAATATCTTCGAGATGTAGGTCGGTGTCTTCGACCGTATCATGGAGAATGCCAGCAATAATAGTATCCTCATCCATACCCCATTCTTCAAGGATTTTTTTGACAGCCAATGGGTGCACTATGTAGGGTTCGCCGGTTTTTCTGAACTGACCATTATGGGCCTCTTTGGCCATCTCGATGGCTTTATCGATGCGAGGCGAATTTTGTTCTTTCATGTATTAATTATATCATGCTGATCTTAGTGTTTAGTTTATTCGCGGTTAACTGTACGCCATGTTATTTTCTATAACATTTCGCTCAATCCACTTATCTTTAGGCCATCAGTATATCAATGAGCTTCTTGAGGTCGGATTCGGTCTTACAACGGAAGGTGAGGGACTTGTTGTTAATGCGGACAACTGCGTTGTATTTGGCGCTGAGAGCGTCTTCGGTCTTGTGGTCTTGATGCTTCTTGATGAGGGCGGCGGATGATTTCTTCTTGGTGCTAGCAAAATAGCGTTCTACTTTACGGGCGGTCCAGCCCTCCTCGATAATCTTCGGAAGGACCTTACGTATGGTTTCTTCGTCGCGAGAGACAAGTGGGCGCATGACGCCCTCAGTAAGCTTCTCTTTGACCATGGTTTTCTTGACGTCATCGGGCAGGGTGAGGAGACGGAGGGTATTTTGGACAGTTTGTTCACTCTTGCCGATCTTGGCGGCGATATCCTCGGAGGTAAGATTGAACTGAGTTTTGAGCTTGGCATAGGCGGTGGCGAGTTCGATGGCGTTTAAATCTTCGCGCTGGGCGTTTTCAATAATGGAAAGTTCGAGACGGTTCTGCGAGTCAAGGGTACGAATGATAGCTGGAATAGTTTCAAGTCCAGCAATCTTACTAGCTCGCCAGCGGCGTTCGCCGGCGACGATTTTGTATTTGCCTTCTTCTTTTGTGACAACTATAGGCTGAAGAACGCCATGCTCCTTAATGGAGGCGGCGAGCGCTTCAATGGCATCTTGGTCAAATTCGCGGCGCGGCTGTTCTTCGTCACGAACAATATCAGTGAGCTTGAGTTCTTTTAGCTTACTTTCTTTTTTGTCTTCGGCGGAGGTGGGGTCGAATTCGTCATCGATAAGCTCCGTCGGAATTAGCGATTCAAAACCGCGTCCTAATCCTTTCATTTAGTTCTCTCCTCTACTTCCTTAGTGAATTCCTTGTAGGCTTTGGCGCCTTTGCTGAATTTATCGTAAGCACCAACTGGTACGCCGTGAGACGGAGCCTCGGCAACACGGACGTTGCGCGGAATGGCGGTATTAAATGTCAGCTGCTTGAAATATTTCTTAATTTCGGCATAGACTTGAGCGGATAGGCTAGTACGCTTATCGTACATGGTCGCGAGGACCCCCAAGAGCTGCAAGTTAGGATTTGCCTGTTTCATGACGAGCTTCATGGATTCGAGAAGCTGGGCAACACCTTCCAGTGCATAGAATTCGGTCTGGACGGGGAGGAGGAGGTAATTTGATGCGATCATGCCATTGACGGTGAGGAGAGAGAGTGATGGCGGAAGATCAATGATAACGTAGTCATAATTTGCTTCTACGCTGCGGATGGCATCACGAAGACGGGTGAATTTTCTGGGCTGGCTGGTGATTTCGACTTCGGCGTTGGCAAGCTCCGGAGTAGTTGGCGTAAGGTCGAAATGCTTATACTTGGTCGGATGAATAGCCTCCTGCATAGTGGCTGTGCCAAGAATGACCTCCGTCATAGTGTGGCCGAGCTTATCAGAGTCGGTCTTTTCAATACCGAGACCGCTAGTGGCGTTACCTTGGGGGTCAAAGTCTACTAGTAGAGTCTTGTGCTTATCTTTAGCGAGGTAATAGCTGAGATTGACGGCTGTGGTGGTCTTACCTACGCCGCCTTTTTGATTAGTGATACATATTACCTTCGCCATAATACTTACGATTATAGCATAAAATGCGGAAAAATAAAATAAACTTGAGTTCGTTTGCGATTTGCCTGCACGCAGAGTGAAATACAAACTCATCTCAAGTTTATTTTGTTATCCGATTTTGGTGATTTCAATCTCGGAGTATTTCTGGCGGTGACCAGTTTCCTTGTGGACGCGCTTTTTCGCTTTGTAGCGGATAACGCGGATTTTGTCACCTTTGACTTCGGGCGTTATTACCTTCGCTGAAACTTTCACGCCCTTTACTGTAGGTGCACCGACTTCTGTTTTGTCGCCGTCGATTACGAGTAAAGCGTCAAGTTCGAGCTCTTTGGTGCCTGTCGGGAGGAGGTCCACCCGCAGGGTCTCTTGTTCGGCGACGAGATACTGTTTCCCGCCGACCAGAATGACTGCTTTTTTCATATTAATCCTTTATTAATTCAGGTTATTATATCACAACTTACTGATTTTGTGAAGAGGTAGAATCAGGATTATCTTGAGGCTTGTCTTGGGGCTTACCAGAAGTAGTATCCTCAACAGTCTTAAGCGTCTTCTTAGTGCGATAGAAGTAGTAGCCACCACCACAGATGCCAATGATGATAATTGCCGCTAATGCTATCTCGAGAGGGCCGGTATTAGGCAATTCCTGGCAACCCTCCATTTCGGGGTTGGTGATACAGGTTTTTTCGCATTCCTTATTGATGGTCACCTGTGCCTTATCATATTCGGAACCATTGGCATTTTGAACTGTGGCGTTGTTGTATAATTCGGATTTGCCACAATTGAAATCATCGCTGGAACCAACTTTCGCTTTGTAAGTAATCGTAGCTTCTTCGCCAGGCTGAAAATCACCGATATTTAACGAGCCAGTTTCATCATCCGAAAATAATTGGGCTTCCTGAGATTCGTTTAATGTTACTGTCTCAGCGGGCGTAGTGACCTGCACAGAGCCAGTCACTAAGCTTAGACCGCTCGGCAACTCATCATGTGCCACGACACCAATTTGATTGGTGGTGCCAGTATTTTTATAGTATACCTTAAAATCTAGTATATCATCGGGATTGGCGTCGAGGTATTCGACGTATTCATTACCACCATCTCGTGAAACGGTTTTCTCAACCCAGAACGTGGGTTGATCTGCGCGTACCCTATATGACACATAGCCAGCATATTCATTACAGCCCGGAATAACGCCCCAGAGACTATCAGAGTTATAGCATGATATCATAGCACCGACATCGGCACTGGCGCCAACTTGCTCGTCGCTAACGAATAGGGCATCCCCCGAGAGAATCGTGCCATCCGTAGAATTGCAGTTTGCACTGGAGTGAAGTGTGGCAGTATTGTCGATATAGCTTAGATAAACGGTCTGGTCAGCGTTAAAGAATGCAGTGTCCCATACAGCAGTGGGGTTTGCATTGGTTGCCGACACGGAACCCTTGATGATGCCAGATTCTCCTGACCTTAATTTAGTCGGGAAACTTGAGGCTACTCTTGTGTTCTGGGCATAGCCATTGCCTTCTGCAGTGTTAAGAGATTCTGACGCATTATTGTGGAAGTAGATAAACACTTCGTATTCTTTACCAGGTTCTACAGTAACGTTATCTTGCCAGCTCACCCAATTTTCATCGCCTACAGAGCTTCCTTCGATGTATTCCTTGACACGAACAAAATTGGTTTCATTGCCAATAAATGGGTTGTCGTCTATGGAGTTAAAAGTCACATAACTGGCTGGGCTGCTCCATTTGAACATGGGGCGATCCTGCGGACCCCATGTTTGTTCTAGTGCACTGGCCGAAGTGCCAGCTAAAAGCTGAGCTACAACTAGGCTGAATGCGAGGCTTAATGTTTTGATTCGTTTAAAACTCATCGGTTTCCTTTCTTTTATTGTTAATTTATTGTGTTTCTGCCGTTTCTATGGTGGGAGCGGCTGCAGGTGCGGATTCAACTGGAGCTGCGGTCGGAGCTGGCTGTGTGGCGGCTGGTTGCGGAGCTGGAGCTGGCTGCGCTGGTTGCTGCGGGGCAGCCTGAGATTGACTGTTGAATCTGGCTATCTCGTCGGCAATACTAGATGAAGATTGTTCAGTTGTATTAGCTTGGCTGGTCCTTGCGTCAGACATATCTTGAGTTTGGGTCGGAGCGATTGTTTGCCCCACTTCCGTTGTGGCGTTGTTACTTTGCGAAGCTTGGTAACGAACATTGTTCTCGTCGGCTGTAGTCTGAGTGCCTCGATTGATTGAATCTTGAACATCTGCCGCGCTCTTGTTGCCGCTCGGGCTATTGTCGTTGTCTTGTATATATGTTCTTCCCTGGCTATCCTGAAGACTATTACCCGAGTCGTCCCTGACTGCAATATCATCCATTGTGGAAATATCTGCGTCATTGATTTGCCCTTGATTATCAAGAGCGGTAGTGGAGCCGTCGCCAGTAACATCAATACGCTCACCGGCTCCATCCTGCTCGGTCTCACCAAGTATTGTTCCAGCTCCGTTCAGCGTGTCATAGTCGGTCTTCGGCGCAAGTGGGTTATCTGGTTCGGGCGGAGTAGGAGTGTTCGGTTCGACCGGGTTGGGGTTTACCGGATCTGGATTTACCGGATCTGGGTTTACCGGATCTGGGTTTACCGGATCTGGAGTAGTGCTATCGTCAGCTGGCGGGACTACTGGAGTGGAAGAATCGTCGGCCGGCGGGACCACCGAGGTGGGGCTAGCGGGGGTAGATGGAGCAGGATTAGAGGATGGGGCTGGGGCGACTGGCTCACTGTTAGGAGTAACTTGGGCTCGCGGCGTGGCTGGTGCTGGATTTGAAGCTGGAGAGATGCCTTTCTGTTCGCAAAGTGGCATATCACCAACTCTGCCGCCTTCTGCGCCATATTTGCGGCACCACCAACCCGTGTTGCCAACTGGGTTGCCGTTGGCATCCTTCGGGTAAATGATAGTGCGTTCGATGGAGGCTCGAGACGTATCGAAGTCTCGGTTGGAGTTGGCGAATGTAGAAATCCTATCGGTAATAGTAGTAACTTCGAAGCTACCGCCCTGCATTTGGCTTTCCATCTCGTTGATAGTATTATTCACCAAGCTATCATAGTATTGTGCATTTTCTGGTAATTTAAGATTATCTAGCAAAGTATTCAACTCAGCCTCGCTGTCCACAACGCCATCTTCGATTCCCCAACTTACTAGAGTCTCTCTCGGAATGATGGACTCCAGACGATCGGGTTCAAGCAGCCCATAGTTCGAGGCGTTCTGACCTAGCATATTTGGATTCGTCCCAGTCCTGACAAGCAATTGCTTGAAGTAGGTTGCTTCTTCCTCAGGATTCATCACCCCATCACCGTCGAGATCCCATTGAATTGGCGTGCCAAGATAGGATTTGCCTTCAATGAATGGTGTATTCTCGAACGAGTCGAGCTCCGGACGATATCCACCGCTATAATCCAAATCCGGTACGGTAGAACCACTAGCAAGGGTCGTAGCCTCCGTAGCACCATCAATATCATTAACTGCGAATGTAAATGGTAGCCGGTCGGAATCGCCGACTGGCACACCGTTAAAGATTTCGCTGAGGTTGCTGATTGGTTGGTTGCTAGAGTTGACAGCAAATTGACTAATCCTCTCTCCGCTTGCGTCTGTCGCAGTAAAGGCAAAGCCGGTATCCTCAGATGCGACGGATATTGCAGTGGTTAAATCTGCTTTTTCGCCAAAGGCTGTAGCGTATGAAATCATGGTATTGCCATCCATTTCACCTACGCGAGCCGTGCCGATAAAGTTGGCTACTCCGCCGCTACCAGCATTACTGGTATCCAGGACATCAGCTGGGACTATAGCTTTGCCATCCTCAATAGCAAATTCAAGAGGTTGACCTGGACCGTTGTCGCCATCAAAGTCGATAAATAATTTCGCGCCATCTGGAACCTCTTGTCCGTTTAGACCCCAAACTGGAACTTCGTAGCTATCCATACCGTCACCGACAGCAACCGTTGGTGTACCGAAGCCGACTCTAGTCGCACTGCGTCCCCAGTCTACGCCGCCAGAATTATCAACAGTATTTTCGGCATTATCTAGGTAGTTACCTACAGTCGTTTCACTATATTGGCTAACGTCTATTTCCTCTCGCTCCAGGTTGATGCCATTTTGCTCGAAGAGCTCCTTGAGCTGTTCGTATTGACTGTCGTCAGTCAAATCAGTATCAGGAAAATCAGTCACATCTATAATACCATCACCATTAGCGTCTAAAGCTTCGATATTGGGGGCTTCAATAAAGTCGCTATTTTCTAGAGTGCTGCCTGGCATGCCGCTAGGGGCATCAGGAGCATCGCCAGGAGCAACGTCTGCTTCGGCAGAATCTGTAACTCCAGCTAGGGCTGCGCCAATACCGGTGGCACGCATGAGGCTCGATACAACAAGAGCGGACGCACCGGCAATGAGTGCACCTTTACCAGCGGCTCGCCAACGTTCGCCTTTTTGAGTTGCTTCGACCTCTTGGAATTCCTTGTTGAATTCGTGTTTTTGCATCTGCTCGTTAATTTCATCGTCAAGCTTCTCTGCCCTTTCGGGGTCTATTTTGCGCATAGCCTTCTTTAGGTCATTGATAGCCTTGAACATCTCAAGTTTTTGCTTTTCGACATTATCACGACCAGAATAACCAATAAGCTGAATCCCCTTAGCGTTTTGTAGCTGGTTGCGAAGTTTAATCTCGGCAATTGCACTAATTGCAGAGTTGTATTGATAGGAGCTCATGCTATCCTTGCCGCTATCTAGAGCCTCGGCAAGCTCTTGCATGTCCTGGGTGATTTTTGCTGCATTAAGAATGCTGAATTGATTTTCTCTGCCCTTCTTGTTTTTGCTCGCTTCGACGAGGACGTCAGTATCGTCTTCCATATTGAGAGCACGCTTTACGTTTTCTCGACGTTGCATCTGACCTTCTTTTCTATAAGCTCTAATGCCGCCTATGCCTGCAGCAAGTGCCGTTCTGACAACCAATCCCGCAACATTAGTGCCAGCGACTGTTTGTGCGAACTTACTCTTCGATACTGCCGTTGCGAAAGTTGCGCCGAGTGACACGCCGGTGCCAATGACCACGCCCCATTTCAGGACTGCGTTGTCTTTGAGATTTGCGCAAGTTTCTTTGGCGGCAAGACCAGTAGATACTGTAGCTTCGCCGACGGAAACTGTATTGTCGAGAAATTGGTCTATAGCCTGGAGTGCGTCTTGATGCGCTTGTGCTTTTTCTTCCCTTTCTTTTTTCGTTTTTTTGCTGTTGGTGTCTTCGAATAATTCTTTTTCCAGAACACCAGTTAGGCTGCTGGAAATTTTATCGGCTATTTCTGCGTAATTATTAGCGCTTTTGCCTCCGCTTATTTCGGACATTTGAGCTAGGAATTTCTGTCTTGCATTTCTGATTGCCTGTTCGTCTGAAGTACCTGCCACCTTTGCTGTGAAATCAGCTATCGCTTTAAGTTTCTGTTCTTCGCTGGTTAGTTTTTCCCCTTTATCTGACTTTTCCCTAACTTGAGCAAATGAGAGTTCGCTGGATTTTACTTTAACTCCGGTGTCTTCGTTATCTTTGCCAGCTTCTATTGCGGCAGAGGCGCGCCCGAGTAAGGTTTCGGCGAAATCGTTGCCCTCGCCGTTGGCGAGTTTCTCTGCAACTTGTTGGTTAACGGCTTCGTTATACTCGCCGGGTTGACCTTTATTTCCAGTTTTTGCAAAATTATTTAATTCGGCTGCCTCGATTGCGATTGCTCCGGCGGCGAGGTTACCGCCATTGTCGTTGATAGCTTGCTCAGCGATATTCCTGTATCTGCGGAGAGTTCTGGAACGCTTGATGGAATTTGGAACGGAAAATAGTATGGCTCCTGGCAGTGAGGCTATTTTGCTTAGGGCCTTTTCTACTTTACTCTTCTTGCTTTCTTGCTCTTGTAGCTGTTCGACAGATATACCTTTTTTTGCAGCTTTCTTCTCAAGGGCCGCTTCGCTCCTCCTCTTATCCCATTCTTCTATGGCGTCTATAGCGAGCCCTTTGACGTGCCGTTCGATATCATCTTTTTCTGTAGTAATGCTCACTGCCTGCAGAGTTTTTGCTCCGCGTTCTTCAAGATTTTTTTTGTAGGCTTCGGGGGTTTGACCTTCTGCGTTAGCAGCGGCTTTCACCAGCTTATTGTAAGCGCCGCTGCTTGGATTATTTGGATTTGCCATCTAGACCTCCGCGTTCTCGTTAGCCCCTAAGTAGATAGTCCGGAATTTTTCTAAAGCGCTTGCGGTGATTTGATTCACGTCTATGCCAGTTCCTTGAACGACTTTGTTGATTTCTTCTAACGAAGCGTTGTTGTCCGAGAGCTGATTGATTTCGTCTAGCTTCTCTTCGGGTAATGCCTCAAGGATAGCCCTGTTAACGAAGGTCGTGATCCTTTCGACAAGATCATGCACCATGTCGGCTCTCGTTTCGTCGTCCATGTCACCGAGATTCTTCTCGACAAGAAGTCCGGCGGCAAATGCCTCGAGAAATTCCTCGTCTGACATGTTTTCCAATGCCTTAAGGTCCGCATCATCCTGAGATGCGGGAGTTGCTGAGGCGGGGGCAGCGACCGTGCTGGCATTGTCTGTCCCTAAAGAGTTAAATAGAGTGTTATTGTTATCCATGGTGTGGAGACCTTTCTGTTAAGTTTGTATGACAATATTAGTTTAATTGTAATGCTTATGGATATGGTTGTCAAGAGCCTTAGAGATATTCAAAAATACCGAACGTTTGTTCGGTATTTTAACTTCTCTACTTAGTGACCTAACTTTACACAATACTGGTTAAGAGAATGGCTAGCTCATAAACCGTCTGGAAGTTGTTGATATTGAACGGACTATATTTTACATGGGTGGCCCTTTCGATTAAAGTTGATATTTGTGTACTCATCTTATATTTTATTCCTTTCTGTTCGAGTGTTTGTTTATTGAAAAACTATGATCTTAAAACTATCTCTGAGATTAAGCGGCTAGTCTATCCCTATTGAAGATACTAAGAATTCTGGCGCCACGTTTTTCCCTAGCTTTTATCTTCTCTAAACTCTCCTTCGATATTTCGCTTGGTGATTCGTACTCCATTTCTTGCCTATTGGTTCCGTATAGCTCGTAATCGATTGATTGGTTTGATAGAGATAGTTTTTCTGTCATTTTGTTTTCCTTTTTGTTGTTTTTATTTTTGTTATGATTTGTTAGAATTTTTGTTTTGTTTTCTAACTTGTTTTAAGTGTAGCACACTTTGTGAAATTTGTCAATAGTGTTTATGCTAAAATTGTGGTGATTTGTCAAATTTCCCCTTATTTCACAGAGGCAGAATCTAAGTCTTTTTGCCAGCTTGGACTTGTTTGCTTGTAAAATATTACAACACAGGGCAAGAAAAAATCTCCTTATTCGCCCTTTGGGCTGGGGGGAGATTTTTTCATTGCTGAGTTGTAATATTTACGCAAACAAATCTGGTCTAAATCTCATTTATGCTGGCAAAAGGACTTAGATTCTTTCTAGAGAGATTGTAACGTTTTCGCCGTTGATTTTAGCGATTTCGTCGTGGGCGTAGTTGGCATCTTTCATAAAATCGTCGGCGAGGACTTCGGATTTGATGAAATCCTCGAAGCCTTGCGGGAGGTCGATCGAAAGCGAGAGTTTAATGCGGTCGTCCATATTTAGGCCGGCGTGCTTGCGGGCGGACTGAATAGCTCGGATGAGGTCGCGAGCGTAGCCTTCCCTCTTTAATTCTTCGGTGAGGGTTTTGTCTAGCGCAAATTCTGTGGCGTTTTCGACTTTTTTAACGTTTACCTCATCGGCGATAATCTGTTCGTAGAAACTGTCGAGCTTGTCGCCGTCATAGGTGAGCTTGGATAGAGGTTGGCGGACTTTGATCTGTTCCTCGGTGTCGGACCTTTGCATCCTGAGGGCGAGGGCATCGGTGATAATCTTGCGTGTACGGGCCATGTTGTCTAGCACCTCGCGGTCTATCTCGCCGGCCTCTGGCCAGTCTAAGAGATGTACGGAGTCAGTATTGCTGGTCATTTTATGATACAGCTCCTCAGCAAGAAATGGCGTGAACGGGGCGAGGAGTTTGGCAAGATATACTAACACATAGTATAAAGTAGCGAAAGCTTGCTTTTTGTCCTCCGGGTCTTCGTTTTTACTAAAGCGACGACGAGAACGGCGAACGAACCAGTTAGACAAATCATCAATAAACGGCAAGACGCCATCGAGAGCCGACGGAATGTTGTATTTTTCCATGCCTTCCGTGATCTGGTTCCTGAGCTCACTAAGGCGGGAGAGAATCCATGAATCTAAGGGATTTGAAAATGGTTTTCGCAACGGCCTCGGCGCGCAGTCGTCATTTTCACAACGGGTCGGGCGGACTCGCTCCGGTATTTCAGTACCGGATTCTCGTCCGCGACCGTTGTCAAAATGACTGCTGGCGCCTGCGGATTGTTGCGAGAATCCATTTTCCAAATCCTTTGAATCGACACCCTCGATCTCGGCGTAAGTGGTGAAGAAGTCGTAGACGTTCCAGATCATGGCAAGTTTGCGGTTCACATCAGAGACGTCCTTGTCGATCAGGGCGAAGTCTTCGCCAGAGAGGACTGGGGAGCCGAGGAGCAAGAAACGGAGAGCATCGGCGGAATATTGGTCCATCAAGATATTCGGGTCGGTAAAGTTGCCGAGAGATTTACTCATCTTGCGACCATCGTTCCCCGCCAAGGTGCCGGTAGTGATGACATTTTTGTAAGCATTCTTGGGACCGTTTTTGGCCTTTTCGCCAAAGGCGCCAATCTCAGCGAGGGTGGTATTAACGGTATGGACATAGTAGAACCAAGCCCGGACCTGGCCAACATACTCGACGATAAAGTCGGCCGGGTAATTGGTTTCGAACTTTTCTTTGTTTTCGAATGGATAGTGGAGCTGAGCAAATGGCATAGAACCGGACTCAAACCAACAGTCGAGGACTTTGTCGATACGGATGAAATGGTCTATGATGCCGCCTGAAGTCGAAGATGATTTTTTCTCGACACGCTCGTGCCCGCCCGTCGTTACGGGGGGCACTTCGCTCCTCCGCTCCTCGTCAGTCGCGGAAGGTCGCGAAAAAACATCTTTCGACTTCACCCGATTATCTAGAACATAAGCATCGAATTCGATTCGATCAACCCACGGACGGTGGTAGTCATCGAGCTTTTTACCAGAGTATTCCTCGAGCTCTTTATATGAGCCGATGACTTTGATCGCGCCGGTTTTTTCGCCTTTCCAGACTGGCATAGCGGTAGCCCAGAAACGGTCGCGAGACAAATTCCAATCTGGGGCGGCTTCGATATTTTTAGCGAAGCGGCCGTGTTTTAGATAGCCTGGGAACCAGTTAATATTCTCGTTCTCGGCGAGCATGAGAGGTTTCTGACCTTCGACATCAAAGAACCAAGACGGGAAGGCACGATACATAATGCGTTCTTTGGAGCGCGGATTAAAGGGGTATTCGTGCTGAATGTATTCAATTTTGTAAATAATTCCCTTTTCTTCTAAACATTTGGCGATGAATTTATTGCCAGCCCAAATTTGGATGCCGTGTTCGTCGGTATCGCGGACGCCGAGGGCGTGTAATCTTTCGGTGTATTCTGGCAAATAGTAGCCGTTTTCGTCTAGAGTGTCTACGAAGCCGATTTCGTCTTCGTGTTGCTTGTAGAGCTCATAGTCGTCTTCGCCGTAAGCGGGGGCGATATGAACGATGCCGGTGCCCTCTTCCTCGCCGACAAAATCGGCGGTGAAGACTTTGCAAATGGTGCCATCTAGCGATTCGTATTCTAGGCCGGCGAGGTCTTTGCCCTTTATAATACGGAGCGGGTCCTGCCGGCCCTTGTCCTCCCCCATCTTCGCAGAGCTCAGCTGGGGGTCCCCCTCCAGGGCCGTCACCCGCTCTGCTCTTTTTAAAGCAAAGATGAGATTTTCACCATTAATATTATAGACACCGTAGTCTAAATCTGGATTTACGGCGAGGGCGCGGTTGCCCATCAAGGTCCAAGGCGTAGTTGTCCAAGCTAGCATATAGACAGTTTGCGAACTCGAAATACTTCCCTCTCGGGGCGCGTCCACAACCCCTGTCGCCACAGGGGTTGTGGCGCTACTCCTCGCCTTGCCAGGCTCCGGACCCCCTTCGATGAAAGTATTTCCGAGTTCGCCATCTACTAGTCTGAACTTGACGTATGCGCTTGGGTCGGTGACGGTTTGGTAAGCGTCGTTATCCATGGTGACTTCGGCTTTGGAAACAGGGGTGGCAAATTTCGTGTCATACATGAGAACCTTACGGCCTTCGTAGATTTTGCCAGCGTCATAGAGCTGTTTGAAGGCCCACCAAACGGATTCCATAAAATCTTTGTTCATGGTGCGGTAGCAGTTATCAAAATCCACCCAACGGCCGATGCGGTCGATGGTGCTACGCCAAGTTTCGGAGTTCGCGACCATGGACTCGCGGGCTTTGATAATGTAATCTTCGAGGCTCCATTTGGTGCCGATGTCACGGCGATCAGTAATACCGAGTTGTTTCTCGACAAAGTTCTCGGCGGGGAGACCGTGGCAGTCCCAGCCCCAACGACGTTCTACCCTGTAGCCGTTCATAGTCCAGTAGCGCGGAACAGCGTCTTTGACGATACTGGAAAGGAGCGTACCGTGGTGTGGGTTGCCGGTAATAAACGGAGGGCCGTCGTAAAAAACATAAGACTTATCGATCGGCCGACTCTCGATAGACTGTTCAAAAGTTTTATTCTTTTTCCACCACTCGGCGATGGCTTTTTCGTATTCTATCGCCTTGCGACGTTCTCCAGCTCTATATTTCATGGATATTATTATATCATAAAACCCCGCTCGGGTGAACGGGGTTTCATGTGGCAGTAATCGGACTAGGGCGCTATTTCTTAGTATGGACATCAAGTTGGTTGTAGGGGATGGAGATTTTATGGGCCTCGAGCGTAGCAACGGCAATACCCAGCGCGTTGCGGCGAACCTGGAGACGATTGGTCGGCTCGCAAGTAATGGCGAGTTGGTGGTTAAGTGAAGAATCAGCGACCTCGGAAAGGCCTTGATAAATACAGGTATTCACTAGGTCGTCTTTTGCGATACTATCGGCGATTTCTTGCATTACTTTCTTAGCATCGGCGATTTTGAGTTCATATGGGAGAGGCAGCTTAATATAGAGATAGCCGGGGTCGATTTCGACCTTGTCGATATTGCGATTAGCGATAGAGACAATATTCATAGTATTGATATCTTGGATTTTGGTAGTAAGCAGACTAATGGAGGTAACTGGGCCGATATTATTATCAAACTTAATCACATCGCCAATCTCGTAATAATTATCAGAGATGATAACAAACCCGCGGATAATATCCTTAAGCGAATCTTGCAGGGCGAAGCCTACAACGATACTAACAATACCGACGCCTGCAAGCATCGAAGTAACGTCAATACCATAAATCTGGAGTACCATCAAGGCAGTAATAATACTGAGAGCGCCAGCAATAACACTTTTAAACATACGAATAAGTGTTTTGTTCTTTTTATTGCTTATGATTCTAGAAGTTTTCTTCTCTTTCTTGTTCAATATCCTAATGATGACGCGATAAATAAATAAGCTAAAAAGAATGACAATGATCGACCAAAAGCCACGCTGCACCCAGACGTTTTCGATGATGTTCTTTATAATATCCATATAAATAATTATATCATGTAATACAAGACTTCGTTAATGAGTGGTAAATCCCTTCCACGCCAGCTTGCACGGACTTCACCACTGTTGCCTAGCGCAAGAATAGTGGGATATTCGACGACGTCGTAAGCCTCGCAAAAAGTAGGGTTCTCGTCGGGATTCATTATTTCGATCTCACGACCAGTCTGACGACGGAGATTCTCGAGCCACTCGTCCACCGTACGAGTGTAGTCCTGATTATCTTTATAAATACATATAACACGCATAACTGCCTTTCTGACGGGTCCTGCCGGACCTTCTCCCTCCCCAAAATTTTGCTTCGCAAAGATTTTGGGATCCTCGCTTCCCAAGTCCGTCACCCGTCATGTTAAGTCTTTTTCCTTTTTTGTTCTTTTAAAATGTTTTCGAAATCCTCTAAGGTTTTGAACTCGCGGAAGACGGAAGCAAAACGGACGTAGGCAACTTCATTAACTTCGGCGAGTACATCCAGGACGGCTTCGCCAATTTGCCTGGAGGTGATTTGGTCGGTACCATAAGAATAGAGGATATCAGTAGCACGAGTAACGACGTCTTCGAGTTCGAGTTCAGAATTAAAGAACTTGCCGACGCTGCGTTTAACAGCGAGAAGGAGCTTGTCGCGATCGTAGATTTCTTTATTGCCACTGCGTTTATTTACGGTGAGCTGTGGCATCTCGATACGTTCATAGGTAGTAAAGCGATGTCCGTCGGATGATTCGCGACGACGACGAATCATGGTGCCGTCAACAGTCTCGCGGCTCTCTAGGACTTTGCTGTCACCAATTCTGAATTTCCGCTCCATTTTACCTCCTTGTCATGGTAATTATTTGCGTTTCTTACCCTTTAGGCGATCTCTTAAGGATGGTGGGACGTCCATATCGTCGTCATTTGCGATAGGTTCCGGCTCGGGCTCATGCTTGATAGAGTCCCACATATTAGACTTATTCTCGAGGGCAAAATCTTTAGCCTCAGCTGCTGGCTTCTCATGTTTGAAGCTAGAAGAGCTGGGGGTTGACTCAGGTTCGGCGACTGCTGACTCGGGTTCATTATAATAGTCGGAATCAAATCCGGTAGCAACAACTGTAACAATGATTTCATCTTCCAACTCTGGGCGGATAGAGGCTCCGAAGATAATATTAGCATCAGGTGAGACGGCGCCAGTGATGACTTCAGCGGCCTCTTGGATTTCGCTCATACTCATATCGTAACCACCGGCGACACTAAAGAGTACGCCGCGAGCGCCCTCAATTTTAACCTCGATGAGGGGCGATTCGACTGCCTGTTGTGCAGCGATAACGGCGCGGTTCTCTCCACTGGCGCGACCAATGCCCATGAGGGCAGAGCCGGCATTTTTCATAATAGCTTTGACATCGGCAAAGTCGAGGTTGATAAGTGAATGTTCGGTAATCAGTTCGGAAATACCCTGAACACCCTGACGCAAGACGTCGTCGGCAATCTTGAAGGTCTCAAGTAGGGGAGTGCGAGGATCTATAGTCTGCAAGAGACGATCATTAGGTATAGTAATGAGAGCATCGACCTGACGAGCGAGTTTATCGATAGCGAGGTCAGCATTGGCACGTCGACGGGCGCCTTCGAATGTAAATGGCTTTGTAGCTACACCAACGGTGAGGATATCCTTCTTACGGGCCTCTTCAGCGACGATAGGTCCAGCACCGGAACCTGTACCGCCGCCGGCACCTAGGGTGATAAATACCATGTCGGCACCATCAAGAGCCTTCTCGATAGCTTCTCTGCCCTCTTCGGCAGCTTCGCGGCCTTTCTCGGGGTCGCCACCGGCGCCGAGTCCTTTACCTATATGGACTTTAACATCAGCAGGCGAATGATGGAGTGCCTGCGCATCGGTATTGATGGCAACAAATTCGACGCCAGCTAAGCCGACCTCTTTCATTCTTTCTACAGCGGAGCCGCCGGCACCGCCGACCCCAATCACTTTAATACTGGCTTTACTTTCCACCTCTGTCGGTTTAATTTCTGGCATAATATTCCTCGCTTAATATAATTCTAGTATATACCTATTTGTTCCCTAAATCAAGTCTTAAATCTTAGTTTTTAGATGTCGTATCCGTTCTTATTGCTGCCGGAATATATACTGGACGCGCTGCCTAGAATTTACTGAAGATTTTCTTGAGAAAACCGGGAGATTTAGGGATTTTTGGCATTTTGAGAGAAGTTTTAGAAGATTTGCCGCCGGGAGCCGTATAATGGCTCTCGCGTGCGGCGAGCAGAGCTAGACCTACTGCAGTGGCAAATTCGGGCTTTTTTACGGCATCAGAAACGCCGCCAGCGCCCTGTGGGATACCAATCTTAACAGAGGCCTCAAAGGCATTCTTGGCGAATAGTTCGATATCGCGCATTTTAGCGCCGCCACCAGTCAGAATGATCCCCTCTGGAAGACGCTGGTCGTACTTGGCAGATTTGAGCTTCTTGCGGATTTCAGAGAAGATTTCTTCGAGGCGAGCTTCGACGACGGATTCAACTTCTTTGCGGTCGAAATTCCGCTCTTTCCCTTCTTTGCCTATCTTAATGACGGGGGACTTGTCAGAGTTGAAATTACCTGTGATGAAGCGGATTTTAATCTCTTCGGCGAGACTGGGGTCGATGGCAAGGACAATGGCGAGGTCATTCGTGATATTATGAGAGCCAGCTGGGACGACACCGACATATTGAAGATCACCCTCCTCATAAACAGCAACAGAGGTGGTGGTAGCACCAAAATCGACTACGGCGACGCCGTTTTCTTTCTGACGGTCAGTAAGAACTGCTTCGGCGGCGGCTACGACGCTGGGGACGAGCCGCTCAGCCTGAACGTCGGCGGTAGCGGTGGCTTTCTTGAGATTGTCGGCGTTCGGAGTGAGTGCGGAGATGACGTTGGCGCGCATCTCAAGGCGGGCGCCAGACATGCCTAGTGGATCTTTGATGCCGCCCTGACCATCAAGGGCATATTCAAGCGGAATGACATCTAGTACTGTGCGATTGGCTGGTATGCGACCGCTGACTGCGACATCTTCGACGCGGTCAAGGTCTTCTCCGTCGATTTCGTGCTCGACGGTACCTACAGCAATCATACCCTCGGTATGAGTGGAAATCACAGTGGAACCATTAATGGAAACGTAAGCGGAACGAACATCATAGCCACCCATACGCTCAGCATCGCCAAGCATCTTGTCAATAGCACCAGCGGGGCTGGTAAGATTAGCTGGGACACCTTTGCGCATGCCAGCAGATTTGCCTTCATTATAACCGACGATAGCAATTTCGCCTTCCTTACTGACGGAAGCAATGACGGCGCGAACATTCTCCGTACCTACGTCTAATCCTGTAACGAAACGTTTATCGTTATCCATAAGACTATTATAACATATTAGTCTTCTAAACTCATATTTTTCTCAACGCAATGTTAATATTTCGTAGCCATCCCTGGTGACAAGGACGGTATGTTCACAATGGCAGCCAATGGAGCCGTCTTTCATGCGAACGGTCCAGCCGTCGGATTTGTCGATATAGTTGGCGGGCTTGCCAAGGCAAGACATGGGCTCGATGCAGATTGTGTCACCTTCGACAAGCTTGTAGCCACGACCACGTTTGCCATAGTTGGGCACTTCAGGGAGTTCGTGCATGGATTTGCCGATACCGTGACCGATGTAATTCTCGATGACGCCGAGGTGACCCTTGCGAAGAACTTTCTCTACAGCGTGGCCAATATCACCAGTGGTAGCACCTGGCTTCACCTGTGCGATTCCCTCCCACATGGAGGATTCTGTGATGTCAATCATCTGTTTGACGGCGGGATTGGATTTGCCTGGGACGAGCATAGTGAAGGCTGAATCGGTAAAATAGCCATTGTAGTAGATGTCGAGGTCAAATGAAACTTTATCGCCAGGCTCGAGAGGTTCATCGGTGGGAGTACCATGAACGAGCTCATCGTTAATAGAGATACAGATTGCCCCGGGGAATTTGTCGTCCAACATGTCGTAAGCAACGCCGGCGCCGTGTTTGACGATTTCTTGACGAACCCAAGCATCGATTTCCTTGCCTGTCATGCCGGGCTGAACATAAGACTTCAGAGCCTCAAAAACCTGGGCGTGGATTTTGCCGCATTCACGCATAGCAGAAATCTTCTTATCTACTTCGGTACGAGTAGCAGTATTGATATTGATAATTCCTTGTTTATTCGCCATAGCTTTTCTCGATATCATCACCATTAACATCATCGACTTGTTCAGTGGCGTCAGCGTTGAACTGCTTAACTACTTCGACGAGACGTTCGGTGATTTCTTCGACTGGGCCAACGCCGTCAACTTTGACAATGGGGATACTCTTAGATTCTAAAATTGGTAAAATTGCGCCGATATTCTGCTCGAATACTTCGAAACGACGATCAATGCTAGATCTTTCTTTGTCGTCGGCGCGGCCTTCAAATTCGGAGCGAAGCCTCAGGCGCTCGTAGAGCTCCTCCTTCGGAACTTCCAGGATAATGGCGCCATCGATTTTGTCTGACATATGTTCGGCGATGTATTCAGCCTGGGCTTTGTCGCGAGGATATCCATCCAAAATAACATCAAAACCTTCGTCGTCGGCGCGTTCGATCTGCTTGTTCATTAGCTTGATGACGTCTTCGTCTGGGATAAGTCCGCCTTGGTTAATAATCTCGTCATATCCGCCATGTTGGCGGATTGCTTCGCCAACTGAAAGCCAGCGCCAACCAAAAATCTCCGATAAAGCTTTACCTTGTGTCCCCTTGCCTGAGCCTGCCAGGCCAAATAGTATAATCATAAATCTCCTTTGGTAATATTATACCACATATAATAACCAAAATAAATCTCCCCTTGGTGGGGGAGATTTTATTGTGTTATTTAAGACCCAACTTGATGCGCTCAGTCTTCTCAGCTTTGCGCGCCTCACGAATGATAGCCTTGATGCGGCGTTCGCGCTTAGAAATAGGCTTGCTAAAACGCATTTGTGACTTCTTCAGAGGCATCATACCACTCTGGAGGACTTTGCGGTTAAAACGACGGATGATGTTCTCATTCGCCTCACCCTGATCTTTTCTAGTAACTTTAATTGCCATATTGGTGGTAATTATATCACGGCCGATGATAAAATGCAAGAGGGTCAAATAGACGAATCCTTGATTCCATAAAAAATCAGACCCTATGGGTCTGCCACATTTTTAGTGGCGGAACCGACGAGACTCGAACTCGCGACCTCTGCCGTGACAGGGCAGCGCTCTAACCAACTGAGCTACGATTCCAATGTTTTACATTATATACCATTTCGTGCGATATTGCAAGAGATTCGGCGAAAAACGCGTTACATGCCAGGGATACGGAAGGCGGAAGGATCTGAAGCCTGAGGGCCGTAAACTTGGTCTTGCATGGCTGGCTGGGAGCCTAGTGGAGTAGGGGTAGGTTCAGCAACTGGAGCGGCAGGCTCGATTGGGGCAGTCGATTCGGTGGGAGTTTCTGGCGATACTGAAGCAGATGTATCTAGCCCGATTGGGGGAGCTGGAGGAGGCGGGAGAACCTCTTCGCCCGGCATTGGCATATAATTAATAGATGGGACACCGTTGATTTCAGGATTGCTAGGGACCGCCGGGGCGCTCATTGCGGCAGGATTGTTTAATGATTCAGCGGTGGATTCGGATGGCGTACTTGTGGTGGGAGCAGATGGAGTAGTGGCTGCAGATGAGTCTATACCAGCAAGGGCATCTTCGAGCATTTTGCCATAGCGATTCTCTTCCCCGATACCGGTGCCGGTAAGGAAATCTGAAGTCGGAGCAATAACCTTCTCGGGCTGGGCGGCACTAATTCCTTCAGTGGTGGAATTCAGAACCGGATCCGTCGATTCAGGGGTGGATTCTGAGGGCGTTTCAAGAGGAGCAACTAGCGGTAGAGAGGGTTCGGCAGAAACGGACTCGGGTGATGATTCAGGTGTCGGTTCAGCTGATGATGGGTCTACATTCCCTGAAGTGCTGAGCTCTGCGGAAGCATCTTCTGGGGAGGAGGCTTCGCCAAGCTTAACGGGTTGGTTGGCAATATCGGGGGTAGTCTCTGCGCCAGCATGAGCAAGGCTTTCCTCGGCAGCTTTAAGGTCGTCTAGGAGAGTAGAGGGCTTCTCGGTAATAGCATCATTAACTTCCTTAGACTCATCGACATCTTCCTCATTGCCATGTTCGATATCTAGCTTTGTAGGATCAGAATCTTTATGTTCTGGAGCTAGTTCGGTGGCTGGAGAGCCGAGGGAGAACATTTCGTTGTCGATATCTGGGGTAATATTCTTGGAAATCAATTGTTGGTTAGCACCAGATTCCATTAAACGAGAGGACAAGCGCATAGTCTCAGGAGTGGTGCCAGCACTCGAGAAGCGATTGGTAGCAGCAACGATACCGGTAAGAAAGGCGGTAGCTTCTTCCTTTTCGATTTTAGCTTTACTATTTAGACCGTAAAGTAGCCTGGCGACCATTTCAGAGACGGAGCTGGCGGTTTTGTCGCTCCATTCGATTTCGCCAAATTTACCGGGGTTGCCCGTGGTGATGTTGATAATGGAGGCGTCGTGCATGATGCGACCGTGTTCACGAAGGGCTGAATCGAGGTCGATACCGTTAGCGACGTCGAGAGCTAAAACAAGATCAACATTGAAATCGCCATAGGAGAACTCAAGGTCATCTTCGGAGAGGCGATGACGATATGGTGTGATATAAATCTTAACATAGTCACCATCTAGCTTGTAGCGAAGATGATCAGCCTTATCCTTATTGAGTGCGATAACAAAATCCTGAAGAGTGTCCGCGGTGGGCTCAAAAGTCTCTTCAGGCTTAAGAAATTCAAGAGCGTTCGGCGTAGAACCCGAATAGATGGCGGTGGCACGCTTGCCAAGCTTATCGAGGTAGATAGAAAGACCGATTGCGGCGGCGAGTTCGTCCACGGATGGGTCACTGGACAAAGCGATAAGGACATTGTGCGACTCGCCAATCTTGCGAGCAACTTCGGCGGGTGTTTCCGAATCGGAAGCCGGAGTCTGAGATGTGGTAGGAGGCATAGCTGGATCATTTGGTAGAACAGGTGGCACAACGACTGACGAAGCAGTCGCATCAGAGACATCGGTAGCAATCGGTGGTATAGCCGATGGAGTCGTTGCAGTATCTTCAGGCATAATTAAACCTTTCCATACTTTTTATGTTAGCATAAGCTCTAAAATTGCGCAAGGGGCGGTTCGCAAAAAAATGTTAATTTTGGAAATTTTCTGTTTCACCTCTTTACTTTTTGGGACGAAAGAGTTATAATTATGAAAAGTCATTAATTTTTAACTGTATAGGAAGAAAATGCCGATTATCAAATCCGCTAAGAAGGCTGCTCGACAAGCTGAAAAGCGCACCGAGCACAATGTAGCAATCAAGAAAGACATTAAAGCCGCTTTGAAGGCTTTTAAAGCGAACCCTTCGAAGGAGACGCTAGCGAAGGCGCAGTCGGAATACGATAAAGCAGTAAAGAAAGATTTGCTGAAGAAGAATACTGCTGCGCGCCGCAAAGCGAAGCTCCACGCAATGGCGAAAGCCGCTGGAGTTAAGCTAGCCTAAGTAAAAAACTTTCGATTAAGAGCCATGGCTCTGTGGAAGTGGTTTTAAGCTGAAGGTCAAGGTTAGAAAGTTCTTTGAGAACTTTCTTTTCTTTGATTCCCTGGCGAGCGGAAAAATCCTTTAATGCTTGAGAAACCAGTAGCCCAAAAAACATGATAGGTTCTTGAGTGGGCTTGATTTGTTCAAGCATTTGGACGGCTTTTGAACCGTTATGCTTAGCAGTTCTGTAGATGTCGAAAACGAGACCAAAATTGGGATCTTTCGGTAGCTTAAATTCATTAAACTCGATTTTACCCTTCAGAGCTTTATAGACAATGGAGCGTTTGTCGAGTTTTGATTCAAAAACGGCGATTTCGTGAGGAGTATTAAGATATTTAGGAAGCTGTTCGTAGGCGGGCTTATTAGCAGAAAAGTCGCGGATAAGAATATGTCTAGTAGCGGCAAAGAGTGAGGCGCCAAGGAACACACTGGGCAGGTCGGACAGTGTCAGGTCGGCCCCCTCAATAACTTCATAATCGTTACCGAGAAATTGCCGAATGGCTTGTTGGGCGCGGATGCGATCCTCACCATAAAAAACTTTAATCATGCTCTTACCCCTGTTCTGCCGGAATGTTTATAGGCGCCAAAATCAGGAAGAGGCCGTGGTGACTGCTGACAACTAGGACAGAGATGCGTGCCGCGACCAGCGACTTTGGTCTTAATAATAATATTGCCGCACCTGGGGCAGGGCTGTCCCTGCTTGTGGAAAACCTGTGCAAAAAGTTCGAGATAGTCGCCTTTAGTGCCGTCTGGTTTGACATAAGTTGCCATAGTGGAGCCGCCCGATTCAATAGATCTAGTCATAACGGACCTAGCCGCTTCGAGGAGTGCAGCAGCCTCAGCCTCAGTAATGGTGCCAGCTTTTCTTTCGGGGTGAATTTTGGCGATAAATAAAGACTCGTCGGCATAAATATTACCAAGCCCGGCAACGATGGTTTGGTCGAGAATAATAGCTTTAACGCATGAGTTTGGATGGTTTTGTAATTTTGCAAAGAATTCTTCTGGCGTCATAGCCCAGGGCTCTTTGGCGAGCTTCTTGATGAAGGGGTCCTGCTCAACATCAGTAGTGCGCAGAGATTTGACAAAACCAAATTTACGCTGATCATTGAAATATAGGGTACCCTCAGTAAGATGAAAAATAATGCGAGTCTGCCTGTTGGGCAAATGAGCAGTAAAATTATCACTGGGGTGACCCGCAGCATAGCGCTCGTTGCCGTCGTAGATGAGCTGGCCAGTCATACGTAGATGAAGCATGAGCGAAACACCAATGTCGAGGTCGATAACGAGAGCTTTGCCGAAACGTCGGATATCAACAACCACGCCGACGGCGGGAGTGCCAATGAAGGACTTGTCGCACAAAATATCGGTCTTGAGGATCTTCTGCTTGATAATAAGACGATTAAGCCCACGGCGAATAGTTTCAACCTCTGGAAGCTCAGGCATTCGGCTCTCCCAGATAATCGTAAGTGAAATTTGCAAGCATTTCATCCATGAGATGGTCAAGCCGTGATTTCGTGTAGTATGTATAGTGCTGGCCGAGCATAGCGCTGTTTAGATCTGGGTCGGTCAAGATGCGCTCTACGTCTTCGATATCCTCGGCAGTAATATCGGTGGTAGGAACTCTGTTGGCGAGCCTAGCAAGCTCGAGGGCTTCTTGGCGGTTAAGCTTAAGAGAATGGTGAAAATTCATATCATAAAGCCAGAAATCGTGATGCTTGATTTCGCGTTTCTCTGCCCTGGTGAGTCCTTCTCCTAATGGATGATGTTTGATGCTACTATAAAAATCATGGTTAAAATAACCATCTGTATAGAGATGAAATAAGTACCCTAGAAAAATAGGGTCTCTATCCTGGATGTAGGATTTATTTTCGGCATAGAAATTGAGGGACGACTTCTGATCGCGAGCATAATGAGTGTCCTCGTGCTCCTTGACAACTTTGACTTTATTAATGTAGCCATTATTAATGTCTGGCAAGAGGCAGCCAAGAAGAAAGGCCTTGCGGGATTTACCGGACAGCTTCATTTTATCGGCAAGACGAGTGCCGGCTTCGAGATGAATGTTCCAACTTGGCATATCTCTATAATTATACCATACTTTACCATATTCTGAACGAGTCTTGCCTGGCCTCACCCTTCTGCACCCTCAGGGTCGGTCACTCGTTCAGAATTGATTGCAAATTATAGAAACTACTTAGCATAGGCAATATTCTGTGCCATGGCTTGAGTCTCCAGAGCTACGAGACGCTCGGCATCATTGATGGCGGAGTTGACGCAGTGTTTGACACGAGCGCGCTCCTCGGCTTTTTTGGCGTCATTCCAACGGTCCAAGGTTCCAACAAGGTAACCGGTGATACGGCGGAGACGTTCAAACTTGCCCTCATCGAAATATTCGGCATAATTATTGAAGTACTCTTCGGCTTTTTTGGCACCTTCTTTCCCAGAGATAAGCCTAGCACCTACCTCTACTAGGCAAGATACGTGCATAGTCTCATATTGATCGAAATCTTTAAGAGCTTCGACAGCTTCTTTTTCGGAAATTTTAGCGTATTGGTTGATAGATTTCACGAAGCGTTTAATGTCGAAATTGGTGGCGTCGTTAGGGTTTTTGTAAATGATTTTCTTCATGGTTTGTCTTTCTGCCCGAAGGCGTTACGTTGTCATAAGCATTACCTAAAATCCATTATAAACGCTAGATATGGTGGTGTCAAGTAGTTTTAGACACTAAATATGGACAAAGTTGTGGAAAAGTACCCTAGAGGTCACCCCAATTGTGTCCCGTAGTAACCTCGACGGCGAGCTTAATTTTAAGCTCAGGAGCGACCGATTCCATTAAGGCCTGAAGAATCTGAGAAACTTGGGGAACTAGGTCGTTGTCACATTCAACAATAAGAGAGTCGTGAACCTGCATAACAAGGTCGGCTCCATCAGGAAGGGCTCCTGCGACCTTAATCATAGCGCGTTTCATTAGGTCGGCCTCAGTACCCTGGATAGGCATATTCTGAGCGGCGCGTTCAGCGGCTTGACGAATGACAAAATTGCTAGATTTAACATCAGGGGTGGGGCGACGACGTCCATAAAACGTCTCGACATAGCCCTGTTCCCTGGCTTGGGTGAGAATTTGTCCAAGCTTCTGCTTGATGGGTGCGCGCAACTTGAAATAGTTATCAATGAATTGTTTGGCTTCGGCAATGGGCATTTTGGCAGCCTCGGATAGACCCTTAACGCTCATACCATAGAGAATGCCGAAGTTGATTACTTTGGCGGCACGACGTTGAGCCTTGGTAACCTGTGACATTGGGACATTGAAAGCTTCGGAAGCGGTCTTAGTGTGAATGTCGATATCGTGGTTAAAATCGTCGATGAGGGTCTGATCGTTTGAGAGTATAGCGGCAAGTCGGAGTTCGAACTGAGAATAATCAGCAGAGACCAGCATACGGCCTTCTGGCGCAATGAAGCCAGTTCTAATGCGTTTACCCTCCTCGGTACGAACGGGGATGTTTTGAAGATTAGGATCTTTTGAGCTGAGGCGGCCAGTAGCGGTAATGTTCTGAGTGAAAGTCGTATGAATACGGTCGAACTCGTCCGCAAGCGTGGGCATAGGGACAATGTAAGTAGAGAGGAGTTTGGCCGCTTCGCGATACTCCATAAGCTTGGGAATAAGAGGGTGAAGATCTTTTAATTTATCTAGCTCTTTGGCTCCAGTAGAATAGCCCCGGGTGGTCTTCTTGATGCCTTTGGTTGGCAGACCCAGGTTAGTAAATAAAACCTCAGAAAGTTGAATTGGAGAGTTGACATTAAAATTACGGCCGGCAAGTGAATAAATTTGTTGTTCAAGCTGCTGCACTTCTTCCGAATATTCCTTGCGTAGTTTTTCAAAATAATGCCTATCGATAAGCATTCCCTTTTTTTCCATTTTGTACAGGATTGGGATAAGCGGTAAATCAAGCTCAGTGTATACTTGATAGAGCTTAGGGTAGTTCTTGAACTCAGTGAGCTGGCGTCGATATTCCTCTTCGGGAACAACAAGGCGAGGCTCGTCACGGCTTAATGGGTTTAAGAGAAATGCGGCTTGAGAAATATCCCAGAAAGACGAGCCAGACAGAATCTTGGAGGCGATTTCGTTGTTACTATGCATTAAAGATTTGATGTCCCAAGCAATAATCATATCGCCCAAACTATTAGCGGGGGTGTCCGACATGTCTTTTTCAGGGTCGACTATCTCGCCTTCGGCGTTGCCGAACACCCCATCTGACCGTTTGCTCGTCTCCTTTTCGATTTTACGGATGAGGGAGTTGAACTCGAGCTTTTTGAGACCGGAAATGACGCTGGTGCGGTCAAAATGGAAATCGGGGATTTTGGCGAGATTAACGGGGGCGTCGAACATGATGCGGGCGAGGTCGCGCGACATGTAGGCAGAATCCTTACCTACTTCGAGCTTTTTGCGGGTGGAACCGGTGATTTTGTCTATATTATTATATATACCGTCTAGGTCGCCATATTCGCTAAGTAGCTTTGCGGCGGTTTTTTCACCAATACCGGGGACACCTGGAATATTGTCTGAAGAATCACCTTTGAGTGATTTTAAATCGAGAAATTGAGATTTTTTGATGCCGTATTTGGTCTCTATCTCGGGGATGTCGATCTGTTCGATATTGGTAAAGCCTTTAAGAATGCGCCACATGTGAGTATTATCATCGACAATTTGAAGCATGTCGAGGTCACTAGAGATAATGTAGGTCTCGTAGCTGCCCATTTCGTCGGCCTGGAGAGAAAGTGAGCCAATGATATCATCGGCTTCGTAATTAGGAATTTCGATAAAATTCCAGCCGAGGTCGCGGATAAGCGCTTCCAATAAAGGGATTTGAGCATAAAAGTCTTCGCCGGGCTTAACACGGCCAGCCTTATAGTCTGGAAAGATAGCTCGGCGCTTGGATGTGGATGTTTTTGAATCCCAAGCGACTACGACCTTGGTGGGATTTAATTCCCGAACGATCTCCATAGCGATGGCTGCAAAACCATAAACTCCACCCGTGGGGGTGCCGTCAGAAAGACTTAGTGCTCCCATGGCGTAATATCCGCGGTAGAAGACAGATTTGCCATCAATCAACACTAAGCGTTTCATACTACCTACCAGTATACTCTCGCCAGGCTTTACCGACGATACTTTGTTTGACAGATGAAAGAACTTTAGGGTACTCATAACAGGAATCGGAATCGCAAGCCTTTGTAGTGTCATTTTCGTCTAAGGTTAGCTTGGAAGTATCGACACCATCATAAATAATAGCTGGGGATGAGCCGTTTGAATCTGGATCATCGTTCCGAACTAGTACATAAGTGTCATAGATATAATAAGTGACCCAGGTAGCGGTATTGGCGGCATAATGATCTTCGATGGAAAATTTGTAGCCATCTGGGACGGCGGCGAGCTTATGATTAAACATGTTAATAAAAAACCAAATGGCAAAGGCGGCGAGGGCTACAGCTATAACCCAAAAACCGTAACGAAGCCAGCTTTCTTTATTTTGAGTCATAATGGCATCGTTGTTCAAAATTCGATCTCCTTTAGAATTTGGTCAAGATCATCAGTCATTCGTTCAATAGTATGGTTATTTAAGACGTAGTAATCGGCCGCAGCAATCGGGCCGCCCTTTTCGAGGTTCTCGATCTCACTGCGATCACGTTCGCGAATAGCAGTAATGTCGAAAGCACGTTCTGGGCGATTAGCAACACGCTCGTAGCGGAGCTTCTTATCGACAACTATGGCAATAAAAGTCAGACACTTGGGAAATTCATGCTTGAGGAGGCAATATTCCGTCCAAGAGTAAACACCATCAAGAACGATGCGGTGTTGGCCGGCATTAATGAGATCCTTAGTTTCCGCGATAACTTGTCGAACTACCCAGTCCTTGCCTTCTTCTTGGCGAATTTGTTCACGAAATCTCTTCTCGGATTCACCGTCTTCAGTGCGTTCGATGCCGCGCTTAGCCATTTCTTTGTATATCATGCCTCCAAAATAAACTTTAGGATAGCCTTTTTTAGTGAGATGATCTACTGCGACAGATTTACCAGAGCCGCTCATACCAACAATGGCTAGAATTTTAACATTATCCATATTTTATATTATAGCATACAATGACTAGAGCGTGCGTTTCTTGGACTCACGAGTAAAGAACTGGAGCCGATCGCCTACCTGTAAATCGATTTTGCTGATCGTCTTCATAGCAAGTCCACCAGTTTCGCCAGCTACAAGCTCGTTTACGTCGATTTTTTCTTTCTGGACTGAAGTCACTTCTGCTTCGCCGAGGATTTCTTTACCTCTAACTATACGGGCTAAATAAGATGCCTTAACGTCGCCCTTTAATATCTCACCGCCGGCAATAAGATTGGCCTTCTCGATGCGAAAGACGCCAAGGACCTTCATTTCACCTTTTTCTTCTTCGATAATTTCAGCATCGAGGAGATTTTCCATTTCGTGCTTGGCATCATCTAGGAGCTCATAAATAACCTTATACGTACGAATAGGGACCCCGTCACGCGCAGCCATCTTGCTAATATTGATTGGTACAGAAACATTAAAACCATAAATGACCGTATCCCCGCCTGCAGCCATGTAAACGTCATTTTCATTAATGTCGCCTACACCGGTGCTAACAATGTTGAGAGTGATCTCACCGTGGGTATCAATTAGCTTCAGCGAATCTACCACGCTAGTAACTGAGCCTAGCACATCGCCTTTTACGATAACATTGAAAACTTTAGAATTATCGGCTGTATTCATCATGCGTAATAGGTCGGTGGAGGTAACGTTAGTATTGGCAGATTCGTTGGCAATAGCCTGGGCATTCAACAGGGCCATCTTGCGAGCGGTTTTTTCGTCTTCGACCTCAATGAAGCGGTCACCGAAGTTAGGGAGTTCTTTGAAGCCAGTAATAGTGACCGGAGTAGAGGGGGTAGCCTTACCTTTAGGCTTACCGTTAAAGTCCAGCATCGTGCGAACTTTACCGTAGGTGCTGCCTGCAACGATAAATTCGCCAGTCTTTAGTTCCCCACCAGTGACTAACAGATTTACGACAGAGCCCTTACCGGTCTCCATGTGAGATTCGATAACCAAGCCTTCAGATGGAATATCGACATCCGCTTTGAGCTCCTCGATGTCGGCAGTGAGAAGAATCATGTCAAGAAGCTGCTCGAGATTAGTACCATGCTTGGCAGAGATAGGAACCATAGTGATATCACCGCCCCATTCTTCAGGCTGAAGGCCATGCTGGCTAAGGTCGGCCATGGTGCGAGGGATATCGGCGCCTTCGCGGTCGATCTTATTAATTGCGACAATAATTTTGGCATTGGCGGATTTGGCGAAGTTAATAGCCTCTACCGTCTGTGGTTTTACGCCGTCATCAGCGGCTACCATAATTACGACTATGTCAGTAAGCATAGCACCATGCTGACGAATGGCGGCAAAGGCCTCATGACCCGGAGTATCCAAGAAGGTGATAAGCCTGCCATCATGCTTGAGTTGGTAAGCGGAAATATGCTGGGTGATACCACCGGCCTCGTCATCAACGGTCTTCTTGTGAAGGAGTGTATCTAAGAGGGTGGTCTTACCATGATCGACGTGCCCCATGATAGCGACGACGGGCGGTCGCAGGATGGCTCTGTCGGATAACTCTCGCCGGTAGTCGGAAGTCTGAGTGGAGGTGTTTTTCTTGACGAGTTTGACGTTTTTGAGCCCAAGTTCGTCCAAAATGATGGTGGCGGTCTCATAATCGAGGCGCTGGTTGATAGTAGCGACAATGCCATTCTTGAAAAGCGTGCCGATTAACTCGGTAACAGAAAGGCCGAGAGCCTGAGAAAGCTCATCGACAGTAATAGAACCAGCAATTTGAATCGTTTTTTCTTCCATCGTGCTCCTTTCCGCTTGTTGGTCGATGGGTCCTGATTGCATACGATTTTTCGGTAGCGGGGACTTAAAATTTTAAATCATTTTTATGCTACCGAAAAAATATATGCGATCACCTATCGACAATTAATCAAAAGTAATCTTACATAATTTTACCACATTTTGGAAAAATATGCTATAATAGATATCGTACCGTTGTTGCGGTTGTTGTTTTATCAAGGTTTTAGCCTTGATGGTCCCGGGTAGCTCAATGGTGGAGCAAGAAGCTGTTAACTTCGAGGTTGCTGGTTCGAGTCCAGTCCCGGGAGCCACAAATTCATCAATTTGCTCAAAAAGGTGGACTCGTTCTTCGAATCGAGTCCAGTCCCGGGAGCCACTCAAAAGCCCTTCGGGCTTTTTTCGTATCAAAAAGATGGACTCGGACCTCCGCTTCGCTTCGGTGCGAGTCCAGTCCCGGGAGCCACTCAAAAGCCCTTCGGGCTTTTTTCGTATCAAAAAGATGGACTCGGACCTCCGCTTCGCTTCGGTGCGAGTCCAGTCCCGGGAGCCACTCAAAAGCCCTTCGGGCTTTTTTCGTATCAAAAAGATGGACTCGGACCTCCGCTTCGCTTCGGTGCGAGTCCAGTCCCGGGAGATGCTATGTTATAATATGTACATGAATGGGATTCAAGTTGGTGACATAGTCACCAGAAGTGATGGGCAACAATATATGATTATTGATGATGATTTTTCGGCGGTTGACGTTCCTCCTGAAATATTACAGCTGCCAGCAAGTTTAGCGTTGGCGAGGAATCTCCTCGGTCGTCACATTGGTGACAATTTTAATTATAATAACCAGTTCAAGATTCAGAATATTACCCATTCTGATTATCTGAAAGAAACCAAAAACAAAAAAGAGATAATTGCGAGAAAGAAAAAAGTCGAAAGAGAGGCTGTTGATATAAAGAACGCCCTGGACAAATTCGATTTCCGACTTGCTGGAGAGTTGAATAGGTCGAGCAATATTCCCAATTTCCACAATCAAATGATGCTCGCAATCCAGAAGCTTAAGAGAACTATATATGATTCTGTATATGACAGGAAAAGGTCATCGGAAATCACTAAAACAATAACAGATGCAATCAATGCTGGGTGCTCTCTAATGATAATGTTTCTGAAATCGTAAGACGTGCGAACGCAGATAGAAATGAATACGACAGGAGGCAGGCTCAACTTGATGCGAAGAAGAGGGCGCAAGAGCTACAATTTCAGAAGGCCATAGCAATAAGAAAACAGCGCGAAATCGAGGAAAGAAAAAACCGAGAGCATAAAAAGAGAGAAAGCTATCGAAGTATCATAGCTTCGCGTGGCATCAAAGAATTAATTCACTTCACGAATATTTCCAATGTCGAAACAATTGTAAAGTATGGCATATTACCGAGAAACATATTGGAAAAGAAATTACCCGCAGCATTAATCAACGATATAAATCGATACGACAATTTCCGAAATGCCGCTTGTCTTTCCGTTTCGTTCCCAAACTATAAGATGTTCTACAAATATCAAGTTGAAGATAGTGATGCTCGATGGGCGGTATTATCTTTAAGCCCTGATTTGCTGGCGGATTTCAATATAAAATATTTCTATTTTTTCAAGGAAAATGCGGCGAAAAATGATTCGTCACGGTGTTCGTTTAACGAGATGTTTGGAAATAGCAGTGGGTGCGACCCGGAAAACCCACAAGCCGAAATTCTAGCTTTCGGGGTTATCCCCTCTAAATATATTCGGAAAATATATGTTCGTACATCGGAAGATAAAGTTTTCCTGGAACGCAAAATAGGTGGGCGCGTCAATATAGAATTAAATACAAGATACTTCAAATATCGTACGGGAGACTATGTATGAAAACCACGACTAGGACAAAGAGGATTTATTTCAAGGTTGGGCCGGAACCGGGTCCGGCTTTCGTGGAGCAAGTAATTGAGTTCGATTGGCATATGGGCATGAGTTGGCAAGTGCGGCAGCGTTCTTCTCTATCTATGCACGATGCCATCAAGGAAAACGAACCTGAGGCTAAAGTATTAGAGGTTTCCACGAAATCAGCCAACTATGCTTTAGGCAGAGCTTTAAGCGCTTTTAATCTGATGCTTGGGGGCATGAGGGTTGAAAATATATTTCAGTCATCAAAAGTGTTTAATGATGGTGGGCCCTATCGTGATTTGCTAGACGTAGAACCCTCCGTCGCCAAGAAGGATTTACGAATTCAAAACCAAAAGAATAGACGGCTAGTGTCATTCGTGTTCGATGGAAGAAAATTTCCAACAGAACCTAAATCATTCTTTTACGATTATATATACATTAGTGCGTTGAACACGAATAAAAATCTTTTGTCTGAAGTTACCAAGTATAATATCTTTACAGATATCGAGTTTAATCAGAAAACTCCATATTCAGACTCTAGGGGGCCATTCAACTGCCAAGCGAGAGCGTGTGCGATATGTGTATGGCTCGTTAGGAATAGAGTGTTAGAAGATTATCTGAAATCTCCAGAAAAATACATTGAGAAAATATATCCGGGGAAAGTCGGACAGCCTTCGTTGTTTTGAAAACTGCAAATGATTGTGTTGATCTAATTCGTTAAATTGTGTAATCGAAAAATTTGTGTTCTTTTTTTCGTTTAGTATAGTCCATAGTTGATTCTCCTGTTTACAGGATAATCATAACAAGCGAAGCTTAAACTGGGGTTAAAAAAGCCATTTTAGCAGACCGAGCGAAACAAGCAACATGATGAGACCAGCAACGAGTATACCTGCGACAATAGCTATTACCGTCTTTTTGAAGTCTAGATCTAAAATACTGGCGGCGAGGGTGCCCGTCCAGGCGCCGGTACCGGGTAGAGGAATTGCGACGAAGAGAAAAAGTGCAAAATAAGTACCGTAATTCCCTGCTTTTTTGAGAAGTTTATTGCCGGCCTTTTCGCCCTTAACGAGGCAAAAATTACAAAATTCCCGGAATGGTCTCCATTTGCGATCTTTGCCCCACGCCAGAACTTTGCGAGCAAATAGGTAAATAATTGGGACAGGAATGATATTTCCGATGATTGCAATAATGAGAACGACCCATTCGGGAAGCCCCAAGTCCATACCGATAGCAACAGGAATGGCACCACGAAGCTCGACTAAAGGAATCATGGAGATAAGCAATACGATAAGATATTTCCAAATCATAGGTCAATTATAGCACGGCAGCGACCACTTCAGCGCTTTTGATGTTTCGTGGTATAATGGGCACATGATTATTTCGATAGTTATCCCAGTGCACAATGCAGGAAAATATTTGGATAGGTGCCTTGAATCTATATTGGAAGCTTTGCGCGGGGCAGAAGGTGAAATATTAATAACAAACGACCACTCTACGGATAACTCGATGGAGATTGCAAGAAAATTTCAAGAGAAATACCCTGGCTTTATTCATGTGATGGATTGCGATTCTCGCGGAGCAGGGGCGGTGCGTAATTTCGGCGCAAATAAAGCGCAGGGAGACTATATATGGTTCATAGATGCGGATGATGAAATCAATCCTTTGGCAATAAAAAAATTACTAAGTGAAGCACATAGTAAAGATGCCGACTTGGTGATGATGGGAGCTGAACGAATTTATCCTGATGGGCGTCATGATTATCTATCAGCGGTAACTCCAAACGAACCCAATTATGTTAGTAGGTTTGTAAGGTACGGCGTGGGTCCTTGGCAGGTAGTAATGCGCAGGAAATGGTGGAGAAAAAATAAATTTGCCTTTCGTGAAGGGATAATCCATGAAGATATGGAATTGATGTCGGTGTTGATACTTTATGCTAATGGTAGATTTGCCGCAGTAAATGAACCACTATATTATTACTACCAAAATGACGGATCGATATTACACAAGAATGAGTGGAATCCTCATTGTCTTGATATTTTTCCGGCACTGGAAGGATTGTATGATAGATTCAAGAATATCGGAGCGGAAAAACAATATCGTGACGAGCTGGAATGGTTTTTCATCTGGAACTTACTAATTGACTCAGCGAAGGATTTTGCAAAATTCCCTGAAGGACATAGTGGATTCTTGCGTTCACGACAAATACTGAAAGAATATTTCCCCAAATGGCGAAGAAATCGATTTTTACGACAAAAACCTTTGAAATTGAGAATTAGGGTGAGATTAAATTACTGTAGAAACTAATTTTTGACGGGTTTCTTCCTGGATTCTTTCTCTAGCTCACGAAAAGCAACTTTACCGACGAGGGTCTGAGGAAGTTTATCACGAAATTCATAAGTTGCCGGAAGCGCATATATAGGGACATTACGTTCGAGCAATTCCCTGATCTCTCGTTCAATCTTCTTGCCGGCGCGATAGCCTGGCTTTAACACGATATAAGCCTTCGGGACTTGCCCTTTGTAGTGATGGTCTACGCCGATGACTGTGGAAGTAAGAACCGCCTCGTGTGAATTAATGACGGATTCCAGGTGGGTTGGATAGATGTTGTACCCCGAAGAAATGATAATGCGCTTGAGCCGCTGAGCGAAATAAATTAAGCCGTCTTCGCCCAGATAGCCAATGTCGCCGGTGTGAAGCCAAATCTTGCCATCATCGTGTAGACGGAGAGTCTGGGCCGTCTCCGCTTCGTCGCCAAGATATCCCATCATGACTAGAGGTCCAGAAATACAAATCTCACCTTCTTGGCCAACTGGCAACTCTTTAAAAGTATCATTTTTGACGATTTTGAAATCTGTGTCTGGGAAAGGAACACCAATGATGCCGTCAGCAAAGGCATCCTCCGGAGATAAACATACGGCACCGGAGCCTTCGGTGAGACCGTAGCCGACGCGAATCTTAGCGCTCGAACCGTGAGATTTGAGAAAATCGTTGACTTTATCACGGAGAGTCTGATTGAGAGCATCACCGCCACAAATAACCGCCGTGACGGACTCTAGGTCGTTGCTTCTTAGTTTAGTATTAGTGAGAGCCTCGAACAAGGTCGGTACGCCCACGATGAAACTCGGGTTATTTTTCTTGATGATTTCGGCGAATTGTTTATGAGAAAAGGCCGGAATTAATATACAACCCATCCCTCGGCAAAGTGGAGTATGAATACACACACCAAGACCAAAACAATGGAATAATGGGAGAATAGATAGAACCGTGGCGCCTGGCGTGACTTGGCGAATCATGGTTGCATCACAGATTGATTCGGCATTAATGTTGAGATTGGAAAGCAGAACCGCCTTAGGAGCCCCAGTAGTGCCGCCTGAATACATGATGACGGCGGGATCATTGCCACCACGTTCTTCGTGGTAATTGCCCTGATAGAAGTATGAATTCGCGATGAAATCTTCCCATAGAACCACGCGACTGTCGCTCATAGGGAGACGTACTTTTTTGACGTGAAGAGTATTATAAAGTTTCTTCTTGAGAAAACCTAATCCATCAGAAGGACGCACTACGATAATGCGTTCGAGCTGGGCAGTGTCGCGTAAGCGATAGATTTTATCGAAGACGGCATCAATGACTAAGACGTACTTGGACTCGGCTACCTTAATATAATATTCTAGCTCTTTCTCTGATGAAAGCGGGTGGACCATGTTACAAACGGCGCCAACCATGTTGACGGCATAGACCATGGTAATCCCTTCTGGGGTATTAGGCATACAAATAGTGACACGATCCCCTTCTTTAACGCCGTAATTCTTGAGAGCACGGGCGGCTTTTTCGATTTTGCGAACAAAATTTTTATACGACACTTTATGGCCATAATAAACATACGCTGTATTGTCGGGCCATTTCTCGGCACTCTGGATAACCATATCAACCATCGAGCAATCGGGGTATTCGATAGTACTCGGTATATTCTCTTCATTATAAAATTCGAGCCAGGGACGGTCGTTTTTGGATTTTTTCTTATTCACGATAATCTCCTTAAGGGTATTTGACGCCGTTGATAATACGTGGCGTGCAGAAAGAATTATTCTTTCTTAATACTATTATATCATAAGGAGATTATTTGGGGAATGGCTAACGATATATCGAAAGAACTTTTAGACTTTGAGAGGATTTCTTGATTGTAACTTGACGAACGTCTTTAAAGGTATGACTTTCGCCTTCGGCCTGGATGGCGATGGTGGCGGGATGCATGAATTCGAGCGTATCACGAGTGGTCTCTGTTCCGGGAACTCGGTGGAAGATGCTGGATGCCATGAACCTGAATAGGTGCCAAAAATTCGTGAGACGTTTGGTGCTGCTGTGAAACACTCGGGGGTCGAGATAGTATTCCCCTCCCTTCATGACACGTGCTAGGAAGCGTCCATTGACGGCAAAATAGTCGGAAACGTTTAGGGGCTGAGTGGTCTTATTTAGTGTAAATTCTGACAGAAATTGTTTCTTGTGACGATTTTTAAAATACCAACTGGCTAATTCGGTGTAGGAAAGGATTTTGCGACCAAAATTGGTCTTTAGCTTCTTGCGCATGCTGGGGTTATCATAGAGACTTACCGCAGTGGCGGTCATACCTATCGTAACATAACAGGTGGCATAGCGCCAATGCTGGGTATCGATGATGATGTCGAGGGGGTGCAAAGTGATCGAGGCGGCTTTCCTGACATCATCGAACTTTATGGCGCCGAGAGTTCGGGCGAGGTCGTTGAAGTTACCGTAGGGTAGAACTGCAAGAGTTGCGTCTTTGCCGGAGTCCAAGATACTATTGGCAGCAATTACGCCGGTAGCATCGCCACCAGCTGCGATAACAATGTCGCCGTCTTTGAGCAACTTGGAAAATTTAGCGATGTTCTCGTCGATAGAGGTGGGTTCGACTTCATATTTGCCTATGATGCACCCTTTTAAATCTGTAGTCTTGCCCAGGATGTCTTTTTTGACATCAGAATAACGCGAAGAACGAGGATTGCAGACGATGAGAAACCGCTGCATATATATTAACTCCCAAATGGGCTAAATCCTGGAATGAGCCAGCTGAGCGTAGCGTAGATGATTGCGTACGCTACGAGACCGAGGATGATTTCGAACATACGGCGCTTAGCCTTGCGGGTTTTTTCTTCGTTGCCGCCGGCGGTAAGGTATTGAATACCGACAATAGTAATACCAATGACGCCCAAAATACCAATACCGATAGACATGATACTAACAACGAGACCGAGGATATTGGTAATGGAATCTTGCCCGCCGTTGCCACTGCAGTCGCAACCACTGAGGATGGCAGTATCTACCGTGACAGTCCCGGTTGAACCATCGGCGCAGGTGCAAGGGTCGCCCTTCTTGGCGGCAAGAGCTGGTGATACTGGGAATGAAGAAAGCACAGATAGGCCCATGAAAATTGCTAAAATGCTGGTGATTATTTTGCGCACGAGATACCTCCTATCTTAAATATTCGTGTAATTTCTTAGTATCTTTGTTTTTGCGGAGTTTACTGAGGGCCTTGGCTTCAATCTGCCGAATGCGCTCACGAGTCACGTCGAATTCAGCCCCAACTTCCTCTAGGGTATGTGGGCGGCCACCACCGATACCAAAACGGAGGCGAATGATTTTTTGCTCGCGGTCGGTTAGCGTGGCGATGATTTCAGAAAGTTGTTCTTTAAGAATCTGGTTAGCGGCAGATTCCTCGGGTGAATCACGCTCTTCGTCCTCAACAAAGTCGCCCAGAACGGAGTCTTCATCATCGCCTTCGCGGCCAACTGAAGCATCGAGTGAGGCAATATCTTGCTTGATGCGCATGACGTAGTCCACTTTTTCTGGTTCTAATCCGAGCTCCTTAGCGATTTCTTCATTGGTGGGCTCGCGATTGAGCTCGGTGGTGAGCTTGCGAGTGGTTCTTAATACCTTATTAATAGTCTCTACCATATGAACTGGGATACGAATAGTACGAGCCTGATCGGCAATGGCGCGCGTGATGGCCTGGCGAACCCACCAGGTAGCATATGTGGAAAATTTGAATCCTTTGGCAGGGTCGAATTTCTCGACGGCCCGCAAGAGCCCGGTATTCCCCTCCTGAATGAGATCCAAAAAGTCTAAGCCTCGACCACCATATCGCTTGGCGATAGATACGACAAGTCGCATGTTAGACTCGACCATTTTATTTTTGGCTTTCTGGTCACCTTCAACAATCTTCTGGGCGAGCTCCGCTTCTTCCTCAGGAGTGAGGAGCGGGATCTTGCCAATTTCACGGAGATAAAGGCGCACAGAATCATCAGCGAAAGCATCGACATTCTCGGCAGTGATAGCAAGTTCTTCGTCGGAAAGTTCTTCTTCGTTCTCTAAATCACCGGTGCCGGGTTCATCAAAATCTATATTTAAATCTTTCGCGTTCAAAATATCATCTTTTTTAGCGCTCATTAGTATTAAGTATAGCTTATTTGGATGTTTTTTGCAAGTCAGCAATCTCGCGAAGTGTTTGTTCGTATTTTTCGTCATTTTCATCGAGAGAGGCTAATTGATCGCTCAGTTCTTGGATTTTCTGGCGTCGGAATTCGGAGTCGTAGCGAGCGAGGAGGTCGGAAGCCTCTCGCTCATAATCAGTGTTACTGGAGAGCTGGTGTTCTGAATTAAAAATTAATTCAAGCTCAGATAATCTTGTGTCGTCATCGGGAATATCGAATGGGATTTTAGTCTTGGTAATGCCACCAAAAATTTTGAGAGCCAGCAAGGAATCTTCGAGTTTTTTTAATTGGTCGTTTTGTATGGTGGTCTTGGGCTTCTTGAGGTACCTGTGGGAGGCGGATTGTTCTAGTTTTTTGTTCAAGCGGTCTCCTTTTTCGCGAAGAACAGAAACTTCTACGCCGAGCTTCTTAGCAACCTTGGTCTCGTAAGCGGCGCGCTCGACCTCATCATTGACATAGCCAAGTAGCTTAAGGGCAACGTCGGAGTATTGTTTCTTGTCGGGGGCCTGACGAAGATCGAGATTCTCTTCATATTTATGAAGGAGCCAGTCAACGGCTGGGATGCGATCTTCTACGGCTTGTTGCCAAAGAGTGGGATCCTTCTGGATAAGCTCGTCAGGATCCTTTGCGCCATGATAGTTCGAAATAACAGTTAGGCTAATGCCAAGATCTCCGGCCATCATAATGGCGCGCTCTGTAGCTTTGACTCCAGCGGCGTCGCCGTCATAAGCCAAGCGAATGTCATTCGTAAGATTGGAGAGAGATTTGAGATGTTGTTCGGTCATAGCAGTGCCAGAAGTAGCAACAGCCTCTTTGACGCCAGCTTGATGAGATGATATAACATCCATATTCCCTTCTACGATTACGACATAACCGCTGCGCCTGATAGACTCTTTGGCTTGATAAAGCCCGAAAATAAAACGTGACTTATTGAATAGTATAGTATCGGATGTATTTAGATACTTCGGCTCCCCTTTGCCAATAATACGGGCAGTGAAGCCAATTACGTTGCCGGTGCCGTCAATGAAAGGCACCATCATGCGGCCGCGGAACATGTCACTCTTGAAGCGATTAAGGAGACCGGCAGCATCGAGTTCGCCCTCGGTATAGCCGCGTTTTTTCAAGACTTCTAGCAGAGCTTTGCCGCTGGCTGGAGAGTAACCGATTTTGAATTCGGCTACGGTGGCCCGATTAAGATTACGCTTATAGAAGACATATTCGCAGACTGATTTACTACGCGTGAGGCAAACTTGGTAATACCTAGTGGCCAGAGCTAAAGCCTCGCGAGCGCGTGCCTTCTTCTTGGCCACGGCGGGGTCGCCACCACGATATCTGGTGAGATCAACTCCAGCCTGAGCGGCAAGTTTCTCGAGAGCTTCCTTGAAACTAATACCTTCCACTTCCATAATGAACGTAAAGATGTCGCCGCCCTTATTGGCGGAAAAATCATGCCAAATTCCTTTCTCTGGTGACACCATGAAGCTGGGCGTCTTATCTACGCCCCAGGGGGAGCGGCCCTTGAGATTGCGACCGGCTCGCTTAAGCTCCACGTATTGTCCTACGACATCCTCCACCGCGAGACGGGATTTGATTTCCTCTTTCGCGTCATTCATGATATAATTATATCACACAATTATTGATGTGGCTCCGTAGCTCAATGGATAGAGCAGCTCCGTCCTAAGGAGAAGGTTGTGCGTTCAACTCGCACCGGGGTCACCATTTTTGTGCACTTTTTCCAGTGTAGCTTCATTAGCTGGGAGTCGAACCTGACGGTGCGACTCGCACCGGGGTCACCATTTTTGTGCACTTTTTCCAGTGTAGCTTCATTAGCTGGGAGTCGAACCTGACGGTGCGACTCGCTACCCAGGTCACCATTTTTGTGCACGCAAAAAAATGAGTAGTGGTACGGCGCCAGCAGGAGAAGTACCAAAGACTGCCGACGCCGTATCACTACTCATATATCTATTAAACTACTTTGGACCCCTTGCGTCAATGTTTGTTTTTGATTTTTCTCTCAAGAAAAGGTCAATCATACACAAAAATGGTACCGCAAGGGGTGCAATTATCCAACAATCTCGCCAGATGGTTCAACGGTCAGACTCCTTGTGGTACTATTTTCGCCGTTGGGTGAGCTTGTATTATATACAAAAACGTTCTGGCTAATTGTTAATTGTTGAATAATTGCATTTTTATTATAGCACGGTTTTTATTTTATGTACATAGTTTTTTGCACTTTTTTCTTTTTTTTAATTTTAGTTAAAAATTAGCGAAAAACGCGTTATAATATAATTATGCATAAGGTTAAACACGCAATAATAATTATACTTTTTCTGTTAGTGACAGCCGGGATGGGGGTGAGCGTGTTTTTTTCGATCAGAGGAGATGCGGAAGCAGATTACGTAGTGGAGACTAATGCGTTTTTTGCTCCATTTGAGTTTTACGAGAATAGACAGATAGTGGGAGTGGATGTAGAGATTGTAAATAAGGTGGCGGAGAAATTGAACAAGACTATCCAGATAAAAAATGTGGAATTTGACGTGATTATTGATAATGTAGAAGCGGGACGAATTGCTGATGCGGGAGCCGCGGGGCTGACTATCACACCGGCTCGAGAGGAGAAGGTCAACTTCACAATTCCCTACTATGATTCGGTGCAGTATGTAATTTATAGCCAAGAGATGCCGCCGTCACTTCGCGATGATCATGTGGTATGGGAGGCTCTGAGTGGAGCTAAATTGGGCTCGCAAATTGGAAGCACTGGTTATCTATTCGTCGATGATGAGATTGAAAATGGAGTGCTGGCTGGAACTGGCACGACAATTAAGGGGATAGATTCACATCAATTGGCGGCAGATGCAATAAATGCGCATATTATTGATTATGCGATTGCGGATGAGTTGGCGGCAAAATTTATCGTAGAAAAAAATCCTGGGCTAGCAGCTTTGCCGTTATATTATTCGGGGCCAACGCGCGAGGAGGATTACCCAGTAGAAGAATCGTATGCGATAGCAGTAAATAAAGAACGAGCGGAGCTCTTGGAGGCATTCAACGAAGTCTTGGCAGAAATGCTGACGGAAAATGAAAATGGTGAAACCGAAATAGACAGATTGGTATTAAAATACATGGGGCTTAGTGATGGATGATTTCTTTGAGAAAGTAGCAGAGTTATTTAGTACGCCAGAATATATTGACTCGTTATTGCATGGGTTCTTATTAACAATACAAATATCTTATTTTGCAATATTGATTGGAGTATTATTGGGGACTGTAATCGCGCTAGTGGATACAGCTAGACCATCCAAGTGGATGGCGGTACCAAAATTTATTTGTCGGGTATATACTACGATTATCCGCGGAACACCGATGGCCCTACAACTATTTATTATGTTTTTCATTATATTTGCGATAAAAGGGTTTCCAAGTATTATTACGGCCATAATTGCATTTGGGTTGAATTCCGCAGCATATACGGCAGAGGTGATTCGGGGCGGAATCTTATCAGTAGACTCTGGCCAGACGGAGGCAGGACTAGCATTGGGGCTGAGTCGTCGGACAATCTTTTTCAAGATTGTGGCGCCACAGGCTATCAAGAATATTATCCCGGCACTAGGTAATGAAATTATCACGGTAATAAAGGAGACAGCTATCGTCAGTATGGTAGGAATGTACGACCTCAATATGGCAGCGAAGGATATTGGCTCGGGCCAGAACATGGCCAGCTATATTGTGCCGATGTTTGTGGCGGCGCTATTCTACCTCGCGACAATTTACCTGATAACATTTATCGTAAAACGTATTGAAAAAAGTTTAAGGAAAAGCGACTTAAGGACGGAGGAATAAATGGAGAATAATAATACTGATTTGGTAGTCAAGAAGCTGCATAAGAGTTTCGGTAAAAATAAGGTGCTTAAAGGAATTGATTTTGAGCTGAAGGAAGGAGAGCGGGTGGTAATACTTGGGCCTTCTGGGTCGGGGAAATCAACATTCTTACGTTGTATTAACTGGATGGAAGAGCCAACCTCGGGAGAGATATACCTTGATGGCGTGTTGCTAACTGAAAAAAATATCCGAAAAATACGACGAAATATTGGGATGGTGTTTCAGCATTTTAATCTGATTAATAATTTGAATGTAATGGAAAATCTAACTTTAGCACCGCTTAAGTTGAAGATTATGAACCGCGAGACAGCCGAGAAACGCGCGCGCGAGCTGTTGAAACATATTGGGCTAATTAATAAGGCGGATGCTTATCCAGCCTCACTAAGTGGCGGACAAAAACAACGCATTGCGATTATCCGAGCGATGATGCTCTCGCCGGAAGTGCTACTATTCGATGAGCCGACTTCGGCATTGGATCCGGAGTCTATCGGTGATGTATTGTCACTGATCCGAGAACTGGCCGAGCGAGGTATGACAATTATGATTGTGACGCATGAAATGAGCTTCGCCAAAGAAATTGCAACGCGAATTGTGTTTATTGATAAAGGTAAAATAATTGAAGAAGGAATACCGGAGGAATTTTTCGAGCACCCCAAGACGGAGCGAGTAAAAGAATTCCTGGAAAGGGTGCTCTGATTTGAATTGGTTGATACTCGTGGCGATTGCGGTATTGTCTGATTCCCTGCGGATTTTTATGGACAATTACACCTCGGATGTTTACTTCAAGGGGAAATACGCCGCATCTCAAAAGTTATTTTATGGAATAGCTTTTATAGTTACATCCGTTATGGTTTTGGCTATAACTAAATTTGATTTAATAGGAGCGGATATGGGGGTAGTGGGGACGCTGGTATTGTCTGGAGTTCTGAGTAGTGTAGCGGGAATACCATACTATCGAGCGCTGGAACTTGATGATTCAACCAATATCGGTATTTTTACCCAATTGGCGCCAGTGCTGTATTTAATACTTGGCTGGTTCTTCCTGGGAGATGTATTTTCGCCGCTACAATTAGTAGCATTTGCAATTATTTTGACGGCGCCAATGCTAATTGTAATGACTACTAAGAAAAGAAGTCGTAAAATCAAGATTCGGGCGGTGCTATATGCGTTTTTGTACGTATTGATTGCGGTAGTGGGGAATCTGTTTTTCGTGGAGGTAAGTGATGGCTCGATGAGCTTTGTGGACGAGATTGCATTGATGATGTTTGGCAAGGGTATAGCGGGAACGTTAATTGTACTTGGATATTCGAGATGGCGAAAACGATTCGTTACAGTAATGAAACAAAGTCGACGCAAAGTGTTAAGGCCGCTGTCGGTAAATTTTGGATTAGGGATAGTAAAAGAGTTCTCTTACCGTGGTGCCTTGGTGACAGCACCGGCTGTAGCACTAGCATCGGTAGCCTCCGATTCGGTGGAGCCAATCGTAATTTTCTTCTTGGGATTACTACTCACTTTGATCTGGCCGAAATTTGGACGAGAAAAACTTGATCGCAAAACAGTAATAGTGCATCTAATTGCGACGGCGCTCGTAGTAGTGGGGGTGATATTGCTGCAGATGTAAAATAACCCCGAGACTAATCGGGGTTATATGTTTGATTGTATTAACGAGTGTATTTTTCGTTGAGGTCGGAATAATCGTAGAGTTCATTAGCGTTGAACCAGAGGTCGATTTCTTTCTTGGCTTCTTCGATGCTACCAGAGGCATGGACAAGATTTGGTACGCCGGTGCCCTTAGCATCAGAATAGCCGAAGCTCATATGAGAATAATCGCCACGGATAGTACCCATCTCGGCAGACTTCGGCTCGGTAGGACCGACAATCTTGCGGACGAGTGGCTGAGCCTCAACACCTTCCAGGACCATCGCAATTACTGGTCCGGTCATCATATATTCGACATTGTAGCGATAGGCCTGTTCGCCACGACGAGTAATCATCTGACCGATGTCTTCGTAGTGTACACGATAGAGCTTCTCCTCGGGCATGACCATTTTCATACCGACGATTTTGAGACCGACGCGTTCGAAACGTTGGATAATCTCACCGACAATTCCCCGCTGGACGGCGTCGGGCTTTAATACTACTAGTGTGCGTTGAATGTAGTCATCTTGCTTTGACATAAAAACTCCTTTTTATTATTATACCATATTTTGTTATAATTATTATATGGAACTGAATGGACTGATAAATGATTTTCTCGAACACCTAGAAATTGAGGCGGGGAGAAGCAAAAAAACGGTAGATAATTACCGGTTATATCTTGAGAGGTTTTTGATGATTGTGCAGGAGATTCTAGATAAAAACGAGATAAAGCCTGGCGAGATTAATCGTGAGGTGCTGAGGAAGTATCGGCTGAAATTAAATCGTTATGGTTCTGAGAATGGGAGCGAAGATTTAAAAGTTATTACTCAGGCTTATCATTTAATTGCGCTGCGGGGGTTCTTTAAATATCTAGCGCGTAGAGAGATAAAATCTCTGGACCCGTCACTGATTGACCTACCGAAGGTAGTACGGAAACAGGTAACTTTCTTGCATTATGACGAGGTGGAGGATATGCTGGAGCAAATTGACACTTCGACGGAATCAGGATTGAGAGATAGGGCGATTATTGAGTTGCTATATTCTGGAGGCTTAAGGGTGTCTGAGCTGGTGGGACTGAATCGGGATTCGATTAACCTGGAGCGACGGGAATTCATGGTGCGAGGTAAGGGTTCGAAAGATCGGCCGATATTCATATCGGAAGCGTGTGCGGACAGGGTGTCGGATTACCTGGATGCAAGGAGCGATTCCCTGCCGGCATTATTCTTAAATAATTCTCGAAATCTGCAGGCAGTAGATACGTCGGGCGATTATCGAAGAATTACGGCACGGAGCGTGGAACGAATCGTCGAGAAATATGCAAGGTTGGCTGGAATTACAAAACATGTGTCACCACATACCTTGCGGCATTCGTTTGCGACAGATTTGTTGATGAATGGGGCAGATATCCGAAGTGTGCAGTCAATGCTTGGACATGCGGATATTTCGACTACGCAGATTTATACTCATGTGACTGATGCACATCTAAGAGAGGTGCACGAGAAGTTTCATAGCGAGACAAGTTAATAGTTGAGTTCTGGACTGCTAGAACGGGTGCCGCGATAAACAATGCGACCATCTTTATAGGCAAAAACATTCCAATATCCCCCTGAACCAGAAGCTTGACTGGCATAATAAGTATGGGTGCCGGTGTACGGACCAGAAACGGTGACGGTGGCGTTGGTGATATCTGAATTCTTATTGGTGAAATTATGGACATAGTAGTAATAATTGCGACCGCCGAGAGTATTGATAGTGAAAGTTTCTGGACCATAGCCTCTAGTTACGTCTTGATCGAGACTGGCAATAGTAAGGCCACTGACGTCACTACCAACTTTAGTGCCGTAGTAGGCATGAAAAGTGGAGTTGTCGGAACGTTGCCCCTGTACGTGAGAGTCTAGATCTCTGGGACTAGATCCCCAAGTTAAGACAACGGTAAGTGTTTCATTGTTCGCTTTCCAGACGGCTTTGATTTCGATATTTATGACATTCGTATCGATATTCGCATCAATAAACGTGTCGAGAAAATCTTTTATGTCAGCGCCGCTATCGAATGATGTGCCAGAACACGATTCGTTGTTTATATCCCCATAACACCATCCTTGAAATTTGTAACCGGAACGAGCAGGGCTATTATTCGTGTCAGGAAGTTTACATTCCTTGTCGGAATAGCAGACCTTTTTGATGGGACTTTGCGAGAAATCAGTCCAACTGCCTCCGTTGGGGCTAATTGTGACATTGAATTTAATATGATTGTAAACGGGATATAGCTCTATTATTTTATTTGAGGTATCGCTGTATGAATATATATCGCCGGGCCTATAAGTGGCGCTACCCGCTGAGTCTGATTGGGCCCAGCCTTCGAATACATAGCCTCGCGGAGGGGCAAAGTCTGGCTCAGGAATTACCCCACTTTGGATAGAGGATACATTCAATCGCTCCAAGGTGGAACTCCTAACCCCATTATTATCCATGAAATAAACTGTGATGGGACGGTTGTCACGATTCGTGGATATAGCGGAGGTAGAGCGAGGGTTATATAAACGAATGACGGTGGATATGGTAGATGGGGTTTCATCAGTAGTTCCATACCAACAGGAACGAATATAGAAGTCATAGAAGGCTGAGGTTCTAGTAGTGGTTTGATCCTGGGTTATTTCTTGGACGATTTGAGTAGATTTGTTATCGGCGACGGCGACGATATAGATGCCTTCAGCGCGGTAGAGGTTGTTAGCAGTGTTACTGGCGACTAAGCTGTCTTGATTGCTCAGCTGGGCACTATTATAGATGAGACGGGGGTAAGTAGTAGACTGAGTGAGGATAGGTTGTCCGTCCGGACCGAAAGACCCTGCAGTAACTATCGTCTTACCAACATCCTCCGAGCCGAGATTGCGCGGGTCTATGATGAAAGCATTGTTGCTAAAGATATCATTGTTATAGGAATCGGCGCAGCTGCTAGGGGTGCCGGAAATATAAGCGGCGTTGCTGTCATCTATCGTGACGGCGTGCTTAGTAATTTCTGCCCACAGATTGGCATAGTAATTATTGTCGATACCGGAATCTTTATCGGCGATATAGGAGGACTGAATAAAGCGAAGGGCCTCGGCTTGGGTGTCAATCTCTTCGCGGGCGAGAGTGGCCTCGAGAGAGGTCTGGGCGCTAGAAGTACCGCCGCTCATGACTGCGACCACGCCGATGGCAACTAGCGAAAAAATCCCAACTGCAAGAGTTACTTCAATTAGTGTATCACCTGCTCTTTTACCCATATGCTTTAATTATAACATATTATTTGTGGACGCAGCGAATTTTCATGAAACTGTGGCGAAAATATCCTTGCCAGTACCTTCCTCTTCGGCAACAGACTGGACGGATTGCGATGACGTAGTGCCGCTTCCGCCGTTGGCATTATATTTAATAGTAACAGTAACGCTCTTTTTCTTATATTTTGGATATAATTCTATGGTTTTGTTATATGTGCTATTGTAAACAAATTCGTCGCCAGGATGCCAAAGCGTTGATAGCGAATTATTAATATCGGTAGTCCAGCCCTGAAATTCATACTGGGGAGGTGGTGGGAAATCAGGGTTTGGGATGATGCCGCTCTGGATCGGGGAGACCGTAATTTGTTGCTGAGTGCGATTACCGTCATTGTCAATAAAATAAACTGTGATGGGACGGTTGTCGTGGCTAGAAGATATATCAGAGGTGGCGAGGGGGTTATGTAACCGGATGACGGTGGAAATGGTAGATGGAGTCTCATCGCTGGTTTCATACCAGCAGGCACGTATGTAAAAATCGTAGAAAGCGGAAGCTTCAGTGGCGTTAGGATTAATGTTCAGGTCCTGAATAATTTTGGTGGTATTGGAATCTTTGACGGCGATGACATAGATGCCTTCAGCACGATAGAGAGTCGAAGCAGTGTTGTTGGATATTAGCGCATCGGTATTGTCTAGTTGACTCTGGCTGTAGATGAGTCTAGGATAGGTAGCGGCCGGAGTAAACGTTTGGCTGGTGGCCTCGATGATAGGATTAGCGCTAGGATCATCTAGGGTGCGAGGATTGATGATGAAGGCTTTGCTGTCAAAAATAGGGTTGTCGTACATCTTAGAACATTGACTTGGTATTCCTGTGATGTAGACGGCATTGTCATCATTAATAGAGACAGCACGGTCGGCAATTTTCTCCCAAAGGTCGGCGTAGTGGCTGTCGCCAGAATCTTTGCTGGCGATATAAGCAGACTGAATGAAGCGAAGGGCTTCGGCCTGAGTGTCTATTTCTTCTCGAGTGAGGGTGGTCTCGAGAGCAGTCTGGGCACTTGATGTTCCTCCACTCATGATGGCGACAACGCCGATTGCTATCATAGAAAAAATGCCCACTGCGAGGGTGACTTCTACTAATGTATCCCCCGCTAAATTTTTCATACCTCCATTATAACATAGCGATTATGCTTTGTGAAGAGTGAATTATTATGTATTGCTGCAATAAGCACCGGCACCTTGGAGCTTGTAGACGGCAGCAACCTTGCGAGGATTGGCGGAAGCGACTGCCATAGAACCATCGCAGGTGGCCTGGGTGGCAATAGTGATGACGTGCCCGTTAGGAAAAGTTGCGTCTTCGATCGTGTTAGTGCTGGCGCATTCTTTTCCCTGACCACTACCGTTGCACGCAACAACATTTAGGACATAGTTAGCTCCGTCAGGATCGGTGAAATCTTCGCCGAGATAAGCATAATAAAGGTTCGCCCAGCCGGTGGTAGGCTTAGTGGTATTCCAGCTAGAATCCCAAGATGTCGTCCCAGTACCCGTAGGGAGAGCACCGCGATTGTTGGTCTGATATTTCTTAATAGCGGACAAAAGAGTGGAAATATCCTCGCGACGAGCTGCATCACGCTGAGTGCGCTGCAAGGCAGGAAGCGCAATGAATACCATAAGGAAAATAAGACCTGCAATGGCTAAGACTAATGCCACTTCTACAATAGTAAAACCTTTTCGCTTGGATGAATGCGCCGTTTTCATGTTTCTCCTTATGGTTATTATAAACGACTGGACGGAAAAAATCAACGGGAATTGATAAGGTATATGGTAAAATAGAGATATGCAAATCGTATTCTTAGTACTAATGTTTATTGTAGGATCGTGCGTGGGGTCGTTCCTGTGTTGTCAAGCACGTCGGATGCGCCTGAGGGATGCTGAAGATAAGACGCGCGTGTCGCGTAAAAAATCGAAGAAGACACGGACGAAGAAAGCGCAGACAACCAAGGCTTCCCTGGGGACGAGGTCGGTATGTATGTCATGCAGGAAGCAATTGAAGTGGTACGACAACATTCCGATTGTATCGTGGATAATACTAAGAGGCAAGTGTCGGCAATGCGGTAAAAAAATCGGAATGCTTGAGATATTGTCAGAAATAGGTGTGGGAGCAGCGACGGTAATGGTGAGCGTTGGAACAGATGTAAGCACGGCTGGAGCAATGGAGTGGGCAACATATGGTGTGCTGCTTATGCTTACTTTTATTCTGAGCTTTCTGGCTATATATGATGGTGCTTATGGTGAACTGCCGAGCTTATGCTTGACTTTAGCGATAATTTGTGCTATAATATTGTTGACCCTGAGAGATTGGGTGGGGGATTTTGATGGATGGTCTCTCGGAATGTTTCTTGAGCCGCTGGGGGCAGTAACGATACTAGGCGGTGTATACTTGGTGCTATACCTCGTGTCTAGAGGGCGATGGGTGGGAGACGGGGATTGGCTACTCGGGACGGCGCTGGGGCTAGCACTGGGGCAGCCGTGGCTGGCGCTTGTAGCACTATTCCTAGCTAACTTTCTAGCGTGCATAATAATGTTCCCTGTCGTGAAAAAACGTCAGAATACAAAGATACATTTCGGGCCGTTTATGGTGATAGCCTGGGTAGTAGTGGAATGCTTCAGCGGAATATTAATGCAGGTGATATAGGCTGAAGAATTTATTCGGGACAAAAAATCACCCCCGTAGAGGGGGTGATTTTATGATATATTGCTATTGGCTGTCTGCGCAGTAAGTATTACTACCGGACTCAATGTAGCCATAGATTGCAAATGCACGAGACGAGGTATTTTCCTTAGGGATGGAGTAGCCGCGAGCATCATACCCAGTACAATCCGCACCGACGATAACGTTTACTGCGGATTCAGCTGGCACAGCCGCACTGTCAGCTGCGTTACCGGCTTGGGTCCAGCCTTTCCATGTATAGGCGGTCAAAGTGTATGGCTTGCCATTGGGATCCTCACCCTCTTCGTTGATGTATGTCTTGGCGTCAAGTACTTTACTAACCTGCTCACTAACACTATTGGTAGCACCTGCTAGACGGTATAATTTCCCCTGATTACTAGTAGAGTAGCTTGTAATCGCGCTAGAAAGCATCGAGTAGTCATTGCGGCGCTGGGTGTCGCGTTGAGAACGTTGCAATGCTGGCAAGGCGATGAACACCATCAAGAAGATAAGACCGGCGATTGCCAAGACAAGCACGACCTCGATAATAGTGAAGCCTTCCTTAGAATTGTTATTTTGTTTTTTCATATAGAAATCCTTTCTAGATTTATACTTATGTTTATAATAACTTAAAAAAACATAAAATGCAAGTGTTTTAGGAAAAATTGAGGGGCGACTAGGCGGAGACAGAGTTCACGAGAGAGTAGATAGGCAGAAGTGTACCACCGACGACTACGCCGATAAGGCCAGCCATGATAACCATGAGGATGGGCTCAATCATAGTGGAAATGCTGTTGATTTGTTCTTCGAGTTCGTTCTCGTAGACCTGGGCGGCTTTGCCGAGCATTTCGTCGATTTTACCGGATTCTTCACCGATAGAGGCCATCTGAGGAACGAGCGGAAGCATGTAATCTAGGCCTTCGAGCGAAGCCGAAAGTGGCTTACCGCCCTTAATGACTTCGAGGGACTTACTGTATTCGGTTTCCACGACGAGGTTACTAACTGCACCAATAGCAATGCGAACGGAGTCGAGCATCGGAACACCGGTAGCTAACATCATTTCGGCAGTACGGGCGAAACGGGATACGTATAGCTTACGGAAGAGCCCGCCGAAGATGGGCACGTGTATCTTGAAGCTATCTAAGAATTTGCGGCCAGTGGTAGTCTTCTTGACGAAGTAGAAGATAGTACCAATGATGGCAACGAGGATGATGGCGATGAGCCACCAGAACTGACCAAAGAAGTTGGTGAGATTAACGAGAAATTGGGTAAGCCCCGGTAGAGTCTGACCCATGTCTGCATAGAGATTTTCGACCTGAGGAACCACAGCAATCATCATGAAAGCGAGCACGGCGATAATAACTACAAGAATAATCGCAGGGTAGACGAGAGCACCTTTGATTTTGCTCATCATGGCGGCGTCTTTTTCTTCTTGGTCGGCGAGACGCTTGAGAGCGAGATCTAGCGTACCCGAGGTCTCACCTGCCTGGATAAGTGCAATATATACACCATTGAAAACGTCTGGATGGGCAGCGAAAGATTCATACAGGGTCTTACCGGATTCGACGTTGGTGAGAATTTCCTCGATAACAGCTTTCATACCCTTGCCCTCGGTCTGGTTGGCAACAGTGCGGAGACTGGACGCGAGCGGCAAGCCAGCACCAATCAGAGTAGAAAGTTGGCGCGTGAACATGATGCGGTCTTTGTTGGTGATGCGGCTCTTATTACCAAGTAGGCCGCCGCCTTCCTCGACGACGGATTGGGGGATGTAGCCCTGCTCGATGAGGAGACGACCGGCGATTTGCTCCGTCTCGGCTTGGATGCTGCCTTTGACGAGTTTACCGGATTCTTTTTCCCTGGCTTTGTAGTTGAAACGCTTCATATTATCCCTTGACTAGCCTGTTAAGTTCATTGATGTCTACGGCATACTCACGAGCAGAATCATAAGTGATGACACCGGTCTGGACGAGTTTGGCCAGAGTGCGGTCCATGGTCTGCATGCCTTGCTCGGCGCCGGTCTGAATGGCGGTGTCGATTTGGTGAGTCTTGCCGTCGCGAATGAGTGAACGGATGGCGGAGTTGGCGACCATGATTTCAGCAGCGACAACACGCCCACCGCCGATGGCGGGGACAAGCCGCTGAGCACAAACGGCCATAAGCATATTGGAAAGTTGGCTGCGTACCTGAGGCTGTTGATGAGACGGGAAAACGTCAATCATACGATCGATGGACTGCGCGGCGGAGTTAGTGTGAAGGGTGGCGAAGACAAGGTGACCAGTCTCAGCAATCGTGATGGCGGCCTGGATAGTCTCGAGGTCACGCATCTCGCCGATTAAAACTACGTCGGGGTCCTCGCGCAATGCGCTGCGAAGTGCGGCAGCGAAGCTGAAAGTATCATAATGCACTTCCCTTTGGGCGATGACGGAACGTTGAGACTTGTGGGTGAATTCGATAGGGTCCTCGATAGTGATGATATGGGTGGATTTCTCGCGGTTGATTTTGTCGATGAGGGCAGCGAGAGTGGTGGACTTGCCGGAGCCGGTAGGTCCAGTAACTAGCACTAGCCCACGAGGAAAATCGGCGAAAGTCTCGACAATGGCGGGCATGCCGAGATCATTGATGTTCTTGATTTGATTCGGGATGAGACGGAAGGCAGCGGCTAACTTGCCACGTTCGTGAAAAGCATTGACACGGAAACGCGCAATGTCACCAAATGCAAAGGAATAGTCGAATTCCTTATCCTTAAGAAGTATCTTCTGTTGTTCTTCGTCTAGGGTGGCAAAAATAAGATTGCGAACGGCCTCTTCGTTCAGAGCTCGAGAACCGGCAACAGGAGTAAGGGCACCGTCAACCCTCAAAATAGGAGGGAGCCCATACTGGAGATGGAGATCGGAAGCATTACGCCTAACGCACTCCTCGAGGAGATTTTCGATTTTTGGTGTGTTGAATTGCCCACTATTTTCCATACTATTATTATATCATATTCCGCTTAAAGTTAATGTTGTTTTATGAAAGATCGCTAGCGACACGGTTGACCTCCTCCATCGAGGTGATACCGGAAAGAACCTTCAACACCCCGTCCTGACGCATAGTCACGGTACCTTTAGACTTGGCCAGACGCATAATTTCATTGGCGGTGGCATGAGAAATGATTAGCTTCTGGATATCCTCATCAACATCGATGGTCTCGTAGAGACCGGCTCGGCCGGTGTAGCCGCCTGGGGTTTCCTTGGAGTTAACACCGCGAGCGAGCATGTAATAATCGTCGTTTTTGACTGGCAGGCCGGCATAGCCAAGATCTTCGCTGACCGTGGCGACAGACTCTTTATCATGAGGCAGCAAATCACCGACTATTTCGTTGATGCCCTTAGTCTCGATTTCGGAAGATTTGTACATTTCCCTTTTCTCGGTGATGCGACGAACAAGGCGCTGACCGATGACGACATTCAAGGTGGAAGCAAGGAGGAATGGCTCAATACCCATGTCAAGAAGCCGCGGAAGGATGCCAGCAGCTGAGTTAGTGTGAAGAGTGCTGAAGACGAGATGCCCGGTGAGTGCCGCTTGAACCGCGAGACCGGCAGTTTCGGAGTCACGAATCTCACCTACCATAACTACGTCCGGGTCTTGACGAAGGATAGACCTGAGGCCAGAGGCGAAAGTCAGACCGGCATCGACATTGACCTGAATCTGGTTAATGCCGTCCATTTTGTATTCGACTGGGTCTTCAAGGGTAACGATGTTAATTTCTTCGGATTTGATTTGCTGGATGAGGGCATAGAGGGTAGTAGATTTACCAGAACCAGTAGGACCCGAGGTAAGAATCATGCCGTTAGGTTTGTGAATACCAGCGAGAACGGAGCGAAGAGCGCGACCAGACATACCCATTTTTTCGATTTCCATACTAACGCCTTTTTTGTCGAGAAGACGGATAACGACTTGCTCGCCCCAAGTGACTGGGGAAATGGCAATACGGAGGTCGATCTCCTGGTCATCGACTAACACCGTGAACTGACCGTCTTGAGGAATACGATGTTCATCAATCTTGAGATTACTAAGAATCTTGATGCGAGAGACCAGAGCGGGGGCGACGGTCTTGGGTAATTCCATGATTTTGCGGAGAACACCATCGATACGGCAGCGGATGATAAGAGAGTTCTCGAGTGGTTCGATATGAATATCGGAGGCTTTGGTCTTCGCAGCATAACTTAAAATAGTGGTAAGCGCCTTGCTGATGGGCGAATCCTGAACGATAGTCTTGACGTTAGACTGGGCTTCAGCAGCAGCTTCTTCCCCGGTCTCCTTGACGGCTTCTTTGACGCCGGAGAAATCACCGTGGTATTTTTCGAGCATTTCATGAATACCACGTTCGGATGACATCCAGACACGAATGGGCTGATTGATGAGATTGGAAATGTAATCGGCTGCCTGAACATTGGTAGGGTCGACCATGGCGACGTTTAGCATGCCGTCTTTCTCACCTAAAGGTATGGTAAGGACGCGCGAAGAGGCGTCGCCTGGGATTTTGGAGAGTATCTCTTGGTCGATGGTGATGTTCTTGAGTTCAACGTACGGAACACCGATAATCATAGCGGTAGCACGAGCCACCATATCATTGCTGATAATCTTGCGATTAATAAGCTCGGACAAGACTGGCTTCTTATTGGCTTCAGATTCTTGTTTAATAGAAAAAACTAGGTTGCGGTCGGCTAGACCCTCACCCACTAGGAGGTTGATAATTTTCTCTTCGGCTTCTTTGGTGAGGAGAGCCATTAAGGAAGTACCTCCTCTTCTACGATAGTTTCATCCGATGACGAAGCCTCATCTGATGGTAAAGATTCGTCGTTAGATGAATCTTCTTCTATTTCGAAATTATCTTCGATAATTGTGCCATCGAGACAGTTGCCATATCCATCGAATTCACTACATTGCCCCACGTACACCTCGACGGTAGGATTGAGAGCTTTGTAATTAAATACTTCGATGTTGGGCTCCGCTAGGTCGGCTGAGACTGAGAGGTCGATGGTCTGAAAAGAAACGTCTTCGATTTCGCCTACAAAGAGGTTACAGACGAAGAAAGCGACTAATGCACCAACAATAGCTACGCCAATAGATGTTGCTAAATCTGTTTTCATATATTAATTATCCTCCTCTGCTTTGATGACTTTGGTATGTTCGTGTTCGGCGATAGATGACTCGTCCATATAATATGCGGTGGCCTGAGCACGTAGAACCAGAGTATCATTACCACCCCACTCAATAGTGGCACGTTCGACGTCGAACTCGCGGATGGAGCGTTCGATATTATTCAATACATTCATCGTGGTGGCACTACCAGCCTCGATGGAAAGATTGACCGACATGGCGTTGAGACGAGTGCCTAATGGCGAAACAACAGTGTTGCCTGTGGGACTTAAAGATTCAGGCTCCCAGCCGGAAGTGAGAAAGAGTTGGTTGAGGCTAGCAAGGAGAGCTTCTTCGTTTTTGAAGGACGGGAGAGCATCCGGAATAACACGGAGTGCGGAGCAGCTCTTGATGAGCTGACTGGCTTCGACGAGTTCTACGCTGCCGCTGGCGTTATTATATTTACGGTTAAGTTCTTGGTAAGTGTAATTCTTGCCGGTATCGGGATTAATGCAGTCAGAACTACTCTGCTTAGGTACAGAACTCAAAGCTTCATTAGCAGCAAGATTGGTCATAATATTGGAGCGAAGTGTGCCGGGGATCTTAGCCAGCTCAATACTATCGGGATTGCAAGCACGAAGTTCTTCGTCGGTATAAGTGCTACCTTTTGGCTTCTCGCATATGCCGGTGGTCTTAATGAAATTAGAGTACGAAACGATGGACTCGTCTTCGGCCATGATAACTTTGACATTGAAAGAAATTTGCTGATAGAAGTGCATGACCAACGAGATGGCGGCGCCTAGAAAGACGGAAGCACCGAGCACTGACAATATAATATATTGTTGAGCTTCTGAGATTTTGGCACGTTTGCCAATTGCGATTTCCTTAGCCATTAGTTTCTTCCTCCATTTGAATTACAAGCGGTATCATCCTTGGCGCAGTCAGCGGCTCGCTCGCCGAACATGGCCTGGACTTGATTATACGAATCGGTAACATTGTAGCGGCCTGATGGCTGGAAGGCGAGAAAATGATGGTTCTTGAAATTATATAAATCGGCATTGAGAGTGATGACGGCAGAAAAACGAAGTACTAATTCGTCGGAAGCGCCACGGCCGTTAGAGGACTCTAAGATGTTAATACCACTATCTCCATCAGGAACGATGAGACACGATTCGTTGGTATCGGTCCATTTGGGTCTGGACTCAGACTCCTTGGTGTCACCCGAGTATGAGATACAAGCGCTCTCGAAGTGTGGGACATTGGAGATTTCACCGTCTAGAGACATGTATGGCTGGCCTTCCGTGGGGGCTACGGCGCGATACCATTCTGAGAATTGGGGGGTACGCCAGATGCGGACAACCCGTTGGCCTTCATAGTCTTCGAAATCATAATTGGCGGTGGCGGATTCGTCTTCAGAATCAGCGGTAGGATTACAGCCTTCTCCGTCGATGAGCCAGTAGGCGTAGAATCCTCTAGTTGAATCTTTAAGAGTAGCGCCATCTGCGCCAGATTCAATCATGCAGTATGCTGGAATAGTATTGCCTTCGCGATCGACGTAATCGCCGTAGTCGTATTTGAGATATTTCATGCTCTTTTTGAAAGAGTCTAGAACATTATAGTCGATAAATGGTTCTTGACCGGCATCAGCTTGAGCATCAAAAGTATAGGTTGGAGATTCTTCCGAAAGGTTGACGTTCATTTCAGAAATCTTGATGGTGTCGGCACCGGTGGGGATCATAGCAGCGAGGACATCAAAGGTACGACTGAGGACTGTTTTCTGGTCGGTGAGTGTAGATATATTACCGACTTGGTCTTTGATAGTAAGGAAGTTATCGAGGTCGCTGTAGGATTTTAGTTTGCCGGAGAGGTTCGAGATGGTCTGTTTTTTTCCGTCGATGACTGCGCCTTGGCTGCCTGCGATAATACCAAATAGTAAGGTAACGCCGACACTGGCAGAAGCTACGACAATACAAAGGAAGAAGATAAAATTACGCAGCTTCAAGGTCTTGATCATCTCGTTTTTGATATCGGGGACGAGATTAATCTCACGATGATGTTTGTGCTGAAACTTCCCTGGCTGACCAGAGAGCTTCTTAAATGGGTTGGGTATATGAAATTCTTTAGCCATTAATCATTTGTCCTTTCCGATAATCCAATTACAACCGCAAATTCACTAGCAACATTCATAAGCGCCTGTTGCTGGGCTGGGGTCGTGCGAACGGATTGCCAAGGATTACCCTTCATAGTGGGAACGTTGGTCTTGGCTTCGATATATTCGGTGAAAAGCGGGATCATGCTGGCGTAGCCAGAGAGGACAATGCCACCAACTTTGCCATTGATGTATTTGGTTTGGAAAAAGCGGACAGATTTGGCCAATTCAGAGGCATAATTATCAAGATGGGTATTCAATATACGGAATACTTGACCCTCAACTTGCTGTTCGTCGAGACCAAATTTGAGGATAAATTGACGAGCTTGGTCATCGCGAACATTAAGACCACTAGATACGGCCTTAACCAACATTCCAAAGCCGCCTGGGATGGAGCGAACAAGGCGAGGTTGATCTTTGAAAGTAATAACGAGGTCGGTAGATTTTTCGCCGAAATCAACTATAAGAGTAGCATCGATGGCGCCAGGAACAGATAAAGCCCTAGCCATAGCGAGAGGCTCAGGCTCCATGGCGATGATGTTGAGACCGGTCTTTTCGATCATTTCCATAGTCGACTCGGCATAGTCCTTAGCGACGGAGCTAACGAGGACTTCAGTCTTAGCGGGGTCATTTGGACTAAGGCCCAGGATAGTATAATCAGCTTTAGCATCGCTCATAGCCATCGGGACATATTTGTCGATTTCATATTTGAAGGATTTTTCGAGTTCTTTCTCAGGAAGAGTCTCCGTCTCGACGATGGAGGTGAAGGTCTTGGTAGCTGGCAAACCGATAGCGATATTCTTCGTCTTGATGCCAGCCTGGTTAACAGCGCCCATGATAGCCTCGCCGAGGCGTTTTTTGCCGAGATCAGAGGAATCGGCGGTTAGTTTCTGGTCTATAGGAATGTAAGCGTATTTCTGCAGAGTCCAGCCGCGTTGTCCGCCGCCAGAAAGCTGCACGATTCGCATCGAGTTTGTCCCAATATCTAGGGAAAAGAAGTCGCCCACGCCATGCAATAAGTTCATACTTATTATTATATATGGTTATGATTAAAAATGCAAGGAAAATTTTGTTCAGATAATCAATTTAAGCGCCTTCAAGACGCGCTTCGCTCGCGCCCGTCGTTACGGGGCTCGCTCGCTCGTTCCCTCCTCGTTAGTCGGGCATGGTCTCGAAGGCGCTTAAATTGATTGTCTGAGCCAGTAAAATCTTTCTTTATTACCGTGTTTACCTTGTAGAGTGTTGTCACGTTTTTTGATGGTAACGAAATCATTTTGCTTGAGCCATTGCTCGAAGTTTTTAATAATTTCGCGGCGGGTTTTTTCGTTTTTGACGATGCCTTTTACCAGCTGGTCTGGCTTGGCTTCGAACTGGGGTTTTAGCATTATCAGGAAATCGGTGTGGGGGCCAGCTATATGTCGTTTCGTGTGCGCCAAGACGCGCGTGAGCGACAGGAACGAAACGTCCGCCACTACAACATCGGGGGTACGAATAAGTTTCTCCACATTGAAGATATCGGTTTTTTCGTGGAGATCGATACGCTGGTCGTAGCGGAGGGGCGAAACCATTTGGTTGGTGCCCTTCTCTACCGCGATGACTTTTTTGGCTCCATGCTCCAAGGCGTATTTCGTGAAACCGCCAGTGGAGGAGCCAATGTCCAAAACCACCTTGCCTCGGAAATCAAAATTAAAAGCCCGCGAAGCGTCTGCAAGCTTAATATAGCCACGAGTAAATGACGGGGCCTGTCCGAATACCTTCTTCTCGGGCTCGGCTCCCAAGGCGCTCGCCCAAGTCTTAGGCCCTTCGAAGAAGGTATTTCGGCCACCCGTCATTTACTTACGTCGTTCCCTATAATTATAAGTCTCTGTATCGACAGAGATGATATCGCCCTCTTTGATAAATGCTGGAACTTTAATAATAACACCAGTCTCGAGAGTAGCGTCCTTCATGACGGAGCTAGTAGTGTCACCTTTGACAGCGTTCTCGGTATAGGTGACGGTAAGCCAGATATTCTTAGGTAGCTGCAAGTTGATGGGGGTGCCATTATAAAATTGGATTTCCATTTCATCGCCATCGCGCATAAAATCTTTTGAGTCACCGACCATGTCGGCGTTAAGTTCATATTGCTCGAACGACTCCGGATCCATGAAGTAGAATTTCTCGTCGTCCTTGTAGAGATATTGGACTTTACGAGTGGTAACTTCGGCTGGTTCGATTTTCTCTTGACCCTTGAAGGTCTTGGGGAGGAGGGCGCCAGTAATGAGGTTCTTAACCTTGACATTTACAATGGAGCCACCACGGCCCATGACTTTCTGAGAGTATTCAACTACTTTGTATGGCTGTCCGTCCAAAGTGATTAGAGTGTTCTTTTTGAGATCTGTTGGTCCGTACATTTAGCCTCCTTAACTATTAGACACAAATGGCAAAAGTGCTAAATGGCGGGCACGCTTAATAGCGACAGCGAGCTGACGCTGTTGCTTGCTACTGAGACCAGTCTTGCTGATAGGCTCAATGCGTCCATAGGTATCGATATACCGCTGAAGAGTCTTAACATCGCGGTAATCGAAGTATAAATTTGGGTCATTTTTCAATCTTTTCATAATAATATAAACCTCTCCTTCGTTAAAGTTGTTATTTAAAAGGGTACCTCGTCTAAGTTGATTTCCCCTTCAGGAATATCGTCTGGCATGTCGTCGGCTTGAGCTCCAGCGGCGCCGGCAGCACCGAAGTTGTTCGAATAAGAGCTGTTGCCGCCACCATCGCGATTAGCACTACCGGTGAAATTGAAATCCTCGACGACAATTTCAACACGAGAGCGCTTCTGACCGGTGGTCTTGTCTTCCCAGCTACGCTGATCGAGACGACCGGATACGAGTACGCCGGTGCCTTTCTTGGCATATTGGCTAATCATCTCACCGAGACGACCCCATGCAGAACAGTCAATAAAGGAAACATCTTCCTTCTGCTCGCCATTGTTGTCCTTGTAAACACGGTTAACCGCAACTGAAAAACTGCAGACGCTGGAGCCGTTAGGTGTGGTCCTGAGTTCTGGGTCGCGAGTGAGGTTACCAGTAATGATAGCTTTACTAAATCCGCGCATATTTATTCTCCTTTTTCTTCTGTGGTTTCATCGGTTGATTCTGAAGTCGAAGCCTTACCCTCACGACGAGCTTCGTATTTGGCCTTGCGGGCATCAGTCCGGACGAGGAGATAACGGAGTACCTCATCGGTGATGTTGAGGGTTGTAGAGATTTTACCTGGGGCTTCGCTGGGGAGCGAAACGTCAAAATAGTAGAAGATGGCAAAATCTTGACCTTTGATGGAATAAGCGATACGCTTCTTACCATCGTTCTCTTCTTTGGTAATATTACCACCAGCAGAAGTGATGAGCTTCTTCACCTTGTCGATGGCTGGGTCAAGGTTCATCTCGAGGTCGGGATGAAACAAGACCGTGAGTTCATAGTCTTTCATGAATACTCCTTTGGTTAAAGCAAGCACAGAACATCTTGCTTGCTGAGCTAATAATGGGTTAATTATATCACACTTTGGAATAAAAAGCTAGTCTTTTAGGCGCCGGCGAGTTGATCAAACTCATCCATCGAGGTGATTAGGAGATCGCGGGGTTTGTTGCCGTTCTGGGGGCCGATGACGCCGATTTCTTCGAACCAAATGGCGAGTCCGGAGACAAAGCCATGACCTTTGCCGAGGTAAGTCTGGAGCATCGCGGTGGAGAATTTGCCCTTGGAGAGGCTGATTTCGACGGCTTTTCGCACGATTGGGTCCTGTGGATCGAAGCGACGGCCGAGCCCTCCAGCATCGGCAGGACCAGAGCTCATACCCTTGATGGAGACTTGCTGGGCAACAACTTCGTCGTTGTATTCGGGCGGGCGCTGAGAGCGAAGGAAGTCGGCAACATTATTGATGTCTTTATCAGAGGCCCAGGCGCCCTGGATACGGCGGGGTTTACCCATCATTTCGGTGGTAAGCATGAGCATGTCACCTTTACCGAGGAGCTTCTCGGCGCCGCCTTGGTCGAGCATGATGCGAGAATCCATTTGAGAGCCGACGGCAAAAGCGATACGAGATGGAACGTTGGCTTTGATGAGACCGGTGATAACTTTGACCTCTGGACGCTGAGTAGCGAGGACCAAATGGATGCCGGCGGCGCGGCCCTTCTGGGCGATGCGAACAATGAGAACTTCGAGGTCTTTGCCTGCCATCATCATGAGGTCGGCCATTTCGTCGATGACAATGACGATGTAGGGCATTTTGCCGCCCTTCTCGGAGTCTTTGTTTTGCTCCATCTTGGCGTTATAATCGGCAATGTTCTTAACCTTTTCTTCGGCCATTATAGTGTAACGGCGTTCCATTTCGCCGACTGCCCATTTCATGGCACTGAGAGCCTTTTCGGTCTGGGTGATGATGGGAGTGAGGAGGTGGGGGATGTCCTGGTATTGGGCCATTTCGACCTGCTTCGGATCGACAATAATGAGCTTCATGTCGGACGGGGCGTTGCGATAAAGCAACGAGCTGATGAGGGTGTTGGTCATGACGGACTTACCGGAACCGGTGGTACCGGCGATGAGAAGGTGACGCATATCGGCGAGGTCGGCGACGACGGATTTGCCGGAGATGTCCTTCCCTACCACGAAAGTGAGGGGACCTTTGGCTTTTTTCCATTCGGGAGATTCGAGGACGCCGCGTAAGCGAACATCGGCGGAACGGGCGTTAGGGATTTCGACGCCGACGGAGCGAGTGCCAGGAATGGGGGCTTCGATACGGATTTTGTCGACGGCGAGATTTAGTGCGAGTTCTTTGTCGCGAGCTAAAATTTTACTCAGGTTGACACCGGCTGGCGGCTTCATAGTGTACTGCGTGACGCGAGGGCCAACATTAGCGCCTTCCATTTCGACTTCGATGCCAAATTCGGCGAGAGTGGTCTTAATGATGTAGGCGTTTTGCTGGATATTGCCGGCATCGGCGGGAGATTGCTTCTTCTCCAATAGATCGGTGGACGGCATCTTCCAGTCGGGGTCGTTCACGGCGACTAGGGCAGTAGGCTCTTTGGCTGGCTCAGGAGCTGGGGCCTTAGTAGGGACCTTGTGAAGAAGCTTGCCCTTTGCAGCTGGGGTCGCGGAGGACTCAGCGGCGTTAAGGCCGGAGTTGACTTTGATTTCGAGCTGGCCGAGCTTCTTGGATTTCTTGTCATCTGGAGCGGTGTCGGATTTGGACTTGCTGGGGAGCTTGCCAGTCTTGACGGCATTGGCTGTACCCTTGAAGAGAGTGAGAGGAGAAATCTGTAAGATAAAAGCGAGCGTAATAAAGATAAGGACTAAGTAGATAAAGATAACTACGGCTTGGTTGAGGACATTGGTCATGAGACCGTTCAGCCAAGCACCGAGGTAGCCTCCGTTGCTCGAAATGGCAGCAATGCCGGAAATCCAGACAAGCATGAGAAGGCTTGCAATGTAGACTGGGACGGCGACGCGATTGTTCTCAGCACGAAAAATCTTGACGGCGAGATAGACTAAGAGAGCTGGAATAAAATAAGTTGCGAAGCCAATGAGCTGGAGGAAGATTTTGTGAATTTCATTGAGGATATTGCCACCTTGGCCAAACCATGTGATGACGAAAAATAATGATGTGGCAAGCATAAGGACAGCGACGATTTGTCGCCAGAAACCGCCGGGGAGTTCGTGTTCGACTGGTGCCTCCTTGGTGCGCTTCCTGGTGGTGGATTTGCGCGATTTGGTGGATTTACGTTTCCTCGTTGCCATATATATTATTATATATCACAATTATTAGATAAGCGCAAGAGTGATAGGCTTGGTACTGGGTAGGCGTGGAATGGGTGTGAAATTGCTATGTTATTTCATATGAAATAGGTGTGAAATGGGTGTGAAAATTTCATAGGGTTACAGGGGCGGATTAGAATAATCCTTTAAGCTTATCTGAGGCAAAGTAGTGCGTTACCTGACTGACTGTCTCAGTATTGACGAGCCCGAGATCTTTGAGCTCTTTGAGATCAGAGTATGCTGTACGCCTGGTGATAGCGTTAAGCATACTGTATGATTTGGCTGATGTGTAATTACGGTCGTCGTTGAGTAGATGGTGCAAGGCAGAAACCTGGCGATAGTTCAATGTGGGGTATTTGGCAGATATAGTCGCGATAATGCTAGTCCCTTCTGAGGCTTTCTGGTCGACGTATTCTTTGAATTTGTCGATAGCTTTTAAGATGGTCTTAAGATGAAAATCCAGGAAATAAGTAAAATCGTGACTATCTTGCTCCGAGTAAATATAGGCATAGGTGTAGTTCTTCGGCGAGCGTTTAAGTAAGTTAGAAATGGGAAGATACGCCATAGCCCAATACCCGTGTCGGAATAGATACCAATAAAATACCGCACGGGCCAACCGTCCGTTGCCGTCCGGGAATGGATGGAGATAGCCAAGCCAAAAATGAAGCTGAATAGCTTTGATGACGGGGTGGACAAATTCGGTGTCGTCATTCGCATACGCCACCAGCCGCTCGAGTTCCCCAGCTACAAAGGACGCAGATGGTGGGACGTGGGCGATTTTGTCGTCATAACTAACGATGACATCGTCGGTGTCGCGTCGGAACTCTCCTGCGGTGTATTCTGACGAGAGAGTCTTGTGGACGAGTTCGGATTGTAATTCGCGCAATAGAGCGATCGAGAGAGGATCGTCTTTGTGCTTTTGCTCTATTTGTTGCATAACGAGGTAATTGTTGAGAATCATCTGGTCGCTTTTGTTGCGCGGCTTGATATTCTCTGCCAGCATCTTCTTGGCATAGCGGGATGAGGTGTCTGCTCCTTCTAGCTGGCTGGAAGAGATGGCCTCTTCTACGATACCTCTTACGAGATATTTTTGACGCTGAGGCTCCACTGACTGCGATGGCTCGCCTGACAATAGCAGCCCGCCGGCGTGCATGTCGATGTTGCGGAGTGCTTCATCGATATAATTCATGCGATGATATTTAAAAATATCACCGTGCTCAGATTTGATAGGGGTGGGCTTGGATACTAATTGCCGGAGCTGGTGGGCCAATGCCCATGACTCGGTGGCGGTAAAACCTGGAATGGGCTCGGAATACTGCGCCTTATCCCAGTACAAGTATTGACGCTCTGAGGTGTTATTGATGTACTTCGCAGCGGAAGAGGGGTCGTCAAGGTATCTTTCGAATACATTTGAGAAATCTATATCGTCTAGATCATGGGGGCGCTTCAATACTATTGGTTCTTGCCTTAAATAGTCATTCATGATGATGATTGTAGCATATGGTATGAAAAAAGTCAATAGTTTCATATGAAATTGTTGTGTCGTTTCATATGAAATAGGTGTGAAATGGGTGTGAAAATTTCATAGGGTTACAGGGGTGGAGGTAGGGGGTGGTGGATTTGTGGAGTTTGTGATATAATGAAGGGGCGTTAGGCTGTCGCCAAGTGGTAAGGCAACGGGTTTTGGTCCCGTCATTCGCAGGTTCGAATCCTGCCAGCCTAGCCATTTTTGTTTCACAAAAACATCAAAAAGCGAGGATATCGTTGTCGCTTTGCTCCAAGCGAATCCTGCCAGCCTAGCCATTTTTGCTTATTGCCTCTAGTGGGGCTTTTTTAGTTGGGGATTCGGACCTTCGGTGCAGTCCAATAGCGCGGCGGCTAGCTGCCAGCCATGCATCGCAAGGAGCTGCCGTAGTAGCGATTGCTGCGATAGGCCGAATAGACGTACCCTGAATTGAAGCGCAGGCGGTAGGCGTTCGTACTGGAGCTCGCCGTAGACGACCAGTAGTAGCCGTCCGAGCCGCCATTGCTGAACGAGCCATCGTAGTATGCAGTGAATCTGTGCGGCTTGGCTAGATTTCGATAGAAGCGCCGGGGGCGAGAGGGGCGAATTTGGCGCCGAGTGAAGCGCAAGCGGTCTGGAGCCAGTTGTTGTTGAAGGCGCGGCCGATGTTCGAGAGGACGGCATCGTGGGTAGGAATGACGGTGCCGGGGCGGACGGCTTTGACATAATCAATAGATTCGGAGACTTTACACCAAGGGGCAGAGATTGGGACGAAGAGCACAGCGGGCTGCTCGATAGGGGGCTTCGTGAAGGAATCGCCTGGGTTAGCCACAAGGTCATCAATGACTACGCCGATGTTCTGGCATGGGATCTGATCAGGAGTAATCAGGGCGTGATCTTTGCCGAAGAATTTCAGCTTGAAGCCAGCTAGTTCCCTTTCATCACCATCGCGGACAGTGATGGAAGGCGTGATGAGGTGAGTGGTGTCAGCCGGGCAGAGGACCTGGGCGGTGGGGTAAGTGGCGAGGAGCCGAGAGAGGAGGTCGGGCTGAAGATGATCATTGTGCTGATGTGTGATAATGATGCCGACTACGTTATTGAAAAAAGGTAATTTAGTAGTAAACTCTACGGGGTCGCAGAGGATGGTTTGTTTGTCTTTTTCGACGGCAAAGCCGGAATGCTCTAGTTTCGTAATAATCATGTTCGTATTATAGCATAATTTGATATAATAATAAGGTGAAAATATTGGGAATTGAGACGAGTTGTGACGAGACAGCAGCGGCCGTGGTACAAGATGGACGCGAGATTTTGTCGAACGTGGTGGTGTCGCAGATTGATATATTCGCGGAATACGGTGGAGTGATACCAGAGGTGGCGGCGAGGTCGCACCTAGAGGTTATCCTGCCAGTGATAGATAAGGCCTTGGCCGATGCTTCGTGTTCGTGGGATGATATTGACGCGATTGCGGTGACGTATGCGCCAGGGCTCTTAGGCTCCCTGCTGATTGGCACTCTCGCTGCGCGTACTCTGGCTATATTGCATAATAAACCTCTCTATGCGGTGCATCACCTGAAGTCGCATGTGTATGCGAATTGGCTAAACTTGGACAGCCAAAATAGTACTTTTTCTGATTGTCCGACTTTTCCGATTCTAGCAATGGTGATTTCGGGTGGGCATACGCAGATATTATATATGCCTGAACATAATAAGTTTGAGATAATTGGGACGACGAGAGATGATGCGGTGGGAGAATGCTTCGATAAGGTGGCGAAAATATTGGGGTTGCCGTATCCGGGTGGGCCGAGTATTGCGAAGGCGGCTGCGTCTGGGGATTCTGGTCGCTACAAATTCCCGCACCCGAAGGTGGAGGGACTGGATTTTTCATTTTCGGGGCTGAAGACTGCGGTGCTTAGGGCCGTGCAGAAGGAGGTAGGGGTGCCGATTTCGTATCCATCGCATAAGTTGGCGGAGCTACTGTCCCCGCAGCAAGTGGCGGATTTTGCGGCATCGTTTCAAAAGACAGCGGTAGATATACTAATCGAGAAGCTTGAGCTTGCGTTGGAACAATATCCCGAGGTTTGCTCTGTGGTGTTCGCCGGTGGGGTGAGTGCGAATGAAACATTGAGGAAGACGGCATCTGGAATGGTTTTTTCTTCAGCTGGACTTGTGTTTTTTCCTCCCAACTCATTATCTGGGGATAATGGGGCGATGGTGGCAACGGCGGCGTATTATGAAATACAGTCTGGCGTGGAGCCGACGGATCCGTATTCGCTGAATATTTATCCGCGCGTGGGGATTGATAGCTGATTTACTCGTGATGATAGGGGGAGCCTTTGGCGATTTCGGCGGCGCGGTAAGTCTGTTCGAGAACAATGACTCGGGCGAGGGCGTGCGGAAAGACAAGCTTCGAGAAGCTCCAGACGAAGTTGGATTTGTTACGGATTTCATCGGTGAAGCCGTAAGCCCCGCCGATTAATATCACGACCTCGCGTCCATCGCGGAAGGCACTTTGCAACCTCTGGGAATATTCGCCTGATGATATATTTTCGCCACGCTCATCACAGCAAATGACGTAGTGGCGGACGGGGTCGAAAGGCCAGTCGGAGAGCTTGGGGAGGAGGCGGTCTTCGTCGTAGAATTCCCATTTGATATCGAAAGGCTTGCGAAGGCGTTTTTCGTAATCTAGGCAGGCATCTTTGGCCCAACTGGAATTTTTCTTGCCGCCAGCAATAATTCTGAGCATAGATATATTATAACAAATATTCATTGATAAATGTGATATAATGGAGACATGATAAGTTGGAGGTAGATTGGCAGCGGCGGCGCTTAGGCAGACGAAAATGACGGTATTACTGTCGCTTAATGCGGTAGCGATTTTGGTGGCGGGCGTACTGATTGCTGGGGCGATACTTTTTAATGGGGGGATGGATTTTAAGGTTGTAGCGGAACGGAGTGATGATGACGGAGGTGCAGTGGAGGCTCCGGAGCTGTTAGACGCGGAAAGTAACTCTCAAGCTGAGCTGACGGCGGCACAGAAGGAATATGTGACATCGGTACGGACTTCCACGGGAGTGGATTCGGCGCCAGTACCGGCGGGGGAGCTGTGGGCGGAGAATACTATAACAATTTATGAATCGGCGGATTTTGATATTTGCGTGGGGGGCGAGCTGAGTGACCTAGGTGAAATGTACTGGCAGACCAGTAATACCGATGTGATATCGGGGTTCTTCTCCGGAGCGAGAACGTGGCTAGGATACTCGGATGACACCTGTAGGTTTCCGATTATCGTGGGTAGAGGTAAGACTACCATCACGGCTGGCACCTACGATGGAACCAGGAGGGATACAATAGAGGTGGTCGTGGAGGAGGTGCCGAAGATTAAGTGGGAATATGAGATACTATCACTGGTGAATCAGGAGCGAGTACGTAATGGGCTATCTAAGCTTAGTTGGGGTGAGACTTGCGCAGATGCAGCCGAGGTGCGGGCAGAGGAATTAGTACAGCTTTATTCACACACACGTCCGGACGGATCCCCCTGGAGTACGGCTTGCGATAATCCTGATAGTGGCGCGGTAACCGTAGAGGGTGAAAACTTGGTGGTAGGTAACTCAGCGGTGTCGCCGGAGACAACCGTGGCGGCTTGGATGAATTCCGAGAAGCACCGTGAGAATATTTTGAATCCTGATTACACTAAGCTAGCGGTGGGATTTTACTTTGATCCGAGCACCAAGTATAAGACACACTGGTCGCAATATTTCTCAAATTATTAATTGCATTTGGAATGGGCCCGTGGTATACTTAGATTAAAAGGAGGTCTGCTGTGCAATTAACCACATTACTCTTGGTCATAGTTGCGATATTAACCGCGTTATCTGGGATTGCGGTGATTTCGGGGGCACATAAGGGTGACAGGGTGCAGGCTTTTTTGTTTTTCTTCACGACTATGGCAGCATTGGCGTGGGCGGTCGGGATTGGCATATTCTTGTCGTTGCCGGAAAGTGCAAGTGAGAGCCTGGCTGATGTTGCGATAAATATGATTTACATAGGTGCTCCAGTGATGTCCTGGGGTCTGATGGCTTATACGTGCCATAAATACCGCCCGGGTAAGATAGGGATGGTAATATTAGGAGCAACTTGTACGATTTTTGTGGCTTTAATATTGTTGCAACCTGGACTGCTCTATAGCAGTTACGACCTAAATGAAGTGACTGGCAATATTGTACATGTGCGACAGGATGCATTCTACATACTGTATGGGGTGTATCACTTCGTAGCGGTGGGGTTATATATGATTGGGTTATGGTACGCAGCGCATACGGCTAAATCGGAGTTGGTGAAAAAGGCAAATTTGATGGTATTAATCGGGTTCACAATAACTGGTGTGCTAGCATTAGTGTTTGATTTCGTACTGCCGTATTTTGGCAAATACGATACGATATGGGTGGGGATCCTGGCGATGTCTATCGCGTGGATATTCCATTATTATGCCATCCTGCGATATCGGCTACTGGATTTATCTAGCCCGTGGCTGAAAGGATTCTCGCATGTCATCGTAATGTCGCTAGCAGCGATTGCATATCTGGTAATTTTCTTCATTATATTTGCAGCGCTATTTAAGGTGCCGGCGCCATCCGTACAAGTGATTCTACTTAATATACTAATGATTGTGGCAGTAATGCTGCTCTTCCCTGCCTTGAACGAGATGAGCACATTTGTGGGATCGCTAGCATCGGCCGATGAAGTAGATGTGTCTTATATCGTGAAGAAATTAACAAAACTGGTGGGGTACGACGTAAACTTGGTGGAGCTGGCAGAATTTTTATCAGATCATTTGCATTTTCAGTACGTTGGATTTGTGATAAATGGTGAGCTGTGCGGCTCTCGGCAGCTCAAGATTACACCAGAGGTGGTCGAAAAAATTGCAAAATTGAAGAAAAGCAATGGTGGAATATGGTTGGAGCCAGATGCGGAGCTTGCACGAGAACTAAAGAAGCATGATATTGCTGCAGTGGCGGAGCTTCGCGACAGCAAGGGACGAATAGTAGGACAAGTGTTGCTAGGCAGACCCGATGGACATATTAACCTGGAAAATCGAGATTTGACTCCTGTGGAAATTGTACTGCAGGTGGTACCAGTAGTGACGCACCCTGGGAATCATCGGATAAAGAAGCATTTGATATAACCGTAGAGGACGATTGCAAAAAGGTTGCCTGAGAGGCGATGATAGAAAATACCCCGAGACTGACTCGGGGTATTGTGGGAGGATTCGATGGGTAACTTATGTGATGAGTTGCTTCTGTACGGTAAAACGTACGCTGGTAACACCCCAGGGTTCGATTCTGGTCGGCTCTGTGCTAACAAGGTCAATACGGGCCTTGCCGGCAAGTTGCCGATTGACCAGTGCGATGGTCTGCTGTCCCTGAAGCACTGCTTTTTCCGGGAAACCGAAGATAACCATGGGATTCTTGGGGTCATAGGGCCAGCACTGAGTCTCGATGACACGACGCATGGATGTAGTCCAGATCAGGTAGTCATACTTCATGAAACCACCAGGCTTTAACAATGCGATACCACAGAGGATAGCGCCGGTCATTTCATGACGTTCCTGCTCGTTCAGATACATGGAGACACCGTGCATCCAAACGAGGTCCTGTGTACCGAGCAGTTCCTGATGCAGGGGGGCTTTATCCAGTCGCTCATGGATGTAATTGATTCCGCCGCGCTGACGAGGGTCTGGAAACAGCTCTTCAAGGGGACTAACAGGACCATCATCGAATATCGTGAGAAGAAGTCCCGCAGGAAGACCATAGAGTCTTTCCGGGATATTGCCGCCGCCGAAAGAAGTAGCTCTCACGACGTCGTGCTGTTTAATGAAGTCCGCAATGCTCTTTGCCTTGATGCGTTCGTTGATATTCATGCCTTCGAAATAAGACATTTGATACCAGACATCATCCTCGGGGACTTTACGGACGACACCCTGTAAATCCTTGCCGTAGTTATGCAGATAGCCCATCACCTCGGCGATGCGGCGGTCCCATACAGCAAAGTAAAACTGCAACATAAAATCACTAGACGGCACTTCGAAGAATTCGAAGTTCTCGAGCAGACCAGGATCTTCCAGGTAGGCATCGACCTGCTCGATACGGAAACCAACTTCTTTTCTGCTCAGCTCGCTGCGAGTGATCAGCGCCTCATACACACGGGCGACCATACACTGCTTCCTGGTAGGGGCTGAAACAGAGGTAGCTGGGATAAGTTTCTGCCGGAATTGCTCAGAGAGTTCTGCCTGGTGACCAGCCCATGCAGACAAGGCTTCCTGAGGAAGTCGACCGAAGTCAACGTGGTCCCCGCGCGGAATATCCCACGCGCTCGAAAAAATAGTATTTGCCCTTGGCGTCATTGGAATTCCTCCTTTCAAGGTACTAGGGCCCATCCAAAATCCTACTGACATCATTGTACCATGGGTGGGGGGTTTTCTCAATACTGAATCCGTTGGAGGAGCTTGTCTGAGATGTGACGCATAAAGAGGCGGAGGAAATTAAATATAAGGAAGCTTGCTGCGAGAATGATGAGTGTAGCAATAATAGCATGGGGTGGCAGATAGATGAATTCGAAAAAGTTGCGCGCAAATGGTACTAAGAATACGATTGCCATGATTGCAATGATTGTAGCAAAGAGACTGCCGCGGAGAAGATTGAGCGGACGACTTACCCAATAGATAAGCATGATATCAATAGCAAAAGTAATAAGGACTGACATAGTATTAAGCGCAGCGTGGCTTAAACCCATGACATGAGCAGTAATGGAAAGTGCTAGCATCGCTGCCGATACAGTGAGACCAATTGGCGTAGAGTAGGTCAGAATATTGTGAGCAAATTGATTCTTAATGCGTGCGGTATTATGTTCGAGGGCAAGGATAAGCCCAGGAAAACCGATACAAGCGAAATTTAAGAGAGACATTTCAATAGGGCTAAATGGGTAGCTGAAGGGGAGAATAAGGAAAATAACAGCCAGAAGGCTGGCGTAGATGGTCTTAGCGAGAAAGAGGGAGGTGCTTCGCTCTAGGTTGTTGATAGACTGGCGCCCCTCATCGATGATGGATGGGACGGCCTCGAAATCGGAATTTAGTAGAACGATTTTCGATGAGCGGCGAGCAGCGTCTGAACCTTCACCGATGGCAAGGCTGACGTCGGCTTCCTTCATGGCTAGGATGTCGTTGACGCCGTCACCGGTCATGGCTACTGTATTTCCCTGCTTCTTGAGAGCCTTGATAAGTTGTTTTTTCTCGGATGGGGTGACGCGAGTAAAAATACTATAATCTTTGACGAGTTTGGGATAATTTTTGTGTTCGACCTCGGCGAGGTTGACTGTGCTAAGGTCGCGGACGCCGACTTTCTCGGCGATGTTTTGGACTGTCGTTGCCTCATCGCCAGAGATGATCTTGACGGCGATGTCGTTGTCGTAAAAATAATTGATGATTTTGTGGGCGGTGGGGCGGATTTCGTCTTCGAGACGGATGAAGCCGAGGAGCTTAGTGTGCGCTAAAAAGCGAGAATACCCGTCGTTCTCGGAACGCTCCCTCGCGCCCGTCGTCACGGGGCTCGGTCGCTCCGTATTTGCCACGTCGGCAAATATGCTCCTCGAACGAGGGTATTTCTCGCTTTTTAGCGCCCCAGCATGTTCCTCGCGTTTCACTATAGCGATGACGCGGTAGTCTTCGGCGGCGGATTTTACAATTTCAATATCTGATTCGTTGTCAGTGAGAAAATCGATGGCACCCATGAGGTACTCGGCTTTGTTGGTCTTGATGCCGGAGTACTTGCGCTCCGAGCTGAATGGAATGACGTCTGTTATTTTAGCAAAATCGCCTGTGGGCTCAAATTTGGCGTTTTTAAGGAACTTTTGCTTCAAAGCGCTTGTGGTAGCGTTTTCGGATGTTTGATGCGTTAGAATGGCTTTTAGGGCCGTCTCAAAGGATTTATCGATGGGGGTATAGTCGTGGACGGCCATTTTGCCCGTGGTGAGCGTGCCGGTCTTGTCGAGGGCGATGCAATCGACGCGGGCGAGAGTTTCGATGGAATAGAGGTCTTGAACGAGGACTTTGCGCTTGCTTAGCCTGATGGTGGCGAGGGCGAGGACGGAGCTAGTGAGGAGGATGAGCCCCTCTGGGATCATGTTGATGAGGCCGGCGACGGTGCTGGTGACGGCGGTGGTAGTGTCGGGTTCGGTGCGGAATCTGCTCCAGAGCAAAAGAGCGCCGATTGGGATGAGGGCGTAGCTGATATACTTCACGATATTGTTCATGAGTTTGAAGAGCTTGGCGTCGGCGGTTTTGATATTGGTGGCTTCGCGTTGGAGTTTGCTCACGAAGTTGTCGTCACCAATGTGTTCAACCTTGGCTTCGGCGGTGCCGGCGACTACGAAGCTACCAGAGGTCAGCTTGTCGCCTGGATGCTTCTCGATGTTATCCTGCTCGCCAGTGATGAAGGATTCGTTGACTTCGATGGTGCCGGATTGCACGATGCTGTCATACATTACTTGGTCGCCTAGGGAGAGGATATTGATGTCACCTCTCTGGACGTCGTTTGGGTCGACTTGGATGGATTTGCCATCCTTCTTGATGGTGGGGCGTTGCTCGGTGAGAAGCTTGAGTTTATCGACAATTTTCTTGGCACGAATTTCATTGATGATGCTAATAAGGGTGTTTGCTATGGCGATGATGATAAATAGCATGTTCTTGTAGCTACCTACAAAAGCAACCATGAGTGCTAGGACGAGGTTAACAAAATTAAAGAGGGTAAAGGTGTTTTTTGCGATGATTTTGCCGATGGAGTTGTTCATGGAGTTATTATAGCATAATTTGGGCGGTGAGGTGGGGTGGGGCGAGTGGCAGAATGGGACTGGGCTAACCTAGCGACGGCGCGGCGGCTGAACCGTACCCCATTTGGTAGACACCCCGTAGAGTTGAACCATTAGCAGAACAGAGGCAGAAAAAATCTCTATGCTTAAGCGGTTTCGTAGCGAGTATCCTTATGTTTCTTGTTTTATGTCTTACT